>Ga0182742_1004565_pt1 | contig 12441 bp, 8 predicted proteins | sample eDN5th37CBELigMG_FD_128880 | JGI IMG/M metagenome (GOLD analysis project Ga0182742, IMG submission 128880) | Enriched Miracle-Growth compost microbial communities from Emeryville, California, USA - eDNA 5th pass 37_C BE-Lig MG (version 2)... ... | reverse complement strand
TCCGCGATCATCACGTCGGCGCGGAACAGGAAGTTGCCGCTGTTCCAGAAAAAGCCCTGATCGATGCAGGCCAGGGCCGTTGCGGCATCCGGCTTCTCGACGAAGCGGTCCACCCGGAAGGCGCCTGTGCCTGCGATTGCCCGACCGGGCCGGATGTAGCCGTAGCCGCTCGCGGGATAGTGCGGCGCCACGCCGAAGGTCATGATGCATCCCTGGCGGGCCGGCTCGAACGCAGCCTCGCATGACGCTGCGAAAGATGCCGGGTCATCGATCACGTGGTCGGCCGCGATGGCGAGCACGACCGTGTCGGGGCCGCGGCGCGCGGCATGGCAGGCGGCAACGGCAATCGCGGCGGCGGAATCCCGCTGAACCGGCTCGAGGATGATGTCGGCCCCGGCGCCAATCTGCGCCAGCTGCTCGGCGATGATGAAGCGCAGATCATGGCCCGAGATCACAAGCGGACGCAGGAACAGGTCAGGCGCCACGACGCGCCTGACGGCCGCTTGAAACGTGGAGCCATCCTCCCAGTCGACGAACTGCTTCGGCAGGGTGTCGCGCGACGCCGGCCAAAGGCGCGTTCCGGAGCCGCCGCACAGGATCACGGGCAGAATGCGGCCCTCCCCACCTCTCATCACCGATCCTCTTCGTATGACGTCGACTCGATGCGATATGTTGTTTCACGAAAGTCTGCCGAGGTGCAATGACGGGCGCGGAGCATGGCCACCGGCCAATTCGGCCGATGCCGGCCTATCCTTCGACAGCTTCGATCCGATCAAGAGCTTCCAAGTCCCGTCAGGATCGGATTTGTCAGGCGAAGCTCAGCATTACCTTTCTTCGGCCATGACTGCCTTGCTCGGCTCGGGATCGCGTCTAACGCCCAGCCTCGCTGGGCGTCCCCAAGCGGGTGTCACGGATCAAGAAGTTCAGGAAGTAAGGAAGCGTCGTATTGATGCTCTGAACCCCGTGGAAAAGGCCACCAAGCCCGTGAGCGAAAAGCCTCAGGGCCACGAGGTAGGATACGAGCTTCGGGATGGTGCCGCTGTTCAGGTCGACGTTGCTCCCGATCCATAGGAAGGACACCCCTATCACGAAAGCCAGGGTCAGATTGCTGATGAGGTGGTTGCGGCCTGAGAGATTGAGCCGTGCGCTCGATGCGCTCTGGAACTCGTTGTAGTCCACATTGGCCCTGAGCTCTCTCAAGATCTGGCCTGTGTCAAAATCCTCGGCAGAGAGCCATCTATTCTGAAAACGGTTCATCGACCCACTATAGGCGGGCGATGCGCTGCGCACATGATGGCCAATATTTGTACTGTGAACGGCCGCATAGACGTAGATCGGACTCAGCAGCGCGAGACTCAGCATGACAATCAGCGTCAGAACCGGAAAGGTGACGACGCATGTCGCGAGCCCGGTGAACAGCATGACCACGGATGTGCATGCATGAATGATGTGCAGAAGGCTGCGGGACATCATGCGAGGGGCCTGCCTCGTCAGGTTGCTGATCTCCCCCTTCGGCAGTGGGGAACCGGCATCCTGGAACGATCGTGCGATGACCAGGCCTTGCACGACGCAGGAATTCTCGTATTCCATGATCAGCTTTACGGCAATTTTGTTGCCGATATAGCTCAAGAAGCTGCCGCCGGCGAGGACACCAGCCATTCCGGCGGCCGCCAGCGTCAGCCCACCCTGAATCCCGCTGAGCGCACCATCCCCATGGGTCAGGGATCTCGTCAGGATGTGGGTACCAACGACGAAGCTGGCCGCGTCCGCCAACCGCCCACACGTGATCAGGATCATGCAGATGAAGGCACGCAACCCATATTTCGGCAGGAACGTGACCCGCAGCCACCCCAGAATCAGGCGAACGCGCTCGAGCACTCGCTTGGCGATCTTGGGGCGCCAGTTCGGGCCCCGATAGACCACCGGCTTAGCCGCTGCGGACGCGCCCAGATCCTCATCGTCCTCGAGATCATCCATGCCAGAAAATACTCTTCACAGGCCCAAGCCTAAACCAAAGGATTGCCGACAGGTCAAAGTAGGCCCTCTTTCGCAGGCACATACACGAAGACGGCCAATTCATAAATAGATAAAGAACGGCAGACAGATAGCACCACGGGACGGAGCGTGCAATTCTCGAGGAGCTGTACCGCAGGCAGGGCATCCTGGCCGTCCCACCGGCCCGATTTCGATGCTCCCCCGGCATCAGAACAGGCCGACAAGGCTCCTCGGCAGTTTTCCGTGGGTCAATAACCGAAGCAAACCCCCGACCCTGCTGCGCCTCATCAGGTCCAACAGGCGCGACCGCAGCTCAAGGCGCCTCGGTCTCCTCAGCAGATCACGCAGGAAGGCGGCCAGCTCGCGCTTCACGAGGTCCTGATCCTCCGCGATGGCGGGTTCGAACTGGACTGCCCTTGCGAGCCATGCCTCATCATAGAAATTATTCAACCAGAAGCTCCGGCCCAGATCCTCGATTTCAACGGCCGGCACAAGGCCGGCTCGAACGAAGCCATAATAGTCCGGCTTAATCCTATCGAGCTCGAATAGCTGATGAACCACGTGGCCGCGCCCGAGCAACTCGACAACGATCGAGGAGTTCCCAACGATGGCAACATGCCTTTGATCGGGAATGCTCCCACGCACCCGGAGATACTCAGCCTCCTCCTCACTGAACCTCTCAGGACTGTTGGGGTGAGGCTTCACAAAGTAATCGTCGACAGCCGGGTTGCTGCGCAACGCGTCGACCGCCCGGCGGACCGCGCCCGGAACAGTGTAGGAGGTCGGATAGATCCCCACGATCACATTGTCCTTCGGGCGCTCCAGAACCTTATCGAACAACGTCGGACCGCGGCTTCGCGACAGGACGAAAGTCTGCCCCCCGACCAGACCGATCCTTCGATAAGTATCCAACGACACCGCGTTGCGAAGAACGGCAGCTTCGAAATCCAAGGGAGGAAAGATTTCGGACACCTGAGCGTGCTGAACGTAAATCACAGGAACGCCGAGACTTTGCATGGCCGCGGCGAAGCCAACCTGCGCCGGCGAGTGGTCGTTCGCCACCACTGCGACACGCGGCAAGAGATGTCTTTTCCGTTCGAAGGAGTAAAGGACGCCCAGAAAGGTGCGCGCATAGCGCAAATGCTGGTGAAGGTGCGTCCCGGTCACCTGCGGGCTTTCCCGTATCCATTGGGCGCTGCCGTCGAACACGATGTCCGAGAGCCTCCTGGGAACCGCGGCGGCGGCGATCGGGAAGCTGTTCAGGTCCTCCATGAGAAAGCAATGGGTGTATCGGACGCCCTGCCCGTCGAGAACCTCCAGAAGGAACGTGAACTCCTTCATGTTGTTCGCTGTCTTTCCGAAGAAACAGATATCGACGCCCGCAACGTCATAAGCTCGGACAGTCCTGATCCGACCCTTCAGGTATTTCTTATAGGCGCTGGAAAGGTCCGCCCCGTGAGCCGCCGCAATCTCGTTGAGTTCGTCAGGAACGCGGCGCGCCACGATCGCGCTGAGATCAGGGCTTCTCGTGATGACGCCGCCTACCCTGTGGCAACCTTTCAGAAAAGCACCCGACATCAACAAATTCCAACTCAGTGATTGCGAGCACAGGCGAAGGGTGCCCTCGTCACGGCTCGGTGCGGAACAGATCCCACGTGAGAGCCGTTCCACGCTTCACGTCCCGGGGGACGGGCCGCCCCATCATCCGTTCAAGATACCTCGGCGGCAGGCCGTAACCAGGACGGATCGCACGAACGTTCCGTTCCGTAAGGACATCACCAGCCTTCAGGTCCTCGACGATGTAGAGCGACCGGCGGAACTGAAGTGACTTCTTCTCCGCTTCGAGCGGCCCGTAAGTGATCTTGCCCAGGGCCTGCCAGGCGCGCTCCGTCTCGACGACGAGCTGTGCCATCTCGGCGGGCTCCATCGAGAACGTGCTGTCGACGCCGCCATCCGCCCGGTTGAGTGTAAAATGCTTCTCGATCACCGTCGCGCCCAGCGCGACGCTGGCGACGGACGCACCGATGCCCATCGTATGGTCCGAGAGCCCGATCTCTGTCCCGAACAGCTCGCGCATGTGCGGTATGGTCAGAAGATTCGTGTTCTCAGGAGTTGCCGGATAGGTGCTGGTGCATTGGAGCAGGATCAGGTCGTTGCATCCGGCCTCGCGGGCGGCCCGGACCATCTCGTCCAGCTCGGCAATCGTAGCCATGCCGGTGGAAATGATGATCGGCTTGCCCGTCGCCGCAACCCGGCGGATAAGCGGGAGATCCGTATTTTCGAATGATGCGATCTTATAGCAGGGAGCATTGAGCTCCTCGAGGAAATCGACCGCCGTGGCGTCGAAAGGTGTGCTGAGGCAGATCAGCCCGCGCTTGGCCGCATGCTCGAAGATTGTGCGCTGCCAATCCCAAGGAGTATACGCCTCTTCGTAGAGCTTATAGAGCGAAGTCCCGGACCAGAGGCTTTTCGGGTCGGAAATGAAGAACTCCCCCTCGGCCAGATCGAGGGTCATGGTATCGGCCGTATAGGTCTGAAGCTTGATGGCATGCGCGCCGGCATCGGCCGCAGCATCAACAATCTTGAGCGCACGCTCGAGCGACTGGTTATGGTTGCCAGACATCTCCGCGATGATGAAAGGCGGATGGTCCCGGCCAATCAATCGGTCTGCGATCTTGATCATGCTAGCGTTCTCTCGTCTTCAATGGCAGCGCTCAGAAATCTCGGCTGGCAGCTCTATATACTCGAATGTTTTGGTCGGCGACATCCTCATGCCTGAAGCCAAGCCCTTCGAAAACCGCCTGCGACGGCGGATTTGAGTTCTTCACCTCAGCGTAAATATCGAAGTTGCCGAAGGAATTCAGTCTTTGCAGCCCCATTCGGACCAGCAAAGCCGCCCAGCTGCGGCCGCGAGCCACAGGATCGAGAAGGTAGCTCAGTCGAGCGGTTCCATCCTTCGCCACATCGAACCGAATCTGGCCGACCGGCACCCCATGCCGCGCCTCAAGCACGAACATATAGCTGTCCTGGCTGGCGATCCGCTTGCTGAACCAGCCCGAATGCGCCTCCCATGACACCGGCTCGACGTTCAGTGACTGCTTCCTCACTTCTGTCTCGTTCACCCAGCCGAAGTACAGGACAGCATCGGACGCCCGAGCGTCTCGCAAATGCAGGTCCTCCCGGCGGCTCGGGATCATAAGTTCGGCGACCCGCCCGCCACCGAGCCCGTCCACGACGCTGGGGCCACGGTCGGACATGGACGAGAAGCGGCCCTCGTTCCCGAGAAGATCGCGTATCGCGTCCCCGAGGCTGCGCGCGGTGGTGGCATTGAGAGCGCCGGCATATGCGATAAGTCCGTCCTCCGCCAGCGCGAGGCTTGCGAGCACTTGGTTCTCCGCAATGCTGATCGTGATGGCGGGAAGGCCCATGCACAGCCTCTCCCACGCCGTGGCTCCCCCAGCCCCAATGGCGAGATCGGCGGCATCCATCAGATCGGCCAGATGCGGACGTGGACCATGGAGTGTGACCCTTCCACGCCGGCCAGCCTGCGCAGCGACGGCTTCACGATGCGGATTGGCCGGGCCTATCACCACATCGACATCAAGATGAGACAGGTCGGGAGCGGACAGGGCCTCCAGCGCAAGTCCGGTTGCATTGTCGATATCCGCCCCACCGAAGAACACCAGGACGCGCCCGATCCCACGGCGCAGCCGCGGGCCACGCTGCCTGTATTCGGGACGCAGGAGGGCATATCGGGGACCAAGCAACTGTCGGCATCCGAGAGGGACGAGCGTCTCGTAAGCGCGGGCTGTGTCGGCGCCGTAGCTTTGATCCAGCAGAACGTCGCAATCATGGAGACGGTTGGCGAGATCGTCGATCGCCATGATGCCTCCCACGCTGGGGCGCACCTCCCGCTCCCAGCACGCATCCAGAGCATAATGGTCGACGATGAGCCAATCGGCTCGATTCCCGTCCATTGCCTTCCGGGTCTGCTCCGCGTCCTGCTCCTGGGACGTTCCAAGCCATGCGGCATAGCCGGACCCCATCAGCTCGCCCTCGGGAGCCGGCAGAGGCATGACCTGGAAGCCTTCGTCCTCCGCGAGCTTCGATGCATTCCCCGGATGGCTCCGGCAGATGAAGCGCACATCCGCGCCCCGAGCCCTCAACTCGCTCGCAAGGGTGCGGCAGCGGATCATGTGTCCGGTCCCGATGCGAGGCGAGGAATCGGCGCGAATGAAGATCCTCAAGAGCGATCCTCCGTGACGGACAGGGCGCGATACATGAGCTCGGCTCGCTGCCAATCCTCCGGCGTATCAATGTCGACGGCCCGCCACTCGGGTATGACGAGCCCGCAACCGTTGGGATGCACGGGCATTCCCCCGAGCCACGCATCCCGGCGCCCCCAATAGAATTGACCCGCGTCGTAGTAGGCAGGTTCGAGATCCTGCGTGCGGATGTTCGTCGCGTCGGGGTTGAAGGGCGAGATCTTGCCATCGGCGCTCAAGCGCAGGGCTCTCTGGATGGCGGAGGGGAACCGTACGACCGGAAACGCATAATGCTCGGCCGAGCCGTTCAGGAGCTGTAACGCTTCGATCAGATCCTGCCGTTGAAGGAAAGGAACAGCCGGATAGATGCAGCACACGGCGTCGAAGCGTCCTGCATCCTGCTCCAGCGCCTCGATGGCATGCGCAATGACCGGAACCGTGGGTGTGAAATCATCGGCGAGCTCAGCAGGCCGCAGCAGGGTGGCGGCTCCGAGCTCCCGGGCCAAGGCAAGAATCTCCGGATCCTCGCTCGACACGGCGACGACGTTGAAGAGCCCGGAACTCAAAGCAGCCGAAACAGCATAGGCGAGCATCGGTTTTCCGGCGAAGGGCCTGATGTTCTTTCGGGGAATGCGTTTGCTTCCGCCCCGCGCCGGGATAACAGCTGCCTTCATTGGCCTATTGCTTCTCGCAATGTCGCCACGACGAAGTCCTGGTCGGCTGTTTGCAGAGTGGGGAAGAGAGGCAGGCTGATCGCTTCCGCATAATATTGCTCGGCTTCGGGATAGTCCGAGCGTTCGAAACCGTACCGGGCGAAATCCGGCTGCCGGTAAACCGGGATGTAATGCAGGTTCACGAGCACGCCGGCGGCACGCATCCGCTCGAACACCTCACGATGGGTGGAGGAGATCTCATCGAGACGCAGCCGGACGATGTAGAGATGGAAACCTGAATAATCGCGAGGATCGCGCCATGGGGTCACCACGGGCAGATCCCGCAGCAACTCATCATAGCGGGCCGCGATGGCATGACGCCGGGCCACGTAGTCATCAAGGCGATCGAGCTGGCTCAGGCCGAGAGCCGCCTGAAGCTCGGTCAAACGATAATTGTAACCAAGCTCGATCTGCTGATAATACCATCCACCGTCCGGCGGGCTCGTCATTTCGGCGGGATTGCGCGTGATGCCATGGCTGTTCAGGCGAGCCATGCGCCGCCCCAGAACGGGATCGTTTGTCAGCGCCATGCCGCCTTCGGCGGTCGTGATGATCTTGACCGGATGGAAGCTGAAAATGGTGATGTCGGAATATTGGCAGCTTCCGATCGGCTGGTCGCGATAACGACCGCCGATGGCGTGGGAAGCATCTTCCACAATCGAAAACCCATATTGCTGCGAAAGCGCATGAATCGCCTCCATATCGGCGGGCTGCCCCGCCAAGTGCACCGGGATCACGACCTTCGGCAGCTTTCCGTCGCGCTCCGCCGCCGCGAGCTTTTCCGCAAGAGCCGTTACGCTCATGTTGTAGGATCGCGGATCGATGTCGACGAAGTCGATCTCAGCGCCGCAGTAGCGTGCGCAGTTGGCGCTGGCCACGAAAGTGACCGGGCTCGTCCAGACGCGGTCGCCCGGAGAGACGCCCAGCGCAAGGCACGCGAGGTGAAGCGACGACGTGGCGCTGTTGGACGCGACCGCATGCTTCGCGCCTACGCGCCGGGCAATGGCCTGCTCGAACCGAGGCACAAGAGGCCCTTGCGTCAGGAAGTCGGAACGAAGAACGGCCGCAACCGCCTCGATGTCGGCTTCGGTGATCTCCTGCCGACCGTAGGGAATGGGAGCGCGATCAGATTCGGCCAATTGTTCCGTAGTTTTCGTCGATCCAGGCACGCAACGTCTCCTTATCCATCCAATCGGCATTCGTGTCCGACCGATACACGAAGTCCTCCGGCACCTTGCGGCCATTCTTAATACGCTTCGGATCCGCATGCCAGTTATTGATGGCGGGCAGGATCTTGTAATAGTCGTCGTATTCGAAGGTGTAGGGCACGTCCTCCTCGCCGATCATCTGCTCGTGCAGTTTCTCGCCGGGCCGGACTCCGACGATCTTGTGACTGGCCTCAGGAGCCACAGTCTTGGCGATGTCGGTCACCTTCATGGACGGGATCTTCTTCACGTAGATCTCACCTCCGACCATATCCTGGAAAGCGTGCCAGACCAGCTCGACGCCCTGCTGCAGGGTGATCATGAATCGGGTCATTCGCGGGTCAGTGATCGGCAACTCGCCGCTCGTGGCCAGAGAGAGGAAATAAGGAATGACCGAGCCTCTGGACCCCATCACGTTTCCGTAACGGACAACGGAAAATTCCGTGTCCTGGGCCCCGGCATAGGAATTACCCGCCACGAACAGCTTGTCCGATGCCAGCTTCGTGGCCCCGTACAGGTTCGAGGGGCTGCTCGCCTTGTCGGTCGACAGCGCGACCACCCGCTTCACCTTCCGGTCGATGCAGGCATCGATCAGGTTCATGGCCCCAAGAACGTTCGTCTTGATGCACTCGAAAGGATTGTATTCTGCGATCGGGACGATCTTCGTCGCAGCCGCATGGACGACGTACTCGATTCCGTCCAACGCACGCTCCAGACGGTCCTTGTCTCTCACATCGCCGATGAAGAAGCGCACGCGAGGGTCATTGCCGTAAAGCTTGGCCATTTCCCATTGCTTCATCTCGTCGCGGGAGAGAATGACAAGACGGCGAGGATTGTACTTCTTCAAGGTCATCGGGACGAAGGTGTGACCAAAGGAACCCGTCCCACCGGTGATGAGAATCGATGAGTTTGTCAGCATATGACGCCGCTTTCGAGAAATCGTGAGTTGAGCATCGCGACCGACGCCCGAGGTTAGGCATCTACTCGCATAAGCAGCCCTCAATTGCAATATCGGTATTGCCCAATCCAAGCCCGATAGGCGAGCAAATATTGCGCAGCCAAGACGATATCCATAAGAATAAAAGATTAATCAAAGGAAAATCGAATTATTTCATAGTATTTTACACGCACCCTGACCGCGAAGTGGCGTATCGATACAAGGGATTATTCTGCAATTGGACTTATCTGCCTGAGACGCCTGCCGACTTCCTGAAAGACCAGTTTAACGCATTCGTCGCGCGGAGACGAAAAGTCGATCCACTCAGGCGCGATGATTTTCGAATTCAACGTGAGACGATCATCCTCGCTCGCTCCGCCGCCGGTCCTCAAGAAGTAGTTCTCCGGCGAAAATCCGAGCATCCAGACCGGCACACCCAGTGCAGCGCCGAGCTCGATCGGTACGGAACTGATCCCAATTAGGTGATCCATTCCCTTCAAACATGAGGCCAATCCTTCGAAGTCGTTGAAGAGATCGACACCCTCGATCAATTTGATCCCGTTCTCTACGCAGAATGCTTTCTCTTCCGGATCGAGAGAATGTTGGATCGACCACAATTCGATATCATCCATCGTGACCAGTGGTGCAAAGTCCTCGACCTTGAGATACATGAACTGCCGCCAGGAGGTCCGCAGGTGACTTCTCCAAAGAATGCCAATGCGTAGTTTGGACCGGGCCCTGTCGCTACCGGGAAGCCGAACGTCGGTTGCCTGAAGATAGGGTCCTGGTTCAGGCCGTTTCAGTACGTCGATGAAATTGTTGAAGAACACGTTCTGGCCGAAGGTAATCCAATCAGCAGCCTCCATATGAGCCCTGCACTCCTCGGTCAGGAGGTGCGAGAGTTTCTCTCCCACCCCGGTGAGCCGACCCTGCATTTTGTCTTGCCGATCGAGTAGTCCCCTTCGGAAACGCCAAACAGGGACGAACTTTATCTTCGGGAATGAACGCTCAAATATGCACTGCAGACGCGGATCGCAGGATATGACGACCTCCTTGAAGCGGTCAGCCAATTGCGAGTAGAACTGCGCAGTTCGGATCTCGTCGCCAACCCCATCATCCCCTATAACGAAAAGGCGCGAGGCAGAGGCGTGCTCGAGCGGAATCTCCTCAAAGTTCAAGAACCGATCACCGTAGATCGACTTCAGGAGTCGCCAATGAGCTACATGCCGTTTAGACGACTGACCCGCGACGTAATCACCGCTCATCAGGAGACTAATCGTCTGATCCGTCCCGATCCCACCCCGGGTACCAGAGCGCCCCTTGCTATCTCTCCCATATCCGATCCTCGCGCGGATCTCGAGAATAGAATCTATCCGATCCCCCGTCCGGGGCAAGGAGAGCCGGAGCCCCTGTGCGGCCGCTCCATCGGACGGATCCTCTTCTATGACATCGAGAAAGGAATCGCGCGCTGACAGGTAGTCGTTGTTGATGAGGAAGTGCATTCCCTTCGCGATGATCATAGGCAGGAGAGTATTAGGCGCGTCAGGAGACGCCCCGGCAAGCTCTAGGATCCGGTCTGTTTCTCCTATTGTCAGAAAGGTCCTAAGAATACTGTTCTTTTCAAAGACGCTTCCCCTAAGGTATCTTCGGGTCTGTGCGACGATCGAACGTTGATACAGTTCCTCAAAGAGAGGCAACGCCGCCCTCTGATCGGAGATTGGCCGCAACACACTCAAAGTCTCAAAGAACGAAGGAGCGAATTCCTCGGCCTTCAAATCCTTTGTATTCAGCCACAGCGGATCGATCTTCAAATTTGCGACAAATCGTACCGGATCATAGACAGGTAAGTGCCGGCCCAACGTCTCAAGGAGACGAGCCAGTTCGACATCATGTCCGTTCGTCTTCAGGTGCGGAAGATATCGCAATTGATAGCTCGGATCACTTATGTCGAGATGCTCGAGCTCAGCGTATTTAAGCACATCGATATTGGCATCAACGTTAGCCGTTAGCCTGAAAATGGTCCATTTCGCATGCTTTCTTGCACGCTCGTTGATTCCGTCGTTTCCACGAAATGTTCTCTCGATTTGTTCAAGAGCCTCGATCCTCCGTTCGAGATCCAGTCCCGATGCATATAGCGCATCCGTGAAAGCAAGGGCCGTTCGACCGTCGACACTATGAAGATTGCGGATGTTGAGCCGCGTCTCAATCAGCCGATCTCCCTCGACTCCTTTGGTGCTGAAAAGCATAGCCCTCGCAACAGTAAGCGCCTGGACATCGTTCAAGCGACTGACATCCAATATCGAGGCGACCTCCGTGGCGCTCTTGTAATTCCTCAGACGAAATAGAAGTTCGAAGACCTGATAGATGAACGCATCACTCGCTGACTGCTGCGCGAGATGAACGAGCCGCTGGCGAGAAAGCGAATGCAGTTCCGTTGAAGACACCCCCGACCGCAAATCGGCAACACGTCGCTTCAATCCATAGACACGATGACCGAGCTTCTTCGCAAGCGAGCCCTTTGTAGCGCGCAGCAATCCCTTCGCCAGTTTCTTCGAATTGACCGCAATGCTCATGCCGGCAGACCTGTTTTAGCTCGTTTGATTTGGCGATGCGGAAGGAGCGCCCGAATCCCCGCAACTGAAAATTCTACTTAAATTGGGCAGTTGGAGCATCATGATCGCTGCCCTGGCCATGAACGCAGCCTGGACCAAACGCTCATCAGTCGCGGCAGCTTCCTCTCCGCAGCGCTTCTCAAATGAAACCGCAGACCCAGCGCCGCAACCAATGCGGCCTGCCCCTTGCGGTAGCGGGCATCGTCTGTCAGTCCGTGCAGATTCCAGTTCTCCATGACGCCGATGTCATCGGACGTCATTTCCGCAACGTGTTCGCGGAGATTTACCCTGAACTCCTCGCGAATGGCCTCGGGCACATATTCGTATGCGGGCGTGTAGAACCGCTCGAGGAAGCCCAGGCCTTTTCCATAATCGTGCATTGCGGACGTCTTCAACTTCAGAGCCTTGTAGACGCCATGGCGGTAGTCCCAGGATCCATGAATGCTGTAGGCAAGCCCATTTTCGTGGTGGATCGGCTGAGCCAGAAGGCGCCGAGCGACTTCGGGGCTGCTGCGGGCCATGTCGAAGTGGCGTTCCGGAACCTTCTGACCGGTGATCCTGGCCTCGAGCAAGGTCTTTCTGAAGCACTTGAAGCACCTCATGCAAGGCTTTCCCGCCTCACCGCGGACGCAGGACTGGGGCAACCATTCCGGCACGCATTCGATGGCGATCCGGGACGTCACCACCTCGCTCAGTCCCGCAACCGGCAGGCAC
>Ga0182742_1004564_pt1 | contig 12441 bp, 12 predicted proteins | sample eDN5th37CBELigMG_FD_128880 | JGI IMG/M metagenome (GOLD analysis project Ga0182742, IMG submission 128880) | Enriched Miracle-Growth compost microbial communities from Emeryville, California, USA - eDNA 5th pass 37_C BE-Lig MG (version 2)... ... | reverse complement strand
TCTCGGAACTGATCCCGACTGTCCTCGGCGATTTGAAGCCTGTGACCTGAGAGGCATCCCGTGCAGCGTTCAGAAAAAAGGGCGCCCTCTTGCGAAGGCGCCCTTTGTGCTTTGCCGATATAGAGGCGATGTGCCTACAAGCAATTAGGCTTCCAATCATGCACTTATATTCCAATTACTTAGCCATTTTCGTGCAAGCAATTAAACTGAAAAAACAAGCAATACCGCTGACTTTTTGCCCACAAAACAGGCAATTCCATAAGCTCAGGAGCCGGCGTATTTATTTCGGCACGACCGAGACGTCGAACCGTTTAAGGTGGCTGACGTTACCGTCGGCCTTCATCTAATTCACAGCCTAGAGCCGGACGCCTGCTGCGCTGGTGCTGACTAATGCATGATCCAGCCATTGAACACGACGGTGAAGCTCGCGGCTGATGGGGAATGCAGGTGGTTCGTGGAGACTATAGCAAGTTTGGACTGGGTTTGGATCCATCCCGGCAGATCGTGCATCGGCAAGGCTCACGTATCGTCAGCCTACTCAACCGAGCCCGATTCTGCGGCTCAAATAAACTCGATGCCGTATTTGGCCGCGATTACCCTGGGTCTCAGGGACGAAGCCCGTGACCGGTTTTCCCTATCAACTTGCGCTTGAACAGCCTCGGTGATGAATGCCTCAAACACTCCGGCGGATGAGATAATGCCCATCAGCTGCCCAAAGTCAGAACCGCGGTTCTTGATCCCATCGATGGTGCCTCCAGGCCTGAACATGGCCCCACCTGGGCCAAGAATACGAACCTCGTCCCCGATTTGGCACTCATATTGGCCCGCGTTGATGACGTGCCATTCGGGGTAGGGATGTTGATGAAGATTCTCCCCGGCCCTGGAGGGCTTCTCGTGCCACAGATGCTGTAATCCCCTTTTGTGGAAAGCGATTGTAGGATCGGTGTAGAGCCTAGCTGGTGTACCTGATCCACCCTTTGGGATCCGGTCTACGATCCGTTTGTCGGTCGCGCTGCCCCTTAATCGCGGGCCCCTGGGTTCGAGCCAAAGGTTTACCCGTGATCGCCACTCCGTTAACTGACCGGCCACTTGTTTGCTGGATAAGCCGATGCTCGACTGACTCCCACCCCTTCGGAAACTAATGACTTCGTTACCTATTGCATCCGGGACGATAATTCTCGTCTGCCTGGCCCTGCTCGTTTCCCCCATGATCTCGGATGCCGCCGAGCTCTCACTGGCCAGCTCGAAATCGATGGACTATGGGGTAACCGAATATCAGATCCGCCTGGAAGGGGAGATCAAGGACGGGGACTCCCGGAAGGTCGAGGGCTTCCTCAGAGAAAAGAAAATCGACCAGGGATCGTTCTATGCCGACAGGGCCGTAATCTCGCTGAGCAGCGTCGGCGGCTCCTACATGGAGGGGTTGAAACTGGCGCACCTGTTCCAGGAGAAAGGCGTCCAGACCTTGGTGAAGGGTGGCGACACCTGCGCGTCCGCATGCGCGATAGCGTTCCTCGGAGGCACCCTTGTTGGAGAGGAAGAGGTGAGCATGACCGCTCGCACGCTGGAGATCGGCGGCATTCTGGCCTTCCACGCGCCCTACCTGAATCTTTCAGAAGGCCACTTCGACAAGGCTATGGTCGAGACCGCGTGGGATGCGGCGGTGTTGACGATCGCGAACCTCATCGAGGAGTCCGCGAAGTTGAGGCTGAACACCTCGCTGCTGCCTATCATCCTCAAGGAAGGGCGAGACTCGGCCCTGGTGCTCAAGACGGTGTCCGACCTCGGACGTTTCAGGGTGTCCACCCATACCGAGACGCGGCCGCGCAAGTTCACTCCAACCATGGCGTTCAATCTCTGCTGGAATGGTTCAAGCAATTATGGAACAAGCGACTACGAGTCGAACTTGGCCCAATTCCGGAAAACGCGGCCCGTGTCCTTCAACATCAATACTGGCTATTACGGTCCTCAGCTTCGAAGCGTCCTCAGGACCGTGATGCAGACGGACGAAGGTGGAGAGGGTTCACCCATATATTGCGTGGTCGACACGCTTGAGATGGAAGGGCATCTACGCGCGTCCTGCCGTGGGACCTTCAATGCCGGCAGCATCTCAGAGGCCCGGAAGATAGCCGAGCGGCTTGACCAGAATGGGAACTACACCCTGGAAGAGCCTTGCGATACCTCTCTGGGGCTTGATGTTCTCAAAGGCTACGAGAGATCGATGAGCGAGACGGATTGGGTGGCGGTGGTTCCGCCCAACACACCGATTTCTCTGATCGGGAAGGCCCTCGAATTCTATGAGAAGACCGAGCAGCCCATTACGACCAACTCACCATCACGCTCGTCCAAGTAGACACGTCGCTTTCGGCAGGGGGCAGGTCGCGCTAGATAAGGCGAAGCGGTGCTCAAGCTGGTTGTGCGCCGCCATCCAAGATACTTGTAAGAAAGTTACGAGCCATCTCCAGGCCAGCGCCTTTCAAAATATAACTATGAAGCGCACCGGCTGCCTTTCTGCATCCTCCCAACTGGCTTTGCATCTGCCGAACGCTCATCTCCCCGCCCGAGGCATGAATGAGGTAGAGATACTGAACTGTTGTCTCGGGAGAGATAAATTTTCCATTCACAAGGATTTCTCGGCCTGCTCTGTCAATTCCATCCTCCGCTTTTAGAATTGTCCCAATTCTTTCACTCATAACAGGCGAGTTTGTAGCTTCACCATCCATGCGCCCAAAGAAGGATTTTAGTAATTCGGAAGCTACATCCCTGCTGAGTAGATGTAAGCACTCCGGAATATTAACTTCTTTGAATTTAAGTCTCGGACTTTCTGTATGATTTTTATTTGATTTGCGAGCATTCAAACTGCGAGTTGGGAGGTCTATCGTCCAATCCCAGCTTATTAGTGCAGTTTCTGCAGACCTACGGGGATAAAACAGAGTGTAAAGGCCTCCTCTCGAGACTGGATCAATATTCTGCAATTTGAGGACTCGAGATACAGCACTTACAGGTTGCTTAATATATTTAGCGAGCTCGGACCCGGAGGCATGATCCTGAAAGAACTTTTTACAATCGCTAACTGTCACAAGGCGGCTTGAGTTGCTTGGGTCGGGATGAGCGATCGTTGGAATCAGGCCCTCCATAGTGAGAGCTCGGAGGTCGTTGTATGATTGTCCAAACATATAGGCGGCTTGCCGCAAGGGATAAATGTCAGGAGAGCCGGTTACGAACCGGCGGACGTCAGCGATATCAACCAGCAGTGAGCGAAGTCCGTTGACGCCCTGTAGCCTACCAATCACTTGGATCCTGCTGTCAAAAATTGCCTGAATAAGATCGATGTAAGTGATGTCAGCTCTTTTCGCGGCCTCGACAAGCGTTAGTGTACCCTCAGGTGGAGCAGCAATGTCGGGCGCATTCCCCGCGAGTTGACCTAGGAACTTGTCTAAGTTTGCTTTCAGAAGCACATCAAGGCTTCTTCCTTGAGCGCGCAAGGAGATTACCTCAATCATACGTCGGTTACACAGGTCTCGCAGCATATGGCGATCCGTGCCGAGGTAGCTTGCTGCACCTCGAGTATCAGTTTCGTCCTGAAGCATTGCTCCAATTTTTTCCAAACCAATCGTCGGGATTGGATGAGACCTTAGAATTGGCTGGCTGGCGTTCACATAACCAAGATGCATCGCGAAGAGGTAGGTCTTCACCATAGGCGAAGCATAATGATCCATAACAGTGCCAAGAGACACTGCGTACGTTTCGAGCTGCCTTCCAAAAGCTGACGCAGCATCATGGGCAACAAATCGTCGCTCCGCATGGCGTTTCAAGGCATTGCGAAATACGTCCAATTCGATATTCGGATTTGTATAGAGCCAGCGATACAAATCGCCGTAAATTCCGGTCATTCCGGCTCTTGTGCCCTCCTTTGAAGCCTCTCGTTGCGCCATCATTTGATCGAGGAGGTCATAAAATGCCCTAGGCCAGGATCTAAGTATCTTCAGGCCGGCTGTACGTATCTCAAGAGAGATAAACTCGTCAGTTCCGAACTTTCGATATTCCCGACCGTACAAGGCAGCTCTACCAATCTGCTGGAGAACTGCGGTGGCAGCATACAAAGGTAGCGTATCCAATACGAATACAGGTAACGGCGTGCAGCCCCCAAGGCGCCCAACGACATAGCGATCGGGTAGGCAATCAATCGCATTCATTTGAGGAGATCTGTGCGTCGAAAGATCAAAGCCGCATGTACACTGCCATGGGAGAGGAGCATCAGACGAGAATGGTTTTGTGCAGCTGGGGCAATCGCTTAAGAGCTTCACAAGGTGAATTGGGCAAGACTCAACTATGGTGACGTCCCACCAAGTCCTCCGATAGGGCTGAAGTGCAATAGGGCCCCGGCTTCTGGAGGCGGAGTGGAAATCCTGGTGCAAACAGTCAGGGCAGACGCGCCTCTTGGACGACGACCAATCCTTCGCATCGAGCTCTTGTTCGCAAACCCTAATTTTGCCTGGTTGGAAAGTAACAGTTGAGTCCTGCAATAATGCGGCATCAATTCCCGATACGATTGCTAAGTCGTCAAGCATCCAACCGATGAGAATACCTTTTTCATACCTTAAACCTTGATCTCGGGCGAACGCACGACAACTGTTGTAATGGTTCCGTGATGCTAGACGACCGAATAAGCTGTAGGCTGGCTCACCCTTGATAGGTCGAACCCGCAGAGGCGCTCGCTTGAGTTCCATTGTGCGTATCGTTCTTGCGTAAAATTCAATTGACGGCTTGGTATCGGCCGGTTGCGAATGGGCATCTTGGATCCCAGTTGAGACGAGTCGGTCAAGGGCTATAGACCAGTCGATTTACTAGATCCTCAAATCAAGGTTTACGCGACGATCTGCCTAAGGATGGTATGGTACGGGTTTCTCCGGTCTAACAGAGAGCGAACGAAACAGCAGCCTATCCTTCGAGAGATGCTTCAAGGCAATACAGAAGAAGCGAGTTTGTTGTTATATTTCTTTGCGGCTGTACCGCGTTGAATGGCAGCCCGCCGGAAAGCGTCATATCTCGCCCACTCCCTACGACTCAGAGCAACGAGCTTCCCAAGCTGAATGTCGTGGGTTCGATTCCCATCGCCCGCTCCAACTTTTCTTCACGGAATCCAAGAGCTTACAAGGATTGCATCGCCTGGATCCGCCATGAGCGAATTCGGGTGATACAACGCTGATACAACAATCTTTCTGGTGGCGTCCGATTCGGCGCGTCAATTCGCCTCAAGCATTCTGCTCCAAGGCAGTAGCAAGAGCGGTATCCCGTTTTATTGAGCCTTGCTCATAGGCAATCTGCATTCGGCAGACGTTGGTCTGCCCCAAGCTGCCCAACTCGCCAGTTGGGAAGTTAGTGCCCCCGAATCCTTTGAGACATCCTAACCTAGATGTAGAACTTGAACGGAAGCGGCGCCGCCGCGTCGTTGGGGCCTGCCGTGAGGATCTCTCCTACAAGATCAGCAAAGCGAAGCGTCACCGGCAAACCATCCGCGAAGCTGGCGCTGTTGAAGTTCAATTTCGTGAGCGCCATCAGATCCGCCAGGATTTGCTCGATCGCGACGTCGCCGCGAGACCTTACAATCTCCACGGTTAGAGGATTAGGCACCTCGCGGCCGGGATAAGTGTCGAGTCGCGGCGTATAGCCGGTGGTCCAAAGATAGGCTGTCCGGTCCGAGGTGATGGCGGCCGTGCCCCGAAGAACAGGTCGCCGTCCATATCGAAACAGTTTGATCTCGTTCTGTCGACGAATGCGAATTCCAACGAGTTTCGTGGATTCGGGTACGGTACTTGCAAAGCCATCCCATTCGTCGGGCTCAAAGCGCGTCTGACCGTGGATGAACAACTCCGCCGGCGGGCTTCCGTGCATTTCGCTGTACGCGCGGATCACAAGATCCATCAATTGTGCCGCCTTCTCCCTCGGCAGATGGAAGGTCTTCTCAGTTTCTGAATACCAAGGGCCCACAGCCCCCTTAAACACTACTCCTTCGCCGGTCGATAGGAACATCTGCGCCCCGCAGCAGGCGTTGTTCCTTTCCCTTGCCTTCTCAATCCGCTTGAAGACCAAGCCAACGTAACAGACACCTTCGCGAACGTCGGCCACCCTCCAAGGCCGACCGCCTGCCTTGTAGAAGGTGGTGGTCGCAAGATTCCAGGCCACCGATGCGGGATCCTGCAATGACCGTCTTTCCCCCTCGAAGTCCTCGGGCGTCAGAGTTGTCTCACGCACGACCTGTATCACTTGGCCAGTGTCGAGGAGCCTAGCCTTGAGTTGGTTATGGAAGTTTAGCTCGTATTCGTAGATTGCAGCGGCTTCGACCTCCTCCTGAAAGAGGGAGCCAGTCTCCAGGATAGCTTTCGCTGCCCTCCTTCCGACCATGGCTGAGGACTTTTCGCGCTGGTCTCGCGGAACGTGAGACTTTGGACGGCCATAGCGGAAAGTCTCCTCTGGCACCACGGCATACCAAAGCAGAGGGCGCGCCTCTTCGGACTTCAGATGCTTGCGCAATGCCTCGGCGTAGATCGCAACCGCGTTGAAGATCGCTTCATGCCGATTCTCAATTCTAATGCGGCGGCTCAGCTCTGTGCCATCGATTACGCACGTGGCGAAAGGTTTCGCTGGCCAAGGGACGTTGAAAACAGCCTGGAATCCAGGCCACATCATCTTGTTCTCGTCCTTGCCCTTCTCGGGTGCGGCGAGCTGGGCCCCGATCGACTTCACCCAGCGCTCGTACCGGGCAATCCCTTCTGGAGTGCCAATAACCCCGATGTCCATGCGTGCGGGGTTCTGGTTCGATGCGGGAGGTCCGTAAAGGAATAGGCCGTCCTTCGGATGCTCCGCCTTCTGGCCGAAGCCAAACGCGAGGGCCGGCTCCTCCACGTGGATGAGGCGCCAGTCGCTCACTCCGTCTCCTCCATCTCCCCGACTTCAAAGGAATCCTCAAGACCCTCATCCTGAGGCTCCTGCGGCTCTTCCGGCTCGTCCAAGACAGTCAGGTCGTCTGGCATGCTGCGGGCCGCGACGAGTTCTAGCAACTGGCCCGAAAGGACCAGTGACTCAGGCCCTGACAGCCCAATCGCAATCTCTTGGTTGCCATCAGCTAAGAAAGCGCAGAATGCCTCTTGAAGCTGTCGCCAATGTAAGTTCCACCAATTCCTGCAAAAGCGGCGGCGGATGGCTGATGTCTTCTTCGCATCGGCTATCGCCGTTCTCCCGTCCTCCGAGAAGCAGACGTAGGGCTTGAATCGCACGAAAGCTGGCGGGCCCAGAACCATGTTCACTTTCATGGCTAGGTGCCAATTCACCTTGTTGCGCTCGCTACGCCCGACGGGTTTTTTGTAGGTCCTCCGTCCGGACGCAGAGACGTAAGAAACCTTGTCACCGGGCAATAGGTCGGTTGGAAAAAAGTAGGCGTCGCCGGACGTGGTTTCGAATCGTTTCAATCCGCGTGACGCAAGATATCTCTCAATATGTGCCCGCAGAAGGAAGGTCACAATATTCCGCGCCTCGGAGGAGCGCGGGGAGGCCGGGCCCTCAACCCTGCCTGAAAGAAAGTCCACCAATGCCGGCCGGGCACGCACATTGACTGTAAACGACGGCGGAAGCGCATCCTGTAGCTCCTCGGCCGAAGCGAACGAAAGGATATGCCGGTTAAACCTTCTGAAAGGGATGCCCGTCTCGTTAAGGGCCGCCGCAACCTTTGTGTTATCGCCTTCGTAATCGAAGAAGGTGATCGTCTCAGGTAGGTGGACAACCGGGGAAAAATTGGTCAGAACGCGCTCCGGTATAGCCTCGACTTTCCGGGCAGCTAACGCGAACGCCTCGCGCCAGTGCTCGAAGGCCTCGGTCTGGTCATCCTCGGACGTCGGTACGCCTGCGGCTTCGAGTGTATCCAGCAGTTCGGTCAGCTTCTGGCCCCAACCCCGGGCAAAGTCGATTGCATTGAGCTGGTGAACTTGTATTGGAAAATCGCCAAACGGCGTGTCGTCGATCCTAACCGGGATGATGAACTCTGGATCGGTCAGAGTCTTCTTCATAGTATCCGCAACTGAAAGCTCGTTGCGCACCCCCTGCCGGTTCGGGTCAATGCTGGCCTTGGAAACGACATAGATAACTTTGACTGCGCGATGGCGTAGTGCCTCCTCGATTCCGCGCCAGAATGGGGTCCCGCCCCTCAGTTCAAGGACGTCTGACCAGACCTTGTAGCCATGCCCCATCAAGCGCGCACCAAGCCACCGGACGAATTCGTTGTCGTCAGGGGTCGCATGGCTGATGAAGATGGTATCTCGGGTCACTCGGCACCGCGAATCTCGAATGTGGACTATAGCGGATTTTCTTCCGCGAGTGACATCGCCAAACAATCCTCTCCACAACCCTTTGAGTCGAGTTGAGAAACGTATCTAAGGGGCGGTTCAGGTTAATTCAGCTCTGTTGCCTCGCAATATTTCCTGGCGGCAAGGTGCCAACGTCATTCCTGCGTAGAGTAAGAATGATGTTGCTCATCAAGGAGTCGACGTAGATGCACTTTCGTCTCATCACTGCAAAACGCGGCATCAATTGCGTTAAGTGTGATCTGTTTGCAGTCGACCTCGCTCAGGCTGAACGCGTTTGCCGCAATTAGGTACTCGTTCTGAGGAGACGTTGCGAAGTATGCAGGATCATCCGTGGCGAGGGTGACAAGGCAGCCAGCCTTCCGCAGTTGCTCAAAGGGGTGCTCTTGAGCGGAAGAATAGAGGCCTAGCGCGACATTGCTTGATATGCAGACTTCAAGACCGGCGCCTGAACTTTGTAGCATTTCAATGACGCGTGGGTTCTCAATGGAGCGGACACCATGGCCCACCCGATTTAGCTGCAATCTTCTGACGCTCTCCTCTACGCTCTCCGCGCCTCTAAACTCTCCCGCGTGCGCTGTCAGCTTTAGGCCAGCATCCTTGGCACGACGGAAGGCATAGACAAAATCAGAGGCATTGTACTGACGCTCGTCGCCTGTCATTCCGAATCCGACCACAATCGGGTGCCGATGCTTCGCTACAAGCTCTGCGACCTCGAACGCAATTTCTGGTCCATGGTGGCGAACGCACGTTGGGATCAGGCGGCATTCAATGCCACTTACTTCCCGAGCCCGGTCCGAAGCCGCGGAAACAGCTAACAGTTGATCATTGTATGGTATTCCGGCCGCCATGAGATGAAACGGCGAGAGCATAAATTCAACGTAAAGTGTCCCCTCCTTTGCACTCTCAAGAAGATATCTTTCCGCAATCCATTCAAGGTCGGCAGCATTGCGTATGACGGATCCCACCTTGTCGTAGGTCCGAAGAAACTCTGTGAAGTTGCTCCAGCAATACATTGTGTGATCTTCGTCGAAAATATCCGGAGGGAGTGCCAGCCCGTTGCGGTCAGCTAATAAACGTGCGGTGGCTGGGTTGATCGTGCCTCTAAGGTGAACATGCAAGTCGATCGGTCTTGCTCGAAGGCGATCCATAGGTTCGGCGTTCTTTCTCGGGGATAATCAAGGACGGGCCGGTTTACTCGGGCGGCAACCTGTCTACGGTCTCTCGCGTCGTGTCACTAGGTGCTCCATGCGGCTGCGTTTCTTATCCAACAATAAATATAAGATCGCTGAAGTCCGGTCTATCCTAGGCACTATCGGAGTTGACGTCGTTCCAGTTGGTAAAAAGATCGAAGAAATCCAGACTACCGACATAGAAAAGCTGGTTCGGGACAAATGCGTGAAGGCTTTTCGGATTATAGGTAGACCTCTTTTTGTGGAGCATACCGGTTTGTTCATCGAGACGATGAACCAGTTCCCTGGAGGCCTCACGCAAATATTCTGGGACACGCTGGATGCTGACCGAGTGAGTGCGCTATTTGGGCAGGGCGACGATACCCGAGTGCTCGCGAAGACGCGCATCGGCTACTGTGATGGCCGGAGGATCCATCAGTTTGAGGGTGAGATCTCTGGGCGGCTATCTCCGCAACCTCAAGGAAATCGTGACTTCCAGTGGGACTGTGTGTTCGTTCCAGATGGGTCTAGTCAGACCTTCGCTGAAATGGGCGAAGATGCGAAAAATGCCATCTCGATGCGCCGCAAGGCACTCGATGTATTTGCTGAGTACTTGAGGACTTCAACCAGTGCCTGATACTCTCGCTCGAGCAATCAAGAATCGTCGCGCGATCCTGTTCGTCGGAGCGGGTGTTTCGGTCGGTTTGGGACTTCCCTCATGGCAGCAACTAATAGCTCATATGGGAGAGGATCTCGGGTTTGATCCCGATATCTTCGCGGCTCCTGGGGCGAGCTTCCTTACCTTGGCTGAGTATTACCTTTTGGAGAAGGGGAGTATTGGTCCCCTGAGGAGTTGGATGGACCGGCATTGGTCGGCTCCAGATGATCAGGTCCTTTCATCGGTTGTCCATAATCATATCGTCGATTTGGACTTTCCTCTTATCTATACGACAAACTATGATCGTAATCTCGAGGCGATCTATCGTCTCCGGCGCAAGCCATTTGAGAAAGTCGCTAATACTCGAGATCTTGCGCGAGTTGATCCCCTCACAACTCAAATCATCAAATTTCACGGCGACTTCGATGATGATCAGTCGATCGTTCTCGGTGAAACGAATTATTTTGAGAGACTTGCGTTCGAGTCTCCACTCGACATCAAATTCCGTGCCGATGCGTTGGATAAAACCATTCTGTTCGTTGGATATAGTTTAAGCGACCTTAACATGAGGCTGCTGCTCTATAAGCTGCAGAAGGCGTGGCAAGCGTCTGGCTACGAAAGGGATCGACCGCGCTCTTATGTTTTTATGGTCCGCCCAGATCCAATCCAGGAGCGCGTGCTCGAGAATTGGGGCATTACCGCTCTTAACGAAGATACCGACAATCCAGACGACGCTCTGCCAACTTTCTTTGCAAAGCTAAAGGAACGAATTGCGCTTCTGTAACAGGAGCTTGAGCCTGCGGCTGAAATTCGTGACCGTCAATGAACGGGAAGTTTGGATTCAGGGCCTAATCCTTTCTTCGATTCAAGTCAGTCGAGCAATGTCCGATAAGTAGGGATTATCGGGCATTGCTGAACTCCTCAGTATGGCGGCTGGTGTGCTTAAAAGCCTTCACTGCGGACGGGGCAGACGCATCAGGTAACAACTTAGTTGATATCCTAAAATGGGCTCAGTGATCTGTTTCGAAGTTCATCAGGAACCCATCGTTTGCAAACGTTTCTTAAACCATTCTGTTAACCAGCTCAGGCGGGGAGGGCTTTCCCCGAGCAGCAAAAAATGCTTTGAAATCAAGGGGTCTAGCAGATTGGCTCGCGATGAAAGGCCGGGATAGGTGCCCGTGATCAGATCCCAAACGAAGCAGCTCGCGATGCCATCCAGCAAAACAGCGCACATCCGCCTAGCAAACCGTAGCTATTTTCGATTTATCTCCTGTTGCTCCGCACTTGTTGGTCTATCTCAATAGCTTAGCTTCTTCACTGAGGCGTAGCATTTGGATACGACCTGCCTCAATGGAGCTCTGGCACCCCAGAGCATGACAACTCGATCCAAAGACACAGAGCACAAACCGGCCGGCTTGTGGCGACCACGGTGCATAGGTCATAGAGGTGCACTTTTGCAGCCTCGGATCTGCGGTGAAGGGACGATCGTGGCTTGGAGCAAGCTGCCGAATACCCATATAAGTCCTATGCCGCACAAGGGATCTTTACCCCGTACGCTCGACCTGTTCGAGGTCACACTGACCGTTCCGTCCCCGCCGTCAGAAGCCGTGTCGTCTCCGGCCCGAGCGTCGGGGCTTGCTGGCTTGTCTGATGCCCAATTGGCAACGCGCCTCGGGCAGCTTGTGGCGGAGATGCGGGGCCGACTGGAAGCGGGGAGGGGCCCCCGGCCGGAACTGATGGCTGCAGTGCGCCAAGCCCGCTTCTCTCTCGATCATCTGGCTCCGCAACCCGCAAAGCAGACGAGGCGTCGTGGAAGCGGCAAGTCCTCGCCACCCCTTCAGGAGGGACAGCGCAAAGCTGTGCGGGCCGCTCTTGTAGCGGGTGTCGCGCCCACCCAGGTTGCCAAGCACTTTGGCCTGTCACTGGCAGCCGTCCGCAAGGTGCTCGATGAGACCGGATAGGATGCCTGAAGGCGAGGGCACGACCCCTGGTATTCTGCACCGTGCTGAGATGGCTCGATCTGCTCGATTGCGGAAGCGAGGCCTCGGCTCTGCCCAGGTTTGGTGCCATTGTTCACCTGCTGAAAACAAGGATTCGCGCGGGCCTCATGAAACCATTCTCGATTCTCGCGGTGGCGGCCCACCTCGTCGTCCTGGGCTCAGGAGCGGCCCTGGCGCAGGATGCGAGTGCTCCTCTGGAGATCTCGGTTCTGGCGATCAATGACTTTCACGGCAATCTTGAGCCGCCCAGCGGC
>Ga0182742_1004563_pt1 | contig 12446 bp, 8 predicted proteins | sample eDN5th37CBELigMG_FD_128880 | JGI IMG/M metagenome (GOLD analysis project Ga0182742, IMG submission 128880) | Enriched Miracle-Growth compost microbial communities from Emeryville, California, USA - eDNA 5th pass 37_C BE-Lig MG (version 2)... ... | reverse complement strand
GGGGTGTTGGCGGGCTACCCCGTCGTCGACTTCGGGGCGGAGTGCTACGACGGCTCCTACCACAGCGGCGATTCGAGCGACATCGCCTTCCAGGTAGCCGGCTCACTCGCCTTCCAGAAGGTGGCGGCGCAGGCCGACCCCGTTCTCCTCGAGCCGATCATCGAGGTCGAGGTGCTGACCCCGGAGGAGTACATGGGTGAGGTGATCGGCGATCTGAACCAGCGGCGTGGCCGTATCCTGGGGATGGACCCGGAGGGGAAGAAGACCAGGGTCCGGGCGTTGGTCCCGCTGGCCGAGCTGTACCGCTACGCCACCGCGCTCCGGTCGCTGACCCATGGCCGGGCCCATCACCGGCGTACCTTCTACGGCTACGAGGAGGTGCCGGCGCAGATAGCGCAACGGGTGATCGAGGCGGCGAAGGCGCAGCAGGAGGTACACGCCTGAAGCGGAAAGGGGGGTACACCGCGCCTCCGCTACAGGGTGGAGCAGACGAATTCGGTTCGACGCCGGCTTCAGAGCGACCGCTGGAGTTCGGCGACGAGCTGGCGGAAACGGGTCTGCAGCTCGGCGACGAGGGCTTCGAGCTCCAGGTCGCTGGCGCCGGCGGCGTCGCGCTCCAGCCGTTCCGCGGCGCGCTGGACCGCGGTGGCGCCGAGGTTCCCGGCGGTCGATTTGAGGGAGTGCGCCGCGCGTGCTACCCCTTCGCGGTCGCCGGCCGCGCTCGCCTCGACCGCCGTGGCGACGCGGCGGGGCGCGTTCTCGAGGAACGCCGCGACCATCGCCCGCACCAGCTCCTCGCCGCCGATACGGCGGAGGCGCTCGAAGCCGGCGGGATCCAGCGTCGGCTCCACCTGGCCCGCGGGGCCGCGAAAGGCGGTCGGGTCAGCGTCCGGCACGGCGAAGCGCGGCGCGGACCCGCGCCAGGAAGAGGTCGGGCTCGAGCGGCTTACGGATGTAGTCGTCCGCTCCCTGGTCCATCAACTTCAGCTCCGCGTCCCGCCGCTGTTCCCCGGTGAGGATGACGACCGGGAGCGCGGCGGTGCGGGCGTCGGCGCGGACCCGGGCGAGGACCTGGCTCCCGTCGAGCCGGGGCATGTCGAGGTCGAGGACGAGGAGGTCCACGCCGCCGCGGGCGGCAAGATGCTCGAGCGCGGCGACCCCGTCTTCCGCCTCGGCGACCTCGTATCCGTTCTTCTCCAGGACGGCGCGGGCAAGGATACGGTTCTCGGGGTCGTCGTCGGCGACGAGTATACGGGTCGCGCGCGTCTGGGTGTCGGTCGGCTCGGCGACGTCGTCTGTCGAGGTACCTAGCACCCGCTCGAACTCCTCGAGGGTCGTCTCGCCGGCGCGCACGCGTTCGAGGCCGGCTGCGTTCAGGAGACGAAGGTGCCCGCTGGCCACCGCGGTGCGCTCGATCTCCGCCAGGCTCTCCCGCGACTGGATCATCTGAAGGAGCCTGGGGGTCAAGACGAGGATCTCCACGACCGGGATCCGGCCGAGGTAGCCGCTGTAGGAGCAGCGCGGGCACCCTACGGCGCGCCGTAACGGCCGGGTCCGATATAGGGCGGCAAGGCGTGTTTCTGTTTCGGTCAGCGGTTCGGTGGCCGGTTGCGAGCAGTGCGGGCAGACGCGGCGCAGCAGCCGCTGCGCGATCGCGCCACGCAGGGTGTTGGCGATGCTGGCGTGGTCGAGGCCGAGGTCGCGCAGCCGGGCGATGGCGCCGACGGCGTCGTTGGTGTGCAGTGTCGCCAGGACGAGGTGCCCGGTCGTGCTCGCCTGTACCGCGATGGTGGCGGTCTCTAGGTCGCGGATCTCGCCGACGAAGATGATGTCCGGGTCCTGGCGGAGGATGGCCCGCAGGGCCGACGCGAAGGTCACACCTTTGCGCTGGTCGACCTGTATCTGGGTGATCCCGGGGAGCTCGTACTCGACCGGGTCCTCCACGGTCATCACGTTCACCTGGCTGGTGGCGAGCTCGGAGATCGCGGCGTAGAGCGTCGTCGTCTTGCCGGATCCGGTGGGCCCGGTCACGATCACGATCCCGTTGCGGTGCGCGAGGAGCTCACGCAGCACCGCCAGGTCCCGCGGCGGGAAGGAGAGGTCTTTGAGACGCAGCGACGAGACGGGGGCGAGGACGCGGACGACCGCCTTCTCGGCATCGCGGGTCGGGACCGTCGAGATGCGCAGGTCGTAGGACTGGCCGTCGACCTGCACGCGCAGCCGGCCGTCCTGCGGCCGGAGCCGGTCGGCGATGTCCATCTGCGCCAGCACCTTCAGCCGCGAGATGACGCGCTGCAGCGCGAGGAGCGGGATGCGCAGGACGGGGTGGACCACGCCGTCGATCCGGAAGCGAACGGTGGCCACGGTCGCCCCGGGCTCGAGGTGGATGTCACTGGCGCGCTGGCGGATCGCATCGCGCAGGATGAAGTTGGTCAGCTGGATGATCGACCCGCCATCCTTCCCGCCGATCGGGATGACCCGGTCGGTCTTGTCCCCGACGACGGCTAGGTCGGCGCGCAGCTCCTTGTCGATGTTGTGGAGCAGCTTGTCTACTACGTAATCGGAGGAGTAGTAGAAGTCGATCGCTTCCCGGAGCGGCCCGGGTGGCGCCACCTCGAAGACCGCCCTGCGCCCGGAGGCGAAGGCGATCGCCTTCTCGGCCTCGGAATCGAGGGGATCGGCGGTCGCCACGAAGAGACGGTTGTGGTCCTCGCGGAGCGGGAGGACCTGGAAGCGGCGGCTGAGCTGTTCCGGGAGGAGCTTGAACGCCCGCTCCTGTACGTGGTCGAGATCGGCCAGCTTGAGGTCGAGGACCCGCGCGACCTGGTCCGCCAGCTCGTCGGGGGTGACCCCGCACGCGCTGGTGATGGCGCGCCAGGCGGTGGCGGGGGACGCCGTCGCCTCCAGCTGGATCTTCTCCGCGCCCGGGAACCCCGCCCGGATCGCGATCCGCTTGAGCCAATGAACCGTACCGTGCTGTTTCACGATACCGTCCGTTTCCGCGCGAGCAGCCGATCGATCATCTCGAGGAGCAGGTCCTCGTCGACGATCGGCTTGGCAAGGTAGTCGTCGAACCCCGCGGCAAGGTAGCGCTCGCGGTCTCCGAGCATGGCGTGGGCGGTCAACGCGACGACGGGGACGCCCTCGAGGGTTGGGTTCGCGCGGAGTCGGCGCAGCACCTCGACGCCGTCCATCCCAGGCAGCGAGATGTCCAGCAGCACGAGGTCCGGCGGGGAGGCGTTGATCCCCTCCAGGGCCGCGGCGCCACTCTCGTACTCCATCACCTCATAATTATCCATTAGTATTGCTCTGACGAGCAGGCGGTTGTCGAAGTTGTCTTCAATTACGGCGATTTTCTTCATTAATGATAACACTCGCGCTCCCGCGCGGATCCCTGGTGCCAGTGTAGCGGACCGCCCCGGTTCAGGCGGTGACCGGTTCGAGGAGCGACTGCACGGTGCGGCGTAGGTCGTCCTCGAGGTGTTGACCCTTACGCACTACGGCTGCGGTCACCCCGCGTAGGTGCTCTATCTCGAGGGTGGATGGGTCTTTGGCCGTGACGACTATGACTGGGATCTTGCCGTACTTCGGGTCTCGGCGCAGAGCCTTGAGGAAGCTGATCCCATCCATGCACGGCATGAGGAGGTCGAGCAGGATGAGGTCGGGGTCGAAGTCGTCCAGTTGGTCGAGAGCCTCGCTGCCGTTGCCCACGCCGACCACCTCGAGCCCTTCGTCCTGGAGCAAGGCGATGAGGAGGGTACGGGTGTCGGGGTCGTCCTCGACGACCATGGCACGGTGCCCGGAGGGTGCGCCGAGGGCGCGGCGGAGGATCTCTTCGAGCCGCTTGCGCGCGACCGGTTTTTCGACGACGCCGATGACGCCGGCGAGATTGGTTTCGGCCCCGTCGGCCATGAGGCTGACGACCACGACGGGGATCTGGCTGAGCTCCTGATCGGCGCGGAGGAGCTGCAGTGCTTTGCAGTCGTCGGCCGTCGGGAGCTGCAGATCGAGCATGATCAGGTCGGGCCTGAGTTTGCGCGCCAGCTCGAGCCCCTCGGCGGCCGAGGCGGCGGCGACGGCGTTGTAGCCGAGCTCCTCGATCGAGGCGAGGAGGAGCCGGCGGGCTTCTTCGTCCTCGTCGATGATCAGGATCCGTCGTCTGGCCGGTGCGCCTTTGGCCAGGGGTTGGGACCGGGGCTCGGCGGATTCGATCTTGGTATCCTGCCGTTGGACCGTGTGGGAGGAGGCGCCGCCGTCGTCCAATACGATGCTGAAGGTAGAGCCCACGCCCAGCTGGCTCTGTACCTCGATCCGGAACCCCATCTGGCGGCAGATCGCGTCCGAGATCGCCAACCCGAGCCCGGTGCCGCCGAAGCGGCGGGTGGTCCCGCTCTCCACTTGCTCGAAGGGCTTGAAGATGTGCGGGAGGTGTTCTTCCGAGATCCCGATCCCGGTGTCGATGACATCGATCCGTGTGGGCACGCCGGTCGTGCGGTCCGCCACGACTACGACCCGCACACTGCCACGCTCCGTGAACTTGAGGGCGTTGCCGACCAGGTTCAGGAGCACCTGCTTGAACCGGGTGGGGTCGGCGCGAATCGGCGCGAGGTTGGGCGGGATCTCGGCCTCGAGTACCATCTCCTTGCCGTAGACACGGGGCGAGAGCTGCTCGATCGTCTCCCCGATCAGCGGCTCCAGCGCCACGGTCTCGATCTCCAGGTCGATCCTGCCGGCCTCGATCTTGGAGAGGTCGAGGATGTCGTTGATCAGATTCAGCAGGTGGACGCCGTTGGCGTGGACCCGCTGGAGGTAGTCCAGCTCCTGCTCCCGCAGGTGACCGTCCCTGTTCTTGCGCAGGATGTTGGTGAAGCCGATGATCGCGTTGAGCGGCGTGCGCAGCTCGTGGCTCATCTGCGCCAGGAAGGCGCTCTTGGCGTGGTTGGCGCGCTCGGCTTCTTCCTTCGCGGAGAGCAACCGCCGTTCGGCCGCGAGCAGCTGTTTCAGGTGGCGGTTGCCGAGATAGGCGGTGAAGGCGATCGCCAGCAGCGAGAAGATGCTGGCGAAGGCGATGAAGTTCGAGGAGCGCCGCGCCCTTTCCTCGGTCTCGAGGCGAGAGGTGATGGTATTGGTGACCGCTGCCTCGCGGATCACCGCGACGAGCTTCTCGATCGTCTTCAGCTTGTCGGATGTCTCGCGGGTACGCATGAACTCGTACGCCACGTCCGGCCCTCGATCCTGGAGGGTGCGGGATGCCTCCGAGACCTCGGCGACCTGGTCACCGATGAGCGAGGTGAGCAGCGAGGTATGGGTGAGGAACTCGTGGTAGTCGGCCAGGGCGACGCGGACCGCTTCCGCGTCCCGTTCGAGGGCCGTCACGGTGCGCGAGAAATCGGCCCAATCGTCTTGCGCCCCGCTCTGCAGATAGCTGCGCAGCCGGGACTCGGCGGTCTGTATACGCGTCGTCAGGCCGTTGAGCGCCTCCAGGATCGTCTCGGTCTGCAGATTCCAGCGCGTGAGCTCCAGGAGCCGCCTCGAATTGTGCCATGCCATCAGACCCGCCGTGAAGAGACTCACGAGCGCGACGATGACGATGCGATTGAGGGCTGTCCTCATACCATAACTCGAGAGGCATCGTTGCCAGGTGATACGGATGAAGTTAAGTGGCGGGCGTGGCGGTTGCCAGTGGATGGTGATGGTCGATCGAGATGTAGGACAATGATATCCGCAAAGCGGTCGAGACCCGGGGGCGACTCCCGGGTCTCGATCGCTGTGCGGTGGTCACCAGCGCGCCATCTTTTCCAGCACCGTGTAGTGCGGGCGGATGTCGACCGGGACCACGCCGGCGAGCCGGTCGAGCGCGGCCTGCATCTCGGGGCGGATCTTCCCGTACCGCTCGAGGAGCGCGCCCGCCTTCTCGTAGGAGCCCTCGGCCTGGAGGGTCAGGAGCTCCCGCGCGAGCTCGCGGTTGGCGGCGACCAGCTTGCCGTAGTCGGCGTCGAAGCGGCCGGAGGCGGCGTCGTGCGTGATCGCACCCTTGTCCATCAGGTAGTTGAACTGGATCAGCCCGGCCATCCCGTGCGCGTTGTTGGCGCCGAAGCGGACGGAGCGGAAGAGGTCGGCGATATGGCCGAGGAAGGCCTGCCGCACGAACTCCTGGTCGTAGTGCCCCTTCTCGGCCAGGACCGTCAGACTGTGCAGCCCGGCTGCGTCGGCCTTGGCCTCCTCGATGGCGGAGTAGCGGTCCTGTAGCGCCTGGTTGACCGTGGTCTTCGTCCCCGACGGGAGGGTGATCGTGCCCGGGCCGAGGCCGTGCGCCAGCTCGTGCATGAGGACGCGGATGAACCAGGGCTGGAAGGCGAGCTGCGACTGCAGCTCTGGGACGAGTACCTCGCCCCCGATCCGGGCGAGGACCTTGTCGAACTTGGCGCGCATGACGTTGCGCAGCATCACCTTCTTCGACCCCTTCGCCTCACGGACCCGCTCGTCGTTGGGGAGGTTGAAGGCGATCGTCTGCGTCCCGGCACGGGTGTCGCCGGCGGTATAGACGACGTCGACTACCCGGATCGGGCTCTCGAAGCCGCGGTTCAGGTTCTTGTAGCGGTCGTCGTAGGGGAGGCGCCGCTCGAGCTCGGGCATGGCGTCCTTGAGCCGTGCCAGCTCCGCGCTCGCCGCGGGGTCGGCCACCGTGAGGAAGCTCTCGAAGGCGGCTTTGTACCCCATGAGCCGGTCCTCGTATACCTCGTAGGGGCCGATCGTGGGCTCGATCCGGCTGTCGAGGTCCATCCACGCCATGTCGCTCTCGAAGTAGTCGTCGGAGAGGAAGGCGGCGGCGCGCGCCTCGAGGTAGCGGGCGAGCGACTCGTTCCGCGAGATGGCGGCCGCCTCACGCAGGAGCTCGGCGGCCCGCTCGAGCTGCTTCCGATACTCGGCGGAGTAGGGGATAGCGACCAGGTTCCCCTTGTCGCGCCGGATCACCGAGAAATAATCCGTGAAGCGCTGCCGGTCCTCAGGGTGAGAGCGCAGCCAGTTCTCGAACTCCTCGCGGGTCAGGTCGGCGGGGTAGTACCCCGCGCCGGCCGGCTTCTCGCCGAATGCTAGGAACGGGTTGTCGTGGTCGAGCCGGTCCCACGGCCCGGCCATGATGTCGAAGTAGGCGAGGGCGTCCTCCCGCCCCTCCCCGCGGGTACGCTCCAGCCGAGCCCGCCACTCTGGGTTGCGGGGCGAGACCTGGATCAGGAAGATCTCCTGCATCAGATCCGACGCCGCCACGAGACGGGTCAGGACCTCCCGTTCCCAGGGTTCGAGCGTGGAATCGTCGAAGTCGATCTCGGCAGGGGCAAACTGCGCCACACGCCGCGCCAGCTCCTCCGTGCTCACCCCGGGTGCCAGCAGGGTGCTCAGCTCGACGTCACCCCCACGCTCGCCGGCGCCGCAGCCGGTGAGGGCGGCGAGAGAGAGGATGACAGGGAAGGTGGTTCGTCGCATCGGTCGCTCCGGTCTGTCGTTCATCGTGAGGTATCTCCTCTACCATAGATACCACGGGCATGATCCCTACGCCAGGCGCGATCGTATGGCCACGGCACGGACCTCCGTATGGGGGAGAGGCGGAGCCAAGCGGCCGGGGCGAGCAGTGTCCCCGGCCCGGCGAGGTGTTTGACAAAATGCGGGCGCCTCCCGATCATGCAGCATGATCATGAAAGCGACCACCGTCCCGCTCACCGGATACCGGCGGTATCCGCTGGAAGAGATGCGCACCCGCGCGGCCGCCTTCTACGCCGAACTCCTGCGCCGCCGCACCGTCCGAGATTTCTCGGACGAGCCCGTCCCCCGGGATATCCTCGAACAGTGCATCCGCACCGCGGGGACCGCCCCCAGCGGCGGCAACCTCCAGCCCTGGCGTTTCATAGTGGTGAGCAACCCGGAGATCAAGAAGCAGATCCGGGAGGGCGCGGAACGAGAGGACCGGGAGTTCTATGCGAAGCAGGGATCACATGACTGGCGCGAGGTGGTGGCCCCCCTCGGGACCGGACCTCGGAAGCCTTTCCTCGAGACCGCACCGTACCTGATCGCAATCTTCGCCCAGACCTACGGGCCCCGTCCGGATGGCGCGAAGGTGAAGTACTACTACGCAGCCGAATCGGTCGGCATCGCTACAGGAATACTCATCACCGCCCTGCACAACGCGGGGTTGGCCTGCCTCATCCATACCCCGAGCCCGATCGCAACCCTCAACGATATCCTAGGTCGCCCCAACCACGAACGCCCTTTCCTCCTCCTGGCCGTCGGCTATCCGGCCGAGGGGGCGGAGGTGCCGGAATGTGTGATAGAGAAGAAGGGGTTGGAGGAGATAGCGGAGTTCATTGAGTAGGGATCAGGGGTCGGGGGGCAGGGGCCAGGGATTTGGGGTTCGGGGGACTGGCGCGCTACACCCTTCCCGTCATATCCTCCCTCTGATCACCACGTCGACCTTCAACCCCTAATGACCATGCGCGCTGTACAGTTTGCTGTATTTGCGGTGGTATTCCTGCTCCTTTCTGGACCTGGGCTCCCAGGATCCGGGTTCGATGCGGTGGCTGCGGCGGCGGTGGACACCACCACGACGGTTCTCGTCGTCCGGCACGCGGAACGGGCGAGGGAGGAGGGACGCGATCCTGCGCTTGCGCCGGAGGGGGTGGCGCGGGCGGAGGCGTTGGCCGTCGCCCTCGCGGATGCGGGGGTGACGGCGATCTACGCGACGCCCTACCGCCGCACGCGGGAGACTGCTGCCCCCCTCGCCGCGCGTTTCGGATTGGAGATCCGCGCGACTCCGGTGGCGGGGGGGATCGAGGCGCACGCCCGGGAGGTGGCCCGACGCGTCGTCGCGGAGAACCCGGGCGGCGTCGTCCTCGTGGTGGGGCACAGCAACACCGTCCCGGCGATCGTACGGGAGCTCACGGGTCTCTCGGTCCCGGAGCTCTCGGAGGATGCCTACGGCGACCTCTTCATCGTCCAGCTCCCGGGGGAGGGAAAGGCGCGGTTGATCCGGGCGCGCTTCGGGGGATGAGGAGGGCGGCGTCTCGGTGATGGTGGACCGGCCGGCGCGCCCCCGCGCCGGCCGGTCGCTGCTGCTGTGGGAGCTGTGGGAACGAAGATTCCCCCCGGCTCAGAAGACTCCGGGGACCACCGCGATCCCGTTGCTCTCCGAGCAGGAGACGACGACCGTGTTGTTCGCATCCTGCAGGAACCTGGCGTGCCCGGGCTTCTCGCACCCGGTCGGGAGCTCCTCGGTCTTGACCGAGACGACGTTGCCCGAGCCGTCCACCTCGATGAGCGAGTAGCGGTTGTCGTCGTAGCCGGCGCTCACGATCCGGTGGCCGAACACGTCGATCCCCACCGGCCCCTTGGCGATGGCGCCGACCTCGGTCGAGCCCGCGATCGTCGGGATGCCGCTCCCGTTCCAGCGCAGGATGGTGATGCGCGAGCCAGTGAAATCGCTCACCGCGCAGATCCCGGACTGGAGGTCACAGCGGAGGCGGCGCGGGTCGTTGCCGGGTAGCTCGCCGACCTCGGTGAACTGGGGGGTGGCGCCGCTCAGGTCGATGTGGAAGAGCTTGGCGGCGCCCTCGTTCATGGCGGCGACGGCGATGATCTCGGTCGGTGGGGCGAATTCCTCGGCGGGTGCGCCGCCGGCCACCGCGCTCCTGATCACCCCGGCGCCGTCCAGGGCGGGGATGGTGACGAAGGTTGGCAGCCACTGGAAGCTCTCCCAGTCGGGCCGGAAGCGCATGAACTCGATCTGCGAGCCGACCCCAGGGTGGCGGACGACGAGGGCTCCCGCGCCGGGGTCGTCGGCGCTGATCGGGACCGCGTCGGGGTAGGTTCCCGACCTGAGCCCGCACATCCCGAGCTCGCCGTTGTCGAAGAGGCTGCAGTCGTAGGCGCCCACCCCGGCCATGAGGAGGACGTGCCGGTCTGGTAGCGGGGCCTTGAGCTCGACCGCTTCGAAGTTCTCGCTCCCGGCGACCGGGAGCTCCTTCAGGACCTCGCCCGTGCAGGGGTTGGCCAGGGCGACGCCGCCTTTGGCCGCCACCATGATGATGGGGCACTCCGCCCCTCCGTCGGCGGCCGACACGACCCGCCCGGCCGCGGTGCTCGGCCCGACCATGGCCGGTGCGCTCCCCAGCGGCGAGGAGAAGGGACGCGTCCAGAACTCGTTGGCTCTGATGAGCGACTCCAACATCTCCAGATTGTCGAGCTTGAGTTGGTGAAACGCCGCCAACGGGATCTCTCGCGGGAGGCAATCCAAGGGGACACGCGGCCAGCGATAGAGTGTGTCGGCGCCGGCGGGGAGCGGTGTCGTCAGGTATTCCGCGTTCAATACGATGCCGTAGCGATGGAAGCCGGGGGTCGTGCACTCGAGGGAGATCTCGTGGATGTCGCGGCCCTCTTGCTCGGAGATCGTGTAGTGGCGCTGTACGATCTCGCCGGTTGGATGGTGGAGCCGGGCATCGGTGAATCTGGCGGAGACCGGCGCCACGACCGTGACCTTGAACCATTCTCCGACCACCGTCGTCCTCGGAGCCTTCAGTGATACGTCGGACCCAGCCGAGGCGAACAAGACCATCGGGGAGAAGTGCGAGACCTGTCCGCTGGTGACCAACATGCCGGTGAGCGTGTCCACCTCGACCGTTAGACTGTCGAGCGGGACGACCTTACCGTTCTCGCTCGTCAGGATCGGTTTCAGGACCAAGGTGATGGTATCTCCCTGCTCGCCCGGACTCTCCCCGCGGAAGGACACGGTCGCCGGGGAGGCGAAGGTAAGGCCGTCGGGGCCGAACTCGTAGGCGGCGCCGATCTCCCCGGCGGAGCGGTATTCCTCCCACTCCGGCCCCAGGTCCGCCGGGTCGAGCTTCTCGATGGTGATCTGGGTCGGGGTCGAGAGCGCCCCCGCCGGTACCGTCAGCGTCACCAATCCATCCCGTGACGTTACCGTCCCACCCTGCGCTCCGACCTCCTGGAGCGCCTTGTTCGGGTCGTCGAACGACGCCGTCACCGCACGGTCGCGGTCGAGCTTCACGGTGCGGGTGGTGGTGCCGGACCCGTCGCCGCTCCAGCCGGTGAACTGCATCCCCTGGCTGGGCGTAGCGGTGAGGGTGACCTGCGTGCCCTCGTCGAAGCTCGCACTGCATCCGGCGCCTCCCGCCGCCGAGCAGTCGATCCCGGCCGGCGAGCTCGTGACCGTGCCGGATCCGATCCCGAGGAGGGTGACGGCGAGGGTGTACGTGGCCGGCGGGCCGGACGGGCCATTGTCATCATCTCCGCACGCCTGGACGAGGAGCGCGGCCGCGAGTACGCCGGCCGTGGCGGCAGCGGATGGCTTCCAGCGGAACATCGATAGCTCCTTTTCATGTGGTCGGGGAACGGGAAGCCCGCGGCCGACGCACGTCCGACGCACGCCGGCCGCGGCTTCCTTCAGCCGCGAGAGGCTGTCGGGCCGGCCGGGGAGAAGCCGGGAGCCGGCCCGAACGCCCCCGAGGCCTCGCTCAGAACGCTTCGGGCACGACCGCAATCCCGTTGCTCTCCCAGCACGAGACGACGATCGTGTTCTTCGCATCGCGCAGGAACGTCGCGTGCCCGGGCTTCTTGCACCCTTCCGGCAGATCCTCGGTCTTCACCGAGACGACCTTCCCCGCCTCGTCGACCTCGATGATCGAGTAGCGGTTGTCCTCGAAGCCCGCGCTCACGATCCGGCGGCCGAAGACATCGAGACCCACCGGACCCTTCGCGATCGCCCCTTCGGCCGTCGCATCCGTGATCGTGGGCGCGCCCGTCCCATCCCAGCTCAGGATCGTGATGCGCGAGCCGGAATAGTCGCTCACCGCGCAGACCCCCGACTCGAGGTCGCAGCGCAGGCGGCGCGGGTCGCTTCCCGCAAGCTCGCCCACTTCCGTGATCTGCGGCTCCTCGCCGCTCAGGTCGATGTGGAAGGCCTTGCCCGCGCCCTCGTTCATCGCCGCCACCGCCAGGACCTGCTCCGGCGGCGCGAACTCCTCGGCCGGCACGCCGCCCGCCACCGCGCTCTTCAGCATCCCCGCGCCCTCGAGCGCCGGGATCGTGACCGAGATCGGCACCCACTGGAAGCTCTCCCAGTCCGGCCGGAAGCGCAGGAACTCGATCTGCGAGCCCGTCCCCGGGTAGCGCACGACGATCGCGCCCGCACCCGGCTCGTCGGCGGCGATCAGGAGCGCATCGGGGTAGGTGCCCGAGTCCAGCACGCACATCCCGAGCTCGCCACTATCGAAGAGGCTGCAGGAGTAGGCGCCCACGCCGCTCATGAGCATCACGTGCCTGTCCTCCATCGGGGCCGGGAGCACGAGCACGTCGAAGTTCTGGCTCCCCACCACCGGGAACTCCCTCAGGACCGTGCCGTCGCACGGGTCCACGGCCACGGCGCCGCCCGTGCCCGC
>Ga0182742_1004562_pt1 | contig 12447 bp, 6 predicted proteins | sample eDN5th37CBELigMG_FD_128880 | JGI IMG/M metagenome (GOLD analysis project Ga0182742, IMG submission 128880) | Enriched Miracle-Growth compost microbial communities from Emeryville, California, USA - eDNA 5th pass 37_C BE-Lig MG (version 2)... ... | reverse complement strand
CGGCCTTCAGCCGGCCTGGGATCGACTTGCCGCCGGGCGTGGCGACCGTCACCGGCGCGCCGGCGCCGGCGGCGGGGAGCGCCTGGTCGTAGGGGGCGCCGACCCGGATGTTGCGCTCGGCCGCCCGGCCCGCGGCGGCCTCCAGAACCATCTTCTGCATGATCGGCGGATAGCCCTGGTGGACCGGCCAGTTGGTCCAATCGGCGTCGGCCGAGGTCGCCACCTGGAAGACCACGCCGCGATGCCGGGGCCGCTCGATCACCGCGGGCGAGCCGTCGTCGAAGGCGAGCGCCACTTGCGCGGTTGAATCCTTCGGCGGCTTCAACTCGTTGTACCGCCAGGTCCGAACCTGGGTCAGGCCCGCCGTGACCGGGTCGGGCTGGTTGCGGAAGTCGGTCAAAAGCGGGTGCCGATAACCCAGCGGATCGAATCGGAACGAGGCCCCTTTGCCCGTCTCGTCGCCCCGGGCGGGTCCGACGGCGGCGGGAAGAAGGCCCCGGCCGTCGTTGTACAGCAGGCGGTTGTAGTTCTCGGCCATCATCTGATCGCCGCCGAAGACGATGACGCCGCCGCCGAGCTTGAGGAAGTCGTCGAGCGCGGCGACCTCCGCGGGGCTGAACTGGGCGACGTTGCAAAGCGCCACCACGTCGTAGCTTCCCAGGTCGCGGCCGGCGAACCGGGAGTCGGGCAAGACCTCGACGCGGATCAGGTCGGGCTCGCCGGGCGACGACTCGGCCGGGGCCAGCGCGACGGCCATATAGTCGGTCTCGGCCTGGAACGGCTCGGCCTTCGCGTCGCCGTCGACCAGGAGGACCCCGACCGACTCGCGCACCGGGACCACCAACCGGCGATTGTCGTCGAGCGCCAGGGAGTCCTCGTCGATCGACGCCTCGATCACGTGGTCGCCAGCCGTGGCGAACCGCTGGTTGAAGACCACCGGCACGTCCTCGCCCACGGGAAGGTCGACCAGTTGCTCGGGACCGACCCGGCCGTCGGTGGTCAGCCGGACGCGGACGCCATCGGCCCGCGACGGCCCGAAGTTGCGGACGGTCGCCCGGACCAAAACGGTCCTCGACGGCGTGACGACCGGCGAGAGGACCTCCAGGTTCACAATCGCCCGGTTCTCCTCCCCCTCGCGCCCCAGGTCGATGACGACCGACCGGGGCCCGCGGGCCTCAAGCCGCTCGATGATTTGCTTCAAGCCCTCGTCGCCCCCGCCCTCCCCCTCGCCCGGCCGAGACCGCCAGCTCGTCGCCTGCAGGTCGGTCAGGAAGATGACCTCCTTCTGGGCGATCGGCGAGGCGTCGAGCACGCGGTCGATGGCCTCGAAGCTGGCCTCCAGATCGGTCGCGCCGTGGGTTAGGGTCAGCTCCTCGATCTCCTTCTGAACCTCGGCCAGATTGGGCGAGGGATCGCCGATGACCACTCGGGGCGGGGAGCCCATCAAAACGAGGCTCACCGCGTCCCCCCGGCGCGAGTCGCCGGCCAGGCGTTCGGCGACCGTCTTGGCCTGCTCGAACCGGCTGGAGCCGCCCCCCGCGTCGGCCACCGAGCGGCCCATGCTGAGCGACGAGTCGAGCACCAGCACCCGATGCGTCCGCCGCCCCGGGATCACGTTGCCCAGCCCCTCCAGAAACGGCTTGGCCATCGCCAGGACGACGAAGATGACCAGCAGGCAGCGGATCGCCAAAAGCAGCCATTGCTCGATGCGGATCCGCCGCTGGTTCTTGCGGATCGCCTCGACCAGAAACCGCATGGCCGCCCACCGCCGCTCGCGGAACTTCCGGCGGTTCCACAGGTGCAGCAGGATCGGCGCCGCGGCCGCCGCCAGCCCATACAAGAGCGGCCCGTTGGCGAACCCCAAAGCCCAGATTAAAGGCGGACCATCCAGCGGCAACGCGATCTCCTCGTCAGGTTGGGCAGGCTCAAAAGAGGCCGCCGCCATTGGATTTCGGGGCGGGTTCGGCGGGTGGTTTTCCCGGGAGAACCCTAGCCTCCCGGCCCCGTCCCGAAGCTCCCTCCGCAAACCCGACAGCCCTCATCCGGCCTTCGGCCATGTATTGGCCGCGCCTCCTCTGCATATTGTAAGCGCCAAACAAACCGGCCACGTCCTCTCCTCCCCTACCGCCACCGCTTTCGGCTCGCGCGGGAGGCCAGGTAGCCGGAGAGCGCGGCGTCGAGGCTTTGGTCGGTGCGCAGGGGGACGTAGTCGATGTCGTTCATCCGGCATCCCTTCCGAATCTCGTCGAGGAACGCGTCCATCTCGGCGCGATACGCTTTCCGCAGGGTGGTGGGGTCGGCCATCACGTCGGGAATCCCCTCCATGCCCTTGAAGAGCGTCGGCTCGCGGAAGGGGAAGTCGATCTCGGCGGGGTCGAGCACGTGGAAGACGATCACCTCGTGGCGGCGGTGGCGAAAGTGCTTCAGGCCCGAGAGGATCCGGGGGGCGTCGTCGAACATGTCGGAGAAGATCGCCACCACCCCTCGCTTGCGGAACCGCTCCGAGAGGTCGTGCAGCACCGCGCCCATGTCGGTCTTCTCGCGGGCGGGGGCGGCGTCGAGCAGGTGGATCAGCTCCTTCAGCCGCGACGGCTGGCCCGAGGGCTTGACGTACCGCCGCACGGAGTCGTCGAAGATGGCCAGGCCGACCGAGTCTTGCTGTTGCAGCACCATGTACGAGAGCGCCGCGACGACCAGCCGGGCGTACTGGAACTTCGAGACGTTCCCCTCGGAGGCGTAGCCCATCGACTCGCTCGCGTCGAGCAGCATGTAGAGCAGGAGGTTGGTCTCCTCCTCGTACTGCTTCAGGTAGAGCTTGTCGGTCTTGGACCAAACCTTCCAGTCGACGTGCCGAACGTCGTCGCCGGGGACGTACTCGCGGTGCTCGGCGAACTCAACCGAGAAGCCCTGGTAGGGGCTCGGGTGCATGCCGGCGACGTAGCCCTCGACGATCGTGCGCGCCTGGAGGTCGAGTCCCTCCAGGCTAGACAACGTCCGCGGATCTAAATAGCTTTGGTAGTTTTCCACTCTGCTCGGCCTCGCGGGCGTCGACGGGAACGGTCTCGACCAGGCGCTTCACCACGTCGTCGGGCCTCAGTCCCTCGGCCTCGGCGTTGAAATTCGTGATGATCCGATGCCGCAGCACCGGGGCGGCTACGCTGCGAATGTCCTCAACCGCCACGTGATGCCGGCCGTGCAAAACGGCTCGGGCCTTGGCGGCCAGCACCAGATACTGGCTGGCGCGGGGACCGGCGCCCCAGCTTACGTAGTCGCGCACGAAGTCGGGCGCGTCGCCGTGGTCGCGGCGGGTCGACCGAGTCAGCCGGACGGCGTAGTTGATCACGTGATCGGCGACCGGCACCTTGCGGACGATCTCTTGAAGGGCCAGGACCTCCCCCCCGGAGAGAATCTTCGAGAGCGTCGGCCGATGCGCGGTGGTCGTCATTCGGACGATGTCGCGCTCCTCCTCCTCGTCGGGATAGCCGACCAGGACGTTGATCATGAAGCGGTCGAGCTGCGCCTCGGGGAGCGGATACGTCCCCTCCTGCTCGATCGGGTTCTGGGTGGCCAGGACGAAGAAGGGGTCGGGGAGTCGGTGGCGCTCGCCGCCGACGGTGACCTGGCGCTCCTGCATCGCCTCCAGCATCGCGGCCTGGGTCTTGGGGGGCGTCCGGTTGATCTCGTCGGCCAACACGACGTTGGCGAAGACCGGCCCGCGAAGGAACTTGAACTGGCGGAGGCCGGTGGCCTTGTCCTCCTGGATCACCTCGGTCCCGGTGATGTCCGAGGGCATCAGGTCGGGGGTGAACTGGATCCGGTTGTAGGTTAGGTCGAGCGCGTCGGAAAGGGTGTGGATCATCAGGGTCTTGGCCAGCCCCGGCACGCCGATGAGCAGGCAGTGCCCCCGGGCGAAGACGGCCAGGAGCAATTCCTCCAGGACCGCGTGCTGCCCCACGATGACCTTGCCCATCTCGGCCCGGAGCTTCTGATAGGCGTCCTTGAGCCGCTCGACGGCCGCCAGGTCGTCGTCGGCCGGCGGAGTGGTCGCCGGGTTGTCGGTCGAGTCGCTCACGCGGTCCCTCCTTTATGTTTCCTCGCGCTTGGCGAGCCAACGCGTCTTGTAGTCGATAGTATTCGCGTCCAGCGCGCCGGGTTCAAGCGCCCGGCGGCAAGCCGGCTCTCTCGCCAATGTCGCATCTTTGTTTAGCGACGAACGCGACGATGTCCAGCCGTGGTTTTTTCCAATCGGAGGGCGGACATTCCCGTCCGCCCAGAAATCAACAAAAAAATCAGGGCGGACGGGAATGTCCGCCCCACAGGGAAGGATCCTTCTTGCCTGTCCCCCGGTTCGAAGGGGCGGCCCCCGGCCCTCGAAACAAGGTAATCAGCCATCACGGCGACGCCGGCGCTTCGGCCGATCGGGTGGGCGCGAGCGCCCCCAGGGCCCAGAGTTCGCGCGAGGTCGCCAGCAGGCCTCCCCGGGCGTCGAGGCGGAGCCGGGCGTCGGCGATCGTCGCGGGCAGGGCGAAGCGCTGGATCAAGTCGCCGTCGGTTCGGCGGCGGGCGACGATGGGGAGCGATTCGGTTTGGTCCTCCCAGACGCTCGACGAGCTGGGGTACGCCAGCACCGCCCGGTCGGAAAGCGCCAGAGCCCATTGGAGCAAGTCCGGCCCGGCCAGGTGGCGCGACCAGAGGGGCGAGCCGTCCTCGAGCGAGATTGCCCGGATGGTCTGCTTGCTGACGCAATAGAAGCGTTCTTCGTCCAGGGCCAGCGAGTTGGGCCGCTCGCCCAGGTTCTCGGTCCCCAGCACGGTCGACCAGCGCTTCGCGCCGGTGGCCGGGTCGAGCCGAATGAGCGTCCGGCCGTCGTGGACGACCAGGAGCCGCTCGGCGTCGACCAGGGGCCGAGGCGCGCCGTTGACCGGCATCTCCTGACTCTCGCGATACTCCCAGGCGAACCGCCCCTGGGCCATGTCGAAGCTTTTGACGCCGCGGCGGTCGGTGACGACGATCACGTGGTTGTCGTCGAGGGGAACCGGCGTCCGCTCCAGCCCTTCGCCGGGGGCCAGGGCGAGTCGGGACACGGGCAGGCCGGTCTCGGTCTCCAGGGCGACCAGCTCCGACGGCCCGTCGGTTCGCAGAACGAGACGATCGGGGCCGATCCAGACTTTCGGATCAATCGTCCCGCCGCGGACGGAGTAGGACCACTGAATGATCCCGTCGGCGGCGTCGACGGCGATCAGTTCGTCGTCGCCTCGAAGGAGAAACAGACGATCGCCGACGACTTGAAAGCCGCTGAGGGGAGCGCCGAGGCCCCCCCGGGCGTCGGCCGGCGGATCGCCGCGGGCGAAGGGGTCCGGGCCGCGCTTCGGCCCCGGGTCGTCCTCGCGGCCGAACCGCCAGCGGGCCTCGCCGGTCCTGGGGTCGAGCGCCACGACGCGCCGGGGGGTCGCGGCGACGAGCTTGTCGGCCAGGTATCCAACCCAGAGGGCGCGCTCGCCCAGTTCGGCCGTCCAGAGCGGCGCCCCGGTGGCGGGGTCAAGCGAGGTGACGCTGGCGTTGTCAACCAGGAAGGCGCGGCTCAGGTCCACGGCCGGCGGGGTTCCAAAGGCGGCCAGCGGACGGGCCGAGTCCTCGCCGTCGGGTCCGCGCCAGGTCCACCGGCGGACCAGCGGCGAGGGAGTCGGCGGCCGGGGGCGGTCGGCGGCGAGGTCCGCCAGCGCGCTTCGCCCCAGCGCGGCCGCGGCCAGCTCCGCGGCTGGGGCGGTCCCCTCCTCCGCCTCGATCCGGGCCTCGGGATAACGGGTCCGAAGCTGAAGCAAGGCGTCGCGGGCCGAGACGAGATAGCCTCGCTCCTCGTAGGCGCGGGCCAGCCTCCAAAGGGCCCGGGCCCGCGTCTGGTCGTCGATGGCGGCCAGAGCCAAAAGCCGCTTGTAGACGACCGTCGCCTCGGCCTGGCGGTCGTCCGCCTCGTACAGCGCGCCGAGCGTCAGCAGGGCTTCGGGAACAACCTCGGCGGCCGGTTGGAGCCGCGCCGCGTCGGCCAGGGCCCGGGGGTCCCGGTCGCGCCGGCCGCGCTCCAGAAGCTCGCGGGCGCGGCGGTCGTATTCCCGATAGACCTCGCGCCCCCGCTCGCGGACGATCGCGGCGAGGCGGTCGGCCAGGAACAGATCCGCGCGAACGGAGCGCCGGCCGTCGTCGGAGGCGACGCTCAACCGCTCGATGCCCTGATCGGCCAGAAGCCGCTGCAGAACGTCGATGGCCTCCTCGGCCCGGTCCATCTCAAGGCGGGTCTCGGCTAGAAGCAGCCGGGCCCGGAGCCGCTCTTGGTCGGATCGGGCGGCGCGCGCGGCGGCCTCGAGCCGCTCGGCGGCGGCGGCGGGATTGTTTTCCGTCCTGAGCTTCGCCGCGGTACGGGTCAGGAGGCCGAACAGGTGATCGCGGGCGGCGTCGGCCAGCGGAGAGCCGTCGATCGTCTCGGTGGGCCGGGCGCGCTGAAGGGCGTTTTCATAGGACTCCAGCGCCAGGTCGTCCTCGCCGATCGCCTCGGCGGCGCGGGCCAGCCGGTAATGGGCCGGGGCGCGCTCGGGGAACGCGGCGATTTCGTCGCGGTAGCGCTCGATGAGCCGGCTGTTCTGGCAGAAGACCACCAGGGCGTCGCTTTGCGCGACGATCAAATACCCGTCGCCGGCGACGAGGTTCCCCCCGGTCGTCCGGAACGTCTCGGCGAGCCTGATCGGCGGGGCCGCGCGGCCGCCATCAAGCTGATTCAGGACCTCGATCTCGTTGCGGGTCGGCCAGTAGATCCGATCGCCGGCCAGCAGGCCCCGGCCGAAGCCCTCGCGGGTCCCCGAGTCGGGCCAGGCGCGCAACAGCTTGCCGTCGCGCACGTCGAACAGCAGCACGCGGTCGCCGGTGGCGACGAGCCGGCCCTTGGCGACCCCCAGCAAATGCGTGATCTTGACCTCGTCGGGAATCGAGTCGGTTTTCCACCTCAACCGGCCGGTCTGGGCCTCGAAGGCGAAGATGGCGTCGGCGTCGCTGGGGGCGATGAAGACCAGGCCGTCGTGGACCACCGCGGGGTTCAGGTCGCGTTCGGTGGCGTCGCCTCCCCGGGCCATCTCGCGGCGGGGATAGGTCGCCACCCAAAGAATCTCGCCAGTCTCGGCGTCGAGGGCCGCGAGCGCCCCCAGGTTGGTTTGGTAATAAAGGACCGAGCCCTCCAGCGAGAGGAGCCGGTGGCCGGGATCGGCGGCGCCCAGGCCCCCGAAGCCCATTCCGCCCATGCCCAAAAACGGGTCGTTCTCGGACGCGGCGGCCCCCAGGTAGCGGATCCAGCGGAGGGAGCCGTCGGCGGCGTCGAAGCCGGCGACGTAGGTGGCGGTCTGCTCGCGGCGGTCGGTGATGGCCGCGTAGACGCTCTGTTCGTCGGCCACCGGCGTCCCCTCGAAGTTCACCGAGCGGCCGACGCGGTCTTGCGCGGGGCGGTCGGGGAGCGTCAACTCGCTGGCCCGCTTGGTCCAAAGCCGCTTGTCGCCGGATTTGGACCGGTCCAGGGCGATGATCGAGGTCCCCTCGCCGCCCCCCCGGTTGATTCCCATGAAGACCGGGGGCGTGGCCACGCCCATCCGGGCGTAGATCCGGTCGCCGACGGCGGTCAGCGTGAAACGGGGGAGAACCCAGGTGGCCTGCCGCGCCTGGGGGATCGCGCCGTCGCCCTCGGGGTCGTATCGCCAGGCGGGCTCGACCGCCAGCAACCGGCCCCCGTCGTCGTCGGCCCGATCGCTCAGGTTGTAGGCGAGGACGCGGCGGCCGTCACAGACGATCACCTGATCGCCGACGACGATCGGATGATAGCCCAGCAACTGCGCCGAGGTCGCCGAGGCGTTCGGCGGGGCGGGGCGCAGGCCGTAGGGGGGAACCGGCCGCGCGGGGTTGATTCGCTCCAGGGGCGCCCGCCATTGCAACGAACCCACGTCGACCGAATCGGCCGGAACATGCGTGCGGCTCGGCGCGCCGGCGAAGGTCGGCCAGCGCTCGTCCCCCTGGTCCGGCGGCGCCAGGCGGTCGGCCTTCAGCGCCTCGGTCAAGATCTCGACGATCGGCCCCTTGCGGCCGGTCAGGTTCCCCTCGGCCCCGGGAAACCGCCGGGCGAAGGCGTCGAGATCCTCTCCCGGAACGGCCACCTCGGCGCCGGCCGCGGCCCGGCAAAGGAGCTTCTTGGCGGCCACCCGCGCCAGGTCGACCGACGGGTCGGGATGAACAAACGTCGCTTTGTCGTCGGGATCGTCGGGGACGAGCCGGCGATAGAGCGCCAAAGCCTCGGCGAAGCGGCCGTCCTGAAACGCGAGATCGCCCAGCAGCTCCAGCGCGTCGTCTCCCCAGGAGGAGCAGAAGGCCCGCTCGACGACCAATCGCAGGGGCGTCGGGTCGCGCTCGGCGCGCCCCTGGCGATACCAGCGCTCGGCCTGGGGGTCCACCCGATTGCGATACAGGGCGCGGGCCTCGGGCGGCAGACCGGCCAGGATCCGCTGGCAGTAGGCCCGAAGATCAACGAAGAGGACGAACTCCTCGTTCCCGGCGGGGTCGGTGGGATCGCGCGGCAGGCGGGCGACCTTCTCGCCGTACTGATCGATGACGCGCTGATAGATCCCGATCGCCTCGGCCCACTGTCCGTTCTGGGCGTGGCTGGCGGCGTTTCGCAGGAGGGTTTCGGCCGCCTCGCTGGAGTCCGGGTAGAATTTTGAAGCGCCCCTGCCCCCGACCTGGGCCGTCGCCGAGCCCGCGACGAGTAGGCCCAGCAGGCAGATCAGGCCGACGGTTCGGGACGAGATCGCGGCCGGCTCGCGCCGGTGGGACCGGAACCAGGTCATCCTCTACTCCCTCCACCCGGGCCCTCGATCCAATGCTCGTCCGCTTTGATGAGGCGAAACGGGAACGACTCCCGGCGCGGACGGGGAGGCGCGGGTCGAAACCATTCTATCCGTCGACCGCGCGGGGAAACAGCCTCCATCTTCGGGGTGCAAATCAAATGCCGCCGCAAAACGCCGCGGACTTTGGGTGGCGCGAAAATGAGAGCGGCCTTCGCTCGCGCCCCTTCTCCCCTCGCGGGAGCTGGGGGAACCCCACTGGTGGGGTCGGGCCGGAACGGCCGGATGAGGGGGAAATCCGCCGGCTTCCGATTGCGCGCCCCCTCATCCCCCTCCGCGGGGCGCCTTCTCCCGCGAGGGGAGAAGGGACATGCACGCCCGCTTCAGGTGGTTTTCGATGGAGCGTCGGGCGGGAGAGAGAATGGGAGGCCGCCCATGGGCGGAGTTTGATCCGTAAACCCGGCAACCTCCCGGCCCTTCAACCGCTTACTTCTTCTTGGGCTCCAGCTTGAACGAGCCGGCGTCGGCCACCGCGCCGGCCTTGACCTGGACCGGGTCGCCCTTGGCCTTGGCGGGGTTGATCCAGCCGGCCGTCTCCTGCCAGACGACGATGTTCTGCGCGCCGGCGGGAACGCCCTTGATCTCGAACGAGCCGTCCTTGCCGGTGACGGCGAAGTACGGGTGGTCGAAGACCATGATGTACGAGGTCATCCAGGGGTGAATGTCGCAGGCGACCATCATCGGCCGGCGCTCAGCCTTGAGCTTGACCTCCATCTCGCCGTTGGCGGCCAGCATCTGGTTGAGCGAGCCGTTGGCGAAGCCGGTGTAGCGGACGTTGTGGGCCACCGGGTCGCTCGACTTGATGGTCAGCTCCTGGTCCTCGTGGATCGCCAGGACGTGGGGGACGAACTCGCAGGCCACCTGGTCCAGGAGCGCCTTGGGCTCGCTCTTCAGCAGCTCCTTAAGCGCCTCGGGATTGTCGCCGGACGGCTTGACCAGATAGACCAGGGCCCCGGCGACCCCCTTGGTTTCCGGGTCGATTTGCAGGTCGGGGGCGACGATCGACGAATCGGCGGCGCAGACCTCGGGATCCTTGGTGGCCTTGCCCTTCTCGACGAGGACCTTGGGCGCGGGGACGTCGCCCCCCCCCCACACCACCCGCCCCTTGATCGAGCCCACTTCGCCCTGGGCCAACGCCTGGGCGGGCTGGCCCGCGAACAAAAGGCCGGCCGCGCCGGCGGCCATCGCCAAGGTCTTCACGGAAGTCAAACGCGGAAACATGGGCGTTTCTCCAAAATCCAAAGCGGTGAGCGGGTCCACGAAAACGTGGGGAGGGAGCGCCCGCGGCGGGCGCGGGGTCGCGCCTCGGACCGATAGGTTTTCCGAGGCTCGCCCTCCCACCATAACAGCCCCTCGGCGCGATTGTCAGGCCGCGCCGTCCGAAAAGCCGATCCGGGGCGCCGGGCGATTTAGTCGGCGCCGGCGGCTCCCCCGGGTTCCACCTCGGTCGTCGAGGTCGATCCGGGCTCCGAAGCGGCGGGCTCGGCGGCGGGGGTGGGCTCGGGCGCCGACTCGGCGGGGCTCGCCGCGGGGGGCGGCACAACCACCGCGTCGCCGGTCTCGGGGCCGGACTCCCCGCCGCATCCCGACGAGCCGACCACGACCAGCCCGGCGAGGCTCAGGCCCAAGAGCGTCGATCCCAACTTCCAACGAATTCGCATCGCGATCTCTCCCGCGTTGACCAAACGATTGACAAACCACCCGAGCGATGGTCCGTGGAGTGTACCCCCCATCGCCCGGTTTGAAACCCCCGCGGCGCGGGCGATTCGCTCAACTCCCGGAAGCGCCCTCGGCGGCCTCCCGGGTCTTCCGGGCTCCCACTTGCCGGAGCGCCTCGGCCACGTCCCTGGGGTCGGTGATCTGGTCGATCGGCGGCAAGACGCGGGCGGGGGCCTCGGGCTCCGGCTGGGGAGGGGGCGGCTCGGCCGTCTCCGGCGCGGCGTCGGCGGCCTCCGGAGTCTCCTCGACGCTGGGTCGTTTCGCCATCGGTCGTTTCCGCCCGGGGTGGGATGACGCGACTGATTCCGGGTGTCGGACTCGGATCGCCGAGAGGGCGTTGCCCTCCCAAAATCAGGCGCGACGAAATCGCCAGCTTAGCAAGGCCCGCCGCTCGGTTCAACGGCCCCGGCGGCGATCGCGCCTGGGCTCAGGCCATGTCGAAGGCTTCCAGGGTGCTGGAGATTTCGCGGAGCCGCTCCGAAAGGTAGGTTCGGATCTCCTCGCCGGTGGAGAGCTGCAAAACGTGGTGGGCGAACCGCTCGGCCTGGGCGGTCGTCACCGAGGCCAGAAGCGCCTTGACGGTCGGGACGAAGGCCGGGCTCATGCTGAACCGGCGCAGGCCCATGCCGAAGAGGACCAGCGCCGAACGGGGTTGGCCGGCCATCTCGCCGCAGAGGGTCACGGGCGTCCCGGTGCGCTGGCAGGCCTCCAGCACCATGTGGAGGATCCGGAAGATCGACGGGCTGAGCGGCTCGCAGAGGTGGGCCACCTTGGGGTTGTCTCGGTCGGCGGCCACCATGTACTGGATCAGGTCGTTGGAGCCGATGGAGACGAAGTCGGTTTCGCGCAAGAGGGCGTCGATGCAGACGGCCGCGGCGGGAACCTCGATCATCACGCCGGTCTTGACGTCCTCGCCGAACGGCACCCCCTCGCGCTTGAGGTTGGCGCGGGTCTCCTTGACCATCTCGTTGAGCCGCCGCAGCTCCTCGACGGTCGTGATCATGGGGAAGAGCATCGACACCTTGCCGTGCCGCCCGGCCCGCATGATGGCCCGCATCTGGGTGATCAGGAGCTTCGGATTCTCGAAGAAGATGCGGATCGACCGCCAGCCCATGAACGGGTTGGGCTCGTTCCGCTTCCCCAGGTAGGGGACGGTCTTGTCGCCGCCGAGGTCGAGCGTGCGGATCGTGGCCGTCTTGTTGGGGGAGTTCAGGACGATCTGGCGGTAGAACTCGTACTGTTCCTCCTCGCCGGGAACGTCGTGGTGGGTCAGGAACAGGTATTCGGTTCGGAAGAGGCCGACCCCCCCGGCCCCGACGGCGTCGGCGGCGTGGGCGTCGGAGAGGTTGTTGATGTTGGCCAGGAGCTCGATCCGGGTGCCGTCGCAACTGACGGCCGGCTGATCGCGGTTGGCGATCAGGCTGTCCTTGAAGTTGAAGAACTCGCGCTGAACCTTCCGGTAGGCGGCGGTCGCCTCGCGGTCGGGCCGGAGGATGACGTGCCCCTCGCGGCCGTCGACGACCATTAGGTCGCCGGCGACCACGTCGTTCATGATCCCCTCCACGCCCGAGACGGCCGGGATGCCGCGGCTGCGGGCCAGGATGGCCGCGTGGCTGGTGGAGCCGCCGACCTCGGTGACGATGCCGGCGATCGGCAATTCGCCCAGGCTCAGCGCCTGGCTGGGGAGAATCTCGTGCGCCACCAGAATGACCGGCTCGTCGCCGGGGCGGGACTCGGAGGCGCCGTTCCCGTTGTCGAGGGGCTCCTTGGCGCGGGTCAGGTGGGCGCCGATCCGGGT
>Ga0182742_1004561_pt1 | contig 12458 bp, 13 predicted proteins | sample eDN5th37CBELigMG_FD_128880 | JGI IMG/M metagenome (GOLD analysis project Ga0182742, IMG submission 128880) | Enriched Miracle-Growth compost microbial communities from Emeryville, California, USA - eDNA 5th pass 37_C BE-Lig MG (version 2)... ... | reverse complement strand
GGCCGGTTGCGGAACAGAAGGACGTGCGCTTCGTGAAGCTGCGATGGCATGAGCGAAGACTAGAGAGCCTTCGCTCCGATCCGAATTCGGATTCCTGGTGTTTTCGCCCAGAAATGCGCCCCGAGCCGTCCCGCTCATCTCGTTCTCGAAGTGAGCGGGCGCACTGAAGTGTACGGACGGTGACGGCGCTGGGACGTGGGCGGTGACAGCGGACGGGACCGCGTCAGCACGCTGCTAGCGGCGATCGTTTATGTGAGACTGCGCGACGCCGGTCGACTTATCAGAAGCGGGATCAAACGACGCATGCTGAGCTGTACTTTGCTCAAGCCGCGCTTGATGGCTGGGCGCAGAGACTTCCCCTGCCGGTGCCTGCGATAGAGCCAAAAGAGAAACGCGAGCAGCGTCCCACCGGGCAGCAGGAGTTCGATGGCGGCATAGGGACCCAGCGATCGTGCCGTGAGAACACCGCGCGCCAACCAGCCTGCACGCGCAACCCGTGCGATCGGGCGCGAGATGGCCGGCACGGACGGGGCTAAGGCGCTCATAGATCGTCTCCCAGATTCGTCGCTTCCTGCGCAAAGGACGATTCAGTATGGCCTCAGCCGACAACAGCGTGTGGCGCCAGTGGAGAGTCGGAGGGCCTATCATCAGGGGGAGATTGGTGTGATTCTTCCGCTGGCGAGGGAAGAACACACGCGCTCACTGCGCCAGATCGTCCAGTGCGCCGGCTACTTCCGCTGCGTTAGTCACTTCCGCTCGGCAAGCCACGTCCGCTCAGTCAGCCGCTTCCGCTCAGTCAGCTACGTCCGCTCAGCAAGCTACGTCCGCTCAGCAAGCTACTTCCGCTCGCCACCTGGTTCCGCCGCGCCAGCCGGCCCCGCCGCGCGCTAGCTACTTGCTCGATCCCCACGCTAGTCCAGCTGGCATCGCGGTCTGTCACATCAGCCAAGCCCATCTCAGCAGCCACCCTCGGACCCACAGTTTCTTAAGCGTCAAACCATCAACTGATTTACGATTCTCCCCGGACGCGATTCACCGCCTCCGAAGTGCCCCACCCCGAGCAACGATCAACAAAACCGGGAGGAAGCATGAAACGACGAGACTTCTGCACCTCAGCCCTGGCGGCAGCCTCCTCGGCGCTGCTGGCTTCCCCTCTGCGTGCCGCTTCGCTTCCCGACATCCCCGCAGTGAGCCCCACCGGCGCTCAACGCGTGCTGCGCGGACAGGATGTGCTCGACCTGCGCGGCGCCCTGCGCGGCTCACTGCTCGTCCCTAGTGATTCAGGCTACGACCAGGCGCGGCGTATCTGGAACGCCGTGTACGACCGGCGCCCGGCTCTGATCGCTCGTTGCACAGGCGCCGCGGACGTAGTGCAAGCCATCAATTTCGCACGTGCCAACGATCTGCTGGTGGCCGTGCGTGGCGGTGGCCACAGCTTTTCCGGCCAGTCCGTCTGCGATGGCGGGTTGATGATCGATCTTTCGCCCATGCGTAGCGTCCGTGTCGATCCCGTTGCGCGCACAGCGCGGGTCGACGGCGGCGCGCTGCTTGGAGATCTCGACCGCGAGTCCCAGGCATTCGGGCTCGCTACGCCGGCCGGCAGAATTTCCCACACCGGTGCGGCGGGGCTCACGTTGGGCGGGGGCTTCGGACGCCTCACCCGCCGCTTCGGACTTGCCTGTGACAACCTCATAGCGGCCGACGTGATCACCGCCGATGGCCGCTTCGTCCGCACCAGCGCGCAGGAGAATCCCGAGCTCTTGTGGGGTCTCAAGGGCGGCGGTGGAAATTTCGGCGTCGTCACCTCCTTCGAGTACCGGCTGCACCAGGTCGGACCGATGATGTACGGCGGCGCCATCGCCTGGCCGATGTCGGAGGCGAAACGCGTGCTGCGGTTCTACGCAGGGTTCCTCGAGTCGATGCCGGACGAGCTATTTGTCGATGCCGTGCTCACACCGGTGCCACAGCTGGGTCAGGTAGTGCTGTTCTCGGTGTGCTACAGCGGACCGCCGGAGCGGGCGGAGGAAGCAGTCAGGCCATTGCGCCAGCAGGGCAAGCCCTTGCTGGACATGCTGCAGCCAGCACCCTACGTCACTCTGCAGTCCGCGAACGACAAGGAATCCGCAGCCGGCCGCGGCAACTACGAGCGCTCGGGCTTTCTCACTAGCGTCTCCCCGGCGTTGATCGACATTGCGATCGGCCGCATGGAGGCGCCGCATCCCCCGGGCAACCGCATCATTCTCAGCGGTGAGTGCGGAGGCGCCTTCGGCAGAGTGGCCCGGGATGCGACGGCATTCTGGAACCGCGACGCACGCTCGACAGTGATCGTGCAGGGCCAGTGGAACGATCCACGCGATCAGTCAGCGGCCGACGCACACATGGGATGGGCGCGCGAGACATTCAGCCTACTGCTTCCGCATACGAAAGGGTTCTACGTGAACACCGTGGCAGCGGACGATACCGAGCAGCGCATCCGTGCCACCTACGGTGATAATTACGCGAGGTTGGTGGCGCTCAAGCGTCGCTACGATCCTGCGAATCTCTTCCGTCGAAACGCGAACATTTCGCCGGGATGAGTTGAGGGCGTGTAGCGCTCATTCCATCAAGTCGATGATCCGACCGTCCTCCAGGATGACGGGTCCTTTGAGACCCGGCTCCCTCTGCTTCATCTTCAGCATCATTGCATCGATCTGGGCGATGTGATCCTGCAATTTGCTGTTGCTGCCGGTTTCCCAGTATTCGCCTTCATCCTCCACCTTCAGATTCATCAGCAGAGGCTGGACCGCTTCAACAGGCGCACCACCTGCACGTGAACTTCCGCGCCGGCGAACTGGGTCTTCACGAAGTCCAGCATGAACCCGTTCGAATCGAACTGAAGATGGAGCGGCTCGCATGCCGGATGGGGCTGAAGCCCGATTCCCCGGATGGGTAGCTGGCGTTACGCGCGCCGAGCGCCACGCGACGCGCGCTTGGTCTTGCGCTTCCGACTTCCCTTGCCGTGCCTCACCGACCAGGGCACGTAGCCCATCGCGGCATACAGCGCGCCGTCCTCTCCTTCGCCGGGCGTGCCCATCACGGAGTGCACCACCCGGCGACAGAGCTTCCAGGAGTGCCGATCGGCCGCGGCGCGCCCGCGAATCAGAACTCGCAGCAGCGCGCGCGTGTCCGCGATCGCCTCACGCTTGTCGAAGCTTGGTTGCAGTGCGGCTTTGAACTCCGTGAGCGTCATGCCGCCAAAGGACATGTCCGGCCGCAGCCGTTCCCAGGCGGAGAGCATCTTCTCGAAAGCCCTCCGGTAACCGTCGGGCGTTTTTCGGGCCATGAACGTTCCCTGTCCTTTCGTAGAAAGTCGCGACGGAAGTGCGATGCCTCGTATAGAGGCTTGTCCGGCGAATTGGTTCGCTATTTCGGAAATAGGTGGGGGACTTTCAAGTCCCCAATCTATTTTTCGCGGAAGCACGTGTATTTCCCGGGAACGCCATGCCTCGCAGGCCCGCTGCCGCACAAACTCCCAGATTTGCGTGCAGGAAGCGGGAAATAGACGGGGGACACGTCAGTCCCGCATCTATTTTTTCGCCGATTGAGAGTATTTCCGCCTGACAAAGATCGTTTACGCAGATCCTTCTACGCGGCGACGTCGCAGCTCGGCGCGCAAAAGCGCCTCGTCTATCGCAACCGTCTCCGACTTCCCGAAGACCTACCCGGCACTCCTGGCCGGTCTGAAGAAGCGCATCCGGGAGGCACGAATCCAGGCGTCCCTTGCTGTCAATCGAGAGCTCGTACTGCTGTACTGGAGCATCGGACGCGAGATCGTCAATCGTCAGCAGAAAGAAGGATGGGGCACGAAAATCATCGATCGCCTGGCAGCAGACCTGCGCAAGGCTTTTCCGGAAATGACTGGATTTTCCGCGAGAAATCTCGGCTACATGCGCTCCTGTGCCGAGGCTTGGCCCGAGGAGGCAATTTTGCAGCAGGTTGCTGCAAAATTGCCTTGGGGACACAAACCTTCCAGAGCGACTCAAGGCAGACTTGCCCTCACCAGAGGATCTCGCAGGCGTCGTTAGCACCGCGCGCGAAGCTCTGCTTCCTCTGCGGCGAATGTGGGTGCGACAGGCCGCCGCTTGTAGCGTGTAAACGGTGCTGGCAAGCGATGTTGGCACGCGTAACGAGCAGAAGCATTCGCGAAATCGCGGGGCACGGGCGGAAGTGACGGAGGTTATATGGACGATGTTCTGCGGCGGCTGGGCAGAGTTGAAGCGTCAGTAGCTGCTACGCGCGAGGACGTAAGAACGATAAGGGCGCTGCTGCCGCACCTTGCAACAAGGGCGGATATCAACGGCACCGGAGGCGATACCAACTCGGTACACGCAGAGATGAATCTGCTGCGGGCGGACATCAATGGTATGGAAGCCAGGCTTATCCGCTGGTTTGTCGGTACGGCGATCGCGACCACGTCAGCGGCATTTGCAGTTGCCAAGTTCGTGCATTAACTGGCTAGCCGCAGGTCTTCTCTCCAAAATCGTCGCACGCTACGATCTTGAGCTCCCGGTAGCACCTGAAAGTGAACCGGAACTCAATGACCTTCAGCGCCGCAGCTGCGCGCACCCATTCCGTGACTCAGGTAGAAGCCGATGGAAACACAAGAACTGCACCGTGGCCGACTGATCGATCACATTCAGCTCGTGGTCAAGGATCTGGCGGCGAGCCAGCGATTCTATTCGGCCGTATTCGATGCGCTGGGCATCCCCATGGGTGGCGTGGGCCCGGACTTTTTCTGGGCGGACGAGATCTTCGTTTCGACCGCGGGCAGCCGGGCGGCACAGGGCGTAACCACCGGCCGGATGCACCTCGCATTCCAGGCCAGAAACCGCGAGGTAGTGGACCGGTTTTATTCCGCGGCCCTCGCCGCGGGAGGCGTGGACAACGGCAAGCCGGGTGAACGCCCGTACCATCCGGGCTACTACGCTGCGTTCGTCCTCGATCCGGACGGCAACAATGTCGAAGCCGTTTTCCACGGCCCGGCCGATCGGTCGGCGGATTCCGTGAAGATCACATTCACCGCGTAGTCGACCTCGAAGCGATCGAGGCGCCACTCAGCAGATCGATCGAGGCACAGGCGGCAAATCGCGTTCGCCTGCCAGGACCGCCGGCCACTCGGCCTCACCAGCCACACTGGTGTACGATTCTCCCCGCGCATCGCCTTCCGGATGCGAAAAATGCGTCCGCTCAAGGCGAGGGATTGCGCATGATCAAGCTGATCTACGGTGCAACTCTGCTCCTCCTCACGGCAACGGCCTTAGCCGAGGAGACGCGTCCGACCGTCTACGACCCCGATCCGCAGCACCTCCTCAACCGTCTCTACACCGCAATTGCCACCCGCGTCGAAGGCGGTGAGCGATTCGGAGTCGACAACGTCACCCCGTTTTACGAGCCGTTTGACGATTCCGCGCAGGTCGCCGCGCTGGCCGAGGAACTCATCGCGAGTAAAGCCGTACTTTCGTCCCTCAGCGATCTGAAGCGAGCGCTACTGCTGCACGATGTCTGGACTGCTTTCGATACAGCAGCAGCGTTCAAGGATCGCAAGACGCTTCGCCCGCTGGCCCGGGCCGTGCGCGTGCTAGCAATGGACGACCAGTCGATCGCGCGGCTCCCGGACAACTACGAGGCCGCAGCGAAATCCGGCGCGTTCTTGCGAGACTTCAATCCCACTAATCCTGACCGGGCGTTTCTGCCTCCGGATCTGTTCGATCCGCAAGGCCCGTGGGTTCAGATCGGCGAAACGGGCACAGGCCACCCCCTCGCGCGAATGCACGTCGACGCAGCCTCGGCGCGTTCTGCATTCATGGTGTTCATCAGGTGCCCGGGAGGTCGCGAGGCGACTCTCGCGTATCTGAATGCGCTGAATCTCTTTCGCGCGCCATTTACGCTTTCCGAGAATCCCATCGGCACGCGCTACGATCCGGACGGCAAGCACCCTGTTCGCATGGACGTTGTGAGGATCAACCCGCAAACGCCTCAGATTCCTGCGGGAACGATCTTCTCGCTCGTGAGGCAGATGGCGGTTGTCAACGACAAACTCCAGCCGGTGATGACGAAGATCACACAGTCGGTTCAGTTCCGCGTCTACAAGACGAACGACTGGGATTTCACCCGCGACTCCCGGGAGGCCTTTGCGAGATCCCAAAGTCCCTTCGAGATCACGATGACCCGCGCCGATCTGTTGGCGGGCCGGGCTGGCGGTCTGCATCGCGTAGCCGATGACGAGGCCTTTCCGACGCTCGCCGGGATCGTCCGTCTTGAGTGGACGCGGGCACAGCGACTCAAGGGACATGTCGTCATGCCCACGTGCCCCCTCTGCCATAGCGGCTCAGGCATTCTGTCCGTGAACACGTACACCGCACGCTTCGACCGCGAGCGCAACCTCCTGGATCGGGGCCCGAGCCTGATGCCGGCCGACTATCCCGAGTATCAGCGTGAGACGACGATGGCCAGGAAGAGGCAGCGATACGAATGGGGTGTGCTGCAGGGACTGCTGGCCGACGATTGAAAGCTTCGTCGAGAGAAGCCTCTCAGCGACAGGACAAGCCACGCTCGTCGTGTCTGGTTGAGCGTCTCAAATTCGCGGATGCGCTCCGGCGTGTCGATACTTTCGTTCACGAATCCCATGTTTCAGATGACAGCTCACATCTGCCCAATCTCACCGGCCACTTTGTAGAAGAGTGCGGCGGCACGTTCATCCAGTGGCTCTACCTCCCGCGCCGTCTGAACTCCAATAATGATCTCACGCAAACGCGCTCTGTCGGCGTGTGCCCCAGGCTCCAGCCCAATCAAATATTCGAGCTGCTTCCGTATCGACAGAAGAGTGCTGTTTCCCGGGTACTGCACGATCAACTTTTGGCACTCGTCGTGCGCGCGTGCAAAGAGCTTCAGTCTTTCACTCACGGCATCGCCCCTGAATCGTCTGGCCCTTGCAAGTGACAAAGAACGCTACTGGTGCCAGCGCCTAGCGACGTTCGAAACCACTTGCGACGTTCTGCGAGTCTTCCCTTCCTCCGAAAGGACTGCAGAGCGCCCGTTCTCCAAGCACGCGCGGGGCGGTTTCACGCAAGCCGAGCGCCAGCAGCGTGGCGACCAGCGCCAGCCCCGCCATCATCCAAAGCGGCGCCTGAAGTCCGACGCGGTCCGCGGCGTAGCCCGCGAGCGACGGTGAGAACACCCCGCCGAGGATTTCACCAGTTCCCATGCAAATGCCTAGCGCGGTAGCCATGTGCCGCGCATCCACGCTCTCGGACGGAACCGTCGCCATGAATAACGGAAACACGCCGGTCACGCCCCAACCCACGAAGAAGATCGCGGCCAGCATCCAGACTGGCCCCGTGAAATACAGCGCAGCGAGCGGCAGCACGATCGCGATCAACGGCATGAGGATCATCGGCGGACGCCGCCCGATCCGGTCTGACAGCGCGGGGATCGCGGACGACGCAATCGTCGCCGAAATGCCCAACGTACCCATGAGCCAGCCCATCGTGGATGGCTCGTAGTGCCGCTCCTGTGTGAGATACAGGGGCATGAAAGCCCAGCACACGACCAGGTAGGAAACGAGGAGCACGCCGAGCAGCGCGCAGAGGGTGATGTTCCGATCTCGCAGCACTTCCCGACGCGAGCCGGCCGTCGCGCGGGTTGCTGCGCCTTCGGACTCGTTTGCCGCGTGTATCACCGGTTCCGCGCGCGCCACCGATGCCACAGGCGCCATCGGTTCCGCGGACACTACCGATCCCACGGGCACGACCGGTTCCGTGGGTGCCACCGATCCCACGGGCGCCACCGGGTCCGAGGGTGCCGCCAGCGCCATCGGTGCCATGGCCGCCACCCGCCTCTCCCGTATCAGCCACGCCATCAGTAACGCAGTGAGAATCCCAGGCACACCCGCGAGGAAAAACGACGCCCGCCACCCGAAGCTCGTGGCAAACGCAACGAGCAGCACCGGCGCGACGAACGAGCCCATCAGGCTCGAACCAAACCCCTGCGCGATGCCCATCGCGAGGCCTCGATGGCGCGGCGAGACGTCCGTGGCAATCATCGACTGGCTGATCGGCATGATGCCGCCTTCAGCCGCACCCATCACCAGGCGCGCCACGAGCATCATCGCGAACGACGTCGCAAGCCCCGACCCGAACGAGCAGAGCGCGAAGATAACCGTCGACAAAACCAGCAGCTTCTTGCGCGAGCCGAACTTGTCAGCCACGACGCCAATGCCGAACGCCGCAATCGCCCACGTGAGCGAAAGTCCGCTTGAGAGCAGCCCCACCTGCGTATTCGTGAGCGCCAGCTCCGGCTGAATGAACGGCATCAGAAAGCCGAGCGCATTCCGATCGAAGAGGACGATGCCGAAATTCAGGCTCAGCAGCGCCGTCAGCATCATCTGATAGCCGGCGCTGCGCGGGCCCGCGGTGGCGGCAGCAGAACCCGGATGCCCCGAGGAGATCATCGGGCCCGTCGCGCCTCGAACCTCGAAAGCACGGCGCCGGCCCAACCCATGATGTCCTTCGACCGGATCTTCCAGCTCCCATCCACTTTCGCCACAACATCACGCACGTGCCCGCACCAATGCAGATGCGGCGGTTCCGGCGGATGGTTGATCGTCGCGAAGGCGTACGAGCGCACCACCCAGTGATCCGGCCGCCCCGCAGGATCCGGCTCGAACACGAATTGGCTCATCTGGTGCTGATGCCCCGGGAAATCCGGCCTGTCGTGAAACTTCAGGACGAGCTTGCGGATCTCCGCATGGCCCTTGCGCACTTCGAGCTCACCCGTGCGCGTTTCCTCAGTGACCTCCGCGTCTTCGGTGAAGAGCGCCACGTAGCCGTCCGTGTCCCCCGTGTCGAGCGCCCAGCTGTATCGGGCGTAGAGCTCGTAGATTTCCGTGCGGTCCTGTGTGCTCGGCATATTCATCTTGCGATCCCCCTCGCTGATCCCGGGCTAGTGATCCCGGGGTAGTGATCCCGGGGTAGTGATCCCGGGCTGCTGATCTTGGGCTGCTGATCTTGGGCTGCTGATCTTGGGCTGCTGATCCTGGGCTGCTGGCTCCTAGCCGCTGAGTACGGCTGCCGGTCTACGGCTGCCCGGCAGCAGCCTCATCAAACGCGGCCTCGATCCGGCGATGACGTTCAACGATATTCCCCTTCATCTCCGGATGCGTGAACGCATACAAGTCGCCACGCCGGATCGCGCGAACAACGATGTCACCCACTGCGTCGGGCTCTAGCCACCGGATCCCCTGCCCGACCTCGCTCTTCTCGAGATCGCTGTCCACGAGGCCACCGTGCGCGAATGAAGGCGGCCGGTTTCGCGTGCTCGTCTTGATATTGGTACGCACGGGCCCGGGACAGAGAATCGTCACGCCGACCTTCGAGCCCGCCAGCGCGAGCTCCTGCGCCAGAGTCTCCGACAGTCCAACCACCGCGAACTTCGTAGCACAGTAACCGCCGAGGGTCGGCAGCGTGGACATCCCGCCCACAGAGGCCGTGTTGACGATGTGCCCTCCCCCTGCATTCCGCGAAAGAATGGGAAGGAACACTTCGACGCCGTGAATGACGCCCCAGAGATTCACGTTGATGAGCCACGTCCAGTCGGCCGTCTTCATATCCGCGATGTTCGCAACCGAGCCCACACCGGCGTTGTTGCACACGACGTCGACTGAGCCGAACCGTCGCAGCACCTCGTCTGCCAGCGCCTGAACGCTTTCGCGTGAGCTCACGTCCGTGACCACGGCCACAGCTCCAAGCTCGGCCGCCGTACGTTCCAGCGCCTCACGCTCGATATCCGCGACGACGACGCGCATGCCCTGCTCGATGAAACGCCTGGCGATGCCCTTGCCGATGCCGGATGCGCCACCGGTCACGACGGCGACCTTGCCGGAGAGTTGTTCGAGTCCGCTCACTGCAACGCCCCCCTTCCGCCTGCGTCTCGTGGCAAAGTATACGAACCGAAGGGGGGCTTGCGATGGAATCATCTTCGATCCGGAGAGTGGCTTCGATCCGGAAAGTGGCCGCGATCGGCAGGGTGGCGGCGATCGGGAGGGTAGTCGCGATCGCGTGGGCTGCACTGGCACTCGCCGGCTGCTCCGGGAAAACAGGCACGCCACCGTCCGCACCCGATACCACGCAGCGGTCGACGCAGATCGCGGAGCTGGAAGCCCGCGCCGACCGCGTGAAGGACTCGAACGACATCAAACGCCTTCAGCGCGCCTTCGGGTACTACTTCGACCAGGGGCACTGGGATCACATCGCCGACCTCTTTGCCGAGGACGGAACGTACGACGCCGCAAACGAAGGCGTGCACGTCGGACAGGCCCGCATCCGGGAGTACCTGAAGAAATCCGGCGGGAATCGCAACGGACTCGCCGAAGGCGAGATGCACAACTGGATGATGTTGCAGCCGGCGATCTCCGTCGCGTCGGACGGCATGAGTGCCAAAGGCCGCTGGCGCGGGCTCCTGATGCTCGGCCAGTACGGCAAATCCGCCTCCTGGGGCGAAGGCACGTTCGAGAACGAGTACGTGAAGGTCGACGGCGTGTGGAAGATCCGCAGCCTGCGGTGGTTCCCGAACTTCGTCGCGCCTTATGAGGGCGGGTGGGCGAAGGCGGCACTGTCTTCGGCAACCGTCCCGGCGACGTACCATTATCAGGGCGGGGGTGTTGCCCAGTCACCCTTGCCTGAGCTCGCCGGCGATCTCCTCCCGTATGGCGTCGAACTTTCGCGAATCGAAGCGCACGACGCGGTGGAGAATCTGCAGGCGATCTACGGCTACTTCTTCGACCAGAACAACTGGGACTCCGCCGCGGATCTCTTCACGGAAGATGCGACATTCGAGGCGGGTCAACGTGGCGTGTATCGAGGCAGGAAGCGCATCCGCGAAGCCTTGTCGTTGATCGGCCCGGCTGGCGGCGCGCCGGGTCGCCTCAACCATGAGATGCAGCTACAGCCTGTGATCCACGTGTCCGCCGACGGCCAGAGCGCGAGGGCGCGCTGGCGCACGCTTGAAATGAAGGGCGAGCACGGGAAGTCGGGGATATGGGGCTCGGGCATCTACGAAAACGAGTACCGGCTCGATGGGGGCCGCTGGAAGATCAGCAAGCTTCACTACTACGTCACGTTCCGCGCCGATTACGACAAGGGATGGCTGAAAGCGCCCATTCCGATGGAGCCCGCGAGCAAGGACCTCCCGCCGGACGCTCCGCCGACGCAGATCTACGGCTCACTGCCCGAGGTGCATCTCGCGCCCTATCACTTCGCGAATCCGGGGCTCGCCCGGCCCGCACCTGCACTGCCAGGCGCAGCGTCGGCCTCGGACGTGAAATCCCTTGCGACAAAGATCGCACGGCTCAACGACGACATCGAAGTGCAGAGGCTGCAGCGAATCTACGGCTACTACGTCGACAAGAACATGTGGAGCGAGGTCTCCGAGCTGTTCGCCGACGACGCCACGCTCGAGATCGGCGGCCGTGGCTTATTCGTGGGCAAAAAGCGCATCAATGAGTATCTGCACTATCTCGGCAAGGAGGGCCCGCAAAGAGGCGCTCTCTACGATCACTCGCAGTGGCAGATCGTCACGCACGTGGAGGAGGATGGGACGCGCGCAAAACAGCGGTTGCGTGCGCTCATCATGGCGGGCATTCCAAACGCCGCTGAAGCGGGCCTTGAGAGCTCGGTGTTCGGCGAGTGCACTTACGAGAACGAGTACGTGAAGGTCGACGGCGTGTGGAAAATCTCGAAGCTGTACTCGTACTTCAACATGTACACGCCGTACGCGGACGGCTGGGCGAAGAAGGCCGTTCCCAACACGAAGCCCGAACAGCGCCTGCCCCCGGACCGTCCTCCCACGCGAACTTACGAAACCTACCCTGCCCCGATCCGGCTGGAATACCACTACCCGAATCCGGTCACCGGCAAGCGTTAGCCCTCACTGACTACGATCGTCAGGTGCGTCAGTACGAGGTCATCGAAGATATCTCGCACTGAACGCCCGCTTCTGGACGAGAGAAAGCCCGACCAGCGAAGTCATCAACCGCAGGAAATCGCGCTCGACTCGGGCGTCTCCTGATGAGCGCAGATGTAAATCGCAGACGAACTCTCCACGCATGCTCTCGCACGCGAAGGGACTAGCAGGATGCGATGCAGCTAATTTTTCTCGTACTATCATGCACGTAGACGCCCTCCCAACAACGCGGTAAGTTTCCGCGCAACCTGACGATGCGCGCAAGAAATCTGCGAGGCCGGGTGCCGCGATGAGTGCGTTGGCTCGAGAACAGTTCGATTGGGAGGTTCTGGTGGCAGCTATTGAGACTTGCGTAAATGGGTGACCACTCAGAACAACTCCGCTTGTCGCCAGAAGGCAGTGACAAGGGTTGTTCGACGCTGCATCGAGCGAAGCCGGGACCTTGCTGCATGCTTGAGCTG
>Ga0182742_1004560_pt1 | contig 12460 bp, 14 predicted proteins | sample eDN5th37CBELigMG_FD_128880 | JGI IMG/M metagenome (GOLD analysis project Ga0182742, IMG submission 128880) | Enriched Miracle-Growth compost microbial communities from Emeryville, California, USA - eDNA 5th pass 37_C BE-Lig MG (version 2)... ... | reverse complement strand
CCTTTATGAACCATTGTCTTGTCGTTGATGATTCCAGAACAATTCGTAAGGCGTCGCGCCAGATGCTTGAAGACCTTGGGTTCAAGGTTTCCGAGGCTGAAAATGGGGAATTGGGTCTCCAGGCGTGCCGGACGGGCATGCCGGAGGTGATCCTGCTCGACTGGAACATGCCGGTCATGGATGGCTACGAGTTCCTGACGAGGCTTCGCAAGATGCCCGGCGGCGAGAACCCCAAGGTTGTTTTTTGCACGACGGAAAATGATCTGAGCTTCATCACCCGGGCGCTCGAAGCCGGCGCCAACGAATATATCATGAAGCCTTTCGACAAGGAGATCCTGAGCACGAAGCTTCAGGACGCGGGAGTGCTCGAAGCCTCTGGATCGGATCTTGATTGATGTCCCTGGCTCCCGTACCTCAGCGGACACCGGCGGCGGCTCCGGCCATCCGGGTTATGGTTGTCGACGACAGCGCTGTCATTCGCGGGCTTATCGCCCGCTGGCTGACGGAGGCGGGTGGGTTCGACATTGTCGGAACGGCCGCTAACGGGCGGATCGCCGTTGAATCGGTCGAACGCAACAAGCCCGACATTGTCCTGATGGACATCGAGATGCCGGAGATGGATGGAATCACGGCATTGCCGCTGCTCCTGAAGTCCCAGCCGGGACTCAAGGTCGTGGTGATTTCCACGCTGACCCAGCGCAACGCGGAGATTTCGCTGAAATGCCTGTCTCTGGGCGTTGTCGATTATCTGGCCAAGCCGGAGAGCGCCCGGATTTCCGGCGCAGGAGCCGAATTCCGGCGCGAGCTCATTGAAAAGCTACGGGCGTTAGGCGGAGCCAAAGTTCGGGGGCCAAGCGTTTCACCCGTTGCGGCGGCGCCGGTTGCGGTCTTTAGGCCAGCGACTGTTGCGGCTCCAACCAAGCCGAAATGCCTCCTGATCGGTTCTTCGACCGGTGGGCCAAGGGCGGTCGAGCGAGTCTTGGCCGATCTCGGGACGGCGATCAAGCAGGTCCCGGTGCTGATCGTCCAGCATATGCCCCCGATGTTCACGGCGGTGTTTGCGGATCATCTCCAGTCCTTTGTTTCCGTGCCTGCCCGCGAAGCCCGTGACGGGGATCCCCTCGTTCCTGGGACGATCCTTGTTGCGCCTGGTGGGCGACATATGGGTTTGGCTCAGTCCAATGGGAGGACGGTTGTCCGGCTGACGGATGGGCCACCTGAGAACTTCTGCCGGCCGGCGGTCGACGTGTTGTTCCGGGAGGCCGCTGCTGTCTTCGGATCGTCGGCGCTGGCTGCGGTCTTGACCGGGATGGGTTCGGACGGAACGAATGGGGCGCGGGAGCTTGCCAAAGCCGGCGCCAGAATCATCGCTCAGGATGAAGCAAGCAGCGTCGTCTGGGGTATGCCAGGAAGCATCGTGAAGGCGGGGCTGGCTCAGGAGATCCTTCCCCTGGATGTCCTTGGACAATCCCTGAAGGGTCTAATCATGGGATCTGCGAAATGACGGAAATTGAATTCGAGGCGCTGAAGGCCTTTTTGAAGGTTAAATCAGGCCTGTCTCTTTCGTCAGACAAGCGCTACCTCGTGGAAAGCCGGCTTGGACCGGTCTGCACCCGGTTCAAGATCGACGGGCTCTCAAAACTGATCTCGGAGATCAAGAGCGGCCGTGCGATAGAGCTGGAAAAAGCGGTCATCGAGGCTATGACTACCAACGAGACGTTCTTTTTCCGAGACAAGGTCCCGTTCGACATTTTCCAGGATGTCCTGCTGCCGCGCTATCTGAAGGATCGCGCGGCGTCTCGTCGCCTGCGGATCTGGTGTGCCGCGGCTTCGACCGGGCAGGAGCCTTATTCGCTGGCGATGCTGCTCAGCGAGGCGTCCTCTCGCATGCCGGGTTGGAAGATCGAGATCGTGGCGAGCGATATCTCGACAGAGGTCCTCGAGAAGGCAAGAATCGGCCTCTACAACCAGTTCGAGGTGCAGCGCGGCCTGCCGGTTCGCCTGATGGTGAAGTACTTCACCCAGGTCGGCGACCAATGGCAGATCGCGCCCCAGATCAGGTCGATGGTCGATTTCCGCCAGGTGAATCTCATTCAGGATTTCAGCCGGCTCGGCCAGTTCGACATTATCTACTGCCGCAACGTCCTGATTTATTTCGATGCGCCGACAAAAGCCGATGTGTTCAAGCGGCTTGCAAAGGCGTTGAGCGCCGACGGGGCCTTGCTGCTTGGCGCGTCGGAAACTGTTCTTGGCATCAGCGATGCATTTGTTCTCGATCCGGCCTATCGCGGGCTTTATGCGAAAGCGCCAGAACCAACCCCTATGGTCGCGCGGCCAGCCTTGAGCGCCGTGCGGTGAAGTCGGTTAAGGAATCTTCTGTGAGGCGGGCTCTGTGCCCGCCTTTTTTCATGCACAAAATCGTTTCCAAATAATTAATTTCAAAAAAATTTAACGAACCTGCTTTTTCATGCTTGACCGATAAGAAACTACCTCATAAGTATGATTCATCGATGCGGGGCGACTGAGTCGAAACGCATTTGATAAGCACTATGGTACGCCTCCTTTGGGAGGCTAGGTATGAGGCCTTCCATTTTACCGGTGAAAGCCCGGGATGTGATGAGCGGCGGATAGGGCGAAAGCCTGAGGCATGATGCCATTCCGTTGACCGGTGTAACTCCGGAATGTCCTGAACCCCATTCTCGACAATCTCAACTCAAGGAAGACCTAACATGGCTTCGATCAATACCAACCTGTCCGCCATTACGGCTCTGCAGTCCCTCAAGACCACGCAGAACTCGCTGAACAAGACCCAGGGTCAGATCTCGACCGGCTTGCGCGTTGGTGAGGCTTCTCACAACGCTTCCTACTGGTCGATTGCTACGCAGATGAAGTCCGACAACGGCGCTCTCGGCGCTGTGAAGGACTCCATCGGCCAGAGCAAGGCGATGATCAACACCTTCACGTCCGCTCTGGACAAGACGCTGACCTACCTGAACAAGATGAAGGAAGGTCTCGTGGCTGCTCGTCAGCCGGGTGCTGATCTGGCGAAGATCCAGGAAGAGTTCAAGGCGAACATCGAAGGTATCAAGAGCGCGGCTGCTTCGGCCACCTTCAATGGTCAGAACTGGCTGCAGTCGGCCGGCGGCGACGTCGAACTGGTGACCTCGTATGACGGTAAGACCAATTCGGTCAACGTGTTGAAGATCGACACGACCGAAACGCAGCTGTTCGCTCTCGACGCGACCGGCGCTGCTGCCACAGGCGGTAAGCTTGATGACGCGGTTGCCGTTGACGTGACCACGGCCATCACCGACAATGACGGCACGCCGGACAGCGGTGATGAGACGATCGACTTCACGGTTATCGACGGTTTCCTGACCGACGTCGATACGGCCATCAAGGACGTGACCAAGGCTTCGGCCATGCTCGGCGCCAACAAGGCCCTGCTCGAGACGCAGGAATCCTTCATTGGCACTCTCTCCGACTCGCTGACGGCTGGTGTTTCCACCTTCGTCGATGCGGACATGAACGAGGCTTCGACCCGTCTCCAGGCTCTGCAGACCCAGCAGCAGCTCGGCGTGCAGGCGCTCTCGATCGCCAACCAGAACAGCCAGATGATCCTGAAGCTCTTCCAGTAAGAGCCTCAGCCTGATGGTGAAGGAGGCCCCGCTTCGAGAGGAGCGGGGCTTCTTTTTTGGCCCGTTTCGTAAAGCTTAATGCCAACCTTCGATGGCAGGACTGGGCTCAAGCAGGATCCTTTCGCGCCAATCGCTCGGCGCAGGTTACCTTTTTTGGCGCCATCGTGTCCTTGTATCGGGCAGAAGCAACCGGGCGCACAGACCGCGGTTTGGAATGAATCCCATGATCAACAACATGGCAAGCAGAGCAATAGCGGCAGCCCTTTTTGCGGCCTGGCTTCCAGTGGCTCCGGGCCTGGCCGCCGGACCAAAATGGGAATATGCCATGCAGGACGGTACTGACGGCCGGTCACGGTCCGTCTATGCCCGACTTGCCGGAGAGGGGCCGTCCTATCTTTGGCTAGCATGCACAAGGACAATTTTCGAAGACGAGCGCGCGTCCCAGTTTACCCTGACCGCCGCAGTCGCGCAGCGGCAGTTCCTCGGCCAAAGCGACACCCGCGGCAGGACGACGGTTTATTGGTTCGACGACCAGCCGCCGGAAGCGTCGGCTTGGATTTATTCTGACAAGTACGGAAAGCTGATCGGCGAGCAGGCCGTAAGGGACTTCGCTTTGCGTCTCACAACCGCCCAAAAGTTGAAGGTCGAACTTTCCAATTATAGGTACGAATCTGTAAAGCTTGATTTCCAACTCGATCCCAACGAGACCAAAGTGATCGTTGACCAGTTCAAGCGGGATTGTGCGAACTTGCGTAGCGAACGAATCTGACAAGAATTATTAAGTTATATATAGGTTAATCAAATCACAGGATCCGAACGGGGCGACTTCATGACTACCACCTCCATGCAGTACCAGATCATCACCAGGAACCTGGCGAGGACGAAGTCTCTCATTGAGAACGATGCGGTTGTTAAGCGCGAGACGGATTATTTCAACGCGAATATCAAGAAGATCAAGTCCATTGACGACTTCATGAAGAATGACCGGATCTATCGGTATGCGATGAAGGCGTATGGCCTCGAGGATATGATTTACGGGAAGGCGTTCATCAAGAAGCTCCTAACCGAGGGTATCGAAAACCCAAAGTCTATGGCGAACAAGATGACGAACCCTCTGTATAAGGAGTTCGCGGCCGCGTTCGACTTTGCCGGGAAAGGTGACAAGGCAACCGAAGAAGCCAGTGCGACGACCGAAGCCGTTCAGAGGTATGTTCAGCTTACACTCGAGAAGAAGGAAGGCGAAAGCAACGAGGGTGTTCAGCTTGCGCTGTACTTCAAGCGCAAGGCGTCGTCGGTCAAGACCACAATGGGGCTGCTGGCCGACAAGGCACTCCTCAAATTCGTCCAAACAACGTTCAACATTCCAGAGGGTGCCTCCAAGGCTGACCTGGATATGCAGGTGAGAAACCTGGAGAAGCACATCAATGTTAAGGATCTACAGGATCCCAAGAAGGTGGATAAGCTGATTCAGCGCTTCACGGCGATGTGGGACATGAAAAATACGTCGCTCGAAACCGTGTCACCGGTCCTGAACCTATTCCAGACACCGAATGATGGCGTCGTCGGGATTGGCGTCGATCTGATGATGAGCATTTCGAAGCTCAGGCTCGGCGGGATGTAACGCTACCGCTCGTAAATAGAGGCGAAAGAGGTCCTGTTGGGGCCTCTTTTTATTTTTGGTCGAGCGACCGTTCTATTGCCTCATGTGGGAGATGGCCCGAATGGGCTTCACGCCGGTACTCGGTGTCCGAGGGCATCGAGCTGGCTATTGGCCCAGGCGAGGGCATCAGTGCGATCGTGCCGCTCCTGCTGGCTAACCGCGCGATCGGGATGGATAGCTCGGGCAATGATACGGCGGGCAAGGGAGACCGCCTTCGGCTGGGAGAAGTCGAAGTTCCGAAGGAGCTCGCCGGCTTGGACGATGAAGCGGTTCCCGCGCTGCCGTTCCGGCGGATTGAACCGCAAATTCGTCGCAACCTTGGTCGGGCGCGCGAAGGTCCGCCCGAACACGTCGATCGCGAGATCCCAGATGCGGCCCCGGTAGGCGAAGGTGAGGGATCCGCGTCCTTTGGGACCAAGGCGCACCCAGTGAGGCGGCGTGACCTCGGATCCGGAAGCGAGATAGAGGCGGAATTGCCGGCCGACCGGCATTTTCCTTCCGTCCAGGACAAGCCGGTGGCTTAAGGTGTCGAGGATCACCGACACCGGAACCTCATTGAGGACGGTCAGGCCGAGGCTTACGCATCCATGAGCCTGGGGCAGGGTCGCCAGGTGGCTGTGGAGCGGGGCGAACTCATGTTCGACGCGAGCCGCCGCTTGTTCGAACGTCCTCGCATCGGCGGCATTCCGATAGAGGCTGTAGACAAAGTCGAAGGCCAGAAAGGCGGCGAGGCCGCTGACGAGCGGCAGGCCAAATGTAGCAAGCATGTATACTCGAGGTGATCACCGCGGTTGCGGCTAGGGATTTTAGGAGGCAGGAACAATATCGACGACGATCCGTTCGGAAATTGGGACGGCTTCCGAGGGAGCGTAAGTGACGAACATGCCCGTGCACGTCGTGGTGACGGGCCGGATCGGCCGATGGTGTTTCTCGGAGCCGACGAGGTAATTCACGGTGTAATAGGGTTCGCCGCCGATAAAGGTCGTATCCTGCGTCTCGAAGATATACCCGACCTTGGTCGGACTGACCCGGCGCACGGACTTTGGAGGACCGTAGGCTGCGATGCGGGCGGAAAGCGGCTTGCCGATATAGTCCGAGCAGGAAACCGCGAGGGTTTTATGTTTGGTAGGGACACAACCGCCAGCAATCAACGCAATGGCAGCGGCAAGAACGAGTATTCTCAAGAAGGCCTCCGGGTGAGCCTCTGTTTTACCCGAACCCAGGAATATGTCGACGATTTTCGACATATTCGGCCAATGATTCTGCCGGGCCTGGTTACCTAGACCGATATGAGCGATGCGAGATTCACCGCAGCGACCACGACCGCCATGATGAAGAGCGTGGGGCGCACTCCTTGAGTGATCTTTACGCCGATGACGGACAAGCCAGCGAGGCAGACGCTGGCTGACACGCCGGGCCAGATATTGCTGCCGAGGTGACGGAAGACGGCGCCCGCAACAACGGCGAGAGCAAGGAGGGTCAACAGTTCGAAGGTTTCTTGTTTTGTCATTGGTTTATGCGGCGACCGGATAGCGCGCGAAATCAGGCCGATCGTCGAAGCGGAAGGCCGAGCTCTCTAGATACGAGAGCATGACCTCCGAAGCGATGAAGCGACGTCCCATCTCGAGAGCAACTTTACCCGTCGTATTCGATCCGGCCATCGGATCATAGCAGATTTGGCCAGGTTCGGTGGTCAGCGCGATAATTTGTCGAGGCAGAGCCTCGGGGTAACGCGCGGGATGGGCTTGGATGCCGGCCTCGCGGCAACGCCTCGAATAGCGATCGCCGCCGGAGGCTCCGCCAGCGACAATCAAATTGTTTGGAATCGGCCCCTTTTCATTGAGTGCAAAAGCCTCGGGATTGATATCATACCCGGAGGGCCGCTTGGCCTTTGCCCTTTTGGCATCCTCGTCGCGCCTCAAAACCGTACTCTCCCGATAGGCAGTTTTCGGAAGCCGACGGGTATCCCAGTTCGGATGGGGCGATTTGGAAAATAGAAGAATGTGCTCCATTGTATTTTTCGGACGGACGCGTTCTTTCACAGCCCAGTGAATATTGCCAAGCTTAGTTGGCGAATGCCAGAATTGCCTGCCAGCTAAATTCAGGCCGTGTTGGTCGATCGCGGAAAGCGCGAAACGCTCGATGTAAGGAGAGAGGTTTGGCGTGCCGGGGACAAAAACGTCCATGAGGTTGACGGCGATCGTGCCGTCGTCTGCCAATAGCTCGCGCCAGATTCCGGTCAGGCGCGTCATCCACGACAGCCACTCCGGCACGGTGAAGCGGCCATACTGCCTGTTGATGACGGGGTAGGGTGGGCTGGTTAAAATCAGACTGACAGAGCCCTTTTCGATCGTTGATGCGACGTCTTCGGCATGCCCCCAGAGGGCAAGCCCATTGTCGAGCGAGTAGATGAGGACGGTGACGCCCCGACGGGCTTTCTGCAACTGCGCATAGGCAGGATCGGCGAGCTCCCAGATTCCACGCTCGCCTTTCTCAATCAGCCCCTGCATGACGGCCGTCTGCCGGGCCCACCGCACCTGCTGTTGGAAGACTCCGTAGTGCTGGCCGTCGGCGCATGAGCGGGTCTCGGACAGGGCCTCTTCGGATACGCCAAGACGGTCGGCCAAGCGCTCATAGATCTCGCCAGGCCGGGCGCGCCCTCCGCATTCCTCGATGGTTTCGAGCAAGGGGAGCTGCATCAGTCCCTGAAGTGAGGTTTTTGGCGTCAGGCGGCGTGCCTCAGCCTCAGTGGTGCGACCGCGGTCGAGGCGACGCTGGCGAGCTTTCAATGCTTCTCGCGATGGAGCGGTGGAAGTGGACATAGGCTTTCAATCAATCCGATTGGAACGGAGGGTCGTTGGGTTAAACGGCGGGGCGTCGGACAGGAAAATGCGTGGGTCTCCGACCGAATCGCCTGAGCCCGCTGGGAGTAGAACTGGCACGGAACTAAGAGATGGGCCGGGATCCGAGCGAGAATTGCCAAAGGATGGAGGGCATCCAGCGTTGGCGTCAGCAGGGCAAAACGGATAGAGACTCGATCAAAAATCGAAATATTAAATGTGGTGGGATTTGAACGGTTGTAGTCTTATGGGATCCGGCGGAGGTTGAATGCACTATGGCTTACCGACCAAGCCATTTCTCTCCGCGAGCGCCCTGAGCAAAGGGGTTTCGGGCGCTCCCGACCAGTAGAATCGCGATATAATCGAGGCCGATTATTCGGCTGCATCGCACAGCGGCTCGTTTGAAGCTTTGCGCCGGCGCTTTGGCGAAGAGCGCTCGTCTACGAGAAGAGCGAAGCTCGCAAGATCCATATCGACGGCTGCGAGAACCTTCGAAAGTGTCTCGGTGGAGGGCCAGCGCAGGCGGCCCTCTGGCGCGAGGCGCTTGGATTTATTGAAGGAAGTTGCGTCCAGACCAGCCTTCTTCGCCAATGCCGAAGGTGAAAGCTGGTTCAATTCGGCAACGTGATCGAGGGCATCCCAGAGCTGCTGATGGGTGAACATTTTCACTCGCTTGGAATAGGGATAAAACGATATTCCTAGGTGGTAGCGCGAACGGCGCCGACGTCAACCGTAATGTAAATCCGATTTGTCGCACGGAACGCGACCGCATGACATACCGTCAAAACTTGTTTCTGACGTGCGGCAGCCGGGAAGGATCGCAATACCAATATCCAAAAATTCGCCATTGAGTTTCTTAGGAATCGGCAATCTATTCCCGGCCAATAATTTAGGCGGGCAGTTTTGGAGAGCACGTTTGCTTACTCTCGTCGGAGCGAACTGGGTCGGTGGAGCTGTCACCGTTCTCTTCATGCGGAGCTACGGGGCCTGGATCGCTTTCCTGAGCGCACCGATCGGCGGAAGCCTTTGTGCCGTCCTTGCCGGACTCTACCTGGCATGGAGGTGAGGGCCTGAATACGGCAACCATCCGAAGTTCACGGTTTCAGATCCCGCGTAGCAGACATTAAGCGCTTATCTGGCGCGGTCCGACCCCGTACCCCTCCCGCCACAATTCCCAGAGATTATCGCCCTCAAAGACAACGGTCGTCCGCCGGTTTCCGTGGTCGATGGGGTAGGAAAAGGGATTTGAGTCGATCAGAGCCCCAGCGGATGCAGCGGCCTCGCCCATAGCGAAGGCCCCCTCTTCAGTCAGCGCCGGCGGGAGCAGCTTGATCCAGCGAAGGCGAGGCTCACCGGGTGCGCGGATTGGGCGCGGCCGGGATGGGTTCGACCACGATTTCGGTTGAATCGGAACAATTTTGCGCTCGACCGCGAGGCCATTCAGCACAAACCTGGAGTGGTGCTTGACGTCCAACCGCCAGCCCGCGGCGCGGAGCGAGGCTCCGCTTTCAGAGGCGCGCGTGTAGGTTGTCAGCCGATGCACATGATTGCCGCTGAGCGTAAGGCGCTGGGCCTCACGCGCGAGCGCCCCAAGAATGGCCGAGCATGCGTGTTCGGTGCCATCGGTGGCTGTTCGGCTCACCTCGAGCGTAAGGCCGTCGTCCAGGATCAGCGAAACCGGGCGCCCGAGGATGCCGGTTCCGATAATGTCTCCAGTCGTTCGGTTCGTTGCGATGACCTGGCGCATGGCTACGCCGACGGGATCGGAATGACGATGGAACCGCGCGACAATCTCATTCGCGGTCTTGAGGTCGGTGGCGACGATCGAAAAGCGTTTCGACAAGAGCGGGGCTCCGGTGTGGAAAAAATGGGGAAAGCAATTCCGGCCGGCGGGCCATTGAAATTTGTTAACCACCAGCGCGTTACGGTTACCAATCTCTTTCAACACGCTTCGTGAGGAAGGAGCGGGGCGGCAGCGAATAGTCTGCGGTGAACAAAAATGATTGGCGGGGTAATGTGATGCGCGTACTTTTGATTGAAGACGACACAGCGGCTGCGGGCACCATTGAACTGGTGCTGCGGTCAGACAATTTCGAGGTAAAGTGCGCATCGGTCGGCCAAGAGGGAATCGAGCTCGCCGGAACCGAGCACTTCGATCTGATGCTCCTTGACCTCAACCTGCCCGATATCTCCGGTTATGAGATCCTTCAGCAGCTGCGTACGGCGAACGTCAACACGCCGATCATGATCCTGTCCGGGTATTCGGCGGTCGACGATAAGGTTAGGGGCTTTGCTTTCGGTGCCGACGACTACATCACCAAGCCCTTCCATAAGGACGAGCTCCTCGCCCGAATCCACGCGGTGATCCGCCGATCGCGGCCTCAGGACGACAACGTGATCACGGTGGACGATTTGGCGATCAACCTCGATACGAAGGCCGTCGAGATTGCAGGAAAGCGGGTTCACCTGACGGCCAAGGAGTATGAGATCCTTGAGCTTCTGGCACTGCGGAGGGGGACCACCCTGACCAAGGAGATGTTCCTCAACAAGCTCTATGGCGGAATGGACGAGCCGGAGATCAAGATTATCGACGTCTTCGTCTGTAAGCTCAGGCGGAAGCTGTCGAACGCGTCCGGTGGCAAATCCTACGTGGCGACCACCTGGGGGCGCGGCTACCGCTTGGCCGAACCTGAGGAAATAGCGGGCGGTCTGGCCATGACGGCGTGAGACGGGAGCCGGGCCGCTTTTCCTAGCGGCTCGGCCGCCCCACGTGGCGAGTTTGATACCAGCTGCGCACGCGCGAAACGGCGTTGAGCACGAGGACGAATGTCATCGCGAGAATCCTTGTGATAGCGGTTTTAGAAGGTTGGTCCGGATGTAGGCGGACGACCCGAAATCAACAAGGTTCGTAGATGCATAGCTCCGATGCGTTTCTAGCGAGACTTGCGACTGGCAAAGGTCAGTGATTTATGAGTCGGCGTCTGCGAGATCGGAGCCGGCGGACGCGAGCTTTTCCTTCTGCTTGCGCCAGGTCTCGCAGGTGGCCCGGGCGGCCTTGATGAAGCGCTCGTGTGCCTCATTGCGGGCGGCAACCGCGGCAATCCATTCCGGATCCGCAACCAGTGTGGCGAGCCTCGGCGGAAGGATGCTTTCCATTGCAGCCTGGGTCTCGAGCAGGTTCTCGTAAGCTGCCAGAAGCTTTCTCTTGTGCGATGACACTATGAACACCTGAACGGACTTGGATCGGTAGTCGGGGGTGAGGATACGCTGGAGAGGTTGCGATTTTATCCCGCTCGGGCCTCTTCGGCGCGCTTTCTCAGTTCCTCCTGGAGCCTGCGCTGCTGTTCGGCGAGGACCTGGGGGTCGACGGCCGGGCCGTCCAGCGCCCTGGCGATCCCTGTGACCGGCAGAACGAAGGCGACCTCGCGCCCGATCTGGTTTTGGACGCCGACGGTGAGAGTGCCGCCGTCACGGAGCATCTCCAGGGCTTTCGGACCAAGGAGAGCCTCGGCAAAGCATCCATTCGGGAGGCAGATTGAGAATTTGCCCTCGAGCGGATCGTGCTGATCGACCGCAAGCCGGATTCCCTGCTGCATCAGGAGACCCAGCGGCAGGAGAACCCGGGCAAGCTTGTACTTTTCCTGGCCTTTGATGTCGTAGAGGCCAAGCGCGATGATCGGCTGTCCTTCGTCGGACACGAAATCGCGGGTCGTATAGCAGCTGAGGCTTTCGCCCTCGCCGCTGCAGATTTTCGTCCATTCGGGCTGGGACGGATGGGGCTGGACGAGGATGAGGCTCGGCCCACTGTAGGTCATGGTCTGCGGGACGGATGGCTGCTCGGTTGTTGCCGCCGTCCCGGTCTGAGGTTCAGGTGTCTGGGCCTGTCCGGACAGGGCACCAAGAGCAACAATCAGTGCGGCTCCCAAGCCGCCGGATCTGGCCAGCCTTGTCAGCCGGTTCGAAAACGACATGTTTTTTGTCCTTGTGGTCGGAGAGCCAACTCCGTCATTTTAGCCCTATTGTGAGGCTTGGCAATTTTCAATGAGGCAAAGCATCCCTCACCAGAAAATGAGGGTGAAAAATCATTTTTTTTTGGAATTTGGGAAATTTAGGCCTGAGCCGGGCTAGCCGCGTTTAGAGCCCTTCTTTGGTGCAATGAGCGCATAAGGACAGGGTCGATTGTCTGGGCCGGCCGCGAATTCTGTCCAAGCTTTAGGGTCCCCAGTTACAACACGGGGCGCGAGTTCACGACAGCGGGCATTCCGATCCGTGGCAGCAGCCCGGTTCTCGGAGTGGGCGCCATAGAGGATCGCGCTTGCGAT
>Ga0182742_1004559_pt1 | contig 12462 bp, 9 predicted proteins | sample eDN5th37CBELigMG_FD_128880 | JGI IMG/M metagenome (GOLD analysis project Ga0182742, IMG submission 128880) | Enriched Miracle-Growth compost microbial communities from Emeryville, California, USA - eDNA 5th pass 37_C BE-Lig MG (version 2)... ... | reverse complement strand
GGGGATCGGCCAAGTCGGCCAGAAGAGGCACGACATGCTTCTCCCGGAGCCGGATCAGGTCCCGGACGAAGGCCATTTTCCGCAGACCGTCGGGCGAGGCGGCGCGCGGCCAGTCGAGCCTGGAGCGTATCAGGGTCTCCTCGGCATTCGGATCGGGAAGATCCTCAACGCTTTTGCCTAACGTCAAGCCTCCGAACTTGCTGGCCTCGTTCCGTCGTCCTTCGCGCACCGCTTCGGCGAGGTCTCCCTCCAGATCGGTGAAGAAGAGGAACGGACGCCGCTCGTCATATTCCTCGCCCATGAAGAGCATGGGGATGGGAGGGGCGAGAAGCAGCAACGCCGTCATGACATTCAAAAGCGACGGCTCGGCCAGATCGATCAGCCTGTCGCCGAATGCCCGGTTGCCGATCTGGTCGTGGTTCTGCAGGAAATTGACGTTGACCTGGGACGGCAGGCGGTCCTGCGGGGCAGGCCCCGCCCGGTCCCGGCCGCGATCCGAAAAGACGAAACCCCGTACCGCCGCCTCGTGAAGGGCATCGAAAGGCTTGTCGACGAAGGGCGCATAGTGCCCCTGACGCTCGCCCGTCGCGATAACGTGCAGGGCGTGGTGGAACTCGTCGTTCCAGCCGGCCGTATAGTAACGCACGATGCCGCCGTCCCGGTTCAGCAGGCTCCTGCGGCTCAACTGATCCTCGACGACGAGATGGACGATGCGGTCGGATGCCGCCGTTCGGACGGCCTGCGCCAATTCGAGGAGCACATGCGCCCCGCTCTCGTCCTCGATCTCCTCCGTCGCATCGAGGCGCAGGCCGTCGAAGCGATAGTCGACGATCCAGTGGAGGGCGTTCTCGATGAAGTAGCGGCGCACCGGCTCGCGCTCGAAGGCGACCGCAGCGCCCCACGGCGTGTGCCGCTCGGGGTGGAAGAAGGGGGGCGCGATGCGCGGCAGAGCGTTTCCGACAGGGCCGAAATGGTTGTAGACCACGTCGAGCAGAACCATGATGCCATGGTCATGCGCCGCATCGATCAGCGCTTTCAGGTCCTCGGGCGTGCCATAGGCATTGTGCGGGGCGTAGAGCAGGACCCCGTCATAGCCCCAACCGCGGTTTCCCGCGAAATGCGCGACGGGCATGATCTCCACCGCGGTGATGCCGATCTCGCGCAGATGCGGCAGACGGTCGATCGCGGCGCGAAACGTGCCTTCAGGCGTGAAGGCGCCGATATGCAATTCGTAGAGCACCGCCTCTTCCCACGGCCGTCCCTTCCACTCGGCGTTCCGCCACGGATAGCGTGCATGATCGACAAGCAGAGACCGGCCTTCGACGGAATCCTCCTGGGCACGGGAGGCGGGATCGGCGATCTCCCTGCCGTCCGCAAGCCGGAAGGCATAGGCGGTGCCGGGCCGGACAAGCTCGGTTTCGACGGCATGCCAGCCGTCGCCCACCGGATCCATGTCGATCTCGCAGCCGGGTGCGACAAGCCTTACATGCTCTTCGGCGGGCGCCCACAGGCGGAACCGCACCCTGCCGTTCCCAAGCAGGGTCGGCCCCCAGTTTCCTTGCGCTGACGGCGGCGTGGTCATGGCGTCCTCTCCTTGCTGGCTGCCCAACAGGGCGGGCGGGAAAATGTTCCGGAACAAAGGCTGCCATTTCGCGTTGCATCATCGCTTTTTCGGACCCCACCGGCGATCTCGATCCCCGGGCGAGACTCGCCACGGGGCCGCTACGAAGCTTTGCAGCGGCCTCCGGCGCCGCCGATCGAAGGGACGCATCGCATGAGCTACTCGTTTTCCGAACTCGATTTCATAAAGCCCGAGCTCGGTGCCGAATTCACCGGCGAAGGCACGCATTTCGCCGTGTTCTCCGCCCATGCCGAACAGGTGGAACTGTGCCTGTTCTCCGAAGACGGGCGGGAAGAGACCGCGCGCCTGCCGTTGCCCAAGCGCGAAGGCGACATCTGGTCGGGCTATATCGCCGGCCTCAAGCCCGGCACGCTCTACGGTTACCGCGCGCACGGACCCTATGACCCGGCGAACGGCCACCGCTTCAACCCCAACAAGCTTCTCATCGATCCCTATGCCAAGCAGATTTTCGGCGAGCTTGCCTGGGACGATGCGCTTTACGGCTATCGCATCGGCGATCCGGCCGAGGACCTCTCCTTCGACGAGCGCGACAGCGCGCCCTTCATGGTGAAAGGCGTCGTGCAGGATCCGGATTTCGACTGGGCCGGGGACGAGGCCATCCGCCGCCCCTGGCCGGAAACGATGATCTACGAGGCCCATGTGCGCGGCATGACGATGACCCATCCCGGCGTGCCGGAAGAGTTGCGCGGCACCTTCATGGGCATGGCGAGCGATGCGATCATCGAGCATCTGGTCGATCTCGGCATCTCTGCCATAGAGCTCCTGCCGATTCAGTATTTCCCGGACGACCGCTATCTGGTGGAGAAGGACCTGCGCAATTACTGGGGCTACCAGACGCTCGGCTTCTTCGCACCGCAACCGCGCTTCCTCTCCGGCCGCGCCATCACCGAATTCAAGACAATGGTGAAACGCTTCCATGCCGCCGGCATCGAGGTCATCATGGATGTCGTCTACAATCATACCGCGGAAGGCTCGGAGCGCGGCCCGACATTGAGTTTTCGCGGGCTCGACAATCACAGCTATTATCGCCTTTCGCCGGAAGACGCGCGGCACAGCTACGACACGACCGGAACCGGCAATACGCTCAACATCGCCCATCCCATGGTCCTGCGCATGGTGCTCGACAGCCTGCGCTACTGGGTCGGCGTCATGCATGTGGACGGTTTCCGCTTCGATCTTGCCAGCACTCTCGGCCGCACGCGCCATATCGAATTCGACCGCGACGGCACGTTCTTCGATGCGATCCGGCAGGATCCGATCCTGTCCGGCGTGAAGCTGATTGCCGAACCGTGGGATGTCGGCGACGGCGGATACCAGGTCGGCGGCTTCCCGCATCCGTTCCGCGAATGGAACGACAAGTACCGCGACGACGTGCGCCGCTTCTGGAAGGGCGACGGCGGCCTCGTCTCGGATCTGGCATCGCGCCTGACCGGCTCGGCCGAACAGTTCAACCATTCCGACCGCGGCGCCACCTCCTCGATCAACCTCATCAGCGCCCATGACGGCTTTACGCTGATGGACACGGTCTCCTACGACGAAAAGCACAACGAAGCCAACGGCGAGGACAACAGAGACGGCCATTCCGACAACCATTCGCACAATCTCGGCGCCGAGGGTCCGACGGACGACGAGGGCATCCGCGAGGCGCGCGACCGCCGCCGGCGCAATATGATAGCCACGCTGCTGCTGAGCCAGGGCGTGCCGATGCTGCTGGGCGGCGACGAACTCGGCAACAGCCAGGGCGGCAACAACAATGCCTATTGCCAGGACAACGAGATAGGCTGGACAGACTGGAGCGGCCTTGACGATCCGTTCCTCGCCTTCTGCAAGGAGGCGATCGCCTTCCGCAAGGCCCATCCGGTCCTGAAGCAGGAGCGGTTCGTGACCGGTGAGGGGCAGGAGGACGGCATGACCGAGATCGCCTGGTATCGGCCGGACGGCGCCTTCATGGACGATGACGCCTGGTCGGACGGCGAGCTTCGCGCGCTCGGCCTGTTTCTTTGCAGGCCGGCGAACGGCGAGGGCGCGGACCAGCTCTTCATGGTCTTCAATGCGGGTGGCGACTGCACGATGACACTGCCGGAAATCAACGGCATCACGTCGTGGAAACGGGTGCTGGACACGGGGGCACGGGAGGGCGCCTTCGGCGAACATGCGGCGGAGAGCCCTGCCACGGTCTACGGCGCCAGCATCGCCGTCTTCCAACCGGCATCCTGACGCACGGTCATGGCGCCGGGCAACCTGGAAGAAACCGGCCTCGTCTATGTCTCCGACAGCGAGCCGGGCATTCGCCGCCAGCGGGCAGGCCGCAGCTTCTGCTATCGCCTGCCGGACGGCTCGCTGGTGCGCGATCCGGTGCTGAAGGCCCGGATCGCCAGTCTCGGCCTACCGCCGGCCTATGAGAATGTCTGGATCTGCCTGGAGGAGAACGGACATCTGCAGGCGACCGGCTACGATGCGCGCGGGCGCAAGCAATATCGCTACCATCCCGACTGGCAGGCGCTGAAGAGCGGCGACAAGTTCGACCAGTTGATCGCCTTCGGGCGGGCTCTGCCGCGGTTGCGGCGCGCGGTGCGGCGCGATCTCGAAGGAGCGCCCGGCGCGGTGGATGCGATGCTTGCCGCGATCACGGTGCTGCTCGACGAGGCGCAGCTTCGCGTGGGCAACCGCGCCTATGCGGCGGAGAACAAGACCTACGGGGCAACGACATTGCTCAAGCGCCACGTCAAGCTCGTCGATGGATGCATCGAACTGCGCTTCACCGCCAAGGGCGGCAAGCGCGTGCGCCGGACGCTGAAACATCCCCGGCTCCAGCGTCTTCTGGACGGCTGCGCCGACCTGCCCGGCCGCCAGCTTTTCGTCTGGAAGGACGAGGACAGCACGGTCCGGCCGATCGATTCCGGCCGTCTCAACTCCTATCTCGCCGATATTTCCGGTATCGCCGTCTCCGCGAAGACCTTCCGCACCTGGGCCGGCAGCCTTGCCGCCTTCTCCATGGCGCGCCATGCGATCGAGGACGGCGGGCAGCCGACGATCAAGGGCATGGCGCAAGCGGCGGCGGACGTCCTGCACAATACGCCCGCCATCGCCCGGTCGAGCTACATCCACCCGGACATCACCGCGCTTTCGGAAAACCCCGCGCCCTTGCGCACGGCGCTGCGCCGCCCGCCGCTGAACGTGACGGGCCTCAGGGTGGAGGAGGAGCGCCTGCTGCGCTTTCTGGAAAGTCGCCGCAACGCGCGGCGCAGGAGCCGGAAGACGGCGCCGGCCTGAACGCGCCGAAAGCCCAAGAGAAACGCCGCTCTCCTACGGCATCCAGGAATTGACGCGGAAACCGGCTTCCTTCGCAGCGTTGACGAACGCCTCGCGCGCGACGGCGGGATCATCGTCGCTCGTCAGGCCCCGTTCGCACGCGCTGCGCGCCGCCTGCAGGGCCGGGCCGTCCTCCATCAGCCAATGGTTCTTGAGGCAGAGCAGCGCATCGCGCGTGCTCTGGACGCGCAGCACCTGGCGATCGCCCTCAAGGACGATCGCATCCTCCCACAGCCGGTCGGTCGCGAACATGCTCATGACTGCTCCTCCATCAACGGCGGCTTTTCGGTCGGGATATCGACAAGGCTGACAATGCCGACCACCTGCCGGTCATCGTCGACCACGACAAGGCGGCGCACCGCGAGGTCGCGCATGCGCGCGGCGACCGCCACCGTGTCGTCGCTCGCGTTGCACACTTCGGGCGAAACGGTCATGAATTCCGCGATCGCCGTGGAGGAGGAGCGGCCCCGCGCCAGAACGGAAACGACGATATCACGATCGGTGATGATGCCGACGATCGCGCCGACGCCCGGCATCTCGACGGGAAGCGCCCCCACCTCGGTCTCCAGCATCAGCCGGGCGGCCGACTGCGCGGTGTCCATCGGCGAGACGGTCACGATCTGGGCGGACATGACGTCCTTGACCTGCATCGGGCCAGCCCCCTTCAAAGCCGCCCGTTGACCAGGCTGCGCCCGTTCGGCGCGGCCGGCACGACCACCTCGTCTCGATGATCCGGCGGCGTGAGCGGCAGATCCACCTGATGGGGCACGACGACCTGCGGCTCCCAGGAGTTGCGGCGCCTGGGGGCGGCGCGGTCGGCATCGCTCGCAGGGTCGGATCTGCGGGCAGGCGGCTTCTTCCTCTTTTGACTCACATCGGCCTCCAATGGTTTCGTCAAGGGACGCAACGCCGGCGATCCCGGTTGGTTCCAAAAAACCCCGGTATCTGCGCCCGGACACGTTTGACGCCGCATGTCGGTGCCCTATTTTCCGTTCCGGCCCCGAACGAGCCGCATGGCGAAATTCGAATGGCCGGCCGGAGGCGACCTGCTCGGAGCGGGGCTGGAAAGCGCCTGCTGGTCGCGGAATGGGTGAATGAGGTGGTGCATGGGGACTGAACCCGGTCTGACGGATGAGGCGAACAGCCTTTTTCCATTCCTGAGCGGTGGAGGCGAGGCGGCCGGATTGATCGCGGCCTTCGATTGGACGAACACGGCGCTCGGTCCGCTCGAAAGCTGGCCGCCCTGTCTCAAGACGACGGTGAGCGTGATGCTTCGCTCGCCGGTGCCGATCGTCCTTCTGTGGGGCGAGGACGGCGTCATGATCTATAACGACGCCTATTCCGCCTTTGCCGGCGGCCGTCATCCCGCGCTTCTCGGCAGCAAGGTGCGTGAGGGCTGGCCGGAGGTCGCCGACTTCAACGACAATGTCATGAAGGTCGGGCTTTCCGGCGGGACGCTGGCCTACAAGGACCAGGAGCTGACCTTGTTCCGGCATGGGGGCGAGCCCGAGCGGGTCTGGATGAACCTCGATTACTCGCCTGTCCTCAACAAGAACGGCCGACCGGCCGGCGTCATCGCCATCGTCGTGGAGACCACGGCCAAGGTGAAGGCCGAGGCGCGGCTGAAGACGGAGGGCGAGCGGCTGCGCCGGATGTTCGAGCAGGCGCCGGGTTTCGTGGCAACGCTGAGCGGACCGGACCATGTTTTCGAGATGGCCAACAACGCCTATCTCCAGCTCGTCGACCACCGGAACGTTCTCGGCAAGCCGATCCGGGAGGCGCTGCCGGAAATCGCCGAACAGGGTTTTGTCGATCTTCTCGACCGCGTCCTTGCGACGCGCCGGCCCTATGTCGGCCGGGGCGAGCGGGTCCTCCTGCGGCGCAAGCACGACAGGGCGCCGGACGAGCGATATCTCGATTTCATCTATCAACCGATTTTCGATGAGGACGGCCAGGCGACCGGCATCTTCCTGCAGGGCCACGACGTCACCGAACAGAAGATGACGGGCGACGCCCTGCGGGAGAGCGAGACCCTGTTCCGCCTTGCCGCGGAGACGGCGCCGGTCATGCTTTGGATGAGCGACCATACCGGCAAGTGCCTCTATCTGAATTCCGCAAACCGCGAATTCTGGGATGTCGCGCCGCAGGATGTGGCCGGTTTCGATTTCACCGAAACGGTCCACCCGGACGACCGGGAAGCATTGATGGGCGTGATACAGGACGCGCTGCACCGGCAGGTGCCCTTCACCGCCGAGGCACGCTATCGCCGCAAGCCCGGCTGCTACCGGCTGCTGCACACGCAGGCGCAGCCGCGTTTCGGCGCGAGCGGCGAGTTTCTCGGCGTGATCGGCGTCACCGTCGATGTCACCGATCTGCGCGTGGAGGAAGCCCGGCGCAACGCGCTCATCGAGCTTGCGGACCGGTTCAGCGTGCTGACCGAACCCGCCGACATCGCCTTCGCGGCGGCGGAAATCCTGGCGAAGGTGCACAATGTCAGCCGCGCCGGATATGGCACGATCGATCTCATCGGCGAAACCATCACCATCGAGCGCGACTGGAACGCACCGGGCATCGACACGATCGCCGGGGTGCTGAACTTCCGCGAATACGGCAGCTATATCGACGATCTGAAACGCGGCGAGACGGTCGTGGTGGCGGATGCGGAACTGGACCCGCGCACCAGCGCGACGGCCGCCGCGCTGAAGGCGATCAAGGCGCGCGCCTTCATCAACATGCCGGTCATCGAGGCCTCGGGACTCGTCGCGCTGCTTTATCTCAACCACGAGGATGCCCGCGAATGGTCCGCGGGCGAACTCGACTTCGTGCGCGACGTCGCAGCGCGCACCCGCCTTGCCGTCGAGCGGCGGCGGGCGGAGCAGCAGCTGGAGAAATTCGCCAATTCGCTGGAGCGCCAGGTCAGCGAGCGGACCGCCGAGGTCAATCGCCTCTGGCGCAATGCGCGCGACCTGCTGGTCGTCGCCGGCACGGACGGTACCATCCGGTCCGTCAATCCGGCCTGGACGGTGGTGCTCGGCTTTCCCGCACGCGAAAGCATCGGCCGGCGGTTCGGCGCCTTCGTCTGGCAGGAGGACATGGCGCTGTTCCTCGACGGCAGCGAACGGCCCCATGCCTCCGAGCTTGATCTGCGTTTCCGCCATTTCGACGGTTCGGCCCGCTGGATTTCCTGGCGCATCTTCCGCGAGGAGGGCCTGATCTTCGCCTATGGCCGCGACGTCACGGCGGAACGCGAACAGGCCCGCGCGCTTGTCGAGGCGCAAGAGCAACTGCACCAGGCGCAGAAGATGGAATCGATCGGCCAGCTCACCGGCGGAATCGCGCACGACTTCAACAATCTGCTCCAGGTCATTTCCGGCAACCTCCAGCTCCTGCGCAAGGATGTCGCCGGCGACGCCCGGGCCGAACAGCGCGTCGCCAACGCCATTGCGGGCGTCAGCCGCGGCGCCAAGCTCGCCAACCAGCTTCTCGCCTTCGGCCGACGCCAGGCGCTTGAGCCCAAGGTCATCAATATCGGCCGTTTCATCGTCTCGCTGGAGGATCTCCTGCGTCGCACCATCGGCGAGGCGATCGAGATCGAGACCATCCGTTCCAGCGGCCTTTGGAACACCTTCGTCGATCCCTCGCAGATCGAGAACGCCGTCCTCAACCTCGCCATCAACGCCCGTGACGCCATGAACGGCGTTGGAAAGCTGACGGTGGAGGTGAGTAATGCCTATATCGACGATACCTATGCCCGCCAGCACGGGGATATCAAGCCGGGCCAATATGTCCTCATCGCCGTCACCGATACCGGTGAGGGCATGAAGGCGGACGTGCGCGACCGCGCCTTCGAGCCGTTCTTTACCACCAAGCCCGCCGGCAAAGGCAGCGGTCTCGGGCTCTCGATGGTCTACGGCTTCGTCAAGCAATCGGGCGGCCATGTGAAGATTTACAGTGAGACAGGGGAGGGCACGACCGTGCGCATCTATCTACCGCGTTCTCGTGAGGAGGAGGACCGTCTCGCCGAGGTCGATTTCGGCCCGGTGCGCGGCGGCACGGAAACCATCCTCGTCGCGGAGGACGATGACGAGGTCCGCGCCACGGTCGTGGAGATGCTCGGCGACCTCGGTTACTCGGTGCTCAAGGCGCGAGACGCCGCGACCGCGCTGGCGATCATCGAAAGCGGCGTCTCCATCGATCTGCTTTTCACCGATGTCGTCATGCCCGGGCCCCTGCGCAGCTCCGATCTCGCCCGCAAGGCGCACGAGCGCCTGCCGAACCTGGCGGTGCTCTTCACCTCGGGCTACACGGAGAACTCGATCGTGCACGAGGGCCGGCTCGACGCCGGCATCGATCTTCTCTCCAAGCCCTATAGCCGGGAGGCACTGGCGCGGAAGATCCGCGCCAGCCTCGCCACCCGCAAGTCGCCGACGCAAGCGGACGACGGTGACGCGCCGGCGGCGGCACCGCGGCTGAAGGTCCTTCTCGTCGAGGACGACTTCCTGATCCGGCTCAACGCGGCCGATCTCCTGCAGGAACTCGGCCATGAGGTCGCGGAGGCGACAAGCGCCGAGGAGGCCCTGCCGCTTCTGCGCGAGACATCCTTCGACGTGCTGCTCACCGATCTCGGCCTTCCGGCCATGTCGGGCGCCGAACTTGCAGCTCGCGCACGGGCGGAGAACCCTGCGATCGGCGTCGTCTTCGCCACCGGCCACAACGATATTCCGGCCATTCCCGGCGAGCGCCCCGGCGTCCTTCTGCAAAAGCCCTACGACGGCGCGGCGATCGCCAGAGCGCTGTCGGCAGCCGGCGCGTAGTCGAAGGAACATTGCGCGATCTTGCGGGTTTGGCGGGGTATTGCGTCCCGAGGAGATGGTTCCATGCCCGCAAAGTCGAAAGCACAGCAAAAGGCCGCCGGCGCGGCCCTTGCCGCAAAGCGCGGCGATATCAAGAAGAGCGAATTGAAAGGTGCTTCCCGCGGCATGGAGAAGTCCATGTCCGAGGGTGAGTTGAAGGATCTGGCGTCGACCAAGCGCAAGGGCAAGCCCGAGCACAAGTCGAAATCCGATTGAGGCCGTTGACAAACCGGAGGAGCACCATGCGCGTCTTGATCGTCGAGGACGAATTCCTGATAGCCCAGCTTTTGGAAAGCGTGGTCAAGGACCACGGATATGAAACGATAGGTCCCGTCGCCACCGTGGAGCAGGCGCTCGCCTATGCCCCGCGCGCCGATGTCGCGCTGGTCGATCTCGGCCTTTCGGATGGCGACAGCGGGCGCCTTCTCGCGCGCCGGCTGATCGATCGCTTCCGGATAGACGTCATTTTCGTGACCGGCGATCCGGGCGCCGTGCAGCAGGGCTTCGACGGCGCACTGGCGGTCATCTGCAAGCCCTTCCGGGAAGAGGAAATCGTAAAGGCGCTCGCCATGGCACTGGAAAAGCGCAACCGGTCCGCTCTTCGTCCCGATCCGGCACGCCTCTCATCACTGGATAGCGCGGGAACACCGTGATCGTCTCAACCCGCTCTCACGGATCTTCAGGACGCCCGCCGCCTTACCCGGAAACGGATGGGTGGAGCACCGGCCGATAGCCGGCCGCGAGCGCCGCGACGGTGGAGGGAGGCGTTACCAGCCGGTCGGCCCCGCCAAGATGTTGCGGCGGGGCATAGCCTTCTTCCGTCCAGCGATGGGCAAGGCCGCCATGCAGCGTGAAGGCCTCATTGCCGACCGCCACGACCGTGCCGTCCGGCAAGCCCGCCAAAGGTCCGGCGAGCGAATGCAACCGCTTGCCTCGGCCTTCGAGACGCTCGCCATGGAGCACGGTATCCATCGCCGGCGCGGAAGGGAGCGGCTCGTTCCTTGCCACAGCCCAGCAGGCGCGAAATCGCCCCGCGGCCTCCCGGCGGCAGAAAAAACAGGGCCGGTGCCCGGCGGCGAGCGCGACGGCCTCGTCCAGAAAGAACAGTTCCGTCCAGCTTCGCCCGCCCATCACCGTGCGCCGGCGTCCGCCAAAATCGCACGCGCAGATGATCCACGCCCTGGAAGTCCAGCGCCGTGCCAGAAGCGTTTTCGTCGCGGGCTCATGGATGATGCCGCGATTGCCGGTGAAAAGCCCGCGCTGCGCGATGGCGACGATCTCCCCGAAGGGCGTGACGCGGTTTTGCAGAGGCATCGATCCCCCATCCTGATCGCGGCCGGCGCCAGTCCTCCGGCAAAACGCCGCGCGCCTTTTCCGGATCTGCCCTAAAGACCTGCGGCCTTGGTGAGATTGACCCGGAAGCGGTCCCGCCGGCGCTGGTAGCGACGCGTCATTTCCGCCGATGCGTGACCGAGCTGCTTCTGGACATGGCGCTCGTCGACCTCCGCCGACGAGGCAAGACCGGCGCGCAGGGAGTGGCCGGCGAATTTCTGCTCCCGCTCCGTTTCCGACAGATCGCCGCGCACGCCGGCGGCAAGCGCCGTCTTCTTCACCAGGCGGGCGATCTCCTGGTCGTTGAGGCGCTCCGGCCCGACATTCTTCCCCTTGCCGGTCACCCGGCGAAAGAGCGGTCCCTTGGCGAGCCTTGCAAAGCGTATCCAGGTTTCCAGCGCCACGACGGGGCAGGTCGTATCCGATGAGCCGCGGCCGATCTCGACCTCCCGCCAACCCGTCTTGCCACGCAGGGTGACCAGCGCCCCCTTGTCGAAGATCTCGACCCAGCCACGGCCGTCTTCCGTTTGGTCGCGGCCGAGATCGAGGCCGGTGATTTCCGAACGCCGCAGGCCGCCGGCAAAGCCGAGCAGCAGCATGGCACGGTCGCGCAGGCCGCGCAGCGTGCCGCGATCGAGCGTTTCCAGCATGGCGATGAGATCTTCGGGAAGGATCGCCTCCTTCTGGCGGGGCGGGGCGGCATGCCGGTTGCGGATACCGGCAAGCACCGTTGCGATATGGCGATCCTTGCGATCGAGCGGCATGCCGCGCTGGGCGCAATTCCAGCCGATGGCCGACAGGCGCCGCTCGATGGTCGAGACGCTGTTCGCCTTCGCGCCGCGCTCCGCCGTGCCGGAGGCGCATGCCACGATATAGAGCCCGACGACCTGCGGCTCCGCCGGAAGCGGGGAAAGGCCCTGCCTGCGGCACCAGGCCGCGAAATGCTTCCAGTCGGATGCATAGGCCCGGCGCGTATTGGCCGAGCTTGCCGCTTCCACATAGCCCCTGGCGCGCGCAGTGAGATCCTGCAGATGTCCGGGCAAGGCCGCGGCGGCGGGAACGACAGCACCGGAGGCCTGCCCCTCGGACGGCGGGTCCGGATGCTGCCGTGCGTCATGATCCGCGTCTTCGTGATCGATTCGTCCCATGCCGCCTATAATGGCCAAAAGCGCGGAGACGGCAACGCTGCCGCTCGCCACGGCGGACCGCCGCCCGGACATCGCGCTTCCGCCTTAGGAAATCCGCCCCCTACCTCCAAGAGGGATATTGCGCGGATCGGCGTATCGCCGCGATCATGGCGGGATCGCAGGGCCGGATCACAGG
>Ga0182742_1004558_pt1 | contig 12468 bp, 5 predicted proteins | sample eDN5th37CBELigMG_FD_128880 | JGI IMG/M metagenome (GOLD analysis project Ga0182742, IMG submission 128880) | Enriched Miracle-Growth compost microbial communities from Emeryville, California, USA - eDNA 5th pass 37_C BE-Lig MG (version 2)... ... | reverse complement strand
TGCCGTCCAGGGTGATCGTTTCGGAGATGAGGCGGCCCCATACGTCATATTTGCGGGTGATGGTCGAGTTGTTTGCGGGGTCCGCCGTGTCGGTCTGCGTTGCGGTTGCGAGGAGCCCGGCGGGGCTCTGGTCGGAATCCTGGGCGCCGGGGGCGGGGTTTTTGTAATAGGTGAAGTCGTGGGAGAGGGCGCCGTCCTTGACCTCGCGTTTTTCGATGGCCTGGCCGAGCTCGTTGACATAGGTGGAGATGACGGTGTTCCCGCCTGTTATGGTGTGGGATGCGGGACGTGTGGCGGCCCCTTCATAGGTCCATACGCTCTCCTGCTTTCCCCATGTCTCCGAGAGGATGCGTCCGAGACCGTCGTGGGAGCGCGAGGCGACCTGCAGGCTGTTGATGCTGACGGCGGTTGGCAGGGCCTTGGTGAAGGCGGCGTCATATGTGACGTCGATGCTGGTCCCGTCGGCGAGGGTGAAGGCTGTGGGGCGGTTCCAGTCGTCATAGCTGGTTTGGGTGACGTTTCCGCTCTCGTCGGTATGGACGCGCAGGCGCTTGCGCCCGTCATGCTGCATGAAGGACGTTCCCTCCACCTTGCCGGGTGCGGTCGTGCGCGTGACCTTGGCCGGGTTCTGGTGCGTGTCATATTCGGTGACGGTCCTGCCGGACCTTGCGGGGGGCGTGTTCCGGTTCCATGAGGCGATGCTTTTGAGCGAGACGGGGTCGAAGTCGTCATTGCTCCACGGTCCCCTGGTGATCTCCCGGATGTTGTTGATGGTCCATGCGTCGTATGCGAAGGAGCCGTTGATGGTGCTGCTGACGTTGCCGGCCTGATCGCAGATGGTGGTGGCGCTCGGCCTGCCGAGGGCGTCATAGGTGGCGCTGGCGACCTGTGGCCACCCGTCGCTCTGATTGGTTCCGTCGCCCTGGTAGGCCGCGGTGACGCGCGAGGCTCCGTCGCACTCGACGCGGGCCTGGCGTCCGGCGTTGTCGGAGATGATGGCGGAGAGGGTTGCGACGCTGTCGCCTCCCCGTTTGGCGAGGGTGTAGGCGCAGCTGGTGATGTGGGCGTAGTCGCCGCCGCTGGCGGTGGTCAGGGTCTGGATGCGGCCGAGCCAGTCATAGGCGCGGGTGTCGATGACGCCGAGTTCGTTGATGCTTTGCGTCATCTGTCCGGTGCGGACGCAGAAGGAGCGGCTGGCGGTGGCTGTGGCGGCGACCGGCAGGTAGCCGGTATATTCCAGATTCTCGGTGAAGGTGTCGTCGGTGGTGCTGTAGGTCATGGCGATCCGGGCGACGTCCTGGAACTTGCCCTTTTCGTCTGGCAACTGTTCCGTGACGGTGCTGATGCGCCCCAGATCCTGGCCGGAGGAGACATAGGTGATGGTGAGCAGGCGCAGCTTTGTCTTGTTGTTGAGGTCGGCGTCGCTGGCAAGGGTTGATGAGCGGACGGCGGAAGGCACGACGGCATAAGGGGCGGGCCCGCTGGCGCCGCCGGCTCCGGGAATGGCAATGCTCTTCCACGCAAACTCATGCAGTTCGGTGCGGGCGTCGAAGGCGTTGCCATCGGGGTCCTTGGCCGGATAGGTGATGGTGATGGTCTTGATGAAGCGCTTGCGCCCGGAGAGACTGGCGGGGCATTCGTAAGTGAAGCCGTCGGGCGTCGTGGGGTCGCCGCCGCTGGCGTCGTAATAGACGTAGTCGGTCCGGATCCCGTCCGGCGTCTGCATCATGGTGCGCACGCCGTCCTGGGAGTCATAGGAGTACAGCGTCGTCTCGGCCCGCGTGCCGCCCGTCGCCAGCGTGCTGTCCGCCGGCGCAACATAGGTCGTCGTCACCTGTTTGGGAAGCTGGTAGTTGTTCGGTTGATTATCGAAGCCCTGCGACATGGTTCCGTAGTAAGTTGTGGTGCGCGTTCTCGACGTGCTGTTTATATACTTCTCCTCTTCCCGAATTAGTCGGTGGAATGCATCATAGGTGCGCGTGGTGCTTATGGGGGTTTGGCTTCCACTTATATGATTTGTCGTAGACGAATATGTAAAAGCCGGGTCATCCTTCGCATGCGGGTAAAGATTATCCATCGCGGGATTATACGGCGAGCCCGAGGGCACTGTCTGACCGCTGCCGCCCAGGAAATTATGGGAGGTAAAGGTGTATTCGAACTTTTCGAACGGCCCGCCGCCATGGGGCGTGCGCGTGAAGCTGGTCACGTAGGGCAGCGGGCTGGAAGGGCCTCCTGAGGGATAATTGTGACCGGCGGCCGTGTAGGTTGCCTTTTCGATCATCCCAAGTGGGTAGGTAACCTGGTTGATAACTGGGCCCTGAGGCAGGCTTCCGTCATAATCAAATGCCCACTTGTAATATTGTGGATTGCCGTTTTTGTCATTTCCCGTTGCCGAGAGTGACACCAACTGGTTTGACTGGAGGAACCCCGTATAGACCACATTGTTCGCTTTTGAATCCGGCCACAACTCGAGGGTAAAGCTGCTTATGTTATAGGTTACTGATAGCACGCGCGCACCGCTGTCATCCCTGATGGAGGCTATCCGGGGAAGGCTCTCGCTGAGGTTCCAGGCGAGCGAGAAGGCAGCGCCGGTTGGTGAGTAAATTTTTACAGGAACCTTCAACAAATGTGGCTCATTCGGTCCCGTGAGGATCTCGATGGTTCCATCGCCGTGATCGACCCTGTACTGGCTGGAGGTTGACGTCAGTTTCAGCGACGTAAGCTTGGATTGGTTAAGCGTATACCTCCCCTGGTTGTTCTGGGTCGTATAATTTTCTCCGTTCATGCAGGTGAGGGTGCCTGAAAGGCTGGAGGTGTCGAAGGAGCTGAAATTGAAGGCCCAGCCAATTCCCAAACCCAAATTGGTCCCTTGAAACGGTGCATAACCAATGACCAGCGGAAGCTTGGGGCCTCTGAATATGTTTTCAGAATTGTGTCCAAGCTTGAGCGTGCATGTGTACATACCGGTGCGCGGATCGACATTGCTGGAAACGCTGTTCACAAAGTTATCGGAATGAGAAAAATAATTAGCAGCCATCGGCGGGATCCTTGAGAAAGATCGGTGAAGGAGCCTCCATAATGACATTTTATGTTTGCAAGTGTATCCAAGATTAAAGGCATATGCTCTATTCTAGATCAAATGATTTTGCTTTTCTGGTGTGTTTCAGATCTTGGATGCTAATCTTATGGGGTTGATTTCCCTATGGAGCGCGCCATGCCAGTAAACCCAAATTATAGCGGCAAAATGACGTTTGAACCTGCCGCAAACGCCAAGATCTATCGTAATCAGATTGTGCGCTGTGTTGTAACATATGCGGCGTCTCCAGCGGACGATGATCTTCCTTCCAATATAGCAGTCAAGATTAATTTCTTGGGCGGAGTCTGGCCCGACAACGACACCGTGGCGATGAAAGATAACGCCTGGACGCTATCGTTGACCAGTGTCGGAGATCAGACGCCGCCCGTGTATGAGGGCGAATTCTACGCGTTCGCTCCGGCCTCCGAGCGTGCCGGGTCGAATGTGGGTTATGGAATTATTCTGTCTGGTTACTCCGGGGAAAGCCAGTCTCTCTGGGCCCTTCAGAAAACAGCAGCCACTGTCAACTGCTCGCTGGACCGGGCTGCCGTTCCGGTCAATCCCCTCGATGGGCTGAATGCTGACGAGCTGGGCCACAAGGTGGTAATGAAGGCCGCCGTCACGGATGGGGCAGGTGTTCCGGTGCCTGGGTATGCCGTGTACTGGTCGGGGGGCAATGACCAGAATGTCTTCAATAACGTAAATGCGTTCGCGGATACGGAGAGGTTGCATAAGGCGCCTGTCGTGAGTTCAGAGATCGCGCCCGGCAGCCCGATCATTCACGGCAAGACGGACGCAGCCGGCGTAGCAAGGTTGACGCTTGTAACGAAGACAAATGCGACCCGTGTTGCCTTGAGTTGTTGGGGGCAGGTAAAAGGGTCTCTGAATATGGAGGCGGTTGCTGTCTACGATTCCGACGTGATTGACTACAATTATTCTGCGCCGAGCGTGAATCTTCCCACAGACGGCGGACGGTTGAATCTTGATGGAGTCACGTCGAACATGGTCCCCATTACTATTAGCACGAATCCGTTCGAGCGAGGTCAGCAGTATGACCTTTTTATTTTTATGAATGACCGCAGCGTCCAGTATCAGGAATTATATTTTCCAACGGGAGAGCCTCTGCCTCTTGAGGTCGCGGTGTTCCTGGCCAAGCCCCTGTTCAAGTCGGATTCGGATGCAAAAGGCGGACGTGAACCTGAAAACGAAATTTTCTATGTCGTCAGCTCCCAGCAGGGCGGGTGCCGGACGTCGGTGTCCACCGGAAAATTCCATTGTATCGGCGATAGAGGCGAGTACGCGCCCGACCCGACCATCTCGCCGCGTGATCTGCCGCCCCCTGTTGTCGAGAATGCATCGCAGGTCGTCAACGTCAATACAATACAGAACGGCTTGCAACTGAAAATTCCGGTTAAGCCGGCCAAAGGATGGACGCCAAAAGTTGGTGATTTAATTTCATCAACCATATATCTTCAGGGCTGGAGCCTGTGGACTAACGAACATATAGGTAATGCTTTCGGAGGTAGCACGCGGATTGCAGAAGCGGATATTGCCGCGGGCGAGATTACGGTCATCTACCCCAGCGCCAACCTGCGCGGCTATGTGCCCGACCAGAACGGACCGGACCAGGCCAAGTTCTATGCGGAATATTATGTTGTACGCGCAAATGAGGCGGATGAGCCGGAAAATGACATATACTCCGAGTATGTGATGTTGAATCTCGATACAGGTGCGTGAATTTACGCAAGAGTAGCTTTATTACTCTATCGATAGTGTTAATAAAAATTTTTAAAACTATTGATATTTATGTAGCTTCAGCTTCCGCGTGTAAATGTATTTATTTGCCGGAAGCCGTCTTTGGGGGTGGGCAATGGCGATAACGAGCCTCATTGCGACTGGCGGCGCGCCGGTTTCAGGGCCCGAAACCAGCCGGTTGGTCGGGTTCAACACAATCTGGATCAGCGGCGGTAGCCGCGAGGTCATCGGTCTCACCGTTGAGGCTGATGGAGCCCATTTCGACAGCCCAACAGGCGCGAAATCGAAAAACCTGACCCTGGATGGGGATGGCCTGGGCCATGCCAGGGTCTGTTTCGTGACGTCGGTTAACAGCCCTGCCACGACGGTGCTCACCGCGGCGGACGATTCGCCGAATGCGTGGAAGAAGGTGCTGTCGTTCGCTCCGCTCCAGGCTGGGCCAGGTAAGTTCCTCTGGTATGGCGCTGCGGTTGGCGCAAGTGCCGGTGGCGGTCAGTATGACAGCATTTTTGTCGATATTAACCAGAATCCGGATCCGGTTCCCATGTCCATGGTTGCGGCGCGCGCCGCTGGTTTCGGTCAGGTGCTTGATGGAGATTCCAGTAACGACGGCAAGGTCTTGCTGCTGGATGGTGGCTGCGCGGAGGTCCGTATTGTTGACGGGTTTCCGGAAGCGGTCATGGTGCGTCTGTCCCTGCCGGAATCTCCCGATGGCGAAATTCTGTTCGTGACCTGCTCCTTTATCGAAGATGCAGGGTTGGCGGATGTCTTCGCGCCGCTCCCGTCTATGCAGGACGCTGCCGGGGGAGTGGTAAGATGGTGAAAATTCGCTCCGGTAGCTGGGCCCGGTATGCTGGCTATGAGGGGCTTCCCATCCCCACGCTGCCCCAGGCGCAGAACGGCGTCCTGGACGTGGGGAGTGCCGGCGGGGCAGTTCAGGTGTGCGTGCCCCGTTACACGGACTATCGCAGCAACGACAGTTTCATTGTTCTGCTGGATGACGCGCCGGCCCCAACCGTGCCGCCGGCCCACGTTGGCTTTAGGGAGAACATCACCCTCACGGTTCCAGCCTGGGCCTTCAGTAATGGCCGCCTGGCCCTGCGCTACGGCGTGACCGACGCCGCCGGAAACGGGGCGCTCTCCCCGGCGGCTGATATCGATGTGTCCGGGGCGACCGACGATTGGCTGGATCCGCCGTCGTTTCCCGATTTCGTCGCGGGCGTGGCGACCTGTCAGGAGATTGCCCGGGCTGGTGGCGTCGTGGTGCGGGCTCCGTGCGCTACCCTGGGGGCAGGGGACAGCATCACCATCATGTGGGAGGGCTATAACGGCGTCTGGACACCCGTTCCTGAGGCAGCGCAGGTGCTGTTGTCCCAGCAGTTGACGGCAGCCGATATTGCCGCCGGGTACATTGATGCGTTTGTCAAGATGACCCACGTGCTGCCAACGGGCGATGGCGGTCATTGCCTGGCCCGCTATCGTGTCAATTACCTTGGGGGGAGGGATGAAACGGCGCGCGCAGCCCCATCTGCGGCTATGGCGCAACCGCCAGATGGCGTTGGCGCCGTCGTGGGCGTGTCCCGCCCGGCCCAGTTGCTACTGGACGCGGCGGAGCCCTTCATTCTCGCCAGCGCCACCTCCGACGCGCCGTTTCGCTCGCCTGACAGGCCCTACCTCGCGCCGGCCAACCGGGTCTGGGTCGCGACACAGCCGTTTCGCGCCATTACCCTGGCGGTCGACCAGGGCGTTGCCTTCGCTGCCAACGACAGCAGCGTGCTCAGCCTCTTCGCCGATGCTTCTGGCCTGGCGAGCGCTGATATCTATTACATGAATAACAAGGGCGAGGACCCGAGGCAGATCGCGTGCAACGTCACGGTGGCTGACGATGCAGCCGTGGTCCTCCCGGTCCGTGTCGTCAGCAGGTTCGCGGGAGCCTATCTGGTCGATCAGACGAAGTATACGGCTTATGGCTGCCGTGCGACGGCGATCGCTGGTGTCAACGATTCTTGCCAGATTTACGTCGTGCTGCCGTTCACTGTAGTGACCGTCAACGTGAAGGCGAGCGGTTCCGCGCTCGTGCGCGGCTACCTTTCCAGCGTGAAAAGCCTGACCCACGACGACAATACCTGCACGATCAGTCTCACCGATGAGGTGGCGGAAACATCTATAGTAACCCTTAGTGGTGAGAACTGTGATGCGGAAATCACAGCTCACTTTGAAAGAACACCGTTTTCTAGTTAAGGTTGATTGCATTTATATTGAAATTTTCCCAAAACGCATAATTGGAGCGCCGATAATGACTGATATGAAAGACGATACAAGTCCTGATGACGTCACCTGCAAAATCATAATGGATCATGATCGAGCATTTGTTGGCACGGATTTAAGCGCATCCGGGACCATTTCGCTGAATACCCACGCGCAGCCGAACGCTACGGGAACATTCACGCTTACTGCGGGCGCGATTTTCGACAGAACCGGTAACAATACCTGCAATGTGCAAGCTGACCCTATGGGTGTTGTGCCGCCGGAAAGGTTTACATCAAGAACCGTTTGCGATGGCATGCTGACCTTCTCGAGTATCGATCCGCCTGGCGGCACGGACATGAAGTCATACAGTTTCATCCAGCAGGACGGCAGGGACGTGATGACGTTGACGGTGGAGCCGGAGGAGGCGCCCGCTGGGGGGTTTATCCCCATTGCCGCCACGGCGACCATCACGGATAACGGCCTGACGTTCACCGACGCTTCCGTCGTATTTGAACTGGAAGGTTTGGATGCGGCACACTTCACGGATGGCGACCCCAGCGCGAGAAGCAAGGTGGTAAAGGTGGACGGTGACGGGAAAGCCATTGCCTACATTGTCGATAAAAAGGCGGAGAGCGGCAGGGTGCGCGCCACGGGCATGCCCCCGCATCAGGCTGCAACCAGCAGTAAAGATATCGCATTCACCGCACCGCCGGACCTTATCCTGGATCTGTCGCCAAAGACAGTGATATTTGAAGCTGCAGACACCGGTCAAACAATCACCGTCAAGGTGACCGACGCACAAGGAAACGGCGTCGAGACCAGTGTGGATCTGACAATCCACAGCAAGCTCGCCTATTTTGTTGGATACAACAACAAGAGCAACAGCGAAACGGTGAAAACCAACGCCGATGGCCTCGCCACGATAACCATCAATTCGTTCACCTGGTGCAGCGGCTCGGTGAGTGGCGATGTGACTGTGGGCAGCAGCAGTGCGACCGATCACATTGCTTTCGAAAGCAAGGTTCCAGCGGGCCTTAAGATTGGTGTCGATAGTACCCAATATGCGACGCCATCGCACCCCGAAGACGTCGGCGATTCTGAAGTCCTCTGGGTGAATGCCTCCGGCGGTCCAGCCACTCTCAACGGATCTGTGAAGATCTCGGCCAAATATGTACTGAATGAAAAGCCATGGGTCGGCTATGGAGATATAGTTTTTTCTATTGATAAAAATAAGTGTAAAGCCAAAATGTCGTCTGAGTATTCTTCGACGGATGCATATGAAGAATTGACGGTGACCGCCAAATACAACGATCCTGATGGTGGCTTTATCCCCAAAGAATATTCGCCGGCTGCGGCTTATATGCAGGACGGTCACATCGAAGACGTCACCCTGACGATGACGCCAGGCCCCGGTGGTGGCGACGGTGACCAGGTGACGATAATTAATTTCGGACAGGCGTGGGCGTCAGGAAGCGTGCAGGCGTTAAATTTTGCCGGTAGTTTAATTACTATTGGTAGTATTTATAGAAATGGCTTGCATCAAGCGGCCATAGAAATTCAAATTGCATTGACGGATATCTTCGGCAAAGACCTGACAGCTGACAATCAGCCGACGATCGAGAAGGTCATGGAGGCAATCAAGCTGGTGGATTATCACAGTGGCAAGGCCTACTCTATAGGGAGTGACAATAAGACAAATTTGTTTTCATTCGTTGTCGTTGACACGAAGCCTAACATCTTCGAGAAGGAGATACTCGGACAGACGGGTGCGGATCTTGCCCTTCCTGAGGACTCTCCCGCCAAGGACGATGATCCGGAATCTACACTTGTCGACGGCATAGCCAAGCTCTATTACTATCTGACGTTCGCAGATGATGGCACGCTCACGTCATCTGGTACGACAGTGGGCCTGATAATGGATGCTGGCTATCCTTACTACGGCGCGGCGAAATACAGATATACGAACTCCCTTGCGAATCCCCCATTTCCGCTCGTGATCAATTCGATTCCCAAGAAACTGTACAAGAATCCGGCCATCGATCTGGTCCAGACCGTCACGTCGCAGCAGGATGCTGCCACCAGAAATGATGGGCCCTATAATTACAATGGCGACGATACACCCCAGAACTATCAGCGCCGCTGGGACATGACCGTGTCATTGCCTTCGGACTCTACGCTGTTTGGCGCCTTCATGTCCACGGAGGATGTTATTGTTCCCGATGTGAACATGTCCCGTTCAATAGAAGATTGCGTATATTATGACGTAAAATGGGGAGGCTATCAAATAAAGGCATATTTTTTTCAGGACAATAATTATTATGTTTCAGACGATGACTACAAGAATAACAGGATGGGTCAGCCGGCCAAAGTGGAGACGCCCACAACGCAGAGCATGACGCTTGATGGCGTAACCTGGGGCCTGACTGCCCCGTCCGCTGGTGCTGGCCAGATCGGCATAACTGTCGTTGCGGGTTTTGGCGACCTGGGCAAGTCAGCCAACAAATGGAAGCCATGGAAACTCAAATTGGTAGATATCTATGGCAATGTCAGCAGGGAGTTCGTGCTCAACCTGAATTTGCCACAGCCGGGCGCATTGCTGAGCACCCTGAACGGCAGTACGCAGACGTGGCAGCCGGTTGTTGCCGCCGTGTCCGGCGCTGAGCCGGATGTTGTAACCACCGCGGGGGTCCAATTCAGTCGTCTGGCGACGAAAGACGACAACAAGGATCCTAACGACCACGACAACGCTCCTGGTAATCCAATTCAGAATATGTACTGGAAGGATCCCGCTGGTGACCGGGGCATAATCGGCGGTGTTCCTCTGACGGCTGTTAGCTCGAACGAGCGGTGGACGATCACGCAGGTGAATGCCTTCGCGTCTGGCGGTCAGTTGAATAACAGTAAGAGATACAGGATGTCGGCGGTCTTTGGCGGCACGGCATATTACACTTCGAGCTCGGAGTCAGTTGCGACCGACGGAAATTATTATCCGGTTATTGGCGTCACGAACGTGAATGCGGCGGGCTATGTCCAGCTAAAGCCGTACTGGAACTGCGGAGCAGTCATGGTATTTGAGGCGAAAGACGGGAATACGCCGACCGATGGAACCTCATGGCAATGGAGCAGCGCCTCGGGGATGAAGACCATCAACGTGTTGGTGCTTGCCTACCAGTATGGTTCGGCATCGAACATGGGCCTCTGGGCGCTCGATGTGGAGGGGCAGGCGCACATGAGCGTCCCCCCGCCGCCAAACCAGTGACGCAGTTTTAGGCGTCGGCGTCCGAAAAATGCGCGACGGGCCTGGCCCGTCGCGCATTGGCGTTGCACACGTCAGATTTGAATACTGGCGCTGCGCTGGTCATTACCTGCCGGCGTTGACGTACTCCTGAATTTTCAGCTTGCCGAGCTGCGACATGTGCACTTCGTCCGGGCCGTCGGCGATGCGCAGGAAACGGTTCAGCGTGAAGAAATAGGCCAGTGGGGTGTCGTCGCTGACGCCCATGCCGCCGTGGGCCTGGATGGCGCGGTCGATCACCGTCTGCGCCATTTGCGGCGCGATGATCTTGATGGCGCCGATCAGGTCCTTCGCCACCTTGTTGCCGTAGCGATCCATGTGATCCGCCGCCTTCAGGGTCAGCAGCCGGGCCATCTCGATCTCGCAATAGGAGCGGGCCACGTCCTGGCGGATCGAGCTCTGGTCGGCCAGCTTCCTGCCGAAAGCAACGCGGCTGTCGACGCGGTTGGCCATGATCTCCAGGGCGCGCTGGGCCTGGCCGATCGAACGCATGCAGTGGTGGATGCGGCCCGGGCCAAGGCGCCCCTGGGCGATCTCGAAGCCCTTGCCTTCGCCCATGATGATGTTCGACTTCGGAATCCGCACGTTCTCAAGCCGCAGCTCCGCCTCGCCGCCCGGCGAATGCAGGCTGCCGAACACGGTGGTGGTGCGCACGATGTGCACGCCGGGCGTGTCGCGCGGAATGATCACCGTCGACTGCTGCTGGTGGCGCGGGTTTTCCGGGTTGGTCTTGCCCATCAGCAGCAGCAGCTTGCAGCGCGGGTCCATGATGCCCGAGATCCACCACTTGCGGCCATTGATGACGTAATCATCGCCGTCGGCGCGGATTTCCGTCTCGATATTGGTGGCGTCGGAGGAGGCGACCTGCGGCTCGGTCATCAGATAGGCCGAACGGATGTCGCCGTTCAGCAGCGGCGTCAGCCACTGGTCCTTCTGCGCCTGCGTGCCGAATTTGGCCAGCACCTCCATGTTGCCGGTGTCGGGCGCGGCGCAGTTGAACACCTCGGACGACCACGGAACGCGGCCCATGATCTCGGCCAGCGGCGCATACTCCAGGTTGGAGAGGCCGGGGGAGTATTCGCCGTATTCATGCGGCAGGAACAGGTTCCACAGGCCTTCGGCCTTCGCCTTTTCTTTCAGCTCGTCCAGCTTCGGCCAGTGCTTCCACAGATTGTCTGGATTGCGCACAAAGACGTGATGGTCGTGCTCGTTCGGATAGATGTGCGCGTCCATGAACGTCTCAAGTTTGGCCTTGAGTTCGCGGACCTTCTGGGTGGGTTCGAAATCCATGCTGGGCTCCTGCTGTGCGGCGCGCGATCCGGTCGGTTCGGGATGCGCGCCGGCCTGACGGGGGCGCCCCGTCGCCGGTCCAGTGACCTCGTCGCCAGGGCGCCTGTGAAAATCCGGGGCGCATTTCCGGCGGCGGGCGCCGTCGCCCGTGGAAACCGCTCCTTCAGGAAGAAATATGCCGGCTCAACATGACAGCCTGCCCATCGGCGCGCCCGTCGCGCCGGCTGGCGCGGCGTTACGGGCGATCCCTGACGCAGGGCGCAAGGGCGCCTCACGCCCGGGGCCGGCCCGGCGGCGTTTGCGCTTTCACGGCGCGGATACGTCAGCGTCTTCGCGTCCAGGCGTGAAAGGCGCGGCCGTTCGCCCGCCCGGCCAGCGGGACGGACGCGGGACATGACGACATGTCGGATTGAGGGCTTGAGGATGGCGCCGGGACCATGGGCGGGAACGTCGTTCTGTTGCGACGTCTTCCGCGTGGCATGGTCCCGGCCGCCGCCGTCCTTGAGACGTTTTCTCCCTGTATGGGCAGATTTATCGCAAGCTTCAGCAGCGCCGTCCAATTGGCAATTTTTCCATAAACAAGCGGTTTTGGTTATGGATCTGCGGCGTTTGTCAGGCGGAAAGTATGTGCAACATGGCGTCCGGGCAGCGTTGGGCCACCATGTCGCATAGGTGGCGATGATGGGTGAAATAGATCACCTGGGCCTGTCCCGCCATGTCCGCGAACAGGTCAAGCGTGGCGGCGGCGCGCGCGTCGTCAAAGGTTTCCAGCACGTCGTCGGCCACAAATGGCGGCGGCGTG
>Ga0182742_1004557_pt1 | contig 12471 bp, 11 predicted proteins | sample eDN5th37CBELigMG_FD_128880 | JGI IMG/M metagenome (GOLD analysis project Ga0182742, IMG submission 128880) | Enriched Miracle-Growth compost microbial communities from Emeryville, California, USA - eDNA 5th pass 37_C BE-Lig MG (version 2)... ... | reverse complement strand
GAGGTCGCCAGCCGCAGGTTCACCACCGGCTCGCCGTTGTTGAGCCGCCGCACCTCCGGGTCACGGCCCAGATTGCCCACCAAGATCACCTTGTTCACACTGCCTGCCATCGGGCCTTCTCCTGTTCACATGAGGGCTGTTGTGGGGCCGGACGCCTCCCATAACAAGCCGGGGACCCGGTTTTCCCCCGAACTGTCCCCAACAAGAGGCCGGCGGGGATCCCGCCCCCCCGGCCGCGATAGGCCATTGCCTCACGTACCCTCTTTGTTCTAGGATTTGAGGCCTGGAATCATCCGCCGCATTGCATCGGCGGGAGAGGCATCACATATCCCGGAGCCGGCCGCTCAAGGCCGTTTTCCCCTCTTTGAAGGCACTTGCAGGCCATGGCCAAACTCGACGAGCTGTTCAACCGCGCCAAGGCGGGAGACCCGAATGCGCGCGTGATCTCAGTCCGCGGCGCGCGCGAGCACAACCTCAAGAACGTCGACCTGATGGTGCCGCGCGACCAGCTCGTGGTGTTCACCGGGCTCTCCGGCTCCGGCAAATCCTCGCTCGCCTTCGACACGATCTACGCCGAGGGGCAGAGGCGCTACGTGGAGTCGCTCTCCGCTTACGCCCGCCAGTTCCTGGAGATGATGCAGAAGCCGGACGTGGACCAGATCGACGGCCTCTCGCCCGCCATCTCCATCGAGCAGAAGACCACCTCGAAGAACCCGCGCTCGACCGTCGGCACGGTGACCGAGATCTACGACTACATGCGCCTGCTCTGGGCGCGGGTCGGCATCCCCTATTCTCCCGCCACGGGCCTGCCCATCGAGAGCCAGACGGTCAGCCAGATGGTGGACCGGGTGCTGGAGCTGCCGGAGAAGACGAGGCTCTACCTGCTGGCCCCCGTGGTGCGCGGCCGCAAGGGCGAATACCGCAAGGAGATCGCCGAGTTCCAGAAGAAGGGCTTCCAGCGCCTGAAGATCGACGGCGAGTACTACGCCATCGACGAGGTCCCTGCCCTCGACAAGAAGTTCAAGCACGACATCGACGTGGTGGTGGACCGCATCGTGGTGCGCGCCGACATTGCGGCGCGGCTGTCGGAATCCTTCGAGACGGCGCTGGAGCTGACGGACGGCATCGCCGTCATCGAATACGCCGACGAGAAGGACGAGAAGGGCAAGCCTAAGCGCATCGTCTTCTCGTCCAAATTCGCCTGCCCGGTCTCCGGCTTCACCATCCCCGAGATCGAGCCGCGCCTGTTCTCGTTCAACAACCCCTTCGGCGCCTGCCCCACCTGCGGCGGCATCGGCCACGAGATGCGGATCGACCCGGCCCTGGTGGTCGATGAGACTTTGTCCCTGAAGCGCGGCGCGATCATGCCCTGGGCGAAATCGACCTCGCCCTATTACGGCCAGACCCTGGAGGCCATCACCAGGCACTACAAGGCTTCCATGACGAAGCCCTGGAGCGAGCTGCCGGAGAAGGTGCGCGACGTGATCCTCTACGGATCGGACGGCGAGCCCATCCGCATGGCCTATGACGACGGCCTGCGCGCCTACGAGGTGAAGAAGCCCTTCGAGGGCGTGATCCCGAACCTGGAGCGCCGCTACAAGGAGACCGAGAGCGACTGGGCCCGCGAGGAGATCGGCCGCTTCATGAGCGAGACCCCCTGCGAGGCCTGCGGCGGCAAGCGCCTGAAGCCCGAGGCCCTCGCGGTGAAGATCGCGGGCTCCGACATCGGCGACGCCACCGCCCTGTCCGTGAAGGACGCGCACGAGTGGTTCGGCGGCCTGTCGAAGAAGCTCAACAAGAAGCAGAACGACATTGCCGGCCGGATCCTGAAGGAGATCCGCGACCGCCTGACCTTCCTGGTCGATGTGGGCCTGGAATACCTCACCCTCTCCCGCTCCTCCGGCACCCTGTCGGGCGGCGAGAGCCAGCGCATCCGCCTCGCCTCCCAGATCGGCTCCGGCCTGACCGGCGTCCTCTACGTGCTCGACGAGCCCTCCATCGGCCTGCACCAGCGCGACAACGACCGGCTGCTCGTGACCCTCAAGCGCCTGCGCGATCTCGGCAATACGGTGATCGTGGTGGAGCACGACGAGGACGCGATCCTCCAGGCCGATTACGTGTTCGACGTGGGCCCCGGCGCGGGCATCCACGGCGGCCGGATCGTCGCCGAGGGCACGCCCGACGAGATCATGAAGAATCCCAAGTCGCTGACCGGCAAGTATCTCACGGGCGAGATGTCCGTGAAGGTGCCGGCGCAGCGCCGCAAGCGCGATCCGAAACGCAAGCTGAAAGTGGTCGGCGCGAGGGGCAACAACCTCAAGGACGTGACGGCCGAGATCCCGCTCGGCACCTTCACCTGCATCACCGGCGTGTCCGGCGGCGGCAAGTCCACCCTCGTGATCGACACCCTCTACAAGGCGGTCGCCCGCAAGCTCAACGGCGCACTGGAGCATCCCGCCCCGCATGAGCGCATCGAGGGCCTGGAGCATCTCGACAAGGTCATCGACATCGACCAGTCGCCGATCGGCCGCACGCCGCGCTCGAACCCGGCCACCTATGTGGGCGCCTTCACGCCGATCCGCGAATGGTTCGCAGGCCTTCCCGAGGCGAAGGCGCGCGGCTACCAGGCGGGCCGGTTCTCCTTCAACGTCAAGGGCGGCCGCTGCGAGGCCTGCACCGGCGACGGCGTCATCAAGATCGAGATGCACTTCCTGCCCGACGTCTACGTGACCTGCGACGTGTGCAAGGGCAAGCGCTACGACCGCGAGACCCTGGAGGTGAAGTATCGCGACAAGTCCATCGCCGACGTGCTCGACATGACGGTGGAGGAGGCCCGCGACCTGTTCAAGGCCGTGCCGTCGATCCGCGAGAAGATGCAGACCCTCGCCCGCGTCGGCCTCGACTACGTGCATGTGGGCCAGCAGGCCACCACGCTCTCGGGCGGCGAGGCGCAGCGCGTGAAGCTCTCGAAGGAGCTCTCCAAGCGCGCCACCGGCCGCACCCTCTACATCCTCGACGAGCCGACCACGGGCCTGCACTTCCACGACGTGGCGAAGCTGCTGGAGGTGCTGCACGAGCTCGTGGACCAGGGCAACACCGTGGTGGTGATCGAGCACAACCTCGAGGTCATCAAGACGGCCGACTGGGTGATCGACATGGGCCCCGAGGGCGGCAATGGCGGCGGCCGGATCGTGGCGGAGGGCACCCCCGAGGACATCGCCGCGTCCAAGGCCAGCCACACCGGCCGCTTCCTCAAGGAAGTGCTGGAGCGCAGGCCCCTGAAGAAGGAAACGGCTCCCAAGCAGGCCGCCAAGAAGCCGAAGAAGGTGACGCGACAGGAAGCGGCGGAGTGAGGCGGAGTGAGGCGGCGAAAGCCGCCTCGGTCAGCCTGACCGGGAATTCAACCGCTCAAGCGCCTCCCGCGCCAGCGTCTTCGTCAGCTCGCCCGCCGGCATCTCCCGGCACAGCCGCGCCGACTGGCCCGACCAGAGGGGCATGAAGTCGCCCGAGCCCTGAGGCTCGGATTTCTGGCGCAGGGGGGCGAGCGCGCCGCCCGCGAGCGGGAATGGGGGCGCTTCCGCCGAGATGGGCCCTATCTCGCGCATGATCCGGTTGACGATGCCCCGGGCGGGGCGGCCGGTGAAGACATTCGTCAGGGCCGTTTTCTCGACGTCGCTGCCCTTCAGCGCCTGCCGGTGAACCGGGGATATGGTGGCTTCCGGGGTGAACAGATAGGCCGTTCCGACCTGCGCGGCCGACGCCCCCAGGAGGAGAGCCGCGGCGACGCCGCGCGCATCGGAAATTCCGCCCGCGGCGATGACCGGCACCTTCACCGCATCGGCCACCTGCGGCACCAGCGCCATGGTGCCGACCTGCGTCGAGAGATCGTCGGTGAGAAAGATGCCGCGATGTCCGCCCGCTTCGACGCCCTGCGCGATGATGGCGTCGCACCCCCCGCGTTCGAGCCAGCGCGCCTCGTCGACCGTCGTCGCGGAGGACAGGACCTTGGCGCCCGTCTCCTTCACGCGTGTCAGCAGGCTTTGCTCCGGCAGCCCGAAATGGAAGCTCACCACCTCCGGCCGGAACTCCTCCACGAGGCTCAAGAAAGTTTCATCGAAAGGGGCGCGCGTGGAAGGCGGCGTGGGCATCTGCGGGTCGAGCCCGAGTTCCCGATAATACGCCTCGAGACGCTGTTTCCATGAGGCTTCCCGCCCGGCATCGAAAGCCGGCGCCCGATGGCAGAAGAAATTGAGGTTGATCGGCTTTGCGGTCTTCTGCCGGATCCTGGACAGCTCCTCCCGGGCCTTGTCGTGGCTCAGCAGCGCGCAGGGCAGCGAGCCGAGGCCACCGGCCTCCGACACGGCGATGACCATGTCCGACAGGTTGGCCCCGGCCATGGGAGCCTGGATGATGGGAAGCTCGATCCCCAGGAGGTCGAGAATGCGCCTGTCCTTCCACATGGCGGCTGCCTTTCCTTGCCCGGCCCATGACTGCTTCAGGGCACGTTTAGATCGTCGTTCAGCACCAACGTATAGGCCGAGGTGTCGATGGCGGCCGGTCCCGCATAGGGGTGGCTCAGCGCCAGGATGAAGTAGAGCGCGAGTCCCGTATAGGCTCCGTAGACGGACAGAATGGCGATGTGCACAGGTGTGACCGGAAACACCAGGAAGCATCCGACGATGATGGCGAAACCGGTCAGGGCCATCCACCAGAACAGGCCGGGCAGGCCGCGGTGCAGCAGCGACAGCCGCGCCTTGCGATGGTCCTGAAGGTCGTCCATGTTCGCGATCATGCGGGCCCGAAGGGATTCCTGCTGCGGGGTTTCGGCATTCAGGTTGAGGATGCTGGAATCGAGCTTGTTGTAAGCGCGCGCCGCCTCCCTGCTGCCGCTCAGGCTGACGGAAGGCTGCCACTCGTTGTGCAGCACGGACGCCACATAGGCGGCGAGGTCCTTGCGGAGCGTCTCCTCCCCCGGTGCGTTCCATTGGTTCAGCTGCAGCGAGATATGCTCGATGGTCGCGATCTCCTTGGAAACGTCCTGCTGGAGGCTCGTATGGGCCGACTGCGCCTCCGCGAAAACCAGTGCGAGGATCAGGCCATGGACGGTGCCGATGCGAACGGCGACCGTCTCCACGACATCCCGCGTCCGCGTCGGCAGTTCATCCTTCAGCCAGGTGCGAACGAGGACGAACGGGAGAACCGAGGCCGCGACGGTGGCGAGCATGGCCAAAGTCCCGCCGAGCCAGCCCGGAAGCTGCAAAATCGCCGTCATGCTCCCCTCCTCGCTCCCCCGGCCCATTCAAGCGATTTGCTCCGCAGAGGAGACCACGTCCCGCCCTCTCCCGCCACGGCTCTTCAGGCTTAGCCGGGCACGGTCACGCCCTCGGTTCCGCCGGATGTCGCGGGGCGGCGGCAGCCTCGCCCCTCCTTTTGAGACTATTGCCTCGTCACCCGATCGGCCGGATGATGGCGCCCTATCGCGGTGGAGGAGACCATGAGCGCCACCGACGCGACCTTTGCCGGCTCGATCCCTGCCCTCTACGAGCAATATCTCGGAGCCTTTCTCTTCCAGCCCTTTGCGGAAGACCTCGCGGCGCGGCTGAGCGACGTCACCTTCGGACGGATCCTGGAGACGGCCGCCGGCACGGGCATCGTCACCCGCACCATGGCCGGAGCCTTGCCGCTGCAGGTCGAGATCGTCGCGACCGATCTCAATCAGGCGATGCTCGATCAGGCGCAGACCATGCTCCCGGCCCACAACGTGACGTGGCGCCAGACCGATGCCCAGTCCCTGCCCTTCGAGGACGGCTCCTTTCAGGCCGTGGTCTGTCAGTTCGGGGTGATGTTCTTTCCGGACAAGCAGGCGGCGTTCCGGGAAGCATTGCGCGTGCTCAGGCCGGGCGGAAGGTTCCTGTTCAACGTCTGGGATAGGCTGGACGCAAACCCCGTGAGCAAGGCCGTCTCGGACCGTGTGGCCGAGAGGTTTCCCGACGACCCGCCGAGGTTTTTCGAGCGCACGCCCTTCGGATATTTCGACGAGAGCCGCATCCGCAGCGACTTGCAGCAGGCGGGCTTCGGAACCATTGCGATCGAGCACGTCGACAAGGTGAGCCACGCCCCATCGGCCCGCGACGCGGCCATCGGCCTCCTCCAGGGGACGCCGCTCCGCAACGAGCTCGAGGCCCGCGCGCCCGGTCGCCTCGACGAGATCACGGACGACGTGGCGCAGGTCCTCGCCGGGCGGCTGGGCGACGGACGCATCGAGAACCGCATGAGGGCGCTCGTCGTCACGGCGCGATGATCGAGGCGGCAGGCCCGGTGGTCAGGCGCTGACCCGGGCAGGAGCCGAGATCACGACGTTCCGGCCGTGTTCCTTTGCCCGGTAGAGCGCGAAATCGGCCTCATGGAGCAGGGTCTCGACGGTTGTGCCCGTGGATGCCGAGCAGCCGACGCTGACGGTGACCTCCGCCTCGGGGCCCAGCACGGCCTTTCCGGCTTTGGAGAAGTCGCCCCTGACCGCCTCTCCGAGAGCGACGGCACACTCCACCCCGACCGGCAGGATCGCGGCGAATTCCTCGCCGCCCAGCCGGCCGAAGGATTTCTGCGGAAGGTGCCTGTTCAGGATCTGCCCGAACAGGGTGAGGATGGCATCGCCGACGTCGTGGCCGTAGCGGTCATTGATGCTCTTGAAGTTGTCGAGGTCGAAGACGAGGCAGCTGACAATCTTGCCCTCCGCCGATCCGACCAGCTCCGTGGCATGGTGCATGAAGGCGCGCCGGTTCGGGATACCCGTCAGAGGGTCGATGAAGGCGGCATGTTTGTAGCCGAGCTCGACGCTCTCCTTCGCCATGGACAGGAAGATGAAGGCGAGGGTCGGCGTGAAGACCACCAGGAAGAGGGCCATCTCGGGAGACCAGCGCTGGGCCAAAGCTTCGAGCCAGGGGATCGAGGTCGGGGCGATGACGGGCCAGATCCGGATGAGGTTGAAGATCGCCAGCAGGATCAGCAGAACGACCGCGATCCGCTGGGACGCGAGGGACTGCGCGGCGTGGCGCCAGAGTTCCCGGGCGCTGAGCAGGGAATAAGCCCCCGTCCCCAGCGCGACCAGGAGCAGCCGAAGGTCCGGGCGGTCATAGATGAACGGGAAAGCCGCCGTCCAGAGCGCGGCACCCGTCAGAATCGGGAGAGGAAATCCTTTGCGGCCGTTGAAGATCCGGCAGCCCGCGTAAAGCGCCGCATAGGACAGGAGGCCCAGGGCATTTCCCGCCAGAAGGGCCGGATAATTGTTGTAGGGCCGGCCAAGGCCGACGACAGCGAAGCCGCTTGCGATGAGACAATAGGCCGCTCCCCACCACAGGAGCGCGCTGACCTTCCGGTTGAGCGTCCAGGCGAACATCAGCAGCGCGCCGAGAACCACCGCGAGAAGGACGAAGACGGCATGGAGAGTTAAAGGATCTAGGGTCATCGAATCGGCGGCAAGGATGCGGCTTGGTCTGTCGCAGACGAGAAGGAGCCCCTGCACGCCCCTTGCCATAGGTCATGATCGCCAGTTCTATCCCTGATAAGTCCTCGGATGTCCAGCCTTCCGGCGCTGCTCCGCTGCCGCATCAAAAGGCCCAGGAACGAAGTCTTGGCGGCGGCATTCTTCTTCATATTGCTACCGAGGGAGAGAGTCATGGGCCGCTATCATCGTCATGGCGTGGAGAGCACGGCCGCCATTGCCGGGCACCCCCTCCACCACATGCTGATCGCTTTTCCTGTCGCCTTCCTGATCGGGGCCTTTGTGACCGACCTCGCCTTCACCGGGACGGGCAATCCGTTCTGGGCCGAAGCCTCTTATTGGCTGCTGATCGCCGGCATCGTGACGGCGCTCGTGGCCGCCGTCCCAGGCCTGATCGATTTCATGACCCTCGATCGGGTGCGCAATCTATGGTTGTCCTGGACCCACATGATCGCGAATCTGGTCGTGGTGGGCCTGGCTCTCGTGAATGTCGGCGTCCGGCTGGACGACCCGGCGGCAGGCGTTCAGGGGTGGGGCATCTGGCTCTCCGGCTTCCAGACCCTGCTGCTCCTCTTCAGCGGCTGGCTCGGCGGCGAAATGGCCTACCGCTACGGCATCGGCGCGATCCAGGACGACAGCCCGCAGGTCGAGCAGTTCCACGTGGAGGTGGAGCGTAACGCCGCTGCCGAGACCATGAACCAACGTAGCGGGACGGGCCCCCTCTGAGTTCCCCACACCCTCGCCATCTTTGCTTCATGGGCTTCCAGCAGCTAGACTGGAGGCCCATGAAGCACGTCGCTCTCGTCCTCTCCGCAGTTTTTCTGGCCCTGAGCGGTTCCGCACAGGCAGCTCCGTCCTGCCCGCCCGGATTCGCGATGCTTCAGGATTCGGACACCTGCGTGCGCATCAGCGGCCGCGTGCGGGCCGAGACCATCGTCCGCTCCTCCCGCGATCGCAGGGCCGACACCGTGAGGAACCAGGTGAGCGGCCGCGTCCAGATGGATGTCAGGAAGCAGACCGAGTACGGCCCCCTGCGCGCCTTCATCAGCGTGGACGGAATCCGGCGCTGAGCCACCTGATCCGGCAGACGGCCCTGTCTGGGCCGGGAACCATCCGGGCGATCCTCTGTTGGCCCGAAGCTTGCAGCCCATGAGATGATCAGCACGCATCCGCACGTCAAAGGAAACACCAACGACGTGCTGATCCGCTGCATCGAGGAATGCTTCGACTGCGCGCAGATCTGCACCTCCTGCGCCGATGCCTGCCTCGGCGAGCAGATGGTCGCCCAGCTGACGCAATGCATTCGCTTCAACATGGATTGCGCGGATGTCTGCATGGCGACCGGCACCCTCGCCACGCGCCGGACCGGGTCCAACGAGGACGTGATCCGCCATATGCTCAATGCCTGCATGGTCGCCTGCCGCCTGTGCGGTGATGAATGCGAGCGCCATGCCGCGATGCATGAGCATTGCCGCGTCTGCGCCGAGGCATGCCGCCGCTGCGAACAGGCCTGCCGGCAGGCCCTCGACAGCATGGGCGCCCCTCACTGACCTTGGGCCCACAATCCGTCTTCGCATGCAAAGGGGCCGGTTTCCGGCTCCTTCGTCAGTGGATTTCACTCGCCGTCACTCAGCCTCGGCCATGCCGGGGCTTTTCCTTTAAAGGCCTTTACTCCGGCGCGGCATTGGCCTCGTGCAGGACTTCACGCTTAAACCCCCACCGACGCTCTCGCGCGACGGCCGGACTTGCGGCCCACGGCTCGTCAACACTCCTGTCCCGGCCAGCGCAGCCCTTCTGCTCCGTTGCTCCACGTCCTCCTCCTCCGCGCTCCGTGCATGGCGCCGAGGGGGAGGCCGGCGGAAGGTCGAGCGCAAGATGCTCCGTCGGATCGGCCCTCCGGCCAGGCTCGGCCGCGAGGCCGTATCGGCTCCGCAGCCCCATTAATCCGGCATTAGCGCGGTATGCTACTAAAGCATGACTGACCTACATTATTACCACTCCTCTTTCGCGGCGCACAGGTCTATATGCTGCATCGCACACGCAAGAACAAAGGCCGCCGGTTTTAGGGTCCGGCAATTGACAGGAGTTTCCAATGTTCGTGTCCTACATCCTCGCTAAAGTCCGCGCTTACCTGCGTTATCGGGAAACCGTCCGTGAGCTGTCCCTGCTTTCGGATCGCGAGCTCGACGATCTTGGCATCTCCCGCTTCCAGATCGACAGCATCGCCCGCGAGCACGCTGCCGCGTAAAAATAGCTGCACTGCAGCAAAAGGTTCTCGCCCGCCTCAAGCGGGCGTTTTCTTTTTGAGCCGGCTGTCCCGGCCAAACGCCTCGCTTCATCATCCCCGGCCTCGCGCCGGGGATTTGCGTATTCAGGAGGTTGCATTCCAGGACCTGGTCGGCCTGGGCGAACGCTGGATCAAAGGGCCGGGCCGGGAACAGCCATGACGGGAGCGCATTCCAGGCGGTTGCGCCGATCAGCGCCCGCCCGAGACCGGTAGGTTGGCTCCAGTGATGTAGGACGCCCCGTCGGACATCAGGAACAGGACCGCCTCGGCGATTTCCTCGGGCTCCCCGATCCGCTGCATGGGAATGAAGGGCTTCAGGCGCTCCAGCCGGCCCAGGTCCTGGGTGCTGCGCTCATGGATGTCCGTGCGCGTCATGCCCGGGGAGACGGCGTTCACCCGGATCCCGTCATCGGCCAGCTCCCGGGAGAGCCCCACGGTCAGCGAATCGATTGCGCCCTTCGAGGCCGCATACCAGACATATTCGCCCGGGCTGCCGAGGCGCGCCGCGACCGACGAGATGTTGACGATCGAGCCGCCCTCGCCGCCCCTTCTGGCCGAAAGCCGCCGCGCCGCCTCGCGGGCCACGAACAGGGCGCCGGTCACGTTGATGTCGACGCAGCTGCGCAGGGTCTCGGCCGTGGTGTCCTCCAGGCGTCCCGACCTGCCGGTGATCCCGGCATTGTTGACCACATGCGAGAGGCGGCCGAGGCCCGCCTCGGCCTCGTCGAACATGCGGATGACGTCGGCCTCGACCGCCACGTCGCCCTGACAGGCCACCGCCCTGGCGCCGGAGGCGCGGCAGGCGGCGAGCACCGACTCCGCGGCCTCGCGCTCGGACCGATAGGTGATCGCCACGTCATGGCCGCGCTGAGCCGCGAGCTGCGCCACGGAGGCCCCTATGCCCCGGCTCCCGCCCGTAATAAGAACCACCGGCCGCTTGGTTTGCATGGCGAGAACCCCTTTCGGAAAGACCGGCCCAACTTGACCAGGGCTCCCATGGGAGTCAACAAGACCCAGGCATCGGCGCCGGAAGAGGATTGCACGTCCGGCACGGATCCGATGCCCGAGCCGTCAAACGGCGCATCGCTCGGCGCGAGAAACCGGGCCAATTTTTTCGCGCGACGCGCTAGGAGAATGACCATGAGCAAGATCGAACCCATTCACGTCATCGGCGGCGGCCTCGCCGGTTCGGAAGCGACCTGGCAGATTGCCCAGGCGGGCGTTCCCGTCATTCTTCACGAGATGCGTCCGGTGCGCGGCACCGACGCGCACAAGACCGAAGGGCTGGCCGAGCTCGTCTGCTCCAACTCCTTCCGTTCGGACGACGCGCAGACCAACGCCGTCGGCCTGCTGCATCAGGAGATGCGCACCCTCGGCTCCCTCATCATGGCCAAGGGCGATGCCAACCAGGTGCCCGCGGGCGGCGCCCTGGCGGTGGACCGCGACGGCTTCTCCGACGCGGTGACCGCGGCGCTCGAGGCGCATCCCCTCGTCACCATCGACCGCGGCGAGATCGCAGGGATTCCGCCGGAGGAATGGTCCTCCGTGATCATCGCCACCGGCCCCCTCACCTCGCCGGCCCTGGCCGAGGCGATCCTCGGGCTCACGGGCGAGACCTCGCTCGCCTTCTTCGACGCCATCGCGCCCATCGTCTACCGCGAGTCCATCAACATGGACATCGCCTGGTTCCAGTCGCGCTACGACAAGGTCGGCCCCGGCGGCACCGGCAAGGACTACATCAACTGCCCGATGAACAAGGAGCAGTACGAGGCCTTCGTGGACGCGCTGATTGCCGGCGACAAGACCGAGTTCAAGGAATGGGAGGCCAACACCCCCTATTTCGACGGCTGCCTGCCCATCGAGGTCATGGCGGAGCGCGGCCGGGAGACCCTGCGCCACGGCCCCATGAAGCCCGTCGGCCTCACCGATCCGCGCAATCCCGACCAGAAGCCCTACGCCATCGTGCAGCTGCGCCAGGACAATGCGCTCGGCACCCTGTTCAACATGGTGGGTTTCCAGACCAAGCTGAAATACGGCGCGCAGACCGGCATCTTCCGCATGATCCCGGGCCTGGAGAACGCCGAGTTCGCGCGGCTGGGCGGCATTCACCGCAACACCTATCTCAACTCGCCCAAGCTCCTCGACCCGACCCTGCGCCTCAAGGCCATGCCGCGCCTGCGCTTCGCGGGCCAGATCACCGGCTGCGAGGGCTATGTGGAGAGCGCGGCGGTCGGGCTGATGACGGGCCGCTTCGCGGCCGCCGAGCGGCTGGGCCACCCCATCCAGCCCCTGCCGCACACCACGGCGCTCGGCGCGCTCATCAACCACATCACGGGCGGCCACATCGAGACCATCGACGAGGGCCCGCGCTCGTTCCAGCCCATGAACGTGAATTTCGGCCTCTTCCCGCCCCTCGACCGGGCCCCGAAGGCGGAGGACGGCAAGCGCCTGCGCGGCTCGGCCAAGGCCATCGCGAAGAAGAAGATGCTCACCGACCGCGCCCGCGCGGACCTCGCCGCATGGCTCGCCGCGGCCAACATGCCGGCGGCGGCGGAATAACCTGCGTCACCCTTCACACCGTCATGGCCGCACGTGCTGCGGCCATCCACGTCTTCGGGAACCACAACGCCAACAAGACGTGGACCCTCGGCTCAAGGCCGGGGATGACGAAGAGATGCCCTAG
>Ga0182742_1004556_pt1 | contig 12474 bp, 8 predicted proteins | sample eDN5th37CBELigMG_FD_128880 | JGI IMG/M metagenome (GOLD analysis project Ga0182742, IMG submission 128880) | Enriched Miracle-Growth compost microbial communities from Emeryville, California, USA - eDNA 5th pass 37_C BE-Lig MG (version 2)... ... | reverse complement strand
GGCCGGCGCCTTGTCCTCGCGCGTGGCGAGCAGCGTGATCGCGCCGATCTCCTCGATCGGATCGACAGGCGCCTCGATGCATTTCAGTTCGCCGGCCTTGTCCACCAGCGCGAGCCAATCGCGCAGGTCGCGCCAGCCAAGCATCGGACGCCGGTTTTCCGCAGCATGCAAGGCGGATTTGGGCGTGGTCTCGGCATCCATGTCGTTCTCCTATGCCGGCCTGCGCTGCTGACTGGCGGTCGGCCGCGCACGAGCTATGCCCTATTTCGCGCGCTTCGTCGCCATCGCATTTTCGATCAGCGTCTTGCCGAGCGACCAGATCGCGCCGGGGACCCGATGGCTTTCGGCGATCACCTTGTCGAAAGCGGTTTCGATCCAGTCGCAATCCTCGTCCGTGATGATGTAGGGAGGCAGCATCTTGATGGTGTGGCTGCCGTGCCCGGCGACCTGCGTCAGGATCTTGTGCTCCTTGAACAGCGGAATGGTGATCAACTGGCAGAACAGTCCCTTGCTTGCAGCCTCGATCATCGACCAGGACGCGCGCAGCTTGAGGCTGGTCGGGGCGCCGAACTCGACGCCGATCATCAGGCCGAGGCCGCGGGCCTCGCGCAGCATTTCGTGGCGGCCCGCCATGGCGCGGAATGCCGCCAGCAGGCGTTCGCCCTTGCGTGCGGCATTCTCGACCAGTTTTTCGGAGTCGAGGACCGAAATCGTCGCGATCGCCGCCGCCATCGCGAGATCGTTCTTGGCGAATGTCGAGCCGTGAACGACGGCGCGATCCATCCGGTTGAACAGCCGGTCGAAAATGTCCTTGCGGGTGAGCAGCGCGCCGACCGGGACGTGTCCGCCCGACAGCGCCTTCGCCAGAAGGATGATGTCCGGCTGGACGCCCCAATGTTCGACGGCGAAGAATCGTCCGGTGCGGCCGAGGCCGCTCTGGATTTCATCGGCGATAAACAGCGATCCGTAGCGCCGGCAAAGTTCGGCCGCCGACCGCAGATAATCCGGGTCCGGCAGGTGGACGCCCTTGCCCTGGATCGGCTCGACGATGAATGCGGCAACCTCGCGGCCGCGCAAGGCGGTTTCCAACGCCGTGAGGTCATTGAAGGGAACGGCCGCGCAATCGCCGAGGAGCGGCTCGAACCCTTTCTTGAAGATTTCATCGCCGTTCAGCGAGAGCGAGCCGAAGGTCAGGCCGTGGAAGGCGTGCTCGCAGGACAGAATCCTGGACCGCTTGGTCGCCGCGCGCGCGAACTTGATCGCGGCCTCAACCGCCTCGGTTCCGGAATTGGCAAAGAAAACCTTGTCGAGATATGGCGCTTTTGCCAGCAACCGCTCGGCCAGCACGCCAGCAAGGGCAGGGACATCCATCTGGACGAGGTTGGGCAGTTCCGCGTCAAGCACGCTTTCGAGGGCGGTGCGCAGCGCGGGGTGGTTCCGGCCGATCCCGAACACGCCGAATCCACTCAACAGGTCCAGATAGCGGGTTCCGGATCGGTCATATAAGTACTGGCCGGTGCCGCGCCGGAATCCTACATCGTAACCGATGGTCCGCAGCACCCGGACCATCTGCTCATTCAAGTGGCGACCATGCAAATCGAAACGGCTGGCTTCTCGCGCTTCGAAAATGGCCGCAATGTCGTAGTTGGTAGGTTCAAGCATCGGTCAAGCCGCTATGATCAGGTTGCGACGTTTCGAAGGCAACCGGATCTGCGTTTGCCCTCGAGGTGGTTAGCATGAAACGACTCGCTTTGTTTACACTGGTTCTGGCTCTCAATTGTTCCCCCGCCCTTGCCGGCGACCCGGCCGGGGATTGGATGGTCGAAGACGGATCGGCGAAGATACGAATCGCGATCTGCGAGGGTTCGCTCTGGGGCATCGTCGGTTGGGAGAAGAGTCCCGGCAAGGATCTGTCCAATCCGGATCCCGCAAAGCGATCCCGCGATACGCTCGGCATGCCGATTCTGATCGGCATGAAGCCGTCCGGCGCCGACAAGTGGTCGGGCCAGATCTACAATGCCAGGGACGGCAAAATGTATAAGGCCAGCATCGAACTTCAGTCCGAGACCGCGCTAAAGGTGCGCGGTTGCGTGCTGGGCGGGCTGTTCTGCGGCGGCGAGACCTGGACGCGGTCTGTGGAGGCGTTTCCGGCGCCGATTGGCGGCGAGCCCGCCAAGAGCAAGGCGAAAAAGGGTGCCGGACCCGACAAGAAGGGGCCCGGTCCCGATAACGCGGCAGGTTCAGGCCTTTCCGACAGTGTCTGTTCCCGCGTCAGCGGAGTCGCGGGGCCGGCCCATTAGGGCCGGCTGAAACAGCACCGCCGCGCACATCGTGGTCAACAGCGAGAGCGCCAGCAGCTTGCCGAGGCTCGACGTTCCCGGATGGCTCGACAGCCAGAGGCTACCGAATGCGGTCGCCGTGGTCAGCGCGCTGAAGATGACCGCCCGCGTCAGGCTCGACTGAAGCAGGTTGGTCTGACCGGCCCGCCACGCCATGATGTAATAGATCTTGAACGCGACGCCGATGCCCAGCAGGAGCGGCAGCGCGATGATATTCGCGAAATTCAGCGGCAGGTCGATCAGGACGCATAGCTCCATCGTGATGACGCCCGCGAGCAGTAGCGGAACGACGGTGAGCGCGACGTCTGAGATGCGGCGCAGCGCGATCCATAGGAGCAGACAGATCGTCACCAGCGCGAGCAAGCCGGCCTGAATGAAGGCGACGACAATCACGTCGCCCGATCTCAGGATCGAGATCGGACCGCCGATCGCATTCGGCTCCACCTCGAGCACTTTGCGCGCGAAGGTGCGCAGGGTCTCATTGTCGTTCGGGTCGCCCTTCGGAAAAACTTCGACCCGATACCGGCCATCGGCGGCGACCCATTGATTCTTCAGATCGGCCGGCAGGCTATCGATATTTACCGGTGCGGCCTGCAGCAGCTGGCGCAGCTCCGCCAGCTTGAAATTCAGCGGCATGACAATGGCGCGCTCCGCGGCATTACGCTTGTCCTCGGGACCCGAGGCCAGCTTGCGCAATTCTCCGGCGAGCCGCTTGGCCGCTGCGCCACCGGCGCCGGGCTGCGCAGCGGCGTTGTCGAGCATCGCCGCGATCTGATTGAGGATTTCGACAGCTTCTTTCGCGCTCGGCGGCTCGGCTGCGTCCTTGTTCAGAACCGGGTTCAAAACCTCCGCAGCCTGCTTGATCAATGCCAGCTTGGCGTCTTGATTTTCCGGAACGAAGCTCTCGATCGTCATCACGCGCTCGGCTTCAGGAAGTTTCGCCAGCCTGGAGGCGATGGCCTGCGCCTCCTTGGCAGAATCGGCGAGAACGTTGATCGCGCTGGCGCCGGTGTTCGGATCCTGGCGCAGCTCGAGATAGGTCGCGATCGATTCGACCTGCGGATTGCGTAGATTGATCGGGTTGAAATCGAAACGCAGGAAATACAGAAGCGGCAGACCGGCAATGGCGATGCCGAGGGTGGCGACCACGACCCATTTCCGGTTGCGGTCGACGAAATTGTCCGCCGGAGCAAAGCTGGCATAGCCGAGCGGCTCCTTCTCGCCGGGGGGATCGAGCAAAGCTAGCAGCGCCGGAAGCACGGTGATCGAGATCAGGAACGCGATGATCATTCCCATCCCGGCAATGATGCCAAGCTCCGACACCCCCTGATAATTGGTCGGCAGAAACGACAGAAATCCGGCTGCGGTCGCGGCGGCGGCGAGCGCGAGCGGCCCGCCGATGTTGCGGCCGGCATTGATGAGCGCGGGGCGCAATTCGTCCTTGCGATGGCGTTCGTCGCGATAGCGGACGCTGTACTGAATACAGAAGTCGACGCCGAGCCCGACAAACAGCACGAAGAACGCGACGGAGATCATGTTCAGCGAGCCGACCGTCATGAAGCCGAGAGCCGCGGTGATGGCGAGACCGCCTGCCAGCGCGACGAATACCGCAAAGATGATTCGACCGGACTTGAGTGCGAGCCACAGGATGAACAGCACGACCACGACCGTGCCGAGCCCGTGAAGAACCAGGCCTTCCTTGACGGTCGCGAATTCCTCGTCGGCAATCGGAACGGAGCCGGTCAGGCGCAGCCGCGCCTGATAATCCTGTTCGAATTTCAGATCGGCCGCCGCCTGCCGAACCGCATCGGTCGCCTGTTTGCCCGGCTCGAGCGCGCTGTAGTCAAGCTTGGGGACAATATCGATGAATTTTCGCAGGTCGCCCGGACTTGATTTCTGCCCCGACAGCAGTTCCTGCCAGGAGAAGCTCGCCGGCCGGCCCGCGGAGGCATCCTCGAACGTCGTGGAGAATCGGTCGAAGATCGGGGCGAGCGAATCGAGCTGAAGGTGGCCGAACTGCACCCCGGCAAGGGCGGCCTGCGTCGCCTGCGACAACCCGCGCCAGTCCGGATTGCCCGCGAGCATCGAAATGAACGGGGCCGCATCCTGCAGCTTTTCGAGCGTGCGGCCGAGCTCCTCCTGTGGCAGGAATAGCAGACCGTTCTTCTCGAAGAAGGGCCCTCCGTCCGGACGGCGAACCTCCGGAAAGAGAGCGGGATTCGTGCGCAGCCGTTCGGTGAGGCCGTCGGCGGCCAGGGAAGCGAGCTCCGGGGTGGGCGCGTTCACGACGGCCAAAATCGTATTCACCCGGGCTGGAAAGGCCTTCTCCAGCGCGATTTCGCGCTGGCGCCAATCGATATTCGCCGAAATCAGGTTGCTGATATCGGTATTGATTGCAAAATTCCGCGCCGTATAAACCGCCGAAGCGAGCGTGAGTAACGCAAAGATAATAATTGTGATCCAGGGCGCGCTGGTGCAGACCCTGACCGTCCCGGCCACGATCCGCGCCATAAGAGAGTCTTTATTCCTATCCACGGGTCAATTAATCACTTACAAGGCAGGATTTGAGAAGCAGGGCAGCTTTCGGCCGCACGGGGTTGCCAATGCCACATTTTCGATCCACGTGATGAAAGGCGTATTTTTTGCTTTTGACGGCTATCTGCGCTTTGCGTCTGCATCCCTCAACCCGGTATTGCGTTATCCACCAAACATGAAGCGAGCGAAGGTGTTCCCATAATGGCTTCCGCGACCCCCCTTCTCGATGCCTTCGCGACCCCCGCCGATCTCCGAAAACTGCAAGATCATCAGCTCCGCCAGGTTGCCGATGAATTGCGGGCCGAGACGATCAGCGCGGTGGCTGTGACCGGAGGGCATCTGGGCGCCGGCCTTGGCGTCGTCGAGCTCACGGTGGCGCTCCATGCGGTATTCGACACCCCGCAGGACCGCCTGATCTGGGACGTTGGGCATCAGGCCTATCCTCATAAAATCCTGACCGGCCGGCGGGACCGCATCCGCACCTTGCGGCAGGGCGGCGGGCTGTCGGGTTTCACCAAGCGGGCCGAGAGCGAGTATGACTGTTTCGGGGCCGCGCATTCTTCTACTTCGATTTCAGCCGGGTTGGGAATGGCGGTGGCGCGCGATCTGGCCGGGTTGCGACACAACGTCGTGGCTGTCATCGGCGATGGCGCCATGTCGGCCGGGATGGCCTATGAGGCCATGAACAATGCCGGCGCGATGGATTCGCGTCTGATCGTTATTCTCAACGACAACGAGATGTCGATCGCCCCGCCGGTCGGGGCGATGTCCGCCTACCTGGCGCGGCTGATTTCGGGGCGCACCTATCTGTCCCTGCGCGAGATCGGCAAGCAGTTTGCACAACGCCTCCCGCGCTTCATGCACGCGCCGGCCGCCCGCGCGGAGGAATATGCGCGCGGCATGGTGACTGGCGGGACGTTGTTCGAGGAGCTCGGCTTTTATTATGTCGGTCCGATCGACGGGCACAATCTCGATCATCTTCTGCCGGTGCTGCGCAATGTGCGGGACGCGACATTCGGGCCGATCCTCATTCATGTGGTGACGCAGAAGGGCAAGGGCTATGCGCCCGCGGAAGCCGCAGCCGACAAGTATCATGGCGTGGTGAAATTCGACGTCGTCACCGGGCGCCAGTCGAAGGCGAAGGCGAACGCGCCGTCTTACACCAGGGTCTTCGGCGAGAGCCTCGTCAAGGAAGCAGAGAAGGACGATCGGATCGTTGCGATTACCGCGGCGATGCCGTCAGGCACCGGAGTGGACATCTTCGAGAAGAAATTTCCGAAGCGCACCTTCGATGTCGGCATTGCCGAGCAGCATGCGGTGACCTTCGCGGCAGGTCTTGCGACCGAGGGGCTCAAGCCCTTCGTCGCGATCTATTCGACCTTTCTGCAGCGCGCCTATGATCAGGTCGTGCATGACGTCGCGATCCAGAAATTGCCGGTGCGCTTCGTGCTGGATCGCGCAGGTCTCGTTGGCGCCGACGGCCCGACCCATGCCGGTTCGTTCGACGTCGCCTATCTGGGTTGCCTGCCGGGTTTCGTGCTGATGGCAGCGGCTGACGAGGCCGAGCTGGTCCATATGGTGGCGACCCAGGCCGCCCTCGACGACGCGCCTTCGGCGCTGCGCTATCCGCGCGGCGACGGTGTCGGCGTCGACCTGCCGGAAACCGGCGTTCCGCTGGACATCGGAAAGGGCAGGGTGCTGCGCGAAGGCTCAACCATCGCGCTTCTCTCCTACGGAACGCGGCTCGCCGAATGCATGAAGGCCGCCGAGGCGCTGGCGGCGCATGGGCTGACCACGACGGTCGCTGACGCGCGCTTCGCCAAGCCGTTGGATGTCGATCTGGTTCTTCGGCTCGCCAAGAACCACGAGGTGCTGATCACGATCGAGGAAGGATCGATCGGCGGGTTCGGCTCGCATGTTCTGCAAACTCTCGCCGAGCACGGAGCACTCGACGCCGGACTGAAGGTCCGCAGCATGGTTCTGCCGGATATCTTCATCGACCATGACTCGCCCGCCGCGATGTATGCGCGCGCCGGGCTGGACGCGAATGGAATCCTCGCCAAGGCTTTTGAGGCGCTTGGCAAGGATATCAGTCAGGACAAGGTGCAACTTGCGTAAGCCAGATGATACGCCCCGAACGCAATTGCGGCCGCTCAATGTGGTGCTCGCCCAACCGCGCGGATTCTGTGCCGGCGTCGTGCGGGCGATCGACATCGTCGAGCGCGCGCTCAAGAAATTCGGCCCGCCGGTCTATGTGCGGCATGAGATCGTCCACAACAAATACGTGGTCGAATCGCTCAAGGCGAAGGGCGCCCGCTTTGTCGAGAATGTTTCGGAGATACCGGATAGCGCGGTCGCGATCTTCAGTGCGCATGGCGTATCGAAGGACGTTGAACGCGAAGCGTCCGATCGCAATCTTCCGGTGATCGACGCGACCTGCCCGCTGGTCACCAAGGTCCACAACCAGGGCAAGCGTTATGTCGGCCAGGGCCGCACGGTGATCCTGATCGGGCATGCCGGGCATCCCGAGGTCGAAGGCACGATGGGTCAGATTCCCGGACCGGTGCTGCTGGTGCAGACCGTTGCCGATGTCGAAACGCTCGATCTGCCGGTCGATGCGCCGGTGGCCTATGTCACTCAAACGACGCTGAGCGTCGACGACACGCGCGATATCATCGCTGCGCTGACGCGCCGCTTCAGCGATATCCAGGGCCCGGATACCCGGGATATCTGCTACGCCACCCAGAACAGACAAAGCGCGGTGCGCGATCTGTGCAAGGTCGCCGATCTTCTGCTGGTGGTCGGGGCGAAGAATTCCTCCAATTCCAACCGGCTGCGCGAAATCGGCGAGGAGGCCGGGATCCCGAGCTATCTCATCGCCGACGGCGCGGAGCTCGAGCATGGCTGGCTGGAGGGGGTCGAGACCGTCGGTATCACCGCCGGCGCCTCCGCGCCGGAAGTGCTGGTCAACGACGTGATCGACGCGCTAAAGCGGCTGCGCGTGGTCGATGTGACGACGCTTCCCGGCCGCGAGGAAAACATCACGTTCCGGCTCCCCGCGGAAGTTGCTTCCGTCTAACATTTCGAATCAGGCTCCCGTTCATGGCGATACCGTTTCACAAGGAAATCCGCATCGGCGCCTATCTGCTGAAGCAGAAGCTGCTCGGCCGCAAACGCTATCCGCTGGTGCTGATGCTGGAGCCTCTGTTCCGCTGCAATCTGGCCTGCGCCGGCTGCGGCAAGATCGATTACCCCGACGCGATCCTCAATCGCCGGATGTCGGTGCAGGAATGCCTCGAGGCCGCCGATGAATGCGGCGCGCCGATGGTGGCGATCCCGGGCGGCGAGCCGCTGATCCACAAGGATATCGGCGAGATCGTCGCCGGCCTCGTCGCACGCAAGAAGTTCGTCTCGCTTTGCACCAATGCGCTGCTGCTGGAAAAGAAGCTGCATCTGTTCAAGCCCTCGCCCTATCTGTTCTTCTCGGTGCATCTCGATGGCCTGCGCGATCATCACGACAAGGCGGTGTCGCAGAAGGGCGTGTTCGACAAGGCGGTGAAGGCGATCAAGGCCGCGCAGGACAAGGGCTTTGCCGTGAACGTCAACGCGACCATCTTCGACGGCCATGCCGCCGAGGATATTGCGGCCTTCCTCGACTATGCGCAGGAGCTTGGCGTCGGCGTCTCGATTTCACCGGGCTATGCCTATGAGCGCGCGCCCGACCAGCAGCATTTCCTCAATCGCAAGAAGACCAAGGAGCTGTTCCGGAAGGTGTTCGCGCTCGGCAAGGGCAAGGGCTGGAAATTCATGCATTCCAGCTCGTTCCTCGACTTCCTCGCCGGCAACCAGGAATACGAATGCACGCCCTGGGGCATGCCGGCGCGCAACATCTTCGGCTGGCAGAAGCCGTGCTATCTGCTTGGCGAAGGTTACGCGAAGACCTTCAAGGAGCTGATGGAAACCACCGACTGGGATTCCTACGGGACCGGAAAATACGAGAAATGCGCAAACTGCATGGCGCATTGCGGCTACGAGCCGACGGCGGCCGACAAGGCGTTCAACAATCCGCTGAAAGCGCTATGGGTGTCGCTGCGCGGCGTGCGCACATCGGGACCGATGGCACCCGAGATCGCGCTGGATAAGCAGCGCCCGGCGCAATACGTGTTCTCGTCTCAGGTGCAGATGACGTTGTCAGAGATGCGCGCCGCCGAGACCGAAGAGCGGGCCAAGAAGGCGGCGACAGCGGCGTAACGCCGCGAAGGCGCGCTCCGAATCGATGCCGGCCGTGATCAGCGCCGGCAGCTGATCGGTTTCTCGCAAAATGTCCATCAACACCTTGCCGATCGCGATCTTGCCGTCAGGGGTGAGCGCGTCCATGGCAATGGGCGGAAGATTGCGCGTTGCCGGATCGCTGATCGCGCGGACCGCAGCGAACGGCAGGTCATGACGGCGGGCATAATGCGCGGCGATGTGGGATTCCATATCCACGGCGAGGGCGCCGGTTTGGCGATTCAGGCTGGTCTTTTCCGAAGCCTTGGCGAGAACGAGATCGTGGCCGGCGGTCGCCCCGCGATGCACCGCTCGCCTCTTGCCGAGTGCCGATATAACCGCATCATGCCAGCCCGGATGTGCGTCATGCCGATTGCCGGCCGCCTCGACGCTCGTCGAAACGATGAGGTCGCCCGATCGCAGGTGCTGAGCGAGGCCGCCGGCGAGGCCGAAACTCAGGATGCCGCGAATTGCACGTCGGCCAGTCTGGGCGGAAAAGAACGAATCCAGCCGCTCGCGCAGCAATTGCGGATCGCCGCCGCTGCACAGCGTGACGACGCCATGGCCAGCCGCGATCCGCGCCTCGCGTTGCAAGCCGGTGACGACAAGGAGGGAGGGCGCTGCGGAATCCATCGGCGTCCGATCACATGCCAAAACCGACGCGACGGTCGTTGGCCGCTGTCAGATTGCGATAGCGGGCGAGCGCCCAGAGGGGAAAGAATTTCCGGTAGCCATGATAGCGCAGGTAAAAGACGCGCGGGAAGCCGGTCGCAGTGAAACGCTCTTCATCCCACAATCCCTCGCCATTCTGATGGTCGAGCAGGTAGCGGATGCCGCGCTGTACTTTGGGATGCTCGACCTTGCCGGCGGCCATCAGGGCGAGCAGCGCCCACGCCGTCTGTGACGCTGTGCTCGGCGCCGGTTCATACCCCTTGTAATCGAGCTTGTAGCTTGCGCCGTCCTCGCCCCATCCGCCATCGGGATTCTGGATGCGCAGAAGCCAGTCGGCCGCGCGACGGACCATATCGTCGTTTGCATCGAGGCCTGCCGCATTGAGCGCGCACAGGCAGCACCAGGTGCCGTAGATGTAATTGAGGCCCCAGCGGCCGTACCACGATCCGTCCTGCAACTGCGTTGTCCGCAGATATTCGATGCCAGCGGCAATCGCGCAGCGGCTTTCCTCGTCCGGCGGAAGCTGCGCGAGCATCGAGATGCAGCGCGCCGTCACGTCTTCGGTCGGCGGGTCAAGCAGCGCACCGTGGTCCGAGAACGGTATGTTGTTGAGAAAGCCGTAGTTATTGTCGGCATCGAACGCGGCCCAGCCGCCATTCTTGCTTTGCAGGCCGAGCACCCACTCGCGCGCGCGCGCGATAGCCTGGTCATAGGTCTGCGTGCTGCTATTCGCCTCGGCGCGATGCATGGCCATTGCAACAACCGCGGTGTCGTCGAGATCGGGATAATGGGCGTTGTTGTACTGGAACGCCCAGCCACCCGGTCGGACGTCGGGGCGCTGCTCGGCCCAGTCGCCCTTAAGGTCGAGCACCTGCCGGGGGATGAGCCAGTCGAGCCCCGCCTTCGCGGCGGCTTTGCCCTGCTCGCTGCCAGTCTCAAGCAGTGTGTGTGCGGTCAGCGCTGTATCCCACACCGGCGACACGCAGGGCTGGCAATAGGCCTCGTCGTCCTTGACCACGAGCAGTTTTTCGATCGACCGCCGCGCGATAGCCCGGTCGGGATGATCTTCCGGATAGCCGAGCACGTCGTACATCATCACGCTGTTGGCCATCGCCGGGTAGATGGCGCCGAGCCCGTCCTCGCCGTTCAGGCGCTCCTTGACGAACGCAACGGCGGCGTCGATCGCGCGCTTGCGCGTCGCCTTGGGAAACAACGGTTCCGTGGCGCGCAGCAGAATGTCGACACCGCGGAAAAACAGGAACCAGGACCATTTCTGATGATCCGCTTTCTTCACGCCGCCGACCGATCTGGGGTCTTCGAGGAACAATTCGTCGATGGTGACGCCCTTCGGGTTGCGCGCCAGCGGCTTCAGCGCGCCGAGCACCAGCAGCGGCACGATCACCGTGCGCGCCCAGTACGACACCTTGGTCAGATGGAACGGAAACCAGCGCGGCAGCAGCATGATTTCGACCGGCATCACCGGCACCGCGCGCCAGCTCACGACGCCGTAGAGCGCGAGCAATGCGCGGGTGAACACATTGCTGCGTGATGCGCCGCCGCGGGCATGAATCGCCTCGCGGGCGCGGCGCATGTGATCGGCGTCCGGCGAATCGCCGATCATCTTGAGCGCGAAATACGCCTTCACGCTGGCGCTCATGTCGAAGTCGCCGTCGTGGAACAGCGGCCAGCCATCGTGCCTGCCCTGGATGCGGCGCAGATAGACCGCGATCTTTCGTTCGAGCTCGGTATCGACCGGTTCGCCGAGATAATGACGCAGCAGGACATATTCCGCGGGAATGGTGGCGTCGGCTTCCAGTTCGAAAACCCAGTGCCCGTCCGGCTGCCGCGCATTCAGCAAGGCGTCGCTCGCGCGAGACACGGAGCGTTCGAGGATATCGCGTGCGAGCGGGAGAGTCGTTTCGGCGGGCGTATGCATCATCGATTGGACAGGAGTTCGGCAGCCCGGCGGCCGGACCGTATGGCGCCCTCGATGGTCGCGGGCAGGCCGGTATCGGTCCAGTCGCCGGCAAGGACGAGATTGTTCCAGCGCGTGCCTGCGCCGGGGCGGCGGGCGTTCTGTTCCGGGGTCGCGGCAAAGGTTGCGCGCCGTTCGCGCACCAATTGCCATTTCGGAAGCGGTGCATCCATTTTCAGCATGTCCACGATGTCACGCCAGACCATCTCGGCAATTTCCTGACGCGGCAGCGTCAGCAGGCGATCAGCATGGCTGATGGTCGCGGAGATACGGTGCTTGAAGGCGAAAATCCACTCCGCGGTACGGTTAAGCAGACCTGTCATGAACGGGCTGCCTGCCGGGGGTGCGATATCGTAATGAACGTTGATGATGGCCCGGAACTGGTCGGGCGCGGTGAGGCCCGGCGCCAGCGCGGCGGCCGCATGGGCGGGAACCGCAAGCACAACCGCCTCGTCGGAACCAATGGGGATCTCGCCATCCCTGAACCGGATCGCCGTCAGGTCCCGCTCGGTCAGGGTCAGCGCTTCGACTTCGTGCTCGAAACGGATCGTCGCTCCGCGCTGCCCAAGAAAGGCGAGGGCGGGGTCGACGAAGGCAATGCTGAGGCCGTGCTCGAACACCAGCGGCCGGCAGGCTTGTCCGCCGCGCAGCAGGGTCTCGCGCGCGACCTGACCGGCAAGCCGC
>Ga0182742_1004554_pt1 | contig 12478 bp, 9 predicted proteins | sample eDN5th37CBELigMG_FD_128880 | JGI IMG/M metagenome (GOLD analysis project Ga0182742, IMG submission 128880) | Enriched Miracle-Growth compost microbial communities from Emeryville, California, USA - eDNA 5th pass 37_C BE-Lig MG (version 2)... ... | reverse complement strand
AGGTTATCGTATTCCTCAAAAATTAATCTCGCTCATTGACTAAATTTAATATATCAACAAATTCACCTAGAACTACTTTCCTCACATCCTCAACATTCGAACTAACTGATAATAAATCTTGTATCTTAACGTTCAAGTTATTATGCCCCTGAGCGTATAGCGGCTTCTTCTGAATTATTTCCTTCATCAGCCCAGCGTTGTCTATTTTGCTCAACATTTCAATTACAATATTATTTATAGAAACATGAATATCCTTCCCCATTTCTTCCTCATATTCGGAAGTCGCTTTCAAACTGGGGTTTACTTTTGTAATGATTTGATAAATAGCGACATTGGTGGTTGCCGTTAACATTGTGATAATATTCCTTACCGTTTCACTCTTATCATCTGTAAGAGCAAGTGACATCAAATCCGGATGGGCAAATCCACATAAAAATGCATAAGTAGTCTTAGCAGATTCTCCAAAATCCTCTAATACTTTTCCTGGACCAGGGCTTCTCCCTAATAATTTCAAAGCCTCTTTATGATTGCGTGTAATTGTTTCAGGGTAAAGCATCGCTTGATAATATCTAGATGCGTGTTCAAAGGCAACCCTTAGAAGGACAGGAACCTCAGTAAAGTATTCTCGTTCAAATAAAGTGTTTGCCGCACACATAGACGATCTGATCCTCTTAAGGATCCAAATATTATAGGTATCCTCTGTTTCCAATAACGCACGTTGAACTAATTGCATAATTAACTCATCATAAGTTTTCATATTTCCGCCCCTGTGCTTGACAGTGAATCCTGCATATATTTTACATATATTGTAGCACATTAACTATCGAATTCTACCAACTTTATATTCTTCAATTCGTTCCCTACTATATAAATACCTCAACCGACCATCTTTCCATTGCACTATTTTATCCGGCACCAACACACCTCTTGCGTGTAGGTCTTTCATTGTCTGTTCCCCTACTTTAAGGATCTTCATCACTTCTTCTCGATATAAACCTTGGTTATCCCTGTGTTCCTTTTTGATTATTTCAATGCATTTATTTAATTCGCCGGCCCTTATAAAGCAACAAGAAAAACCACCGGTCTCACTCGTAAATACAGGCCGGAGTTGACCATTCAAAATAAACTGGATTAGCCTGGCCATAGTCAGCCCATTCACCGAATGAGTGATTAGAGCTTTATTAAAAGAAAGCATCTTATGTACATTGGTTGAAATAGTTCCCCGTTGGTAAATTTTCATAAGTAAATCCTGAAGCTCCGACTTTTTTAATAATTTGTACCGCGATGCCTTAACATCATGTTCTCTTATAAGACCTGACTCGATTAATAAGTACACTGAATATCGTTTTATACCCAGCATTTCAGCTGCTTTATTTTTATTGACGAACTCATCCATAGTACTCTGAAACTTCGCTAGGGAAGCCCCGTCAATTAGATATCTTCGTTCGGAGTTGCTGTTCTGTATTTTTATTTTCCCCATTGCACCCAAAGCCATGATCTTTTCATTCGAATATAGACTTTTAACTTCTTCTTTGCGAATAAATTCCCTTTTGTTGAGTAAATCAGCATTCTTCTTGAAAACGGAAAAATCTCGGCGTACTTCCCCTTTATTAAGCTTCCGAAGCCAATAATGTTCATATGCTCCAAGAATCTTGCTATAACAAGAATCCTCAAATAACTTCTCAAAGGTTGACTTTGTAACATAAGTTGCCCGGTCGGACTTTTTAAAAAATGAATCCAGTACCATATAAAAGTTGTTTGGGAATTCGGAATACATCCAGGATACATTCCCCAAGGAGATCATCATATCCGAATTGGATTGTTGTCGTCCCTTTTTCTTATGGAACGGTTGAATAATCGTTTGGGTCCCAGTAAAATCGTTCATCCCCTCAATAAAGTGAAAACTAAATTGAGCCAATTTTAAAAACTGTCCATATGTAAAAGAGCCGGTATCGTTAAACAATATTGGGGTATCATTAAGCAACGAATGATAAAGTTGGTTATGATATTCTAAACATTCAACTTGCTGCAAATCAGAACTAATATATTTGAATCCACAGGAGCAAACACCTTCTATTAACGACCGCATTCGTATATTGCTGCCACACTCCTGGCACCGATCAATTAGTAAAGTTCCATGCTCGTGGCAGACGTTATAACTATGTAGAAACCATAATTGCCTATGGTGTGCAACTTCTCGGATACAGCATGGGCAAAACTTAATGCCATTCCTTAAAATAAAAAGATGACTTAGCCCCTCCCCTATTTTCTTTATAAGTGGGGTATTCATCATCAAGTGCAGATCGTCTACTTCTATACCTGTATATCTCTCGATTTTCACAATCGTTTCTTTGGAAAATATGTTGCGGTTATAATGATTTGCATTGATATTAAGCAGTTTGCAAAATCCGGATAACGCCGAATAACGATTCCTCATTGCGAGCCGGTGCAAGTAACCTGTTAAGCTTTCATGTTTCATTGGGATAGGCCGAATACAAAACATAAAGATCCCTCTTTCCCTAATAGATGATTCTTTACTATTAGTTTGGGTGTAAAAGGGATCTACTATACATAAAATGAAAGACTTTTACCTCACGGTAAAAGTCCATATCACCTATTCCTGCGCCTTCCTTTTTGTTTTCCTCGCTCTTGTTCTCGCTCTTGTTCTCGCTCTTGTTCCAGCTTCGTTATATCATCTTCCTCCTTCAACCATTCCGCTAAATTAAATTCAGAGTTGTTAAAAGGATTTCTAGCATAAGGTCGCGTTTCTAGAGTAATTGCATCATATCCGTATTGAAGTAATTCTTCATCTAGCTGATCTAGCCCCCTTTTCAGTGCTTACTTTGTTGCCTCAAGGAGGAGGTTTTTAACTTGCCTGGGGACCCCTCTGGTAGCGTAAAAAATCTTCGCTGCAAGATAAGGCGTATGTAGCTTTGACCATTCAGATAATGGAATACCCAAGTCCATGCTAAATAGAAATTTTCGAAACTCGTTTTGAGCCGTAGGATCGCTAAATGTAAAAGCATGTAATTGTATTTTGATTCTGTATCGCCCATCGAGTTGACTGTTAAATTCAAATATTCGTTTTGCCTCAGGTTTTCCAAAAAGAATAACAGGGATTTTCAATTCGTCTACCAAGGTTTTTAACCAATCGGAAGCAGCTGTTACTGCTAACGCATAATGTCCGGAGATTGACGGCGTAAGTTGTCCTGCTATAGATGGTTAACCTGACCACTTCTGAATATAGGAGAGGGAGAATTATGACAATTCTCCCTGGATGACGCGTTTCACCATATGATCGTCAATGATTCGGTGTTTGTTCTGAGCGCCGTAGAGCAAACAATGAGTGCACACTTTGTTGATTAGCCTAGCTGCTCCGCTAGAAAAGCGATAGATGTCGTCGATAGCTCCATCGGTGAAGATGTCCCGTTCCGCACCCGCGTAAGCCATGTGCCTCTCGATGTAAGCTCCAGTCTGGGCTCGGTCGTAATGAGGAAGTTTACATTGCAGATCGATCCGTTGGCGAATCGCGGCGTAGGCTTGCAGATTTATGCGATCCCAAAGTTCGCTTTGCCCGACAAGGATGAGAGCCATCGGGCTTTGCGCATCCATCTTGAAATTTAGTAGAAAGCGCACTTCCTCCAGCATCTCACGATCCAGTAAGTGAGCTTCGTCCACGACCACAACGGGTTGCAGCCCGTGTATTCCCCGCATCAGTTCTATCTCCCGATGCAGTTGACGCTTCGCATCCCCACGGTAAAACTTCGACTCACAACCGAGTTGTTCCAGCAGCCCCTTGTAGAAGTGCCGAGGTGTCAGTTTTGAATCTGACAGATAGAGCACCTTGAACTTCGCAGGGTCCAGTTCTTCTGTAAAGCGCCGAATTGTTGTCGTCTTTCCGGTTCCGCAGTCACCGGTTACGACCGCAAACCATTGTCGCTGTGCCGCATATTCCAGCCGCCCCAGCGTCTCCTCCAGTATTTCCGACCCATACAACTCACTAGGGGGGACATCTCTGGAGAACGGTGAACGGCTGAGCTCGTAGAATGCCTCAAACATTGCCACTCACCCTGCCCTTCTTACGATAGCTGACGGCTGGCGCTTGCTCGATTCGGCGTTGATGACTCTGCTCTTCGGCACCGCTTAGCAGCCTTGACGAATCTGCTGGCAGCGGCTGAATATGATCTGGCAGTGGAGGGCGCTTTCCGGCACGTTCTCCGATCACAAGCTCCTTTACCCTCCACGGATCGTGGCCTTCGTACTCGATCGTCAACTCGGTGATGTCCGAGGGGTCATACACAACATCCACGGTACATCCGATGAACGGAAGCCCCACTTCATATTTACGATCCAAGAAGCTAATGCATCCGGATTTGTCGACCTTGCGGGTTTCACAGTGAAGGAATGCATTGGCAAGCACCTCCGGTTCCACAAACCGAAGTGCCTTCTTGTCACTTCGAAAGACGGTTTCAGGGCTTCGTTTGTTCTCTAGTGCCGAATGCGGCTTGTTCTGGTAACATTCTGAAAGCCAGGCTTGGAACAACTCATTCAGGCGGTCAAGCGTCTTTGGTTTCTCAAGTGCTGCTTCGCTGAGGAAAGAATCTACCACCCGGTTGAATCGCTCAACCTTCCCAGTGGCCTCTGGCGAGTATGGCTTAGCGAACAGAAGGCGAGTGCCAAGCTTAGAGCACGTTCGGGTCATCCACTTGGTGCGATATTGCTTGCCGTTGTCGAAGTACACCGCTTCTGGAACACCGTACTTCTGAATGGACTTCCGGAAACAATCTTCGACAATCGTCTTATCCATGACCGGGTAAAATTCACCGTGCAGCACAAACCTCGTCGCATCGTCGATGAAGGTAACGAGAAACACTTGTTTCATCGCTCCGCCCGGTCCAATGGGCAAATAAGGACCGTACTTCAAGTCCGAGTGCCATAGACGATTGCGGTGTGGCTGTTGGAATCGCCGAGCCGCTACACCTGAGTTCGCATACATTCGCATATGTCTCGTGCTGTAACCACGTTCTGTTAGCTTCTCTTGAAGCGTGCTCCGTTTGATTTGGCCCGGTTGGACGCGACCTTCCCATTCCAGGATCTGAATGATCTGGGCGACACTTCGACTCGGAACCTCCCGCCGCAACACGATTGCCTGTTCTAAGATCTCAGGCGGAATGGCGGCAGCTACAGGTTGTTTCCCTTTCTTCTTCGGCTTTAACCCGCCAAAGCCATCTTGCCGGTAGGCTGACAGATACCGTCGCAGCGTCCTCTCCGATATTCCGATTTGCTCGCAAATTCTTTGCTTAATTTCTCTTGCCTTTGCCGGATCGAGCCCTTCCGTAAGCAGCGGGGCAAGGAGCTGCACACGATCTGCGGCGATTTGTTCTGCTTTCTTCTGATCTTTCATCCATCCACACCTTCTTCTGATAGATTCGTTTACGAGTCTATCTCAGAGGGCTTCGGACAAAAATGCAGAACGGGTATGTACCCACAAATTTGAATTTGCAACAGGTCGGACAACCCTTGCCAGCCATCCATCGGCATCACCGACATAACGTCCGAATCTATGGTGTGCAGCTTGTGAAGGTGCGGACGGTTCCTTCACAACATCTAGATGAAAGCGAATGGCGATGGACTCTAAGCATCCTAGTAAGTAGGTAGCCATAGAGCAAAACCAACTCCGCCAACGGTACAGCGTAGAATTGTCTGCGGCAACATCTACTTCCGAGGGTTCAGACGTGATGACATTCTCCACACATTCTGATTCGTAACGCTTGTAAGGTACGATGCAATCCGGTAACTCATGATGAATCTTCCGGCAAGCCGTACAACGCAATCTTCGAATGACCAACTCGCTCTTTTCCCCTGTGGCATGCACAAGCTTCCGGCCTCGGCTACCGATTACCGTTAAACTCGCATTGCAGCAAGGACTAGGGACGATTTCTACACACCTAACAAAAAACGCCGGGGATCTTCTCATCCAGCTCGTAATTTGATACAATGATCATACGTTTTGTGAGGGGATGTCTCCAGTGAGCTTGCGCTAACAGGCTCACGCTATATGGAGGCATCCTTTTCCTTTTCTGTGATACGGACATTATATTCGTCAATCCCCGGACAGGCAACACCGTCAGCTTTCGGGCATTATGCTTCAGCGTAAACAGCAGCAGCTAAAACGTTTTCTGTATCCCTATCGATTAAATGTTGAAATTCATCAACGAAGATCATTTCCGTCTCGCACTCATCAGCAAAATGCTTAATCCGGTTCTTCATGACCGTTGCATCCCCAGTTGAATACAAAGGGTCTCCAAATTCATATAATATCTGTTGTGCCAAAGGTTTTGGAGTTCTTGGCCTCTCAGGCACTAAGACCTTCAGAACAGGAGTAATACGGACAACAGCCCCCTTCTTCTCCATTTCATAAGGTTTATTCTTATCAACAAACTCATCGGCTAATGATGTTTTCCCCATACCCGTATCCCCATAAAAGAAGACTAAATCTGGTTTTTGGGTTCTTTTTGACGATTTATACACTTCATACAAACGCTCCGTGGCTTGTACATATTTGTCGTGGTACACAATATGTTTTTCAAAGGATGAGATTCGGCTCCAATACTCATCATCGTCAACCGAGAGTTTATTGCCGTTTAATGGTGGAAATAACCTTTTGGGCAACTCCTTTTTCTCTACAACCATTCCATTACCCTCCTATGTTGGTTTTGTACATACTCTCAATATCAAAATCAGATTGATCTACTTCAATTATTTCTGTGGTAGCCAAGTTCTCCCCTTTCCCTTTCCCTTTTCCTTTCTTTTTGTTGCTGCTGGAACGACTTGATGATTCCGCTTTCTTTAATTCCTCCTCTTCCATGAAGACCTCTAACGTCTCTAATGCCTCCGGTTGGCTTTGCGATTGATAGGCGGCTTGAATAGCCGAAATATTCTCATAATGCACGGAAACCCTCTCCTCCGGGGACATTAACTCAAGCTGTTGAATATTCTTCTTACCTTCCGCTACAATTTGTTGAATTCGCTCATAAGAGTATCCCAAATCGGTTAAGTCAAAATCTTCATATCCTTTATTTTTTGTGTACTCATGTTGGGATAATTGTAAAAAGTGTACAGGATAGTCCTCATCAATCCCTTTGTTCTTCAAGCTATTCTTTATTGGCTTAGCTGGAATATAACGATGATCATCTTCATCCACAACATAAACAATTCGCATATCGGCTAAGTCATATCTAATGGTAACTAGCATATTCTTTCTTTTCCTTGTTAATCGCTCAAATAATTCAGTTAACTCAGTGCTTTTATAGTGCTGACCAAATAATTCAACACCATCTTTCGTTAATTTTCTTACTGTTTCCCCTCCGGCAAATGTTATGACCGCTTCCATCTTACTTCTTGGAAGGGTTCGGTGAACTTTTAGCTCAGCCATAGCCGTTTCCCACGCGTTCTGAGGGGTGGACGAATTCGGGATCCGATAATCATTAGCTATTAAATCTACCAGCGCAATGTGGATAATTTTATTTAATTCCTTAATCGTAACGCATGCTTTCTTTTCGGATTCATACAATTGTCTTATTTGCGGGTTAGAGAAGGTGGTTCCATCGAGGCTATGAATAATTTTGGTGTTAATGGTCTTGAACATCCGCTCTATTGTTCCTTTATAATGTGCGGCTTTAACCGGTGCATGTTGCACGTCAATTCCAAAAAGAGCAAGAGCCCCTTTTAACTTCTTAGCATCGTTAACACGTGCATTATCAACGACTAAAACCTCTGGTTTACCATATGCGATCCATTCATGCTGCACTTCAGGATAGAGTATCTTCAAATAACTTTTGGGCAACATCCCGTGCAGCAGACACTGCATTACGTCTGATACATCCGGTTCCTTTTTATCTGAGATGTAAAAACCTAACGGATAGCCAGTATATTTATCTACCGTAAAAATTAATATGAATCGCCGCCTTTTTAACGTCATCGCATCTACAACCAGCAAATCTATAGGTGTCCAGTCAAGTTCAACCCTCTGAAGAGGACGTTTTTTCTCCAATTCCGAAGTCGAGCCTTGTACATTTAGATCAGCTTGAATTCGCCCAACCCTTTCACGGTCCTTCGCATATCGGTCGATACAATCATCAATAATCCTGTCAATTGTTGATCTGCTAGGGAGGATTAATTTTTCTTTGCGAAATGGATCTTTGTTAGCTTGGTCGATCATTCTTGAAAGTTCAGCTTTAATCATTCTCTTGTAGACATCAAGTCCTCTTTTACATTTATCCTCAACTAAAAGCGTTATGAAGCTAATAATTTCAGTACTCGTAGTTCTTGCAGCAGGTCCTTTAAGAAAGTCATCATTAGCTAGACTTCTCTTGTCTTTTCCGGAAAGTCGATATAGCTTTAACCAGCGATAAAGACTTGTAACAGAATTAATTACCCTATCCTCTTTAGGTATGGAGTCTAAATAGCTTTTGTATTCGGATGAAGGAATTTTACCATCAACAATTGGTTGAATAATCTTATATCGCTTTTCAATCAACTCAAGTTGTTCATCCGTATAAGCGGATTGGTGAAAATAACGAATAGGTTTTGCCTCATCAGGATCAACTCCGCGGAAAATTAATTCATTCTCATCCCATGCTCGTTCTAGTTCAGTTACGTGATAAACCTCTATTCTCTTGCCGTAAGCTAGATTTTCTACTTCAACGTCTCCATTTTCTAATGCTTTCCTTATGTAAAATTCATTATCTCGGAAGGTGAAGCATTCCCCGTGAACAAAGCGTGGCTCAGACATCCGATTCCCCCCTAGACCCAAACTAACGATTGATCAGATAATGAAAAATTTAATAGATCAACCTTGATGTTATGACTGTAAATTAACTTATAGACACAGCGATAAAAGCGTTCCGAATCTAACTCGGAACAATTTTCTCTTAGCAAATTTATTGTAGTGACACCTGTTTGTAACGCGGTTTCAAATACATAATGGAGGTCCTTAATCTCTGTCTCTAAAGTGCCAAATGCTCTCAGGTCTAGCAAATTGTCTATTAGAATTGGGTTTACTTGATGGTCCGTAAATACTTGATACGTCCAGTTCATCTTTTTGCAATAGGTTTCACCAACTATTTTTTTTAGAACATTTTCGGGTTTTACCGCGTCCTCCATGTACTTTACTTCGACGATTCTTATTTTTCCGTCCCTTGTATAGACTTTAAAGTCTGGAAAGTACTTCTTACTCCTTTTCTTGTAATTGTAATGAATAACTAATGGCTGGGCCTCTATATCAATCACATTCGGATCAAAATCAGCAATCAAAACAAATAATCTCTCAAGGGTACTTTCACAATGTACGTGCTTACCTTTTTTATAAAAAACAACATCCCATCGAATGTTCTTCGTTTTAATTGGCTTGATCTTTCTTGCTATTCCCACAAAAGTCCTCCTCCCTATGAAACTAGTAATCATAAATCTATTATTTCCGATTAACAATAAAGTATTCAGTATGTTATACCCTAACTACTTCCAATATGTCGATGTTGCCAAAAATTTCCCTACATTCAGCAATAATACAAACATTCGTTCATATTATTGTTTTTCCTTTTTCGAAAGAACACTTGTTTTGTCGCAACTCTTCTTTTTTTGTCGATAGAAAAAGAAAGTGGACCCGTAATCGGATCCACTTCCCCAATATAAGCCTAGCCCCTTAAATTTCCTTATGCAATTATAGATTGTTTAAACTTAAGGGTTAATCAAGTCAGGCTTAAAAAGATTGGCAACTAGAGACCGTCACCTTATACTATTTATCGATGCCAACTATTTTAAATATACTCTAAACCAGTTTACGACCCTTTCCAAATAATCTGTTATGTTTTCTTTTTTCCAATATATCGGTGAATGTTCTTCTCCATGATAAAAAACTAACTCAACTGTCTTGTTAAGCCGGCGAAGAGCAGAGAAAATAGGACCGGCTTGTGCAACACAAAGAGGGTCGTTCGTTCCTTGCAGCAGAAGAATCGGCGCGTCAATCCGATCGAACTCAAACATCGGCGAGTTCGCGATGTAGCGCTTTTGATTTTCCCAAAGTGTATTTTGCAGTCTAAACTGACCATTCTCGATCATTGCAAAAAATTCATTAGGAGCCTTGGGATCAAAATGCGAAGCAAAACTGATTAGATTAGCGATCCCTGCTGAAACGACGGCAGCCTTAAACCATTTCAATTGAGTCACTCCCACCAAAGCTGTGTAACCACCGAATGAGTGACCAATGATACCAATTCGATCCCGATCTATCTCCGGTTGCGAAACCAAGGCATGCATTGCAGCGTCCAGTCCTTGGCAAATTTCAGCGGCAGGATCATGACCGTAAACTGGCAGATCGGGTAAAAAAACTGCAAATCCGCATGATGTAAATAAATGATGATTTTCAAAAGACCAAGGCGAACATCCAAAATAACGTAATTGTCTAGACTGCATAGCTCCGCCATAAACTCGAACGATCACTGGAACAGGTTCATCACTAGGTTCCGACGGCAACATCAGTATTCCTCTAACGATTTGCTCGCCAAGCTGCCACTTCACCATTCTGACTGCTCCGAAGCTTTCTGGGGACATCTCAGAAGTAATATCCTTTACTTTAATAACTTCTTTCGTTTCGATATCCAGAATGAATAATGCAGGGGGTTCGGTCTCAGATTCGACCAAGTAGACCAGTTTGTCTCTATGTTCCATTCTGCAATATGCGGCACCACCGATATACCACGGAACGTGTTTACGCCGCTCTTCGCACAATTGCTCCCATCGACCGGTTGATAAATCCAGACGGTAAAACCCATCCATTTCCTCCTTAGGTTCACGCGTTTGAATAATCGCGTATGGGTGATCCTGTTCAATCATGGGTAATGGCTCCATAGGTATGACGGCTATTACGTGGCGATTCAAATTCAGGGTCATATTTACAATCTCGCCGGTTTCACGAATCACTTTCCATAGTTTCCCTTTAGACACGACCAATACGTCCCCATTCGTCAACATAAAAGGAGGGTCAAATTCACGGTGGAAAGGTATCTTTTCTGAAAAAGCAATACGGTATGGTGCAGATTTCCCGTCAATATCAACCGCCCATAAACCACCATCGGCTAGCGGTCCCGCCGTTGTATAAATAATTGTCCTGTCATCGTACCAGGTAAATGTCGGTCCCAACAAAAAAACGCCTTTAGCAATACATCTTAGGTTTTCACCAGAGGAAGGTTCTATAGATGTTATCCATAAATCATATGTCGCTTGTTGAATTCCTGGTGATTCGTGACCGATTGTATTTGCAAAAACAAGTTGGGTACCATCCGGGGAAACGGCCATTCCTAATGGATGAAACCCGCAAGCAAGAAATTGAGATTCTCCGGTTATGGCATCAATTAGGACTACGTCTGCCCGGTAACGGCTTACCCAAGTTTCTGGTGGTCCTTCAGCACTTTTTTCTATCAAATCCCCAGACCTGTATATTGAAATTGGCTCCTCTGTTTGATAGTCATTTCTTGCAGAGTGACCAAACGAGGAATGGTCAATCTTTTCAGCAGGCATTGATTTTACTATGATAGAACGGCCATCTGGCGTCCAGACCGGGGATTCGAAGCCGAAAAACGGATGGACAATCTGTTTTGAGACACGCACGGCACCTGTGTCTTTTTTCCATAACCATAATCCCGCCTCGCCATCTAAATCACAGAAAAATGCCAAAGTATTTTCAACTGGTGACCATACTCCTGACCAACTGCTTCGACCCGTGTCAGGGATGATTTCAAATGCACTTTTGTTTTTTAAGTCGTACACCCAAAGTGAACAGCCGGCAACTTCAGACGAAACTCCTTTCGTTGATGTTTCAGGCCGATTTACCGGAGCAAGAGTTAATGCCAACCATTGCCCATTCGGAGAAACGGAAAAGGGAAAACGAAAAGCAGGTTTCCTAAACTTCAGGATAGATTCGATAGATAACTTCACATGCATTACCTCCCCTAAAATAAAAGGACGCAGAGATCAAATCCATGATCTCTGCGTCCTAAGAAAATAAAAATAAGATCGCGGTTGATTTCCTGCGATCCTATTTTTAGGTTACCATAGAAAACCATATTGTCAAGATGTTGAGTGGGTGCTTTTACGTCAATTGAATGATGATAAGCACTTGCCGTTTCCCGTTCCATAAAAAAATGTCAGCTATTAATCGTAAACTATTATCAAAACTGCCGGTAACTTATCCACTTACGTCAGCAATAGGTAAGTGTTTGATGCGATCTCCGGCTTTTCCCCTGCTCCACACCGGACGTGCCAGTTTCCCGGCATCCGGCGCTCCCTCTAACGGAACGTTGGATTGTCAACAGTAAATCAGACAACTTTTTTAAGGGCTTCTTTTCGATATTGAACCGGCGTCATATAGTCTAAAGTTCCATGGATGCGATGATTGTTGAACCAGTTGACGTAGTCGTTT
>Ga0182742_1004552_pt1 | contig 12480 bp, 11 predicted proteins | sample eDN5th37CBELigMG_FD_128880 | JGI IMG/M metagenome (GOLD analysis project Ga0182742, IMG submission 128880) | Enriched Miracle-Growth compost microbial communities from Emeryville, California, USA - eDNA 5th pass 37_C BE-Lig MG (version 2)... ... | reverse complement strand
GAAGTCTTGAAGAACAGCAAGTTTTTGTCTTTAATATATATTAGAAAGATATTTAAATTAAAAAAAATATTACTTGAAATAATCGTCTTTTATGATACCTTCGGGTTTTTTGAAGAATTCTTGTAATTCTGTGCTGTAAGAAAAGAAATTCTTTACTATCGTTTCAAAGAGTTTCTCAGGCTTCAACAGAACTGTCATGATTTGTACAGAAACAATATCAGTCTCAAAAAAGACATTATTGAAGAAATAGTAAACTCTCCATAAATCTCCGCTTTTAAAGTTATGCACTAAAGTCAAGTATCTTATCATCCCCAAAGAATGAAGGACACCTTCTATTGCCATCTCACCTAGTACACTTGGTTCCTTTTCAGGCAGATTTTCCCTTATGAACCCTTCAATCCCTTCAAAATTGAGTGCTTTTCCTAATGAATTTCTAATAAAACTTGTAAAAATCCTCTCCAATCCAGCATGGAAATTCTGCGCGCCTTCATTAAATTCTGCTTGTACAACTTCCCTCGCGATTTCAAAGTTACAATACCAGTCGGAAGCGAATTTCTTCCTGTAAACGGTCTTTACATCAGGAGGGAATTTTTCAATGAGTCTGAGACAATATTCCAACGGATGACAAAGGACTTTTTCGATCATAAATCCTCTGTTAATTGATGACTGCATTACAAGGTGCTCAAAGACACCAATGTATATCTTTGCTTCATAGAAAAACTTTATCTGGAAATTCATTTGAACTTCCAGTAGATCCTTTGCGAGGTTATATTCCTTGACAAGCTTCTCTGCGCTTTTATATTTGGGATTCAAGAAGTATATAAGAGCTGATTTCACGTCAGAAAGGACAGAATAAAGCTGAGAACTGACTTGTATGCTTTCGTATATCGCTTTTCTTATAATACTAATGAAGTTTTGAAAATTTCCAATCTCGATAACCTTTACTAGTTGATTATCTCTGCAATAAAGTTGCACTTGCATGTTTAAAAGGCGGGAGTTTAAATGTTCCTCATCATTATCGCTTACATAATCATGATTATAGAGAAAATGCAAGTATTTAGTGAATTCCAATAGGAAGATTTCCTTTAGTTTTGTTTGTTTCGAGCCTTCTACAAGGATTTTCTGAAGCTTTGATTGTTGTTCGACTCCCATTATATTACCAATACGAAACAGATTCCCTAAAATACTGCATTTACATTCATGGGATTGTTCAGTGTCCACCTTTTTTAGGTCACTTTCCGCTTTTAAATCGCAACAATCATGCCACACCTTATTATAAGGTCCCGAAAAGCTTGCTTTAAATATCACGCCGAAAATAGGAAGGAAAGATTCACTAATCTCTGAATAACATTCCTCACAAAAGCTAAGAACTTCATCAATACAAAGGTTCGCAAATTCTAACACAGCACTGCTAATCAATTCATTAGAAGAATTTTGACTTATTTCAAAGAAGCTTATTATACAATAAAAAGCCTTATTCAATCCCAATGTTAATTTCTCCATCATATCCTGGGGAAAAATCTTCAAAAGTTCTTCAATGTCAATTTCTTTATATTGATGATCTGGACAAAATCCGTCCGGGTTCATTTCGTTGGCATCGCCGCAATCGCATGCAGCGGAGGAATTTGAATGTTTCTTGATAATCATGATTCTATGACCTTCATGATTCGATTTATCAAAGCATTGGGGACAGAGAATAGAGATCATGCAGGGATTTGTATGTGTATCGCAATCGATACAACGAATATAAATGTCATTTTCAAAGAATATTTTTCCGCAAATTGTTTTTTGAGATAATCCTTTGTTTTTGAACTCTTCATTAAGCTTTGGGATTTCTTTGGAGCCAAAGATCATCTTGTGAAGTTTGTACTTGAATGCGTTGGCTGCCTCTTTGCTAGTAAGGAGAGCATCAAACTCTTCATTGATCAGGGATTTTATATGTGAAATAAGAAGTGAAAGGATTTCATCATTGCTAAAAGCGAAAATTGGGTGATTCAAAGGCTTTTGTTCGGGACTAAGAGATTGAAGTGGACTTTCACGAGAGCCTCTCCCGAAGATTTTGCTCAATATACTTCTTTCCATTTTATTTTATAATCTAGAGAATAGATAAAAATAAAGTTTGACTATGATTAAAAAATATCCTTATTGTATGTAATCTTGATCAATTTCTATTTACTTATTAAATGAGGAATAAACTCTTAGTCTAATTCCAGTACACAAGCTCATACTCAAATTCCATCAAAATGAAGCATTTGTATGAAAGTTCGTTAAAAAATCTTTGAGATAGAAGTCTTTAAATAATGTTTTGATATATTTTTTAAGTAGACTTAATTAATTTCTGTTTCTTAAATAATGAAATTAACTAAAGAAAAACTTCGAACATTTTTTTCCCGAGAATTTGGTCTAAAGACTCTCAATAATAACGAAAAGGAGTTAAAATATTGAATCAATTAATTTTTCATTGAAGACAGTTTATTTTGAAAAGAGAAATCTAAAAGAAAATCCAGGCGCATTTTTCATTCATTATTTGTTACAACATTGTGTCATTAAATCCTTCTGATGGGTCTCTTGGGGGATTAAATCTAAAATGTTTAAGAAACAACTTTTTTTTCATTATTAAAAAATTCACTTGGTAAGAAAATTTTAACTCTCAACTTAATTGTAGAGAAAAAAGTGTTTTTACTTCACGTAATTTTGCAAAAAAATCCAAAGCTTGATTTAATTATTTTCACAGAAACGTTTCATAATAAATTTAGTACTGATGAATTGGAAATATCCAACTTAACGTTTAATCAGGCCAAATTATTCTCTAAATTTGGTCGGTTTTTGTACACTTGAATTCTTATCAATAAAAATATTAAGCTAACGATGAGTATTAATTTAAACTAATAACATTAAGAAGTGTTAAACCCCCTTAAATTATTTCTTAACAGAAATTCATAAAACAATATTTCTTTCAGAGTGTATTAAATCTCAAGTCACAAAAAAAATCTTTCTACTAAAAACAAAACGAAATAATAAACTAATTCACATTAACAATCCCAAGGTTTTTGCCTTAAACAAGGAGATATAAGGAAATGAGATTAATGTAAAACTAGAGACTACTGTAAGAACTAGCCAATCTAACACATAATAGGATGGATATCGAGCTTTTTTCAAAAGCAAGTATTTTCCATTAGAAATGGTAGCTGCATTTTTATTTTCCATATACCCAGATTCCAAACGTTCCATTCTTAAATTTCAGTTCATAACGAGTGAGGGTCATTTATGTAAAGTAATTGGCTGGTCAAAAGAAAGAATTTCGGAGATTTCTTCATAAGATTCCTTAGAAGAAAAGTCTTCGTAATTTTGCTAATTATGATTCCACTAAATTAGGGTTAAGTTAAATTTTGATTAAATTTTTTATGACTAATAGTTTGAGGCTTTTTGTTGAAAATCTTTTTATATATTTCATTTCCTTCAGGAATTAAAACGTATTTTCTCTTTATTTCTTGTAGGAACCTTGTTTAGGATGTCTGTAAGCATGAGTTTTCGGTATAGAATCTGAGAAAAATAAATAAAACGTATCTATAACCCAATGAAATCTTATTAGAGGTTTAAAGCATTAAATAAAGCTTTAGCTGATCTAACTAAATGTCACATAAATAGACAAACCAAACTCAAATAAAAAGCAAACTAAATTAGCATTCAGTTCGAATAAATATTATAGAAAAAATTAGATAATATCGTGATTTCTGGTTTAAGAAACCAATTCGAGTAAATTTTAAGACTAAAGGACTTAAAAAAGCATAACATCCTTTCATTTAAATCAGATTCTGTTTGAATATCATTAATAAATAAAAAAGTCATTGACTAGCCAAAATGGTAAACGTTGACGATACTCCATCCACCAAGCCACACAACCCAAAAGATACCATGGTTAATGATATAGTTTCTCCAGATTACTATTACACTCCCCATTATAAAAAACCTTTTAGATTAACCTCATGGAAATGGCTAGCCTTGGCTTTAATGAACCTGATCCTCTTTGGATATCTCGGTGTCTTTGACAGTCCTCAACCCTTACAAACTCAAATTATGAAGGAATTTAAGATCGGTGAAGACAAGTATAACTTACTCTACGCTTTTATGGCTGCTCCTAATATCATTCTCCCTATTTTCGCAGGAGTCCTTGTCGATAAAATGGGTGCCAGGCTTTCCCTCATAGTTTTTGGGACTTTGGTGGTTCTGGGACAAATGATTTTCGGTTATGGGGCACAGATAATGAGCTTTAATATGATGCTTGCTGGAAGAGTTGTCTACTCTCTTGGGGCTGATCCTCTCAATATTGCTCAAGTTGTAATGGTGAACAAATGGTTCAAGGGAAAGGAATTAGCTTTGGCTATTTCCTTGGGATCTTTGATGGCTGGAGGAGGAAAAGCTTTCAATAGTGCTATTATTCCTATTGTATATGATATTGCTCAAAATATCCATGTTCCTTTGTACTTTGGAGGTTTTATTTGCTTTTTGTCGTTGATTTGTGCCATTGTGATGGTTATTTGGGATAAAATAAACGATAAACGAGAAATCCAATATAACCCCAGCTTTGGCATACACAAAGAAGCCACTGAAAACTTCAAATGTAGTGATATGAAGAAATTTAAGTGGATCGCATGGCTTTTAATCATTAACTTTGGTATTTTTGATGGTACTATCTTTTCTTTAAGATCCTACCTCAACGAATTCTATCAAACAAGCTACAGGTTCGATAACCAAACAGCTGGAAAGTACATCTCCGTGCATTATATGACCATGGCTATCTCCTCTCCTATTATGGGATTCTTCATTGATAAAATTGGACTAAGAGCATCTATTACATTCTGGAACTCTTTCCTTGGAATCCTTGGATTCCTCTATTATATTCTCGTCCCAACTTCTAATCAAGGACTTGGCCCATTAATTCCTTTAATCTTATTCGGACTTTTCCTTGGTATTGATGATGCTGCAGTGTTTGCTGGCTTGCCCCTTGTTCTTGATGAAAAGTATCTTGGAACAGGATATGGACTGTATTTTGTATTTCAGAATATTTTCCTTACTTGCCTTCCTCTTGTGACAGGATCCATTACAGAACATTTTGAAAAGACAGATCCTGTTACTGGATATTTTTGGGCATCTGTTTTCCTTGGAATGTTTGCTGTGTTGGCAACTCTCGAGTCATTATGGTTATTGATTGAAGATAAAAAGAATGGAAGCGTTTTGGATAAAACTGTTGCTAAAAAGGATGGAGAAGAAGATGCTGAAGAACATAGTACAAAACCTTTACTTAATGATTCGATTCAACTTTAATAAGGGAGTTTTAAATATGATAGTAATATTAAAACATGAGTAGATTTTTTAAGATAGTTAGTGAATTTATTCATATGTTGAATTAAATGGAATGTTTTATTCTAATTTATCCAAATTTGTAAGAGAGAAATATTTTTTTCCTTTACATCTTGCATTTATCATTAAAAATCCTCCATTTTCATGCGCTTCACTTTGTATTTTTTTACCCCCGTTCAAGGAATTTCTCAAATCTAACATACATTGAGAAAATTTTGGAAAGAAACTGAAGAACTCTGAGACATAAATAATTATTAAACTAAAGAGTTTGTTACTACTTATAAAGTTTTGAACCTAAAATAAATCTAACACTTCACTTCTATGTAAAAAATATAAACATCATTTAAATAGAGATAAAGGTTGATCTAAAAACCTCCTCATTATGCCTTGGCATTTTCGTATTCATTCCATAATTGATAGAAATTACTGTTTTTGTTCTCTAATAATGCTTTTGGAGTGTCAAATTCCAACACTTCTCCATTGGAAAGATATAATACTCTACAAAATAATAAGAAAAACATAAAATCCCTTGCTTACCTGTCTGATTCTACAATAGTCTTCAATCTATGTGCTATTGTAATAACCGTACAATCCTTGAAATTTTGCTTAATTGATGCGAGAATTGCTTCTTCAGTAACACTATCAATACTAGAAGTAGCCTCATCAATCAATATAATCTTATTTTTCTTCAAAATTGTTCTTCCAATACACAATAACTGCTTTTCTCCAGCACTTAAATTCTCTCCTCCTTCTTTTATCTATAAAACATAAGAAGAAAACTCTTTCATGTTTTTACTTCAGAGTCAAGCCCTCCAGCTTCAAATTTGTTTTTCATGCAAACTTTTTCAAGTGCATCCCAGATTTGGTTATCTGTGTATTCTGAAAGAAGGTCCATATTGCTTCTAACTGTTCCTTTATATAACAGCGGATCCTTTTTAAGATTAAAGAGACTTTTATAGATTAAATTACTTGAGGAATGATTGTGATTTTTTGTCTCAAGTCATCAAGTCCAAGTTCTGTGATATCCACATCGTCAATATAGATTTTCCCTGCTTGAGGCTCAATAATTCTTAGAAGGGATAAGAAGAGGGTTGATTTCCCTGAACCGGTTCTTCCTACAACACCAATCTATATATTGTTAACGAAAGTAATAGGATTTTTGTAACCTTTTCTGAATCACGAATCTGGAAAGAAACATTCTTGAGCACATAAGGAAGAGTTGGTCTGTATTTTGTGAAATAATCTCTGAACTCAATCTTTCCCTGATGAGGCCATGAATAATGTTCATAATGTGCAACAGGAAGTTTTGTATCAGATGCTTTCTCAGTCTCAATCCTAATCAAAGATATTATAAACGAGAGGGACATATTGAGAAATACATTGTAAAGGCTTTGCATCTTTCGAAGGAAATGAGTTGTGTTTCGAAAGAAGAGAAACTTTGAAGGACTTGGATCAAATTGTTATTCAAGTCCAAAAGATAAGTGATAAGTAAACCGATTAGACCATTGTTGGATGCACTTCCTCGGGAGTATAAAATCTATTAGGCCATTAATCACAATGAGTAAGTTAAATATTCTACTGCCGCTGCAATTGTAGGTGCTACAATAAGGAAAGAAGCCATGTTAATCCTGAAATTGAACCAGCCTTGAAGTCCAGCAAGGAGAATTTGGTTCTTCATGTTGTCATTTTGTCTATCATAGTATTTCTAAGGAAATAAATTCAACACATTGATATAAGTTACTCTCATGAGCTTAGCTTCGTAGTTGGAGCTTCTGATATGGGTTAAACCATCAAGAGACTCCGTGAAAAGACTTGTAATAGGAGAAGAGGTGATACGAGCTGTCAAATATTAAGAAAACATCCTATAATTTCCTTACATAAACGGAAAACTTCTCTATAGACTTTAAGGTAAGATTGTTGTATATAAACTCCAACGTAGAAGAAGACTAGGATCAAAGGAAAAGCCCAAGCGGTTCCAACAAAGAAGCAAACCAAAAACCTAGATGTCAAACTGAAGGGAAGGTAAAGCAGAGTTCCAAGAGAGAAAGGAACTTGGAAATCGAAAATTTGGAGATCAGCAGTAAACCTGTTCACAAGTCTTCCTAAAGGAACTCTATCAAAGAAGAGGTTGATAGGGGCTCTGATGACTTTATTGAACATTTCGTTATGTAATCTTCTGTTCACAACAAGAGACCTGAAGAAGACAAATCTGATTCTAACATAAATAAGAAGTCCGCAAATTATTCCTAAAATGGCGTAGATAGAGAAGTAATAATTATTTCCATGTTCTGTGTCTTTTGGTCCTTCTTGAGTCCAGTAAGCAAGCCAGAAATCAGAAGCTGTTTTGAGAGTAATCCACAGAATGATAACTTGAAAGTTATTAAACAATGAAACCGAAAAAATATTTACCAGAGAATAAGAAAACAAAGAAACCTGTATTCCCGAAATAGTTAAAGAACATCTTCCATGTTTTGAGACCGATCGCGCCTACATTTCTGTCTTCATTCAACATCAACTTATCATAAAGTTGTTTCTGTTCTTCCTTTTCATAGACTGAACTCTTTTTAGGCACGTTTCCTTGAGTTTGGATAGGAGGGCTTTGTGCTTCCATTACTTCTCTTCCCATACCCATTCCCATTCGGCCCCCTTTGCCTCTTCCTCCTCCACTTCCTCCTCTTGTGGGCTTTGCTGAGGTTTCCTCAACAGCCTTGGTTTGTGGCTTTTTACTACTTTTTTCTTCAATCTCTTGATAATAAGGAGTTGATCTAATTGTTTCTAAATTTCCTTGAGCTACAATCTGTCCTGCTTTAAAAATATAGATATAGTCAACATATCTAAGACTTTCAATCTTGTGAGTAACAAGAATTCTTGTCTTATTTTTGAGTTGGCCTACTAAGCATTCTTCCAAAATGTATTTTCCAACATGAGCATCTACGGCACTCAAAGGGTCATCTAGTAAATAAATATCCTTGTCTGCATAAATTGCCCTGGCTAAAGCTATCCTTGCCTTTTGGCCTCCACTGAGATTTACACCTTTTTCTCCTATTCTCGTTCTAGTAACAAATAAATTAATAATGAATACCAATTTCAGTCTCATCTCTCTTAACAAGTGTCTTGAGATCTTGTTCGAGACAGCTTCCCCTAAGGGCCTCCTTGTAAGCTTCTTCGTTGTATTGTTTGTCAAAGAGAATATTCTGTTTAACAGTGTCGTTCAATACCCAAGGCTTCTGTGAAAGATATGCCACGCTTCCATTGATTTCGATCCTGGGCGGATTTTCGTTATCAGGGACCATTTCACCAAATAATGCATGGAATAATGATGACTTCCCGCTTCCAACGCTACATAAAAAATTTAATACAATTTTTAAAATTAATATACTCTCCCAAAATTGCTACAAAAGATCCAGACTTAACTTCCATGTTAATATCTTTAAGAATAACCTCTGGCGTTCTTTTAATCCCAGCAGAACCTTCAAGATCAACTCCTTGTTTAGGTCCTTGGCCTTGATTCTTTTTCATTGGGCTAAGTTCGCTACCCTCAGGTTTTCCCTTTTGTGGGGATTTTGGGTTTGGTTCTTCTCTTGGCTTTTCATTTTCGTCAATCCATTTGAAAGTTCCATTTTGGATCTTAATAGAAATATCATCTGTATGGTCTTGACGATGGTTTATATAGCTAGTATCAATGTCGTCAGTAGACAAGAAATTCTGAATTCTATCATATGAGATTTTACTGTTGAGAATTTCAGTAATGAGATGACTTAAGCCGAAAATCGGGCCCTTTATGAAGGTTAAATAAAGCTTTGATTTTTTAAAAACATACTTGAACGATCATAAGGGTTGAGATAACAACAAAAGCCTTTTGTGCTGTTAATGTTTCTCCCATGAAGATATAGCACCCAAAGACTGATAGATTAAGCAGTGTGGGAGTTAACCATGAAAGGAACATTCTTAATGTAGCGATTGTGTACCTTTTAGCCCAAATAGCAAGCTCATTTTCTCTGTCAACACCAAGCTAATAGAAAATAAATAAATCAACAGAATTTGTGGATCTTACAATCTCTGCAAATTTATTCTCAGTTCCTGACATTTTGATATATTTTATCCCTGTTAATATTTCAGTCATTCTCTTTGTTCTAACATCTTTCTTGGTCATAATTTCCTTTTGATATCTAAAATCCTCTTAACTTTCTCTAATCAAAAACCATTTTACTTCTTCGTTTGGGCTGTAAAATAGCCCATGATAATAGCTACCAAAATAATCGTGATAGTTACCGCAATAAACGCCAATCCCACAGCTCTGTAAATCATATAAATTCCCATTACTAACATAATAGGAAGTTGGATCAACTGGGGCAGGAACATAAAGAGCCTGCTCATTGCCTCGGCATCCACAAGCATATTATTCAACACACTTCCTGTTGTGTATTCTTGGCTTCTCTTTAAAGGGAATCTTAAGACTTTTGTGAAGAGAAGCGATCTTGTTCCCTTTACAATTTTAGCTTGAAGTTGGGTCTAAATACATTTATTCAATATATTCACATGAAATAATCCTTACAGTATATTGAGATGATTGAGCATTGACAACAATAATAGCAACCCTTGATAAAATAAAGTAAAAAATCAACATAAGACCAGCCTCTGTTGTTGCATTGTCATCTTCCACGTAATGGATGATCTGTGACACTAGAACAGGACCAGAGAAACTGAATAATGTATTCAATAATGCAAGGAATTGTGTCATAAGGATCAAAAATGTAAACGTGTTGAATTTTGTTCGAATAAGAGGATGATTTTTCTGTTTCGCAACATCCCATTCATGGATAAATTTAGTGGAAAGCCATCCACATTCTTCTGTATTCCTCAGATCATAATGCATTTCCTGTTGAAAAGGAGTTGTGTTTCCTTTCTATTAACGTTAGTATTCCCTTTGCATTGTATTTACCTTGATAATTTGGTTTGCCCAATGGAAAATCAGTCTATTAAGAAAACCAAAGTGGAAATACTTTGGTTTGTCTGGAGTTTCGAGGTCATGTTTAGAGGATCTGAAAGTTGTTGTGAATTCTACGTTAAGAGGAGTTAAGCTGCCCTTCTTCTCTAAAAGAGGGGTCTCCATGTCATTCTTAGTTGACTTAGGAATCATTCTTTGAAAGATACAAATTATTTTATTGATATTCCTTGGTTAAATGTATTTAACTCTCCTTTAAATAAAATTAAGTTCCTTTGGATCAAACCAGATAAACTTTATAAAGTGATTATCATCCAAAGAAGTTTTTTAAATCGTTGTTGCATATCCAAAGTAAATAGATAAAATATGTCTTTTTGAAAGAATTAAGGAAATTAATAAGAAAGTTATTGCTGGCTTCATTATCATTTTCTCAGTGTTTCTTATTTTATAAGAAAAAAAAAAATTTGTTTAAATTGTAGTCTTTTTTGAGATATTTCTACAAAAAAACTTTCCATGAAACGGGCTGAATATTAAGATTTAGGCTGACTAGGAAAAATTGTTAATTAAATGAACTTGCTTTTTTTGAAGCGTTATAATTTATGACAATATTTTAGGGTAAGTTTCCTACTTTTTAGGATTTGTTAATTTTAGTCGATTTCAAAGTCATTTCTAATTATAAACTCTTTGTCTTTCTTTTGAATGCCCAAGAAACAGCTCTGTTGACTTTGGTTCAACTTTGGGAGGATTTTAATTCTTCAGACAAATCGATGAAAATATCAGTATAAGGTTAAATCAAATTAAGCCATGAATTTATTTAAGATTCCAAGGCACTTTCAAGTTTTTAAATAAAGGTCATTAATTGTTTAGGGACTTAATTTTCCTTTCAAAGTGTACCACTTGGGTTTTAAGATGTTCAGAAAACTTCCTTGGAATAAGGATTTTAAAAGTTGATTTTTTTTTTCTTCAATTTTCAACCAAAAAGAAAACAAACTCTTTTTGCAATAAGAACTTTCGTTTTATAAGTTGGAGGGAGGGGATTTTACTATTATAAAAAAAACTTAATATTATTTTCTTTGTCAAAAAGTGTCACATTTTTAAATAATTTAACATTTCTAGAAATAAAGGAAAAAAATCTTTCATACAAGAGAAGAATTTCAAAAAAAAAATTCTTTTCGCTTCCTCCAAAAGTAATTAAAAGTTAATTTGATAATTTCTATATTATATATTGCTTCTCTACTTTATTTATTCAAAACTTCTCCCTTCAATTTCTTTCTCTTTCTTTTTTAAGTGTCATTGATATTTCTCCATATTTTTTTTAACATAAGATGTGTTTAGTATATAAACTTTTAATATGAAATATTAAAAAGAAAAATCTCTAGTTTATCTTAGGTCTTGACTTCAACTTTCCTCCAAACAAACTTTGTCCCATTAATTCTCTTTTCTGGACAAGGAAATAATTAATATGTTCAAGACATCCAATCAACAATCCAAATCTTCCTAAATTTTTAAAGAATACTGCCATGGCCTGTATTATATTCCACTTAAGCCCTTTAAATTGGATTACTAATACAGCGCTTTCAGACAAAACAATCGCAGCAGCTCCCAAAGCAGTTGTAGTAAAGCTCTTTGCTGTTGTGTTAAAGTTTCTAATAGCAGATTGTATTCCCATTCCAAATAAGCTTACTAAATACAAAATCACAGTAAGCTTAAATCCATCAATGTTATTCTTTATTACAAAATATGTTATAGCTCCAATTAGCAAATAAGGAGCAGCAAAGGCAGCGATAAAGGGAATTCCTGTTGATATCTTTCCTTCCATGATATTAAATGTGAATGCTGTTGTAAATAGGAGATAGGAAACTGTACAGGTTATTAAATATAAAGTCCTTAATCCATCAATATGAGAGAACAATGACACAACTTCGCTCACAAAAGTTGCCAAAAAACCATAGAATAATAAATGACGGAATTTATCATCGACATCTTTTGTCTTGACATGGAAATATACTACAAGAGTTACTGCTAAAAGAGGTTTGATAAAGTTGCGAGCCCAGCCTAATTGGAGGAATTCAAGGACTGATTCATAGAGAGTCACTGATGTGAAGAGGTAAGGCATGACTTTGTCAAGCAAGTCTTGTCTTTGTTTTCTTCGATTCATTTTTAGGATTTTGATG
>Ga0182742_1004550_pt1 | contig 12483 bp, 11 predicted proteins | sample eDN5th37CBELigMG_FD_128880 | JGI IMG/M metagenome (GOLD analysis project Ga0182742, IMG submission 128880) | Enriched Miracle-Growth compost microbial communities from Emeryville, California, USA - eDNA 5th pass 37_C BE-Lig MG (version 2)... ... | reverse complement strand
GTTGAACCACTGCGAGCTGACCACCTGGAAATTGATGAGCAGAATGTGCCCAGTTTCGTTGGCGTATTTCAGCACCTCGTAGAAGCGACCGCCCGGAATATTTGCATAAACGAGCTCGACGCCATCGATCGCTTTCTGCTGAAGCCCCGGATACATATCGCCGAACGCCATGGCCGTCGGCGCAGCGCCTAGCGCGCGGATCGATTCCTGCCAGATCGGCGCCGGTGGCGTGCGAATGCGCAAACCGGCGAGATCCTGCGGCGAGCGGATGGGCTTATTCGTGAAGAAGTGGCGGAAGCCCTGCACCCAATCGAAACAAACCACCTTCAGCCCATGCTGGTTCGCCAACTCGTCCTGCCACTTCTGGACGGTGGGCGAATCCGTGAGCTTCCAGACCTGCTCGAGCGACTCGGCGAAATAAGGCCCGTTCATCACCGCAATCGCGGGAACGTAGTTTCCGAGGCGCGCGGAATCCGTATTCTGTCCGATATTCGCGCCCTGCCGGATCTGCTCGATGATGTCTTCCTCGACGCCAAGCTGAGCGCTATGGAAAACCTCGATTTTGAGCTTCCCGCCAGTGCGCTTGTTCACGCGCTCGGCCCATTCCAGAAAGCCTGCATGATAGGGCTCACTGGGTCCGAGCACGTGATTGAATCGCAGAATGTTCTCCTGGGCTTGCGCCGAAGTGCTCCCGAAGAGCGCCGCTAGAATTCCTGCGGATATTATCCCTAGTTGTTTTGCTCCGGCCATTCTTTCCTCCTGTCATTCGCACCTGTTATTTATTTCCAATCGCCACCGCCGTTGCGGCAAACGGTGGATTGAGCCCGTATCGGCTGGCGATTCTCTGGAACGCCACCACGGTTTCCGGATCGATCGGAATACCTTCGACCGAGCGGCGATCAGCCTCTGCCCACTCACGATCGCCGGGGGCAAGCACGTGCTCGCCCGGACGAGCAGGCGAGTTGCGCAACTCTGCGAGGTAGCGCCTCATTCCGTCCATGAACTCGTCGTTGCTGATGAAGGCGTCTGGCTTCAGCGCCATAACAAACGCACCAAGTTTCCGGGGCGTCGAGATATCCGGCCCTCCCATCGGAGCAAGCTCGAAGCTGAGCTTCATGCCCGAAAGAACCGCGCTCAGTATTTCAGCGAGCCCGGCCAGTCCCGCTCCTTTGTAGCCGAACTCACCCCCAAGGGGCGCCAGCATCGCAGCGCGATTGGGATCGTTCGTATCTTCTCCGTCCTCGGTCGAGGCAACTCCGAGAGGCAACGGCCTGCCGAGGCTCTTGTAGAGCTGGATCCGATTGTAGGGGATGGCGCTCGTTGCCATGTCGAGGAGCCACGGACGCCCATCTGCTACCGGCACGGCGCAGGCTATCGGGTTCGTTCCATGAAACCGCGCAGCTCCGCCATGGAGGCGCACGAAGCTGTCGGCGTTGCAGAAGGCAAAGCCAATCATCCCAGCCTCTGCTGCGCTCAATGCGTACGCACCTGCCGCCCCGAAATGCGATGAATTACGGATGGCGACAGCCCCGATGCCGAATTGCCCCGCAAGACTGACAGCGTGCTCCATCGCCTTGTAAGCGGCGAGCGCACCATGGCCGTCGTCCGCATCGAACGTCGCGACCGCACCTGTCTGGCGGACAATCCCCATCCGAGGGTTGGAATTGACCCGGCCGCCCGCGATGACCGTCACATAATGTTCGAGTAGCCTGACGCCGTGGCTGTCAACGCCGAGGCGAGAGGCGTGCATCATCGCGCGTGTCGCGGCTGAGGCTGTTTCGCCATCTGCGCCGCAAGCTGTGAGCGCATCACGACAAAAAGATTCCAACAGTTCCGCCGAAACACGGCTTCGAGCATCCGTATTCTGAGCGGCAAGTGCCTCGGTCACAGCGTCTGCCCCCCGTCTGCGATCAGCACAGTTCCGGTCGTGAACGCGGATTCGTCAGATGCTAGATAAACGGCGGCAGCAGCCATCTCCTCCACGGTGCCGAGCCGGCCCATCGGCTGGCGTTCCAGGAACATGCGCCGAGCGGCCTCTGGATCTTCAGCGCTCTGGATTCGCTGTTCGAGTGACGGCGAGTGGGTCGTTCCTGGACAGAGCGCGTTGCAGCGCACCCCGGTTTTGATCACGTCCCGCGCGACCGCTTTCGTCAGTCCTATGACGGCAGCCTTGCTCGCCCCGTAGGCGGCACGATTGGGTACGCCGGTGATGCTGGATGCTACGGATGCCACGTTGATGATGGAGCCCCGGCCGCGTTCGATCATACCGGGCAGTGCGGCGCGGATGGTATGAAACATTGACGTGACGTTCTGGTCGAAGCTTTTCGCCCAGTCGGCCTCGCTGCAATCGAGGATCGTTCCGTTGTGCACCCAGCCTGCGCAATTGCAGAGCACATCAAGTTCGCCCGCCCTGCTGATCGCGCGGCGAACAGCTGCACCATTCGTTACGTCGAGCTCTAGGGTCTCGATATTTGACTCCTTCCACGGGAGGTCTTCCAACTTCGAGAACGTACGGCTCGCCGCGATGACGTGGGCCCCCTCCCGCGCGAAGGCCAGAGCGACGGCGCGCCCTATCCCCTGGCCTGCCCCCGTTACGAATGCCCGCTTGCCCGCAAGCCGATTGGCCATTCCGAACGTCCTCTCGCCACACCTCGTCTTCTGTATACACTAGACGCAGGCTTCGAGGCTTGGCAAGATCGATTCCGGAAGGCCGGGCCGGGCTCGAATTCGGAGCGAAAGGAATAACGTGCGAGGACGCAAGGAGAGCGAGAGGGTCACCCGTGCTCGTTCCAACGAGCCTGGCTCTTCACCGCGCCTCTATGAGCGCGTTCTCGAAATCCTTGGAGCTCAAATTGAAAACGGAGAGTGGCAGGCTGATGCAGCGCTGACGGAAACAGGCGTCGCCGCGCGCTTCGGCATCAGCCGTGCGCCTGCGCGGCGCGCACTTGCCGAGCTCGAAAGGGCGGGCATGATCGCGCGCTCGGATGCGCGCGGCTATATCATTGTAGGCGGGGCTCGTCGAAGCAAATCCCGGCGAGTAGCCAAGGGCGAAGCGGACGCTGCAGCCGTGAAGCTCGTCTCGCAGCCGAGCTGGGAGCGAATTTACGGCACTGTCGAGAGCGAGATCATCGCGCGCATTTCTTTCGCGTCCTGGCGCGTGAACGAAGCTGAACTCGCCCGTTATTTCGGCGTGAGCCGGACGGTGGCCCGCGATGTCGTCAGTCGCCTGCAGCAGCGTGGTATCGTCCAGAAGGATGACCGGTCACGCTGGTATGCACCGGCGTTGACGGCCGAGCACGTCGGCGAGTTGTACGAGCTTCGATGGATTCTGGAGCCCGTCGCACTGACAAAGGCCGCCCCGAACCTGCCAGTGGGTCTTCTCGCTAACCTTCATAAGAACCTTACTAACGCGATTTCTCGCGCCACGGAAATCGGCGGCGAGACGCTGGATCGGCTCGAGCATGACTTGCACGTTACGCTGCTCGGCTATTGCCGCAACCGGACCCTGATGCAGGCCATCACCTATCCGCAGTCGCTCATCATCGCGCATAGCTTTCTCTACCGCTGGACGTCGCGCCTCTTCGCAACCGAACCGTTCCTTCCCGAGCATCTCGAAATTATCGAGCGCCTACAAGCCGGGAAAGTGGCCGAGGCGGCAAATGCCTTGGAAAAGCATTTGCGCGACTCACGTGACCGCGCAATGGCTCGCGTCAATGTCATTGCCAGCGGGTCGCAGCCCGACCCATTGTCCTATCTGGAGCGGCTTGGACCTGCTGCACGTTAAGGCGGCGTTGGTTGACAGATAACATTTGGGAGGCGGAATGAGCAACGAAGCGCTAAAACGGCCCAGGATTGCCAGGATTTGGCGAGGCGTGACGCCTCGCAGCCGAGCCGACGAGTATGAAGCTTACAACTACGAGGTCGGGATCAAGCCGCTCATCGAGAAAGCGTTAGGGGTCCAGACGTTCCGGGAGGACCGGGAAAACGAGACGGAGTTCGTCACGATTTCTTACTGGGAAAGCATCGAGGCGATGAGCCGCTTTACGGGTGGTGATCCGACAAAAATCCATCATCTCGACCGCGATGCGGAGTTCCTGGTCGAATTACCGAAAAGCGTTCAGATACTGCAATTGCGCACGAGCCACGGCGCAACCGGCTGACACCGGCCAAGCACACGTCCTTTGCCTGGATTAGAGACGAACGCTCACGATTGATAGCGGTGCCGGCACTGCTTCCGCGCTCTTTGGCTTGAGCAGTGCCGGTCACTCGCCAGCAGCATCAATCCCCGTGCGAGCCGTTCGCTTCATCGGCCTCTTCTGGCTCGTTTTCGACCTTCACGACGGTCAAGTGGCGCTCACTGCCGTCGCGGGCCGTCCAGGCTATGGACTGCCCGACCGAAAGGCCGATCAAAGCCGTGCCGATCGGCGTCAAAATCGAAATCTTGCCCGAACCGATATCCGCCTGGCCGGGAAAGACCAGCTGCACACGCCGCTCGCGTCCGTCATCGGCCTTGTACGTCACGATCGACCCCATCCGTACGACGGACGACGGGACGCTCGGAACCACGCGGGCGCGCTCCATCTCAGCGATGAGTTCGCCCGCCACATCCGGAGAGCGGTTCAGCGCATCCATCGCTAGCACGGTGAGCCGCTGCTGGTCGGTTTGGCTGACGATGATCTCTGGCATCTCTGGGTAATGTCTGTCTCTCATGGGCTCACCCTTCACGCTCTTTCAGCTTGTTTGTTTACTCGTCCTAACTGGCTGTGCCCGGTGCAGATCTGGATGATCGGAATCACAGCAGCACGGGCGGGTGCCACTGTGTTCAAAGTTGTGCCTATCGGAGGGCGCCCCAGGCTCGGGAGCGCACAGTGCCGAGCTGGGGCAGCTATCCTGCGATCGGATTCCGCCGGCGCGCCAGGGAGGCGCCATGTATGACGTTGCTCAACATGCTGTTAATCTGGCCCCTGCGTCAAAAATGTCAAGGGTGCGAGACAGCTGTGCGCAGACAAGAGAGTAGGCCGGGCTGCTAAACGTAAATGCCATCCTGCCGCGGGGGAGCACCGGAACTGGGTTCGTCACCCCGCTTTACCGTATATGTATGTGGCTCGCGTTGCCGATCCCCTTCCTGCTGCGGACTTGCCCACCGCCCCTCCGCGGACGAACTCTCCGACTGTAGCTGGAGCGTCCCTTGATGGCCCTGAGCCTGTGCCCCCTGGGATGTCGTCCCGATGCCTGAGCTCCTGTCGAGCTCTGCGACGTGAACCGCCAAGACTTCCACATCGTAACCAGCTGATTGCAGCAGGCGGGTCAGTGCCGCTTGGTCTTTGCGAATCAGTTCAGCTGTTCTCGCCTTCTCCGACTCCACCCGAACCTCGAGAGCGTTCGAAGCGAGCTTCAGGTGGACTGTGATCGCGCCAAGCTCTTTGGGCTCGAGCTGTACCTGAAGCACGCGCACGGTTTGAGTTGCCGGTCTATGCAATAGAGGTGCTTCAACTCCGGAAAGGGAGCGGCCTGCGCTGGAGCTTTGGCCGCCACTAAGAATTGCGTTCGCGATTTGCTCGACCGGCATCTGTCGCACGGGCGCGAGATGAGTCTCGTTGCGCAGAACATTGAGGGCTACATCGTCAGCCGATGTGCTCCGGTGAGGTGAGCGGGCGAAGGAACTGCTCGAGAGCGGCGCTGAAGATCCAGCCGCAGGACCGTGCTTGGTCGCGGTCAGTGACGTCCTCCCCTCTCCAGGCGCAGCGATCGGCTCCAAGTTCCGCCGTCCGTCTTCCGGCTGTATATTCGGGCTGGGAGCGATGAACCGCTCTGATCCTGTCGTCGAGCCCCTGCCCATCGCGTTTTCTGAGTCAAATGTTGGCGCATTACCGCTTCCGCTGCCCCGTTGCGCGATGGCGGGCCACTGCACCGCATTTCCGGATCTGATCGAGAGCGCAACCAAGTTGAGTTCAGACTGCTCGTCTGACTGCCCTGTGTCGGAGAGTTCTGGCTTCTCACCTTCGCCCCATTTTTGCACTCCGAGATGTTCCGAGCTGTCGAGGATAATGGGAAGAGGCGCTGTCGGGTTTGCGGTTTCGTCGCGGGGCTCCAGTTCAGCAGCACCCTGTAGTGCGGCATCTATCGAGGACCCCTTGCCGTAGGCTCTATCAGAGCGCGCCTGATCCACCGGAGCAGCGGACAGCTGTTCCAACGCGAGAATGTGCTCGTTGAACGCGGCAGAACTGGCCCTGGCGTCCGACAAGGCGACCTGTTTCGTCACCAACCCGGTGGTCCGACCGAATGTAGCTAGGATGTTGTCGGCCAAGTGCCCAGTCCGGCTCAATTTCTCACCTCCCTAAGTGCAGCATCGACGCTCACCAAGAGGGCCTTCGCGCGTTGCAATGTTTGCTGTCCGACGACGGATAGTTCGGGCATATGCGCGGCCCCCGCTCCCTTCTGCTCTGAACGAGAGGCCTTCGCCACTTCCGCCGGGCGGCGTCGAATGTGCTGTGCCACGGAAATCGCTGCGCGGAGGAGAGACCGTTGCTCTCCATCCAGATCCTCAGCAGGAATTTCGGTCAGCTCGGATAGGGCCTCATCAACATCAGCCGTCACAGTTGTAGCCGCGGCTTTGAAAATCCTGGCGCTCTTTTCTTCCTGGGAGCCGCGCTTGGCGAGCACCAAGACACGGTCCGCCGCGAACCGGGCCAGCTTCATCTTGCCCTTCGCAATTGCCGCTCGCGCCAGCCTCAAATAGAAAGCCCGCTGCTTCGCGGCATCGAGCTGACTCAGGAATGTGTCGAGAATTTGCAACTCCAGTGCAGCATCATCGTGTTCCGCGAACTTTGCCGATAGCTGCTCAAGAAATGCATCAGCGTAATAGGACCTCCCGAAGCGGCGAATATAGCGCCAAAGCAGAAAGCCAAGTTTCTTCCGGTCAGCAACCCCCAGAATTAGAATTTGCCGCCGGAGCGCTGCTTCCTCGACGAGCGTTCCTGGGGATAGAAGGCGGGCGTGATCGAAGAACTGCATTGCCCGTTGGGGATGCGTCTTTGTTGCGATCACTCCTTGGACAAGGGCTACCGCACCCGCAAGCCCAGGTTCCAGCGTCCGTGCATCGAGGTCGAGATATGATGCAGCCTCCGCATCCCGGCCATCCGCATAGGCAAGTGCACCCTTCAAAAGCTCCGCGTATCCCGGCTGCAGTGAACCCGATTTCAGAAGCTCGCGAGCCGCATCTGCTTCACCGCCGCTGAGCAGGTAAAGAATGGCAGCGCGGAGATTCTGTGGTTGGCTCGATGCCTCTGCTTCCGCAGCACCCAGTTGCAAGCCAATGCTGGTCATCAACTCTCGCTGAGTGAGGTGCGCATTGCTCTCACCCATTGCCAGTCCTTCCTGAAGAGCGCGCAATTCGCGGATCAGTTCAATAGGCTTCCTCGCCGCGGCCCAAGCACTGGTGGTCAATCCCGCGAAGGCAGCAAGCGTGAGTATCAAGAACCAGGACCGTTTCACGACGCCCCCGCGTTTCTCAGCAGAATTTCTATTCTGCGATTCTGTGCGGCCTCCGGATCTCCTGCCACCCTCAGGTTGCGATCCGCGTGCCCCTCGATGCGCTCGAACCGCTGTTCGTCGACGCCGCCGCGGACGAGCATGAAATAGGCCATATGGGCACGAGCCGAAGAGAGCCTCCAATTGTCGTAGCTCTCACTCCGGAACGGTCGCCCGTCCGTATGCCCGCGAACGATCAGAGGGCCTGGAAAGTTCTTGATAACGCGGGCGATCTTTTCCATGATCACGACAAGCTCAGGACGAGGCTCGGCCGAAGCAATTGCGAACATGCCGAAATCGAACTCGTCTGTCAGGCTGATGAGTATGCCCTCCGACGTTTCTGCAACATCGACATTAGGATAATCGTGTGCGAGCGCATCCCGCAGGGCTATGCGAATATGTTCCGCCACGCTTTTCTCGGGAAGAAGACGTGGGTGCTCATCCTGCGGCTCCACTTTGGAAGATTTCGCTTCGGATTTACTAGCATCGCGATTTGCGTCCATGATTGCGGAAGAGGGGACAAGATCTTGCGGAATCGCAGCAACGGCGCTGACGAGCGGTAACACCTCTTCTGTCGCTTCTGGCGCGTGAACCTTCGAGGCCGGCGTGCGAGCTGCGGGCGTGAATGGATCACGATGCACTGTGCCCCTTGTGTTGGAAAGGTCGTCCTGCTCCTGTGTTTGGGCCTTGGCGGCTAAAGCCGCAAGGATGCCATATGGATTCTGAAACAAAGCTTCTTCGGCGTGCATCGGCTTATGCACACCATCCGCAGGGAACCCATTCTCTGCGACGACCTGCGGCGCCAACATTGGAATGCCGCTGCGTCGGGCATCATTCATTTCATGCAACCCCTTCGGATTGCTGACGCGATCGGTCAGCTTTACGGGATTAAAATAATTGGCGACGGCCTTGATCGTCTGCTGATCCGTCGCGTTGAGCAGCCACATGATCAGAAAAAAAGCCATCATTGCCGTCATGAAGTCCGCGTAGGCGATTTTCCAGATACCGCTATGGGCAGCCTCGTAACTCGATTCTGTCCTACGGCGAATAATGACCAACTCTTTATCGGATTCAGAGGTACGCGATACTAAATCTGAACTCATGTCTGTCTGGCCTCACGCATCCACTTCTTGAGAACCGCTGCGGCTTGCTCCTCATCGAAATCGACCATCTGCTCGAGCCGCCTCTGCGGTGAACGGCCGAGCTTATCTTTCAGATCGTTGAGGAAACCGAGCTCCCTGTCCGGCAGCATCGGTTCGGATTGGTGAGAAACTTGCTCACCGCGGGGAACGGCCGTAGGCGCCGGCGCTGGCGCGAGAACAGCTTGAACAGCAGGGCGCAGGCCGAACCACACGAGCAGTCCGGTGGCAGCAAGGATTGCGAGCGCATTAACGATCGTGCCTGTTTGGCTGAGCAGAACCTCGCCAATTCCCGCGCCGACCGGCTCCATAGCTTCGCCGTCATTGAAAAAGTCGACTGCCGCCACAGTAATGCGGTCACCTCGGTCGGGCACCAATCCGACAGCCGAGCCGACCAATTTTTCAATCTCGGCGAGATTCTCTTCCAACGATCCTCTGCCCTCGCCAGCAGGTTCTGCCGCAAGTAATCGCTTGCGATTGATGACCACTGCCACGGTCAGCGCCTCAATGCGATATCCCTCGCTGACAGTGGCAACGGACTTCGAGTTGAGCTCGTAATTCGTCAGCTCCTCGCGTCGCTCATTGTTGCGCGTGGATACATCACCCACACGCTCGGCAACTTCCTCTTCAGGGATATTCTGCTCAACGCTGACCGGTGTCCGATTAGCCTGATTTTGCGAGCTGCCCGCCTCTTTCACAATGCGAACGGATCGTTCGACGCGAGACTCTGGATCGAAGGCCGTTTCACTGATCTGTCGCTTGTCTGTATTCAGGCGCGCTGCAACGCTCACCTCGAAATTCTCAATCCCCAGGTAAGGCGCAAGGGTTTTGCGCGCTCGTTCCTGAAGCTCGCGGCTGATCGTCTTCTCCAACTCCACCAACTTGGTTGGCGCCGTGCTGCTCGATTCCCCGGCAGCGGCGAGAATCGCGCCATCCGTGCTGAGCACAGTCACCTGGTCAACAGTGAGCTCGGGCACAGCCGAGGCGACCAGGTGGCGAATGGCGTGAGCCGACGTGAAGTCTCCTGCGGATTCCGTTCGGATTACGACCGACGCAGAAGGAGATTGCCTATTGCGGCGAAATGATCCTGCGTCCGGCAAAACGAGGTGTACGCGCGCAGCCTTGACGCCTTTTACCGCCTGAATCGTCCTCGCAATTTCTCCCTCGAGTGCTCTGACACGGGTGATCTCCTGCATAAAGGAAGTCAGGCCGATAGACCCCATGTTGTCGAAAAGCTCGTAACCAGCGTTGGCGCTGCTCGGCAGGCCTTTCTCGGCGAGCAGCATCCGAGCCTCGGCGGCTTGCCCGCGGCGCACGAGAACCTTGTTGCCATCGGAGCTGACATCGAAATAAATCCCGGCCTCATTCAAGGCCGCGCCAATCCGGCTCACATCTTGAAGACTGAGGCCGCCATAAAGCGTTTCGAGCTCAGGCCGGCTCAGGTAGAAACCAATCAGCCCTACACCAGCGAAGACCGTGACGCCACTAATCGCCAAGGCCAGCAGGCGCTTTGCGCCTAACGCCAGGATGTTCTTCCGCAAACGTTCGATGTGCTCTCGCCCGATCATCCGAATCATCCGTCATGATTGACTCGCGCGGCGCGATGCTTGGGCCCAAACCTTGCGTCAGGATTATTGAAAGTGGGCCGCGCCCCGCAGGAGGCGCAGCCCGCGCCCGCCTCTGACACGCTGGGGGGAGTTGCCAGAGGTCGAGGCAAGCAAACTCATTTCGAGATCGCGGCTGCCCGCCCCTTGGAGGCGGGCAGCATCAGTGATTATCGGAAGAGCGCCAAAATGTTCTGGCTGTTGGCGTTCGCAATGCTGAGCGCTTGAATGCCGAGCTGCTGCTGGACTTGCAAAGCCTGCAGCCGCGTAGATTCTGCGTTCATGTCAGCATCGACAAGCTGGCCGATCCCGCGATCAATCGCATCCATCAGGCTCGAGACGAAGCTCTTTTGCAGATCGATCCGGGATTTCACCGCGCCGAGATCGGAGGCTGCCGTCGTCACTCTCGCGGCCATGAGGTCGAGCCCGGCAATGAATTTATTCAGCTCGGCCTCTGTCGCGTTTGTGATGTCGATCCCCGTTACATCAAAGAAATTGCCATTGCTGCTCGTCCCGGAATTCACGACTGCAAGCGTGGCACTCGTGTCGTCTGTGGCGTGCGTGATGACGACACCACCGGAACCATCAGCCGAAACAACAACGTCCGACGTGGTATTGAATCCGGCCTTTTGCAATGCCAGCTCAACCACGCTGACCATGTCATTGGCATCGGAGATAACTCCGTCGGTCGTGCCCAGAGCGGCGTCGACGATCGACTTGTCGATCCTCACCGTCCTCGCCTCGCCGTTGAAGACGAGATCGAACGCGATGGCATCGTCTCCGTCGAGAGTGACACCGTTCGTATCAACGTCAGTAAACAGGGTGACTGCTGCAGGGGTACCCGCGCCATCACCTGCGACCGGAGTCGCTGTGTTCTGCAGTCCGCCTGTATTCGTCAAAGCCTGCCCCGCTTCCAGCAGACCGCTTCCTGTGGCACTGGCATCGAATAGCGCGACCTTCGCGAGCTGCACATCGATTGTGCCAATGGAGATCGCCCCGTCTCCCGTACGGGAGAAGGAGGAAACGACTTTCTGGACGCCGCTCCAGTTGCCGGACGACGAGTCGATCGAAAGCCAATTGGACCCGGAGAATGTCGCCTCGGAAGCAGCACTCCGTAGCTGCTGCTGGAGCTGCGCAATTTCACTCTGGATCTTCGATTTATCGACGCTCGGCTGCTTGGCCGCAATAATCTTGACCTTGATTTCGTCGAGAAGGTCCTTAGCCTTTTCCATTGCCGTGTAGGCGATATCCACCTGCGCGGCGCCGAGCCCCAATGCGTCCTGCACGGTCGAAAGCGCCTTGTGATCCGAGCGCATGGTGGTTGCGATCGACCAATAGGCAGCGTTATCGGAAGCTGTAGCGACTCGATACCCGGTTGAAATACGGTTCTGCGTGACCGCGAGCTGCTTGTTCGTCTGCGTCAGCGTCTGCAGCGCGGTCATTGCGGACGTATTGGTAAGAAGGCTGGTCATCTGGAGATGTCCCTCTTGTGAAGTTCCACGGTGTTCAGGGACATACCGGATCGGCCGGTATGGCAGAGCGGCCTCATGCCTTTGGGACCGTCGCAGGGCCCCAATCTGCCATCAGCCGACAGAATGGCTCACAGATCTTGCATCTGGCTTAACGAGATATGTCCAATTCAATTGAACGATCGTATGAGGCCCCCAATCAGCAGGTTCCAGCCATCGATCAATATGAAAAACAAGATCTTGAACGGCAGGGAGATGACCGTCGGTGGCAACATCATCATGCCCATCGACATGATGAGTGTCGCAACAATGATGTCGATGGCCAGGAACGGCAGGACGATGAGGAAGCCGATCTCGAACGCGCGTCTCAGCTCCGAAATCATGAATGCCGGGATGAGAATCCGAAGCTCGATTTCGCCGCCGTCATCGGCGGGGAGTTGGCGACCAGCCATCTCCGCGAACAGATCGAGGTCTTTTTCGCGCACGTGGGCCCGCATGAATGCGCGGAAAGGAGCCGTTATCCGCTGGTAGGCCTCTTCTTCGCCAATGCGATTCTCGACGAGCGGCTTGAGCCCGTCGTGCCAAGCTTGATCGAACGTTGGTCCCATGACGTAAAATGTCATGAACAGAGCAAGGCTGATTAGGATGATGTTCGCCGGGGTTGTCTGCAGGCCAAGTCCTGCCCGCAGGAAGGACAGGGCGATCACGAATCTCGTAAAGCACGTCACCATGACAAGCAGT
>Ga0182742_1004548_pt1 | contig 12488 bp, 12 predicted proteins | sample eDN5th37CBELigMG_FD_128880 | JGI IMG/M metagenome (GOLD analysis project Ga0182742, IMG submission 128880) | Enriched Miracle-Growth compost microbial communities from Emeryville, California, USA - eDNA 5th pass 37_C BE-Lig MG (version 2)... ... | reverse complement strand
TGGTAACCCATTTTTCGTAAATATTAAGCGGATACTGCGCCATCTCCCGGCCGCCGTCGGTGAAGATGTTCGCCACCTCCAGCCCTTGTACCGTCCAGAAGCAGAGCGTCGCCGCAAGCATGTAGATGCCAATGAAAATGACAACCCCGCCCGCGAGCATCAGCGCCAGCGTCACCGCCTTCGCCGCCGTCCATTCGATCGGCAAGTTTGCAAGCGCCCAGACGAATACAATGCCGCTCTGCAGCATGCGGCCGAACCGGGTGAACTCGAATTTGCTGCCCAGCACCTGAACCACCGTTCCGCGCGGCCGGACTAGCAATCTATCGAACTCACCCTTTACCACAAGCGATGAGAACGCGTCAAACCCGCGGGCGAAGCATTCGCTGATCGAGAACGCCAGATGAATGACCGCGAAGCACAACGCCGCCTCGAAGAAGCTCCACCCCCGCAGTTGCCCGAACCGCTCAAACATGAAGTACAGTCCGGCAAATACGGTGAACGGCACGAAGAACTGCCCTGCGGTCAGCATCCAGAACGACGCGCGATATTGCATCTGCGACCGCAAATGAATCGCCAAATACTTAAAATACAGTCTCATCCCCCGCTACCCTCCTTGCACCACAACTCGCCGTAACGCGATTCGCAGCAGCCATTTTCCGAACAAAACCAAAACCGCCAGCCATCCCGCCTGCATCCCAATCCCCACCAATGCCTCCTCCACTGGAATATGTCCGGAATAGACGCGGAACGGAAAGTCCGCCGTCCACCGGAACGGCAACCAATATGCAATCTTCTGCAGCCAGAGCGGCATGAACGGGATTGGAAACGTCAGCCCCGCGAAAAATTCCCCCGCGATCGAGATCATCAGCGTGGAACCGGTAGGCGACAGCGTCCAGAAGACGGAAATGTAGATGAGCATGGAAATCGCGACGACGAGAAACAACCCTAACACTAATGTAATGAAGAAAAGAATGAAGCCGGTAAACGAAGGCGGCGGCATCAACCGGTACGGCTCCGGCAGGAAGAACACGACGAGCATGATCGGAAAGCAGCGCAGTACCGCGCTTGAGAACCGCTGCGCCAGCAGCTTGGAGTACCAGAACGGGTAAATATCGCAGGGCCGGCACAGCTCATAGGCGATGTTGCCGCTCGTAATGAGCTCGAAAATTTCCGGGTCGCGGAACCATAGCATGATGAACGACAGGAAGATTTGCTGCAGCCAGATGTAGGCGACGATTTGCTCCAGTGAGATGGGAGGCTGGCTCGTGCTGTGACTATAGAAGGCGATGAATACCATGATGAAAATGAATCCAAAAAACAACTGCGTCGCTACTCCGGCATAAGCGGCAGAGCGGTACTGCAAGCCGTTGATGAACCTTAGCTTCCATACAGCCGTGTATCCGTTCATACCTGATGCTCCTTATACAGCTGCACAATGATTTCCTCCACCGGCTTCGATTCTACGGCGATATCTTTTATTTCCACCTGCTGCGCGAGTTTGGCGATCACATCGGCGATTGTGACTCGTTCCGTATCGATGCTGTAGATGCCCCGCTCCGGCGACCAGGACATGAGCTCCGTTCCTGGGATCTGGATCGGCTGCGCGTTCACGCTGTAGTCCACTGTGATGACACGCTGCGTGCCGAACCGGCGGCGCAGCTCGGAGAGCGATCCGTCGTAGAGCAGCGTGCCTTTGCCGATCATGAGAATCCGGTCCGCCAGCGCTTCGATGTCGTTCATGTCGTGGGTAGTCAAGATGACGGTAACTCCGGTTTCCTCATTCAACCGCTTGATGAATTGCCGGACGGCGATCTTGCTGACGGCATCCAGTCCAATGGTCGGTTCATCGAGAAAAAGAATCCGCGGACCGTGCAGCAGCGACGCGGCGATTTCACATCTCATGCGCTGCCCCAAGCTGAGCTGTCTGACAGGGGTGTTGAGGATGGTTTGCAATTCTAGCGTTTCGGTGAGTGTTTCCAGGTTACGGTTGTATTGAGGGATGGGAATCTTGTAGATGTCTCTTAATAGCTCATAGGAGTCTATTACGGGCACATCCCACCAGAGCTGTGAGCGCTGGCCGAACACGACGCCGATTTCTTTCACATAGGCGGTGCGTTCCTTCCAGGGCGTGTACCCCATAATCGTGCAGCCGCCTTCATCCGGGACGAGGATGCCGCTCATGATTTTGATCGTCGTCGACTTGCCTGCTCCGTTCGGACCGATGTACCCGACGATCTCCCCCTCGTTGATGGCGAAGGAGATATCCTTCAGCGCTTCGACGGTCGTGGTTTCGCGGACAAAGAGCGACTTGAACGCCTGCTTTACCCCCGCGGTCCGCCGGGCGACCTTGAAAGACTTGCGGATGCCTTGCAGTGAGATGATTTCCTTCTTGGCTGTTGAAGCCATGGACATAGCATAACCTCCCATATAATGGTCACTGAAAAAATATATCCATGTTTCGCCAAAAAGTATAGACTTATAATTTTCAATAGGTTATAATAATATTATTGAAGACGAGGGATTCAATATTCTAGTTAAAATCTGTCTAAAACAGGGATACGCCGCGAACAGCGGTGTTTTTTTATTTTTTTCACTGAAATCCTAAGTGCATTTTGTGTACTTCGGTTCAGCCAAGCAGGAGGGAGTGACGGTACTAAGTACAAAACATGTTCCTAGTTGCCGGGGTTTCGCTCGATGTTTCCGATTTTCCTCGAACGAAGTACATGTTTTTGCCTTAGTTGCCTCTGAAACCGATGTTTCCGCAATATTAAGTACATGTTTCCACCTTAGGCAAAAAAATGCGGCAGCCTGTGCAGAGGCTGCCGCTTGTTCTTATTACTGCGCGTTGAACGTTTCGTCCAGCTTGGATTGAACGGTTTGCTTGATGCTCTCCATGCCGGAAGCCGGTGCCGTTTCGCCGTGGAGAATCGCCCACACCGTGTTGAAGAAGTCGCCTTCGATGCCAATACCCGGATAGATCAGCGGGTTCACGAAGTCGGAAATTTTCATTGCCAATTCTACATCTTCTTCCGTGGACATATTGTTCTCATTCGACTCTCTCTTATTCTGCTCGACGCGGTCCCACAGCTGCAGCTCTTGCCAAATCCGCGCCACTTCTTTCGGATGCTTCGCGTTCGCCGGCATATACCACATCGTGAAGTTGGTGACGACGTTGGAATAATTCGTGGCCTTCGGACCTTTCGGGAAATAAGTAAAGCCCATTTCGTCTGTCATCGCGTTCATATGGCCGCCTCCTTCCCACAGCTCGCCGGTAACGAACGCGGCTTTCCCTGCGGTGAAGGTCGTTGCCGCATCGTTATAATCGCCGAAGTTACGGTTGGTGTTCGGCATCATCACCTTATGCGTATTGACCAGGTCGTTCAGGAATTCGATCGCTTCCAAGCTGTTCGGATCCGTGCCGGAGTATACCCATTTGCCGCTGTCGTCTTGTTTGATGATGGAGCCGCCGTTCGCATACAGCATAATTCTTGCCAAAATGCCCGCATGGTTGACGAGACCCCATTGGTCCGTTACGCCGTCTCCGTCCGTATCCTTCGTTGCCGCCTTCAGAATCTCCAGGAACTTATCCCAGTTCCATTGATCCTGTGCCATCAATTCATGCGGATCCGGCAAGCCTTCGCGTTCGAGAAGCGTCCGGTTGTAATAAATGCCGGAGCCCGCGTTTACGGACATTAAGAAGCCGTATTGTTTGCCGTTATAGGATCCGAACTCTCTCATCCCTTCAGGCCATCTTGGGTCATCCAAATCAAACAGATCATCGATCGGCAGGAGCAAGCCTTGGTTAATCAGAGGCACAGCACCGTACAGATCGAGCAGGACGATATCGGCAGGCGGTTCCCCGGACAATCCGCCTTCGATGATTCTATTGGCATTCTCGCCCCACGGAAGAACCTCCCATACGATCTTCGTATTGTATTTCTCTTCAACCGCAGCTTGACGCTCCAGGATCAAATCCCCCTCCAACGTCCCTGCTTGCGGGCCGCCGCCCCATACGAGAATTTTGATTTCTTCGCCGTTCATGCTGAATTCCGCAGGCTGCGCGAAGAGATCCGCAATCCCGGGTTCGGCCGGTGTATCCGCAGGCTGATCCGCCGGCGGATTCGCGGGAGGATCTGACGGTGCTGGCGTCTGTGCCGGCGGATCCGCAGGGGGCGGATCGGACGCGGCAGGTGTGCCGGAATTGCAAGCGGTCACAAACAATAGAGCAAGAATGAGCATAAACAGCGATAACTTCTTAAAAGATTTACTCATAATGAACCTCCCTGGTTTATTTATGCAAGATTCACTACTTCTCATATGTCCCTTGTATAAATTGATACAAGAGATCATAATTGCGGCGCACCTCAGGATCTTCACTCTGTGCCGCTTGAAGCACTGAATAGTTGCCTTGATAATAAGCCTTGAACGCGCCGATCATGTACCCGTAATCGATACCGCCGTTAAGATAGTCGCAGATGGCCGGTCCACGCACCGTCCCAGAATTCGGATGACCCGAATTTGCCGTCCGTCAATTCTTTGCCCGAGTCCGGCCAGGCGGCATCGGCAGGCTGGGAAATCGCATAATCCAGGCCAGCCGCAAGATTCTTAAACTCTGGAGTTCCCTCTTCTCCGCCGCTGCCGAAGGCAGGCGTCATGCTCGTCACCGCCAAGATCAAGGTTATAATCGAAACGATTATTTTTCTCAAAAATCAAACCTCCTTTGCCCTTTACTTCTTCTCATACTGTCCGTTCATAAATTGATACGTCCAGTCATACACCTCCCTTCGTTCCGATTCCGTGCTCTCCGCCGCCTTCTGCAGCGTTCGGATGTCCTGGTAGTAAGCACGAAACACATCGCCGTCAAACCCGAAATCGATTCCGCCGTTCAAGTAATCGATGTACCGCTGTTTGAAGGATGCATCCGTAAATACCCGGTCGTCCAATTCAATCTCCACGCCGACCCTCACCATCTGTGAAAGCTCCGCGGAACGTTGAATTTGGACAGGCTCGGTATTGTTAAAGAAGTGGTTCGGCTGCAGCGCGACAGCATCAAATCCGAGCCGCTCCCAGCTGCGAACGCCCCTTGCCGTGAAGTAAGGGATCCAGTAGAAGATAAGGTCCCGTTCCCGAACGAGTTCGGAAGCGTATTGAACCACTTGTTCCTCTAAGGAATTAATGGATTCATTCATCCAATACAGCCCTGTCAGCTCGAGATGCCCGTAAGCGCTCTCATCCCAACGTTTCATCAGTTCATCGATATACCATTTCACGGCTTTCTTCCGGTCTTCATTGGCAGCCATAATCGAACGGCTAAAGCCTTGCGCGAAATTTTCCGACTTGCCGTCACCGTCAATATCGCCGAAATCATCTTGATTCGGCGCCGGGTAAGGGATCATAAATACAACCTTCATGCGATACTCCGGCTGCCCGAGCTGCTCCGCCACTTCCTTCACAGCCTCGTTGAGCTTCCCGGCGTCTCCTTCTTCTCCGAACGTCTTATCCAAATACCATAGCCAATCCTTCATATTCCCCGGGGTTTCCCCTTCAACAAAGCTGCGATGGTACTTCGACCAGATGCCTAAAAAGAGTCCTCCATCGAACATAAAATCCGACGGTTTCCCATTCTCGTCAACATAGCCAACATAAGGAACGAATTGTTCCTTCCTCCAATCTCCGAGATTGCTCGGATATTGGCCGTTATAGAACAAGATCAGATCATGGATATTTCCCGTCTGCTCACCGGCCCGCATATACTGCATATCCGCGACCGGCTCCTGATCCGGCCGGACTTCGGCGGCTGCCCTGCGCTTACCGTCCGTGCCCCAGATCTCAATTTCATCCAAGAGCACCCATCCGTCGACCAGAAAAGAAACCTTCACATATTGGGCATATACCATCTCGTGTCTGTCGCTTCCAGGAACACCGTCTTCCGCCCCGTTCCATTCGAAGGTTTGCCGCTTCGACAATTCGCTGTCGGGAGACACTTCCGTTGGAATCGTTGCGAGCGTTCCCCATTTCTCTCCGTCGTTGGAGACGGAAATCGTCAGATTCAACGGAACCCGAATGCTGTAAGCGGCGCCTTGCAGGAAATGTGCCGTAATTCTCGAGATGGACTTCCGCTCCTTCAAATCAAAGGTGACGGTTCTTCGAAGCTGCCCTTCATGACCCTGCCAGTTGTCGTCGGTGTAGACAACCCCTCCAAGAATACCATCCGTCAGCTCTCCGCCGGCATCAGGATACTGCTCGGATGCGGGAATCGAAAGCTCGTAATCAAGATTCAACGCGAGATTTTTCTCTTCGAAAGGCTCTTCCGGGGTACAGCCGGCTGCCAGGAGCAAGATGAAGCCTATCCACCACAACTTCCGGTTGTTCATTTTTTGGTGTACGTTCCTTTCACGAACTCATAGGTCCAATCATAGAACTTTCGTTGTTCCGGGTCGCTGCTGCGCGAAGCCATTTCAAGAAATTTAACATCTTGGTAATAACCCTTGAATACATCCTTCTCATAGCCGAAATCGACGGCACCGTTTAAGTAGTCAATGTATTTCTGCTCAAACTTCGGATTCTGGAACGCTCTCGGGTCGACTTCAATTTCTACGCCCATCCCCGCTTTCCGCGCCAGATGGGCCGTTTCCTCAATGCGGGAGGCTTCCGAATCGCCGAAGAAGTGATTCGGCTGAAGGATGGCGGCATCGAAGCCGAGCTCCTCCCACTTCTCGTATTGCTCTGCCTTAAACCACGGGATAAAGAAATATTTCAATCCTTTGTCATGGACCAGATCACCAGTGTACCGGACCAAGTCATTCTCGAAAGGAACCGCTGCACGAACAGCTTCGTTCATCCAATATAAGGCGCTCAGCTCCAGCCTCGAATATTGTGCTGCGTTCTCTTGCCAACGCTCCCACACCTGATCGACATACCAGCGGACAGCCTGCTGCTTATTCGCGTGGGCTTCCTCAGGAGAGACCAGCTCCGGCGAGAAGCATAACGAACCGGCGCCGTCGAGAACCCCGAACGCTTTCTGTCTCGGATCGGGATACGGGATCATAATGACAACCTTCATCTTGGTATCCTGATCGCCAAGCTGCTCTCCCGCCAACGTCACCGCTTGATTTAATTTGCTTAAGTCACCGCCATCGCCGAACGTTTTGTCCAAATACCATATCCAATCTTCAAGATCGTTCGGGTTCTCCGACTCTTCGTAACCGTGGAACCGATGCGACCATTTCGCGAGAAACAAGCAGCCGTCATAGAACCAATCCTTCGCTTTACCTTGTTCATCCAGATAGCTGACATAAGGCAGGAATTGCTCCGTGGTCCATATGCCGGCGTTGTTTTTGTAATGGCCGTTGTAGAATAGAACCAGATTGTTGATGCCGGCGGTCTGTTCGCCTGCCCGCATGAAATCATTTAAGGACATGTTTTCTCCTCCGATGGAACGGGATCGTGCTCCCGTATTTATTTTTGATAAAAAGATAGATGTCATCGTAGAAGCGCCTGCCCAGCGCCCCATGCTGCGTGTACAGCTCATAGAGAGCCTGCACATCCTGATAGAATGCTAGGAGAGAATGCTGCATGTAGCCGTACTTTCTTCCTCCATGCAGATAGCGATAGAAGGCTTGCCGGTACCCTTTGCTCGTGACTACTTTGGCATCCATCTCGATTTCCATCCCTTGGTTCATTCGATACGCCAGCTCAGCACATTCCCGGATGCGATCCTCCGTGCTCTGCTCATGATAGTAGTGGTTCGGCTGCATAATCGTAAAATCGAAGAAGAACCGCTTCCCTTCCCCTTTATGTATGGCACCCCACCAAGGAATCCAACCTAGCTTCAGCTGCTTCTGATGGAGATATTCCGAGGTGAACCTGATATTCTCCACCTCCCCCGGCACACCGGGGTCCACATCCTCTTGCGCCCAATAAAAACCGATGATCTCCAAGTGTTTGTAATTTCTTTGCTCGAATCGCTGCAGGAACGAATCAATATACCATTTCACCGCAAGATTGCGGTTTTCCAGCGTATCCAGGCTTTCTTCAACGCCATCCCCGTTCACGTCCCCGAACTGTGCCAACTTCGCTTCCGGAAACGGCATCATGACAATCACCTTGACCCGGTAATCGGGTTTGCCGAGCTTTCTGCCCGTCTCCGCCGCGGCGGCGTCCAATGCCTCCAGCTGCTGATTCGGGAGGAACAGTCTGTCCAAGGCCCATTGCCAGTCTTTCATCTTGCCCGGCTGGGAATCCCGCACCCAATCATAATATCTGTGAAAATTCCTATGATTCGGCGTTCGTAAAGCGATAAATAGAAATGTATCAAAAAAGAAGTCTATCGGTTCCCCGTCTAGACCCGCATACCCGACGTAGGGCAAAAATTTCTCCTTCGTCCATTCGCCGTAGCCCTGCCGGCCGCTCCCTTGTTGATCATAATGGCCGTAATAGACGAGCAAGATGTGACTGGCGCCTCCGGCTTGCTCGCAGCCTTGTGGAAGATAGCCTTGTTCGACTTTGATCACCTACGCTTTCGGCAGAATGCTTGCATGCTTCTTATACTGGGAAGGAGACATGCCTGAATGTTTCTTAAACAATCTCGAGAAATAGGCTAGATCCTTAAAGCCGGCTTTATAGCACACATCGGTGACGGTCCGCTGCGGCTGCAGCAACAGCTCCATGGCGTATTTGAGCCTCAAGTCTGCAACATAGTCTGTAAGCGTTTTACCGGTAAAATATTTAAAAAGATCACAGAAGTAAGTTTTGGACAACATTGCGACCTTGCACATATGATCCAGCCTGATTTCTTCTGTGAAATGTTGATGGATATAATCGACCGCGACGTTAATCATTGGACGGTATTTATCCAGTTTATCTCCCATATCCTTCAATTCATCGTTCCGCAGTTCCCTGGTAATCATGGACACAAGCCGTAACATATTTCCTTTTAATAAGGGTTCGTAGTAGCTTCTCTGCTCGGTGTATTCGTCAAGCATTTCTTCGAGGATTTGATGAATGCGGTGATTCAGACTGCTGGTGAGTATAATCTTAAGAGGTATTTTCTCAAATACAGAAGGCAGCTTCTCCAGAAGATGGCGGTCGTCGCCAATAAACTCGGGAAGAAACTCGCAGCCGATGATTTCCACGGCTCCTGGTTCCCAAGTTACGCGGTGCACGGTGTAAGGCGGAATGACAAACAAATTGCCGGCGACCATCAAATACTCCTCGCCGTTCATGCAGTGCTTGAATTTTCCTTGCACGACATACCAAATCTGGTAGTAATCATGCGCGTGATCCCGCTGCACCAGATCGAAGCGCTTGTCAATCTTATATAACTTGCATGGCAGATGCTCTCTCATTTCATATTCGGAATGAAAGAATCGAACATGTCTGCCCAGTGACGAAAGATCTGCGCTAAGCCCGCTTTGCATCAATCTCATTCACCACCCTTTGCTTCATTATAAAAGGAAACTTTTAGACTATGGTACAATGAATTTGCACAATTATCCATTTTTGTCGTAAAACAACGCGAGTCGACAGCCTTAGAAAAGGTTGCCGCCTTGGTAACATCAAAGGTTCCTATGGAAGAAATTTATAAAAGAGTCTTGGTGTAATAAGGGAAAGCAGCATATGTTGGTCCTCCGGCAGCTCCGTCTGAAGTGGCACAAGGTGTGCCCTTTTCAGGCTATAGGTAGGTTAGAAAGCGGTAGTGGTGTAGCCAATTGGCGGTACAGAGGCGGTCGAACGGGTCAAGTCTCCTTTTTGGCGAATCCGACAATACCGTTCAGCAGGCCGAACAATGCAATTAGAAATCCTATGATTCTTCCTTCAGCAAACGCTAGAATACATACACCGCCAAACAAAATGAGCATTATGCCAAAAACGAGAATTTGCAATGGTTTGCGGTCAATGAAGCCCATTGCCAACAGGAAGATATATACCATCGTCGCTACAATGAAGACACTTACAGGGATGATGATTTCCACCGATCGGATTCCCCCTCTCCCCGCAAATTTACCATATATCCCCTCCCCCATCAACGCGGATATGCATTGTTTCCCTTGCTGCGGGACAAACTTTGGATGCTATTGTAAGAAAACTTTGGAAGGAGGCACCAGTATGGGACGCAACACGAACGATAACCGCAGCAAGAAATCCGAGCCCGGCAACAACCACGATTCCGCGGTCCCCGGCTCCACAAGATCGGGGAAAAGAACGAATCCTACCAAGTAACGGGAGCGTGCGGCACATCCCATTGGTTGCGGGGAGCGTGCCGCTTCCTCCTGCCACTGTGCTTTCCCGCGCACCCCTAGCCTCATTTCGGACACTTTGTACCTCTTTTCGGACAGCGACGCTTACAATTCAGGACACCCTGTCCCCTTTATCCGCCGCAACACCCCTTCCCCCACGCGCCCCCGCCTCATTTCGGACACCATGTACCTCTTTCCGGACAGCGACGCTTACAATTCAGGACACCCTGTCCCCTTTATCCGCCGCAACACCCCTCCTCCACGCGCCCCCGCCTCATTTCGGACACTTTGTACCTCTTTCCGGACAGCGACGCATACAATTCAGGACAACTTGTCCCCTGCATAATCAATACAGCAGCTAACCTCTGGACAAAGTCCCTCAATATACCTAAAATGGGGATATGTGAAGCACACATGAGCCCTTAACCGGGATACCATGTGTGCTATTTCTTTTTATAAAGGAGGAAACACCCGTGCATCCTGAAGTAAGGAAGTTTTCCGAAGCATTCACCTTAAAGATGAAGCGGTTAAATCGCAACGTACAACTCAACGAGAATGAACTTAGGTTCCTGGACCAAGTGTTCGGCCCCGAGTTCTCGTACAATTTTCAAGGGTTGACCCCACAGATGCCGTTCACCGACTATACGGGTACCGATCGCTACATTGACTTCCATTATGAAAGCGGCCCGATCCGCGTCATTATTGAAGCCGACAGTTTAAAGCACCACGTAACAGGTATTACGCTGCAACAATACGATGATCATATGGAACGGCAGAACGATATGATATTAAATGGCGGATGGATACTCGTCCGCTTCCCTGCAAATATGATTAGACGCAGACCAATGGTTTGTCGACGACAACTCGTTCAAGCTGTAGGGAAAAGCTTGATCAACTCAAAACTGCGTTCCATTAAAAGCAAGGAAGAGATTTGGTTACAAACCAGGATGGAAATTATACAATTTATTGATGAAAATGGGCTAGTGAAGCCGTCTGATCTTTCGAGGAGATACGGTGTCCATATAAGAACTGCCAGGAGATGGCTTCAAAGAATGGTCAAAGAGGGAGACCTTATCGCACAACGCGGTAAGCGTGTAGTAATAGGCTATAAACTGACTCCAAATGATGATGAAAGCCATTAATAGGAATTACCGCTGCCCTTGCGCCGCATTCCGGACACCATGTACCTCTTTCCGGACAGCGGCGCTTACAACTTAGGACAACTTGTATCCTTTACCTGCAGCAATCCTACTTCTCCACGCACCCCCGCCTCATTTCGGACACCATGTACCTCTTTCCGGACAGCAACGCTTACTATTCAGGACAACTTGTACCCTTTACCTGCCGCAATCCTATTTCTCCACGCACCCCCGCCTCATTTCGGACACCATGTACCTCTTTCCGGACAGCAACGCTTACAATTCAGGACACCCTGTCCCCTTTATCCGCCGCAACACCCCTTCTTCACGCACCCCGCCTCATTTCGGACACCATGTACCTCTTTCCGGACAGCGACGCTTACAATTCAGGACAACTTGTCCTCATTAGCTGCCGACCCGACTTTCTTCTGCGCCAAGCATACGGGACCGAGAGTGTATGTGGACAAGTGAGGCTACCTAGCAATGCGGTGGGATTGTCACAAATTGCTCTTGCATAAGCCCCGAACTTCATGTAGAATGTCGAAAAACGAATCACGCGATCATGCCTGTGAAGAGCATCCAACTCGGAGGCGTTCTCGTCAAGGGATGGAAACATCCCCTAAGTTAACCGGCCCGCCCGTTACCGCGGAACCTAAAGTGGATTGGACCCGTCAAGGTCCAATCAAGTTGGGTGGCACCGCGAGCGAAGCGCTCCTCGTCCCATACGGAGAGGAGCGCTTTTGGTATTTTTCATAACTTTGAAAAAGGAGCGGGCAAACATGTTACACATCCAATGGATTCGCGAGCATGCGGAGGAAGTACAGCAAATCGCCAATCTAAAGAAGATCGACATCAATATTGCGGAATTGTTGGAGGTCGATCGGCATAGGCGTAGATTAATACAACAAGTAGAGCAGTTAAGGCAGCTTCGAAACGACATCGCGAAACAAATTCCGCAACTCATTCGCGAAGGATCGCGCACGGAGGTGGAGGCAAAGAAGCAAGAAGCAAAGCAAGTGAACCAAGAATTGAACACTCTGGAGCCGGAGTTGACAGAAGCGGAGAAGAAATTTCAACATCTCATGCTGCTGGTTCCGAATATCGTCTCGCC
>Ga0182742_1004547_pt1 | contig 12488 bp, 8 predicted proteins | sample eDN5th37CBELigMG_FD_128880 | JGI IMG/M metagenome (GOLD analysis project Ga0182742, IMG submission 128880) | Enriched Miracle-Growth compost microbial communities from Emeryville, California, USA - eDNA 5th pass 37_C BE-Lig MG (version 2)... ... | reverse complement strand
GACCTGCGCCGCGCTCGGAAGATCCTCGACACCGACCATTACGACCTGGAGAAGATCAAGGAGCGCATCCTCGAATACCTGGCCGTCCGCAAGCTTAAGAAGGACATGAAGGGCCCGATCCTCTGCCTGGCCGGCCCGCCGGGAACCGGCAAGACGTCGCTGGGCAAGAGCATCGCCAAGGCGCTTGGCCGCGAGTTCATCCGCGTCAGCCTGGGCGGCGTTCACGACGAGGCCGAGATTCGGGGCCACCGCCGAACCTACGTGGCGGCCATGCCCGGCCGGATCATCCAGGGGTTGCGCAAGGCGGGAACCAACAACCCCGTCTTCATGCTCGACGAGGTCGACAAGCTGGGCGCCGACTTCCGGGGCGACCCCTCCTCGGCGCTTCTGGAGGTGCTCGACCCCGAGCAAAACTCCACCTTCCGCGACCACTACCTGGACGTGGATTTCGACCTCTCGAAGGTCATGTTCATCGCCACGGCCAACATGCTGGAGACGATCCCCTCTCCGCTTCTGGACCGAATGGAGGTGTTGAACCTCCCTGGTTACAGCGAGGAGGAGAAGACGCTGATCGCCCAGAAGTACATCATTCCCAAGCAGCTTGAGGCGCACGGGCTGGTCGAGGGCGACCTGGAGATCACCGACCAGGCGCTGAAGCGGATCATCGCCGAATACACGCGCGAGGCCGGCCTGCGCAATCTGGAGCGCGAGATCGCCGCCATCTGCCGCAAGACGGCCCGCCGCCGCGCCGAGGGAAAGCGGCGGCTGGCGACCGTCGGCCCCGCGCGCGTCCCCGAGTTGCTGGGCCCCTCCCGCTACTTCCGTGAACTGGCGGATCGGACGGGCGTTCCCGGCGTCGCCACCGGCTTGGCCTGGACCCCCTCCGGGGGCGAAATCCTCTTCATCGAGGCGACCGGAATGCCGGGCAAAGGGGGGTTGACCCTCACCGGCCTGCTCGGCGACTCCATGCGGGAAAGCGCCCAGGCGGCGATGAGCTACCTGCGAAGCCACGCCAAGACGCTGTCTCTCGACGCCGCGAAGATCGGCGAAACCGACGTGCACATCCACGTTCCCGCCGGCGCGGTGCCCAAGGACGGCCCCTCGGCGGGCGTGGCGATCGCGGCGGCCCTGATCAGCCTCTTCCGAGGCCAGCCGATCACTCAGGAGCTGGCGATGACCGGCGAGGTGACGTTGACCGGCCGCGTCCTGCCCGTCGGCGGGGTCCGCGAGAAGGTGCTGGCCGCCCGCCGCGCGGGGATTCACACGATTATTCTCCCTCGGCACAATGAAAAAGACCTGGTGGAGATCCCCCAGGAGGTTAAGGCCGACCTGACCTTCCGCCTGGTCGACACGCTCGACGACGTCGTCCCTCGCCTGTTCGAAGCCGCCGTGGCGGTCGCCGGCCGCAAGCCCGAGCCGGCGAAGACCTCGGCCCGAAAGGCGACACCGAAGCCCCGCAAAAAGGTCGCCGAACCGAACGTCCAGGCCAACGGCCGCTCCAACCCCAAACCGCAACGTCGGACGAAGAGTCTGTAAATGGGTCCGCGCCGAGGCCTCGCGGCCTCGGCGCGGCGTTCGTCGTCCTTCGCCGAAACCGCCCCGCCGCGCCGTCTCATGCACTTGTCCTCAACGCCAACCCGTCGCGCTCGTTTAACCGGCCTGGTCCGATCGTTCTCCGGCGCGCTCGCCCTGAAGGGAGTGGACCTGGAGCTGCGGGGGGGCGAGATCCACGCGCTCTGCGGCGAAAACGGCGCGGGCAAAAGCACGCTCATTCAGATTCTGGGCGGGGTGATCCGGCCCGATTCCGGGACGATCGCCATCGACGGCCAAGAGGTCCGCTTCGCCGACCCCGCCGCGGCGCTCGCCGCCGGTATCGCGATCATTTATCAGGAGTTGAGCCTGGTCGACGGCCTGACCGTGGCCGAGAACCTGGCGCTCGGCAACGAGCCCCGCGTCGGCCCCTGGATCGACCGCCGGACGATGCGCCGGCGCGCCGCCGAACGGCTCGAAGCGCTGAACTTTCGGCTCGATCCCAACGCCCGCGTCTCGTCGCTGACGATCGGCCAGAAGCAGCAGGTCGAGATCGCCAAGGCGCTCGGCCGCGACGCGCGTGTTTTGGTTCTCGACGAGCCGACCGCCGCGCTCTCGCGGGCCGAGACCGAACGCCTCTTCGCGATTCTCCGCGACCTTCGGGCCCAGGGGATCGCCATCCTTTACGTCTCGCACCACCTCGACGAGGTGTTCGAGATCTCCGACTCGATCACCGTCCTCCGCGACGGCCGGCGGATCGGCTCCTGGCCGACGGCCGAGATGGACCTGGATCGGGTCGTCGCGGCGATGGTCGGCGAGGCCGTCGACGTCCGCGAGCGACCGCCCCGCGAGGCGTTGGGCCCCCCCTTGCTCCGCGTCGCCGACGCCCGGGGCGAGACCCTCCGCGGGGTCGATCTCACCATCGCGCCGGGCGAGGTCGTCGGCCTGACCGGGCTGGCCGGCGCGGGGCATGAGGAACTCGCCTCGGCGCTCTTCGGCCTGGCGTCGCTCTCGGGCGGCTCGATCGAGTGGAAAGGAAGCCCCCTCCGCGTCCGCCATCCCAGCGAGGCGAGCGAACAAGGAATCGTCCTGGTGCCGGCCGACCGCCGTCGGCAGGGCCTCATCCCCGTCTGGGGCGTTCTCGAAAACATCGCGGTCGCCAACGAGCCGGCGCTCTCCCGCCTGGGCTGGATTCGCCGAGGCCGGCGGCGAAGGCTGGCCGAGGAGTGGAGCCGGCGGTTCGAGGTCGTCGCCTCCAGCCTCGCGCAGCCGGTGTTGACGCTTTCGGGGGGCAACCAGCAGAAGGTCCTGCTCGCCCGCTGGGCCGCCCGCGAGCCCGATTTGTTCATCCTCAACGAGCCGACGCGGGGAATCGACGTCAAGACCCGCGAGGCGATACATCGGTGGGTCGACGAGGTTGCCGACTCGGGCCGAAGCGTCCTGCTGGTCTCCTCCGACACCCAGGAGATGATCCGTCTGGCCGATCGCTGCGTCGTTCTGCGGGACGGCCGGGTCGCCCGGCGGCTCGAACCCCCGGCGCTCACCGAGCACGCCCTCGTCGCGGCCATGATCGAAGGCTGAATCCACCGGCCCAAGCCTCCAGGAACTTTCCCGATGCCCTCGAAACTCCGCCCGCTGCTTGGCCGGGTTCCTCAAATCCTCTTGATCGTCGTCGCGCTCGTCTTGATGGTTCAGACCGAGCGGTTCTTCACGCCCGGCACCCTCGCCAGCATCTTGACCCAGGCGAGCATCGTCGGCGTGCTGGCGATCGGCCAGACCTTCGTGCTCCTCGGCGGTGGGTTCGACCTTTCTCAAGGGGCGATGCTCGCTCTGACGGCCGCCGCGGTCGCGCATCTGAACCAGTGGGAGGCGGGGACCGCGGCCTGCCTCGCGGCGGCGGCCGGCGTGGGGCTCTTGCTCGGAGCGATCAACGGATTCTTCGTGTCGGTCGTCCGCGCCAATCCGTTCGTCACGACGTTGAGCACGCTTTTGATCTTCCGAGGGGCCGCGTTCATCGCGCTGGAGGGTCGGCCCTTCTCCAATATCCGGGTTTTTCAATTCCTTGACTCGGGCTTTCAGATCGGCGCGACGCACCTGCCCTATCGCGGCTTGATCTTCCTGGCGGTCACCTTCGCGGCCTGGGTCGTTTTGAGAATGACCGTCTTCGGCCAGCACGTTTACGCCCTTGGCGGCAACGCCGACGCGGCGCGGCTGGCGGGGGTCCGCACCACGCGCTTGCGGATCGCGACCTTCGCCATCAGCGGCCTCTCGGCCGGGGTGGCGGCGGTCCTGTTCCTCTCCTGGCTTCGGGTCGCCAAGCCCGACACGGCCACCGGATACGAACTCGATTCGATCGCCGCGTGCGTCGTCGGGGGTGTGTCGCTTCAAGGGGGTCGCGGCGGCGCGCTCGGGGCCGCGGCCGGCTGCCTGCTGCTTCAAGCCCTGCGGACCCAGATCACGATGAGCGGCTTCCCCGAGGAATACCGGACGTTCGTCACCGGGCTGGTCATCCTCGTCTTCGCCGCCGCCGACGCCCTGGCCCGCCGCAACGAGCGAGTCTGACAATCGGGGAACGCCTTGAAGCGAGGGCCCCCCCGCGCGATCTTGCGTCGCGGGAGCGAGGGGGGGATGATGGGGGAACCTATCCAATTGGCTCGGGTCGGATCGGGCCGTTCCTTGGGTTCCGTCGCGGGAGAGGCGCTTTGGATCGAGCGGCGAAGTATGCGACGTCCTCTCAGGTGATTCTGGCGGTTCTGGGGGTGATCGGGGCCGTCTATCTCTTGAAGACGATCCTGGCGCCGATTGTTTTCGCCCTGGTCTTCGCCTGCATCTTCTCCCCCGTCGCCGGCTTCTTCCGGCGATGGTTTCCGTTTGGGCCGGTGGGGGCGCTGGGGCTCTTCGCGCTTCTCGTGCTGGGGGCGCTTTACCTGGCCAGCCTGACGGCCGAGAGCCTGACGCGCGTCGCCAACACGGTGCCGGCCGACATCGAACGCCTGGCCGGACAGATTAGCCGGCGGATCACCGAGATCATCCGCGAGCAGCCGTCGCTGCGGGTGATCCTTCCCGAGCCGGGGACCATCGACCGGCTCGGCGACACGAACCGGGCGCTCGTGATCGAAAAATTGAGCCTGGGATTTGGCGACCTGACCACGCTGGTCGTCCAGACGTTCATCGTGCTGGTCCTGGTGATCTTCCTCTTGATCGAGAGCGAGATGCTCACGACCAAGGTTTTGCGGTTCTTCGCCCAGACCCCCGAATCGGCCCGCCGCGCCCGGTTGATCCTGGAGCAGACCACGCGAAAGATCCGGGCGTATCTGATCGCGCGGACCATCATCAACCTCGGCGTCGGGGTGGTGGTCGCGTTTGGACTCTGGCTCTTGGGGATCAACTTCGCCATCCTGCTTGGCCTGTTCGCCGCGGTGACGAACTACGTTCCCTACATCGGTCAACTCGCGGGAGGAGCCCTGCCAACTCTGATCGCGCTGGGGCAGACCGGCTCGCTGGGCGACGGCCTGATCGTCGCCGCCATGTACCTGGCCGTGCTCGGGATCGACGGCTACATCGTCACGCCGCTGGCGATGGGAAAGTCGCTTGACTTAAATGGCACGACCGTCTTGATCGCCTGCCTGTTCTGGGGCTACATCTGGGGACTGGCGGGCCTGATCCTCGCCATGCCGATCACGGTGAGCATCAAACTCGTCTGTCAGACGGTCCCCGACCTGAACCGTTGGGCCGAATTGATGAGCGTCGAATGGCGGTCGCCGCCGTTGGTCGACCCGCTCGCCGCGCCGCCCTGGAGCGCCGCCGCCGCCGAATTCGAGGACGCTCCCCCCGCGAAGAACCCCAAGACCGACGACGTCTCGGCCCTCTCCGGCTGAACCCGACCCGTATTCTCCAACCGAGCAAAGGGGCTTTCCCGTGAGACCATCAGGCGCTTCGCGTCGCGCGTTCCTGGAGGCCGCCGGCGTCGCGGCCGGCGTCGGTTCGGTCGCGGTCCGGGGATCGTCGGCCGAGAACGATCGACCCGACCCCGAGCGAAAGCCCCGAATCGCCGCGCTCGCATCGACGTTTTTCTACCTATCGCACGCCTATCACATCGTCGGCCGGTTCCTCGACGGCTTCCCGGTTTACGACGGCCCCGGCCGGACGGCCGAACAAAACCATCACCAACCGCCGTTCGAGATCGCCAGCCTTTATATCGAGCAGGTGGACGACGCGATCGACCTGGGCCGGGCCCGGGCGCGCGAGGCGGGGGTTCGGCTCAGCCCGACCATCGCCGACGCTCTGACCCTCGGCACCGGCAAGCTCGCCGTCGACGGCGTTCTGCTGATCGCCGAGCACGGCGATTATCCGCTCAACGACCGGCTGCAAAAACTCTACCCCCGCGGGGCCTACTTCCGCCAGGTCCTCGACGTCTTCCGCGCTTCCGACCGAGCCGTTCCCGTCTTCGTCGACAAGCATCTGTCGTACAGCCGGGTCGAGGCTCAACAGATGGTCGACCAGGCGAAGGCCCAGGGCGTTCCGCTGATGGCCGGATCCAGCCTACCCGTCACCTGGCGCAGGCCCGAGCTGGAGATTCCCCTCGGCCGGCCGATGCGCGAGATCGTCGTCGCCTCGCGCGGGAACCTTGAAATCTTCGGGTTCCACGCGCTTGAGACCCTTCAGTGCATGGCCGAACGGCGCGACCGGCGCGGCAAGCCGCAGGGGGTGGCGGCGGTCACCTGCCTGGAGGGAGACACCGTGTGGGAGGCCGGCGACCGCGGCGTCTGGTCGTGGGAGTTGCTCCGTCACGCCCTGGGACGAAGCAACACGGTCAACCCGGGCGACATTCGCCGAAACACGCGCGAGTTCAAGCCCCCCGGCGTCCGCGACGTGGAGACGATCCTCACCCATCCGGTCGCCTTCGTCGTCGAATACGTCGACGGCCTCCGCGCCACCGCGCTCATCCTCAACGGCCACGTCGACGACACGACGGTCGCCGTTCGGACGGTCGATTCCTCGGGCCGGGAGACGATCGTCTCAACCCTGACCTATCTTCCCGCCCCTCCGGGCGCGAGCTTCTTCAACCCGCTGGTCTTGCGGATCGAAGACTTTTTCAAGGCGGGCCGGCCCCCCTACCCCGTCCAGCGAACGCTGCTGACCGGCGGCGCGCTCGACGCGGCCCTGGAAAGCCGGACCCGCGAGCACGCCCGGATCGAAACCCCCGAGTTGGCGTCCATCGACTACCTGGCCCCCGCCGACTCGGGTTTCATCCGATCCAGCCTCACCGATCCAACGCCCAACCGATTGTAGGGACGACTCGGCGCTCCGCGAGGCCGGGCGCGCCGTGTGCATGCGCGCTCCCGTGGGAATCCAACCGAAGTCCCCATCCAGGAGCCATGCAATGGATCTTGATCGCATCGTTCCGACAAAACGGGCCTGGTCGCTGTTTGATGAATTCAAGGCGTTCGCGTTCAAGGGGAACGTGATTGACCTGGCGATCGGCGTCATCATCGGGGCCGCGTTCGGTAAGATCGTCGATTCGCTGGTCAAAAGCATCATCATGCCCTTGATCAGCGTCGCCATGCCCGCCCAGCAGAGCTATCAGGACTGGGCCTGGACGATCAACGGCAAAACCATCCCCTACGGCCAGTTCCTCGCGGAAGTCGTCAACTTCCTGATCGTGGCCGCCGCGCTGTTTCTGTTCGTGGTCAAGTTCCTGGGCTGGCTCATGAAGACGAAGAAGGAGGAAGCCACCGCGCCCCCTCCCCCGACAAAGGAGGAGCAACTCTTGGCTGAGATCCGCGATCTTCTGAAAGTCCAGACCGCGGCGGGACGCCCGGTCGGCGACCACGCCCCGCCGCGCGTGTAGAATCGTCGGTCGTGGCCGAAGTTCCGTCTCGCGCATCCGTTTCCCGGAGGACGCCCATGCTCCCTCTCCGCCCGCTCGCCGCCCTCGCCGCGGCGGCGCTCATGCTTCCGGCTTCGGCCGTCCAGGCCGCCGATCGGCCCAACGTCGTGTTCATCCTGGCCGACGATCTGGGAATCAACGACCTGGGCTGTTACGGTCGCGAGGAGCACTCGACGCCCCGGCTCGACGAACTGGCGGCGCGGGGGGCGCGGTTCACGTCGGCGTATTGCGGCATGTCGATCTGCTCGGCGTCGCGGGCGGCGCTGATGACGGGTAAATCCCCGGCGCGGCTCCACATCACAACGTTCCTCCCCGGCCGGCCCGACGCTTCTTCGCAGAAACTCCTGCATCCGAAGATCGTCCAGAATCTGCCGTCGTCGGAAATCACGCTGGCCGAGCGGTTCAAGAGCCTCGGCTACGCGACGGGGCTTTTCGGCAAGTGGCACCTGGGGAACGCGCCGGGGTCGACGCCGACGGACCAGGGGTTCGACGAGGCGTTTTTGCCCCCGGCCAACACCAAGCCGTCGGCGACCGAGGGGGGCAAGGGCGAGTACGCCATCACCCACAAGGCGATCGAGTTCATGGAGCGGCGCAAGGACGAGCCGTTCTTTCTGTACGTCGCCCACAACACGCCACACATCGCGCTGGCCGCGAAACCCGAGCTGATCGAGAAGAACCGCGACGCCTTCCACCCGACCTACGCCGCGATGATGGAGACGCTCGACGACACCGTCGGTCTGATCCTCGACGCGCTCGAGCGGAACGGGCTGTCGGAGGACACGATCGTCGTCTTCACCTCCGACAACGGCGGTCTGCACGTCCTGGAGGGAGGCGCCGTCCCCACGCACTCCACGCCCTTCCGCGCCGGCAAGGGCTATCTGAACGAAGGGGGCCTGCGGGTCCCGCTGATCGTCGCCTGGCCCGGCCGCATCCCCGCCGTGACCATCGACGTTCCCACAATTAACGAGGACTTCACGCAGACGTTCATGGAACTCTGCGGCGGCCCCGCGCCCACCGAACCGGGCCTGGAGGGCGTCAGCATCGCCCCCTTGCTTCTAGGCGGTCCCGCTCCCGCGCCGCGGTTGTTCGCGTTTCACTTCCCGCACTACACCAACCAGGGAAGCCGCCCCGCCGGATCGGTCCGGGAAGGGGATTGGAAGCTCATCGAGAACTACGAGGACGGGAACCTGGAACTCTATAATCTCGCCAACGATCCCGGCGAGCGCCACGACCTCGCCGCCGAGCAACCCGAGCGGGCCAGCGAGATGCGGGCGAAGCTCGACGCCTGGCGAACGGACGTCGGCGCCCAACTCAACACGCCCAATCCCGACTACGACCCGGCCCTCGCCGCGCCGATCTACCGCGACTTCGACTCCTCCGCCATCCGCCCCCGCGCCACCGCCGCCGAGACCGCCAAGATCTATCGAGCATGGCGCGACCTGATGAACGCCGCGGTGGCCAAGGCCCGGTAGATCGACGCGGCGATTTCAGGACTCTCGCCTTACGGCTTCACATGCGCCCGGGGCACGTCCTTGAACCGGCTCGACTCGAACGTCTTGATCCCCTCGGGGGTCTCGCGGGTGAAGATGGCCGCGGCGCCGGGAGTTTCGTCGATGAGCTTGAGGCCCTTTTCGGGGCCGAGGAGGTAGACGGCGGTCTCCAGCGCGTCGGCCGAAGCGCCGTCGGGGGCGACGACGGTGACGCTGGCGCGGTCTTCAACGGCCATGCCGGTCACGGGGTTAATAATGTGAGAATATCGCCGGCCGTCGATGACGACGAATCGCTCGGCGTCGCCGGCGGTCGAGGCGGCCTGATTGCGCAGCGACAGATAAATCTTCGGTTCGACGGTGCTGGGATAAAGCGAGGCGACGCCGATGGTCCAGCCGTCGGCGTCGGGGGGCGGATCGCCGACGACGACGTCGCCCGCGCCCGCCACCAGCGCCCGGGTCACGCCATGGGCCCGCAGAACGTCGATGGCGGCCTGCGCGGCGTAGCCCTTGGCGATGCCGCCGACGTCGAGCTTCATCCCCGGTTTCGTGAGATGAACCGTGCGGGCGGCCGGGTCGAGAATCATCTTGTCGGCGCCCACCAGGGAGCGGGCCTCGGCCAATTTTACCGGGTCGGGGAGCTGCCGCTCGCGCATCGCCCGCCGCCAGAGCCGGCCGACCGGGGCGATGGTCGGGTCCAACGCGCCGTTGGATTTCTCATAAAAATATTTCGCTTTTTCGAGCACGTCGAAAAGGTCGGCGCCGACGGGGACGGGGGCGCCCCCCGCGGCCTGTCCCAGCCGCGAGATTTCGCTCTCGGCCTCGTAGTCGCTGAGGACCGAATCCAACGCGGCGATCCGATCGAAGGCGGCGCGGGAGGCGCGTCTAGCGGGCGGTTCATCGGTGGAGTATAAAAGAATTCTGAAGGGGCTCCCCATGTGCGTTTCGACGAATTCGAACCGCGCGAGCTCCTCCGCCGACACCGTGCCAACGAGTGTCCAGAACACGACCAGAACGCACAGGCGACCGCCCATGGGCGATGGAACCATCAGACCTCTCCCCGCGACTCGGACTCATCCCTCGGTCGCCGGCCTCGCTTGGACCTCGACCTCTTGGAGCATATCAAACGTGATTCGCCAGCCGCACGCCCCTTATCGGGCCGCAGCGCTTTTGTTGTCCCTGGGCCTAATCACCTGCTCGGCGGCCGTCGCTCAAGAAGCGGCCGATCAGGCCAAGACCGAAGCGGACATGAAACCGTACACACAGTCCATCCCGGGGACCGAGCTGAAGTTCAACATGGTCCCGATTCCGGGCGGGGAATTCCTGATGGGAAGCCCCGAGACGGAGGCCGACCGGGAGGAGGACGAAGGCCCCCAACACCGCGTCAAAATCGCCCCCTTCTGGATGGGGACGCACGAGGTGACCTGGGACGAGTTCGACCAGTTCTGCTTCTCGCTCGACCTGAAGAAGAAGGCGCGCGAGGGGGTTAACCTGGAGAACCAGCCCGAGACCGAAAAGAAGGCCGACGCGGTCACCCGCCCCACCCCCCCCTACGCCGACATGACCTTCGGCTACGGCCACAAGAACCAGCCCGCCATCTGCATGACCCACCACGCGGCCATGGAATACACCCGCTGGCTCTCGGAGAAGACCGGCCTGCTCTACCGGCTGCCCACCGAAGCCGAATGGGAGTACGCCTGCCGCGCCGGAACCACGACCGCCTACTTCTTCGGGGATGATCCGGACGACCTGGAGGACTACGCCTGGTACGTCGAGAACGCCGAGAAGCCCCAACCGGTCGGCAAGAAGAAGCCCAATCCCTGGGGCCTCTACGACATCCACGGCAACGTCTCGGAATGGTGCCTGGATCTCTACGTTCCCGACTTCTACAAGCAGTTCGCCGGCAAGACCACGCTTGGGCCGTTCGCCGCCCCCACGGCCGACGAGTATCCCTACGTGGCCCGCGGCGGCAACTGGGACGACGATCCCGAGAACCTCCGCAGCGCCAAGCGGCTGGCGTCGGATCGCGAATGGAGCGTTCAGGACCCCCAGCGCCCCCAAAGCATCTGGTGGCACACCGACGCCCATTTCATCGGCTTCCGCGTCGTCCGGCCGCTTGAAGAACAGGAGTCCCTCAAGGGCGTGAAGTCGCTGGTGGTCAAGGGCGGGACGACGCGCTGAGCCGAGACGACGCCGCGACCCGGATCCACGTCCCCCGTCGAGCCGATTGAACCACGAGGACGCATTCCATCCGAAACCGAGTCTCGTTCCCCAAAGCGGAGCGGTCCCCCGCCTCTTGAGGCCTCGGCCCGCTCCGTCCTTCAACTTTCCCCGGAGAACCCGATCATGACCGATCCGAATCGCCGCGTCTTCCTCAAGGCATCCACCGCAACCGCGGCCAGCCTCGGCTTTCTGAGCCACGCCCACGCCGGCGCCAACGACGTCATCAAGGTCGGCGTCGTCGGCTGCGGCGGCCGCGGCACCGGCGCGGCGGACAACATCTGCGAGGCCGCGGGCTCCTCCTACAACATCAAGATCCACGCCCTGGCCGACGTCTTCGAGGACCGCCTCAACAACTGCCGCGAGAGCGTCAAGAACAGCCAGCACTCCAAGGACAAGTACGACGTTTCCGACGACCGCTGCTTCGTCGGCCTCGACGCCTACCAGAAGGTCATTGAGGCCTGCGACCTGGTGATTTTGGCCACCCCGCCGGGCTTCCGGCCGCTGCACATCGAGGCCGTCATCAAGGCCGGCAAGCACCTCTTCACCGAGAAGCCCGTCGCCGTCGACGGCACCGGCATCCGCAAGGTCCTCGCCGCCGCCGAGGAGGCCAAGGCCAAGAACCTCTCCGTCGTCGCCGGCACCCAAAGACGGCACCAGCCCGGCTACCTCGAAAGCATGAAGCGGATCCACGATGGCGCCATCGGCGACATCACCTCCGGCCGCGTCTACTGGAACCAGGGGGCCATCTGGGCCGTGAAGCGCAAGCCCGAGTGGTCCGACACCGAGTATCAGCTTCGCAACTGGTACCACTTCCTCTGGCTCTGCGGCGACCACATCGTCGAGCAGCACGTGCACAACCTGGACGTCGCCAACTGGGCCATCGGCAGCCATCCGGTTCGCGCCGTCGGCATGGGGGGCCGCCAGTACATCTCCGATCCCGAGTGGGGCCAGAGCTACGACCACTTCGCGATCGACTATGAGTACCCCAACGAAGTGCACGTCATGTCGATGTGCCGCCAGATCCCCGATTGCGAGAACAACGTCTCCGAGTCGATCGTCGGCACCAAGGGCCAGTTCCACAGCGGCGGCTATCGGTTCACCGGCGAAAACAAGGAACGCATCCGCGTTCGCGACGGCAACCCCTACGTCCACGAGCACACCCACCTGCTCGAAAGCATCACCACCGGCAAGCCGATCAACGAACTGGTTCAGGTCGCCGAAAGCTGCCTGACGGCCATCATGGGCCGGATGTCGGCCTACACCGGCAAGGCCGTCACCTGGGAGCAGGCCCTCAACTCCAAGCTCGACACCTTCCCCAAGGATCTCGACATGAAGGGAAGCCTTGAGGAGCCGGCCGT
>Ga0182742_1004545_pt1 | contig 12492 bp, 6 predicted proteins | sample eDN5th37CBELigMG_FD_128880 | JGI IMG/M metagenome (GOLD analysis project Ga0182742, IMG submission 128880) | Enriched Miracle-Growth compost microbial communities from Emeryville, California, USA - eDNA 5th pass 37_C BE-Lig MG (version 2)... ... | reverse complement strand
CATAAATACTATCAAACATTAAAAAAAATTAAAAAAAGAGAAAATAAACATTATTCTTTCTTATGAATTTTTTCAAGCTCTCCACCAGTTTTTTTATCAACAATGCAAATTAGCGTAGTTACAAAAATTGAAACAGAAGCTAAAATCAACAACAAGACCTCAGGCCAGAAATACCCAGCATGACTATCTTTAGTTGCATCGTGTATAGCACCAAAAACCAGAGGCACAGACGCTATTGCCAAATTCACCATTGACCCAACAATGCCATAAGCTGTCCCGGTTGCTTTTTTATCAACGACAAGGGAAATACAGGGCCAGAATACAGGGGAAAGAATCGAGATGAAAAGACCTTTCGCCAATAAGGCTCCTATGACTCCATAATTAGGACTAAGTTCTGTTCCATCATGAAGCACAAGTAGAAGAAAATGTGTGAAAAAACATATCCCAGCAGAAACCAAAATAAACTTCCCTCTTTTTCCGATTTTGTCTATGAAGAATCCGAACAAAGGATTTATTATCGCTGAAGAAATGTATATAATTAGGATCAAACTCCCAGCTGACTTGGAATTAAACCCAAACCTTTTTAACATCATATCATTTAAATTGTTTGATAACCCAAAATAAGCTCCATATAACAATCCACAATTAATCAAAAGCAAATAATAAAGCAAAGTAAACGACTTGAAATCCTTCAAGCTTATTTTATGGTCTTTTTTGCTTATTTCTTCACTATTCTCTTTACTCGCGTCATTTTTTCTGTCCACATAACACAAACTTAGACAACAAATAAACGAACCACAATTAAGAATAGTGCCTATAATGAAAGGCATAGCTAGGACCTGTCCGCTCCATTCATAAATTCTCGGTGTAAAAAAACTATTACACGAACTACTTAGTCTTGATACTGTAAGATTTATTCCAAAAGCAAAAGCTAACTCTTTTCCTTTAAACCATTTTGCTATCATTGTATGAAGTCCAACGATTAAGCTTTCTTCTCCTATCCCAAATAGCAATCTTCCTACAAGAAGTCCTGGGAAACTCAAATGAGCAGCTCCTAACGTTACAAAAACCTGTCCAATAATCGTTAGGAAACTGAAAAACATCATAGAGATTCTTATCCCAATCTTATCTATAAATAATCCTCCAACTAGCGCTAAGACGATATTTGGTAGAGAGTAAAGCGTGTACAAGAGGTTGTATTGGTAGGTAGTGATTTGAAATTGGGTTTCTATCGTGTTTTGCAATGGTTGTGGGTTATCGAAACAGAAATAAGGACCGAAATTTGAGAAACAAATAAAGAAAAGAGCGATCCATCTCAATGAACCTTTCTGAGAACTTGAAAATTCAGAGGCTCCGTGTTTAATCAATAAAAGGGAATCGCTTGATGTGCCAGTTTCGTTCACGTTAACGGTTTCATAGAAACCTGCAATGTCATTGGAAGGGTCCTTATTTTTTCGGATCATTTGATCTGGAATAAATCTTTAAGATATTTACCTTGGGTTAAAATCTATTGTTTAATTCTATTAGGCGAGGTTTATTGTAGGTTTATTTATAATAATCGAAGAGATATAACGCTTTATTTGCGTTCAAATAAAACACTTTTATGAAGCAAGATTTATTAGGGGGATTCTAAGCTATTACAAATCTCCCTTATAAAAATTTCCATTTTTTTGTTTAAGAATCAAGTTAGTTTTTAAAGAAATTTATTTTTATTCTTTTTTTTTGTATTCCAATCCTTTAAAGGCATAAAAACAGACGAGATCATAGCGCTTTTGATTTCTTACTAATGGGGGAAAAAAAAAATCATATAGGAATTTCGACAAGTGATTTACTTTGTTAAAGAGTTGCTCAGACTTTAAATTCAAAGATTTAAAAAAGAGATTAATTTGCTGATCTTTCTGTATTTACTCAAATTAATCCTCTAGAATAAGCATGTCACATCCGAAAGGTTTAGCTTCTCGAAGAAAGTTATCTCTAGGGACTTCAAGGGCTCCAGATCAAGATAAAGACAGGTTTTATCATAAACGAGCAAGCATATCTCCACAAAAGAAACATTTAGGTTTGATATTAGCATAAAGTTCATTTAAATTCGATAGAAGAAGTTTATCAAGTTAGTAAAGACCAACTTCTTCAAACAACATTGAAGGAGGTACTAATCTTTATTTGGAAAAGAATAAAAGGGAATTATTTAGTTTAATAAAATGAACAAAGACCCTTTAAGCGAATTCCTCGAGAATAAGAGATTTGATACAGAGGATATTATCGTCGCGATTGAGCGAAGTCATATGAAAAATCAAGCTGGTCAAGCTGCGATTGATATAGGCGACTTAGTAAATGAAAGTATTTCTTTTTAAAAAGGCTCTTTCATTTTCATTTTAGGACCGAAGGCGATTCTTGACTGTATTGGAATGGAAGTAAGAGAATAGACTTATAAGGAATAATAACTTGTTTAGCTGAAGAAGAACTCGATAAAGAAAACAATAGAAAACTCAATGCGTTCATACATTCCTACGAGACATTCAAGTGTTGTCGATAGCATCAGGAAGAAGGCTGATATGTCAAGGTTCCAAGACTCTAATCAACAGGTTATAGTATCAAATCTACTTGATGATGAAAAGAGAGATAAACTCCTTGATGTCAGTCTGCAAAGAGGTTAACAAGTTAAAGATAAATTCCTTAACAAAAAATAGAAATGCACACTGATTATTTGTATAAGAAAGAAATCAAGTTGCTTGAACAAGAGCTTCTAAAAAGAAAAGATAAATTTCCGTCGGTTAGAATCCGCCCAGAAGCTCAAGCTCAAGGTTTGATGATCTTTAGATAAAGAATAATAAAAATAGAATTGTTCGTGTCTAAACATATAAGGAAAAATCCTTTGGGTTTCACACAAGAAAAAGGCCCCTCGCAAAAGTTATATTATATTGATGTCGAAAGAAAAAAGAAGAAAATGGACTTTATTAAATGTATTTTTTCTCTATTAATTTACTCAAAACTTCTTTAAGTGGCAATGGATATTAATAAAGAGAGGAATAATCTCTTGGATAAAAGGAAAATTGACCTGGAAATCCTTGAGTATCTTTTGATTTTCCAAAAACAACAGAAAGGAGTAACTCCATTTTCCTTATAAGCTATATTGAATGTCTATAGAATAAAGATTCAAAAGAGTTCCTTTGTTCAAGGAACCTTAGGAGAATATTTTTCATGTGTTCACACAGAAAAGTGTTGGAAAATCGAAATGCGATGAATGAGAAAGAATTCAAAGAAGTGTTTAGGAGATTGAGACTATTTCCAGAATATATAAATGACAAGCAAATAAAGCAAGTTTTCCAAGATTTGGTAATGAATCGAGAAGATCAAGCAATAGACGCTTTGGAATTCAATGAAGGAGTTAAAAAAGCTTCTCATTATATTTTTAACAAGGCCGCAAAAGATCAGGTCGCCTTTAATGCTAGTGAAGGTGGAGATTTATTTTTCTATTGGGTTTTTGACAATTTCATTCAAAAAGAAATGTCACAGTAAAACTTTTCCCTTGAAACTTTGTTAACTTTTTAGGTTCACTTTACCAAATCATGAAAAATTGGCAAAAAAGAGTGTGAAAAGACTCCTAAAAGACCAAGAAAGAGTCCTTAGCTTTTTATTTACGAACTTCTCCAAAGCTGTTGAAGAAGCTCTTCCTTTGTATTATTCGTCATATATTCTTCTCGATAATATCTTAGTGAAGAATCAAGGGAGCAAGTATTAAGCTTTGAAAAATTATTTGACATGTTCTCTCTTATCAGTCTTTTTCCTGTAAAATGCGAAAAACAAACCATGCAATTTTATTTTGATTATGCTGCCTCGTCTAATCAGGGACTAGATTACGAGGATTTCAAACTATTCATATGTCTTATTGGTTTGGAAGTTATCCAAAAAGCCAATAAAGACCTTCTTCGAGAGCAAAGCAGAATGAAACTCGAAACAAACACTTCGAACACAGAACCAAAGGTCGAAATTAAGATTCCAAAAGAACCTGCATCAATGGTAAATTGAAGTATTTTACCCTTGCTTTAAATGAATAGTTGAAAGCGTTTTTTGAATCAAGTGAATATATTGGTAAATTACCAGCCCTGAAACAAAAAATCACAGTGAATGAAGCAAAGCTAATTGATGACATTAGTACTAAAAAACGGTTTTATAGTAGAAACAAGTTTAATAAATCTCTGGTTAATTATATGGATTCTAATCTTGCTAGTCTTTAATTTGACTATAAAGTGGAGTTCCAGTTAAAGGTTTTCTCTGGTTTTTTTATTGTTTTCCAATATAACTTCTTCTTATTTATTTGTAATATATATAAAGAAATACATAGTTTTTATTTGGTCTGTAACATTTCTTTTTTATATTATCTATTTTTTCAAACTAAACTATTAAAAATGTGTCAAAGTTAATTCTTTCAAAATATACCTGAAAAAAAATTAAAAAGAGTTCTTTTTCAAGAAAAATATAAAAACGGTTTCTGAGTATTTTTGGCTCCAACCCGGAGTTTTGTTGTGGAAGAATGGTTTAAATTTCATATTTAAAACGGAAAATTCATGCATTAAGAAGCTTAAAAAAAAAGTCCATAGTAATTTAAAGGTTTCATTAACAAATCAGTTATGTATTTAAACAAACATAAGGGCTAAATAATAATTAAATTCAATAAAAAACCCCAGAGACACTCCACATTAAACCCTCACTTCTAGGAAATGATGTCCTACTCAACCAGACACAAGCTCGCCAAGTTCTTACTTGAACTTAACGAAGGCGAACGACAAATTGAAATTATAAGGCAAATCCTTTGCGAACAAGAGCAATTCGAGCCATATGCTGCTTTCAAGAGAATAGATCGTCTTGAAAGAGGCTATCTCACTGCTAGAGATCTCATGCATTTCCTTGCAGACAATAAGATTCATCACAATGAGAGAAACTGCAGTCTCTTTATTCAAAGATATGACCAAGACGGGGATGGTCGCCTTGTCTATAGTGAATTCCTTCAACCAGTCATTACTTTAGACAATCAAATCCTCAGAACAGTGGCCACACAGAGACCCAATTATGAGGTGAAAGCAGATGAATTCCTTGCTTATGATGTTGAATATGCATTGACTAAGCTTATTGATAGGTAAACTTAACTTCATATTATATTTAATCCTTTTAGAGAGATCAGTTTTTATCTTGACTTGGACACTCACAAGCAAGAACTGTTAGATTTCCAAGACTTTAGCTACTCCAATGCTTTTGCCTGTATTGACAGATACTCGACAGGTGTCCTTGACTTTGAAAATGTTAAAGCCTTCTTAAAAAGCCAATCAATATACCCAGGTGATGACGAAATTATTGCTATATTGAGAAGAATCGATAAGAACGACGACGCACTCATCTCCTTTGAGGAGTTTGCTGAGGTTTTGGAGCCTGCGAGTGATATTCTTAAGGCTGTTGCTAATAGACGCAACGCTTCAAGTAAATTCGAGACCCCTAAAAGGGTCCGTGATAGTCAACTTACTTCTATATCTCCACTAAGAACGACTTCTCCCTCTAAACGCTATTCCTCTCCTCTTAGAAAAGAGGCTTCACCAACTAGGAAAGTTGCTTCTCCAACTAGATCAGGAAGAGGAGATTATATCCCAAATCATAATAGAACATCATCTGTTGAAATAATCGAGTCTGTTCTTCCAACCAACGCAAATAATACAGTAACGACCTCTCCAGTCAAAGGTTATATTCCTTCTGGAATAAAAGAAGCTTCTCCTATTAGAAAATTCGGTTCTCCTGAGATTCCATTAAGCGAATCAAAGTATTCATTGGGAAAATCTCCGATAAGAAAAGTTGCTACTCCTGTTAAATCCCAAAAAGAAGCTTCTGTAGATGACTCATCTTTCTTGTCACCTGAAGGTAAACATGGAACATCATCTTTAAGAAGATCACTTATCTATAAAGATTTCCCAAATGGTCAAACTAAATCACCTGCAAAAACTTCAGCTGATGAGAACTCCTATGCGAAGAAGATATTAGATTCAGCTACAAGAGGCGAAAGTGATATTAAAACTCCCGAAAAACGATCAGCTTCGAAGAGCAGATACCAAAGCGCTAAAAGAAGCGTGAAGAAAAGTCTTTCTTTTGATGAAGATGTTACACATTTTATTCTCATTCAAACTCTAAAGCAATTTATTATCCTTGATAAAGACCTTGAAGTCGCTAAACAAGACTTGGCTTTGAAATCTGATTTTAACTTGCTTGATTTCTTCAGAACTTTCGATGTGGTTAGCAGAGGAACAGTTTCAGCAAAGGAATTTGAAGCTGGATTGATTAAATATGGAATCTATCCTAACAAAGACGAGTTAACTTTATTATTCAAGAAGATTGATATCGACAATGATGGCTTATTAAGATTCAGTGACTTCGCCGAGACCTTCACTCCCAAGCAAAAAGAATATGCGAACTTACTTCATAATAGAACTCCTTCTACTATTGAGGTCGCACTTGACATTTACAAGGTAAAATGAAGTAATTTATCAAGTCTTATTAATATCCCTGTAGGTATTCTCTCAAGATACCAGATCAAAGATCACAAACGTTCTTAAATTACATTTAGAAAATGAAGGCTCCAGTGAATGTTTAAGGTTAAGACTCAAGTCCAAAGGGGATTTGAGTGGCCATGAAGCTTTCAAGTACTTAGATTTAAAGGGAGATGGGTTTATCACAGCTGAAGAAGTAAATTTTTATTAAGCTTGGATCATAATTATTTTTAGATCTTTGGAGTTTTCCAGGAAAATGATTCTTTCCTCACTGAAAGAGAAGTAAAGCTTCTTATGGATAGACTTGATCAAGATAAAGATGGGAAAGTTTCTTACTATGAATTATTGAGAGAGATTACTCCAAAGACAGTTTAAGAATGGAAACGCTGTTTAGAAAATTGAGACTATTTTTTTTTTTGTAAGTTATATAAAAAATTTTCTAGTTTGCTTCTACATTTCTAAAATATGAATTTTAGTGTGATATTTTCTATTTTTTGTTTTTACATCTTTATGTTTACCCCAAGTTTGAAATAGAACTTTTATTTGAATAAAAACAATATTCAATTTTTTTTTTTAAGTATTTTTTTTTAATATATATTACATAATTTTATCAAAGAAAGACTAGGTCACAAAAGATGTAATTTTTTGGGATCATTTTTATTATAATTAAGATAGGATCAAACTCAAATAAAAACTCTTGTAAAGAACTATTTATTTGTTTTATTGCCTAAAAATCTCAGAAAAACAAAAGTAGTAAATGTCAATATATAATTCTTGGTTACATACGAATAAATTGGTAGATTCTTGCAAGTTCAATGAGCTCCTTAACATTGAGCAAAAGATATTCACATAATGAATAACTTGCAGAATTTAAAAACACATATGGAAATTCTATTTCTCTCTTTATCGTCCAGCACCTTAGCGCTAAAATTTATGTCTTCCAATATAATCAAATCCGCCTACCATTGTCGGTGGGAAAATAGTCTGTCTCTCTCCTGAAAGAGGATTTGTCGCACCAACTTTATTATCCACTGGGAAATCATTGAGAATTTGACGTCCCAGTCCCACACGTCTGGAAAGACTGCTTATTTGTGGCTTGGACTCAACAATATTATAAAGATTTGTATCAGTTTTTATGCCTGTATTTAAGTTGTTTGGTAAAGGTTTATATGAACTGAGTCCTGAATAGTTATTGTTGTTATTTGTAATAAAATCCAGACTATCAAATCCTCCCTGGCCAAAGTGCTTTCCGCTAGGATTTGTGTTTAAATTTGTATGGGAAATTCCATGGTCTGTCTTACTAACAAAATCATGTTGCCCGAGTTGTAACTTTGGAGGTAATGTTATATTATTAAGACTTGGTAACTTTGCAGGGTTTGAAAGTCTTCCTTCTGAAGGATTATGAACCGGATTATAGAAGTTTGGGTTCAGACCATTAGAAAGTAAATAAGGAACACTGGGCCTGTTTTGTTGAGGGAAGTTATTATTTTTGTTCAGGTTGTCAAATTTAGGAGCTTTTATAGACTCATCCTCTTTCGTAACAAATGGATAGCCATGAGTAGTATCTCTATTATTAGAGTTATCTATTCTTCTCAATGGAGCTCCGAAACCCAACTCTCTACTTTTCTCTCTTATATTTGAAATAAAAGAAGTATTCCCTCCATCTGCAGAACCTCCATTATTGCGGCTATTTAAGGTATTTTCATTGAACCCATTTTGTTTATCGAATGCATAAGGACCTTTATTATTGGAATTTTGATAATCGAGCCTAGTACTCAGCGTTTCCGTCACTTGAGGCGTGATGCTTCTTTCATTGACCATATACCCAGCAAAATAAGGATGCCGCAAGATCTGAGCGGCAGTAATTCTCTTCTGGGGATCGAACTTTAACATCTCAGTCATTAGTTGTATAGCATCATTACTTGCATTAGGCATTAATGACGCAAGTGAAGTCGGCTGAAACTGTGGGAAGGTCAGACCAATCTTTGCAGCAAGTTGGAAGCCTTCACTCCAGTTTTTATGAGTAGGAGTCCCTAATATTGAGCAAATTTTGTAGATTTGATCTATTTCAGAGGTCCCATTAAAGAGGGGCGTCAACATATATAACTCTGCCATAATACAACCCAAAGCAAATATATCAACAGGGGAGTTATAAGTGCTTGATTTGAGTAGAATTTCGGGTGCTCGATACCACCTTGTTGAGATATATTCTGTGTAAGGAGGTCTTGAGCGAATTTCTCGAGCTAAGCCAAAATCAGCAATTTTAACGGTATCGTTAGTAATTAAAAGGTTTTCAGGTTTCAAGTCTCTGTGGAAGAATCCGTGTTTATGCATATACACTAAGCCTGCAGCTGTTTGGTAAATTATATTTCGTATCTGGCTTTCTGTTAGAGATTTTCCCTTATCTCTAACTTCAGTGTAAAGTTGGTAAATGTTCTGTTCTAGATGCTCAAAAACAAAGTAAAGATCATCACTGACTTTAATAACTTCCTTTAGCTTGATAACATTGGCATGGTTCAATTTGCGAAGAGATTTTAACTCTTTAAGTGACATACATTCGTCCCAAGAATAGAACTTTTTTTTCATTTTCTTTATGGCAACAATCTCGTTTGTTTTTATGACTGAAGCTTTATAGACAATGCCATAAGCACCATCTCCTATTGTTTTGTGGATCTTAAATCTATCCATTAAGTATATGGTGCAATATTGATTCTAATTTGGACGTTTCGGAGTTTATTATTTATGAAGCGAAACTTTATCTAACTTGAGCTGATTTTAAAATTTATTTTTGTTCAGAATGCGTACCGTAATTTTTTGGAGAGTTCACATACGTTATTGAATTATTAACTAAAACAAGCTTTCCTATAAAGACATTTTTTATAATGCAAAACATATATCCATCAGAAAGTCAGGGTAAACAACACATCATCCTTATTTAATATAAAATCTAATTTATGAGAATGGCTAACTATTCATTACGAAGGTGATAAGAAGTGTAGCCTTCTTACTAATCTTAAAAAAAAAGTCGTATAAATTTCGCTTGCTTAGAATTAATTTCATCAGTCAAAAAAATTTTGGACTAATTTAAGCAAAGTTTTTTAAATTGGAAACAAATAGATCATGATTTTGCCCTAGTAAAATTTAAGTTTCAGCATATAGTCACAAATAAAGCTAATCATTGGATTTTTGTGAAGGAAACCATGGTATTAGAAATCATTAAATAGAGATTAGTATTTAGTTTCAGTACAAATTCGGGAAACAAATTTCTATTTTTGTTTAACAAAAACCCGCGACCAAAGTTTTTATTAAGGACTTATTATCCTTATTATGAGAAAAAGCAGTTTTGGAATAATGATATTCAACTAGTCCGCGGCAAAATCAAGTTAAACTGAGAAAGAGTCCAATAGGCCCAAAAAAAACCATAATAAAAATAATTAAGGTAATTTCAGGAATTTTTATTCTTTTTCCATGCTTAAAAAAAAGTCATTGACTTTATCAAAAAAGGGTTCAAATCGATTTAATAAAACGGGAGAGAAGATTTTTCTATCAGTAGAAGAATCACATAGAGTTCATCTACATTATATTATGTACATAATTCCTTAAAATCCTTGAATTATTATTCAAAGAATACAAAAAATAAGCAGAAATCAAATTAATGATTTAATCTATTGATTTTTGCAAGTAATCTTTGCACAACTAATTCAGACTCAAGGAAATAGCTCATATCTTTCAAATTAGTTCCAATTCAGACTCGCTTGTATGGCTTTCTGGAGTTCTGGATCATCATTTTCAAAGTTATAATCTTCAGGCTGATAAGCTGGTTGGACATTTTTAGGCTTTGATTTCTAATGTTAATTATTTGATAAAATTTATAGAAGTTGTACTTGACTTGGCTTATCTAAGTAAGTAGATTCAGAAATTTCTTCTATATCCTCATCTTCATCATCTTTAGAAATTAATAAGCATTCACGTCAATAATTATACAATAATAATTCTCTTCAGGGGTCTCTTCACGTTGATATTTTGTAGTCTTTTGTTGTTGAGGTCGAGATCCTCTATCAAATTCCCTTAATTTGATTATTTAAATAACAAAAATCAAAGATACTCTTGAAGTTTTTTAGCATATGCCTCGTCTTCGTCTTCTTGAGGGCTTTTTTCGATTTCCATTCTTCCTCTACTTTTTCTTCTAAGACCGAAAAATTCGCTATTATCTCATTATTTTTCTATCTAGACTTTTAGTTACTCATCTATTCTCTTAGCTTTATCCTCCTCGTCTTCACTATTCTCCCCATAGTATTTTTTCTTCTGTTTTCTTGCATTTGGTTTATCTTTTCTTCCTTCATAATATTCTCTTATAAAATTAATCCTTCAAAAACTTCTTTAATAAATACCTGTTTAATTCATCCGCTAATTCTTCATCAATCTCTTCTTGTGTTTTTTGTCTTCCATATTTTCCTTTATTTCTTTCTGGATTTTTCCTTCTTCCTCCAGAAGGTTCCCTTTATTCATTATTTCATTTAAAAGTAATCAGTCTATACTCAGCCATTAATCTTTCAATATCCTCGTCAACTTCCTCTTGTGTTCTGGGATCTATTTTTCATTAATTAAGTTCCTTAAATTCAAAACTGTAATTAGATTCTCGATTAGCTTCGCTTAATTTTGTCAGTCTCTTTTTTGTCAAGTCAGGTTTTTGTGGAGGTTCTATCTTTTTCTTGAAAACTTGCTTTGATTCTCCAAAAACATCTTTTCTCTTTGGTCTAGAATACATTTCTTCTTCCAAATAATTATTCTTATTTTCTTCAGATCCATAAGGAGCATTTGTGCCTCGAGTAAATTGCTCAACCTCACAAGCAGCTTCATGGGAATCAAGGTCTATTATTTAAGCAACTATTTCAAAGAGCGGTTTTTACCTCTTACGAGTATATTTTGGTTACAAAATGTGCATTTTCTGGTTCGACTACCACATTGATAAACATGGTCACTATATTCATCATTGCTAATTTCGCATTTACAGAATTGACAGAACTTAGGCTTCTGGAAGCAATTTTCTTCGTGATTAGCAAGAGATTTTGCTTCAAAATCTTTTTTACAGTATTTGCACGGCAACTGGAAGGGGTTAAAGTCATTAATAAAACTTTTTTACTAGTTGATGGGATTGTCTATGATGTTCCTCTAATTCTTCCTTATGAACTGGTTCATTACATTTGGGACATCTAACATTATGTCTAAAACAATACGCTTCGTGAAGAAATGATTTGCTTTCTGGGATAGATTTCTCGCTAAATAAGGTTATAAAGCACTGAAAGAGACGAACGATACCAATTGGAACAAACAACAGTGGGTTCGTCTTGACTTTCCATGATTCTACAGGCAAAATTTATATTTTTAATTGTTGGAATCGTATTTGACTTTAACCGGCATCTTTTAATTTGGTAAGAAGGTCCGCAATCTCTTTTTAAAATTTCTGATTAAGTCCGCTTAGAATAGTCTGGATGTTTGCATTTTTAAAAACTCAGAAAGAAATTTTCAAGACGCATGGTCAGTTTAGGATAAGAGGGCAAAAAAGTAGGCCTCAAGGATAAACACTTCATTAAGAGCAAAAGTAATTTTGTAATTAAAATTTTTCTGAAAAGAAGAAGTGCAAGTTTTTTTTCTATTTTAATGATGGAAATTTTATTTTAAATCTTATAAAAAATTTTGGGAACTAATAATCTTTATCATAATACAATGAGTATTTCAAAAATGACAAAAAAACTCCATCTAAGTTTGAGTCCTAATTTTAAGAAAAACATTATCTCAATGAATTCAGAGCAAAAAAGGAATGTTTCTGTGCGGCTCTTTAAATTCAAAGATACAGTTCTGCAGGAAATAACGGTTCTAGTTCTTTTACTCTTATATGCGATTTATTCATATATTATATACATGTTAATAAGATAGTGCATTCCCTCTACATTCAATTAAT
>Ga0182742_1004543_pt1 | contig 12493 bp, 13 predicted proteins | sample eDN5th37CBELigMG_FD_128880 | JGI IMG/M metagenome (GOLD analysis project Ga0182742, IMG submission 128880) | Enriched Miracle-Growth compost microbial communities from Emeryville, California, USA - eDNA 5th pass 37_C BE-Lig MG (version 2)... ... | reverse complement strand
TGGCTTCCTCGCAGGAGCTTGTTATGCAAATCCTTTCTGAGATCCAAAAATGGAGTGAAGGAAGCGGAATTCGTTCTGCCTCTTTTATCGGAGGAGCAAACGTCAAGCGCCAGCTCGAAAAGCTAAAAAAGCAGCCCCATATTATTGCGGGAACCCCTGGACGGATGATGGAACTGATCGCACAAAAGAAAATCAAAATGCATGAAGTAAAAACGATTGTACTGGACGAAGGTGACCAGCTTTTAACAAAAGAGCATTTACAGACCGTGAAGAATATTGTGAAATCCTCACAGGCGGATCGCCAAGTGGTCTTATTTTCAGCCACTCTACCAGAGTATTCCGTGAATTTAGCAAAGGAATTAACGAAGGATGCTGAGGTTATAAAAGTAACAAAAGATGAGACGATTGAGTCTGGTAGGGTTGACCATGTGTATTTTGCTGCGGAACAACGCGATAAAATTAAGCTGCTTGAAAAAATATCGCGCTTGGAAGAGGTAAGTGTCCTAGTATTCATTAAAGATATCGGAAACCTGAATGTAGTATCAGAAAAGCTTGCCTTTCAACATGTAAAAGCATCTGTTTTACATAGTGATTTAAACAAGGACAAACGTAAAAATGCTTTGAAGGATTTTCGAACAGGCAAGGTGAATATGCTGCTTGCTACGGATGTTGCAGCAAGAGGGTTAGACATAAAAGGCATCACACATGTGGTTCATTATGATTTCCCTAGAGATATTGAGCAATATGTACATCGATCAGGACGTACAGGAAGATTTGGTGCAGAAGGTACGGTTATTTCTTTAGTAAATGAACGTGAGGAAAGAGATTTAAAGAGGTTTTCAAGAGAGTTAAAAAAGGATGTTGTAAAAAAGGTGTTTTTTAAAGGCCAAATGGTGGATGCGAATGCAAGAAAGTAAGTTGCAAGGAGTGGGGGGAATTCCCACTCCTTGTTGTATAATAAAGCTATATTTAAAAAAAGGGGGTTGGAGGAATGGAGAGTCCACGTTTACATAAAGCTTATGAAGAATGGCTTGAAGAAGCAACGATCGATTTAATTCAGGAAAAAATGGCTTCTGGTGAGGTGACTTCAAAAGATCTCGTAACCATGTATTTGCATCGCATTCGTACGGTAGATGCTAAAATCAATTCCGTTCTTGAAGTGAATCCTCACGCCATTCAGATTGCTGCCAGTCTTGATGCCGAACGAAAATGTAAGGGACCACGTGGCCCGCTCCATGGAATTCCTGTACTCATTAAGGATAATATTGATACAGGTGACCATATGCATACGAGTGCAGGTTCGTTAGCACTTGCTCGTTCCTATGCTAAAGAAGATTCAAAGGTGGCTGCTCTTTTAAGAGAAGCCGGTGCAGTCATCTTAGGAAAAACCAATATGACCGAATGGGCTAATTTTATGACGGAAGGGATGAAAAGCGGCTATAGTTCGCGTGGAGGACAGGTGTTAAACCCTTACGGACCAGGGCAGTTCGATGTGGGAGGTTCTAGTTCAGGATCAGGTGCTTCCATTGCAGCGAACTTAGCTGTTGTAGCTGTAGGAACTGAAACCTCTGGCTCCATCTTAAGTCCCGCTAGCCAAAATTCCTTGGTAGGAATAAAACCGACGGTAGGGTTAGTGAGCCGAAAAGGGATTATACCGATCGCTCATAGCCAGGATACTGCGGGTCCAATGGCGAGAACCGTTACGGATGCCGTCTATTTATTAAACGCTTTATCTGCTCATGATGAAAAGGATCCAGTGACGTTAACGAACATCGAGTTGGCTGAGATGGACTTCAAATCCTATTTGGATGAACAGGGGTTAAAAGGCGCTCGAATGGGGATTGCCCGTGATGTGTACTTTGGGTATTTAAATGAAGGTCAGCTTCAGGTGCTGAATAAAGCCGTTGAAAAGCTAGTCGAGCTTGGCGCCGAGGTCGTAGACCATGTGGTGATTCCTTCAACCGGACGAAAATGGAGCTATGATGTGCTCACATATGAGTTTAAATCGGATGTGAATGCGTACTTAAAAACAGTGGATCCATCGGTAAAAGTAAAGTCCCTTTCAGATGTGATTCAGTTTAATAAAGAAAACGAAGAAACATGCTTAAAGTATGGTCAAGTGGTTCTTGAGGAAGCGGAGGCTACTTCTGGCACTCTTACAGAAGAGGCATACTTAAAAGCACTTGAGGAAGATTTATACTATTCAACAGAGCAAGGAATCGATTATTTGTTAAAAGAACATCAACTGGATGCGATCGTGTTCCCAAATAATTTTGGAGCGGGTATTCCAGCGAAAGCAGGGTATCCGTCAATCACCATTCCAGCAGGATTTACCAATGAAGGAGAGCCGGTTGGAATCACGTTCACCGGTACCGCTTATAGTGAACCAACTCTTATTAAACTGGGGTATGCTTTTGAACAAGCTACCAAGCACAGAAAACCTCCAGTTTCCGAATAAGGTGTGGGCATGCTTCTCATACTACTTATGTAAGTATCCTCTTTTTAAAAGGAGATGTTTTACATGGGAAGAACAAAGCTTGGAAATGCCAATGCACAGCGTAATAACAACAGAAAGCAACCACAAACGAGCTCAGAGCTTGTTGAGTTTACAACAACAGAAAAAAAGGACATTCACCGTAATCGTCCGACGAATCAATAACAAAAGAACTGGCCGAATTGCTACGGCCAGTTCTTTTCAATCCAATTCCACTTTTTTGAGCGGTTTGTTCGCAGGTCCTTCCACGACTTCCCCATCAAAAGAAAAACGTGATCCGTGACAAGGGCAATCCCATGTACGATCTCCGTGATTCCATTCCACCTCACAGCCTAAGTGAGTACAGGTTGTGTCTACCAGATGCAGGCAGCCCTCGTGGTCGCGATAAGCACCGGCGCGTTCGCCTTTCACCATCACCACTGCTCCTTCATCTACCTCCACCTCACCTGGTTCTTTCCCCACATACTCAAGCTTTCCTTTGACCAAATGCTTTGCAACGTCCGCATTAATCTTAATGAATTTTTTGATATCCGGATCGGAATCGAAACGTTGAGGAGCATAGAAGTCCCGGTATTTATTATCTTTTCCGAGGATCGAATCTGCGAGGACAAGTGCCGCCTGTGTCCCGTGTGTCATGCCCCATTTACGGTAGCCCGTAGCAATTTGAATATTGGAATTTTTCTCCGTAACCGGTCCAATATAAGGAATTTTATCTAGTGTAATCAAATCCTGAGCAGACCAGCGGTATTTGTACTCTTTAATGCTAAAAACATCATTAGCAAACTCCTCTAGCGCCAAATAATGCTTCATGGTGTCCACACCTTGTCCAGTTTTATGACCGTCACCACTAACAAGAACGAGCTGCTCTCCGTTTTCTAGGGGGGTAGACCTTAACGAGCGAGTGGGTGAGTCGGCGCTATAAAACATGCCACCAGGAAACTCTTTTTGTGTGGTAACTGCAACGATGTAGGAACGCTTAATTTCAAGGCGAGTAAAATAAAAACCATTTTTATCCACAAACGGGAAATGAGACGCTGCAATGACATGATCGCAGGATACTTTTTTCCCGTTTCTTAAAACCACCTGAGGCTGAGAGCCTTCCTCTACATCTGTAGCGGTTACATTTTCGTAAACAACTCCACCAGCTTCAATAAATTTACGTAAAAGTACATTCAAGTACTTGAGTGGATGGAACTGGGCTTGATCAGGCATGACAAGAGTAGACATGGATTTAATATTAAAGGGAAGTGGTTTCTCTGTTAACTCCCCACGAATGCCAAGCTTACGATAGGCATCCGCCTCTTCTTCCACCGTATAGGCTTTTTCCTCTGAAACGGCATAAATAATAGCCTCTTGGGTTGAAAAATCGCACTCAATGCTATGTTCTTTTACCATTTGATTGATAAACTCAAGAGCGTCAGCGGAGCCTTGATAATACATTTTCGCTCGTTCTTCGCCAAAGTTTTGGAGTAATTCATTATAGATTAATCCATGCTGAGCTGTTATTTTTGCCGTCGTATGACCGGTCGTTCCATTTAGAACTCTTCCAGCTTCAAGAATGGCAACTTTTAAGCCTTCCTTAGCTAATAGATATCCCGCTGTGATACCGGTAATTCCCGCTCCAACAATAGCCACATCCACATGGATATCCTCGATTAAAGAATTGTAAATCGGTAAATCCATGTCTCTCCAGTAAGGCTCTGGAAAGCGGGGCATTTCATAGTCCTTCATAGACATAGCCGTTCCTCCTCAAATCTTCTAGATGAACATAATTTTTCCAATTGAGATAGAAATATGTATCGAAGAAAGGACAATTTTCCAAGCGAACCATTTGGTTTTGCACATACTAAAAGAAACCGAACTTAAGGAGGGTCAGCCATGCCTGAATTACCAGAAATGGAGACATACCGGAAGTTGTTAAGTGAGCGATTATCAGGGAAAGAGATTTCTAGGGTGACCATCAATCGTGAAAAGTCACTCAATATGGAGAGTGAAACGTTTATTTCGAAAGTAGAAGGAGCTAGGATACAAACGATTCATAGAAGAGCCAAGCATTTGATTTTTAAATTAAGTACGGGAGACAACTTGTTACTGCACTTAATGCTTGGTGGATGGATGTATGTGGGAAGTGAAAATGACCAGCCAAACCGAACCAAACAGGTGATTCTTTCCTTTGGGGAAATGGAGTTGTATTTTATTGGGTTAAGGCTGGGCTATCTGCATCTTTTATCAGAAGGGGAGCTTGAAAAGGAGCTGTCTGATTTAGGTCCTGAACCGTTGAATGGCCATTTAACGTATAAAGCCTGGCTTGATTTAATCGGGGAAAAGAGAGGACGGCTTAAAACCACTCTTCTTGATCAGCAATTTATCGCAGGAATTGGGAATTGTTATTCGGATGAAATATGCTTTGGTGCCAGACTCATGCCTACCAAACAAGCAGATACCTTAGATGAGGGAATGCAAAAGGATCTTTATGATGCGATTCAATCCGTCCTTCAGCGGGCACTAGGATTTGGTGGCTATATGGACCAGCCTTTATATAAAGGCGATACCTTTACCGGGGGATATAATAATCATTGCTTTGTGTACGATCGTGAAGGGGAGTCGTGTGGGAGGTGTGGAGAAACGATTTGCTTTGAAGAGGTATCCTCAAGAAAATGTTTTTATTGTCCAGGTTGTCAAAGGAAATAAAAAAAGTGGCCCGGGAGAGATCCGAGCCACTGATTTCTATTCTTCTTTTGGAGCGGGATCAATTCGATGTGCATCCTCTGAATCAAGTGCTGTTCCTAGATAATAAATAAACACACCACCAACAATTCCTAAGCAAATAGCGAATCCAACGGTTGTTACCCACATCAAACCCATGGAAATCCCTCCTTTACACACTATATGAAGGGGATCATAAATCTTTTCCGATTTGGAAACATTCTCCTTGATTTTTTTAGAGGAGGAAGATGAATTCTATTATTGTTAGGAGGTGGTAAATATGCTTAAAAAGCTATTCTTAGGAATCGTTCTATTACTGTCATTGGTGGTTATCCCGACAAACTCGTTCGCACAACAAGTGTATACGGTCCAACCGGGAGATAGCTTATGGAAAATTGCTGTTCGCTATCAAGTGGGATTGTCAGAGATCATCCAAGCAAACCCTCAGTTTAAAAATCCGGCATTAATCTATCCAGGACAAAAGGTTAACATTCCAGATTTTGATGCAACAAAGTCAATTGAAAATCAGGTGGTGCAATTGACGAATCAAGAACGTGCTAAGTATGGGTTAAAGCCTCTGGTAGCGGACTGGCAACTAGCACGAGTGGCACGTTACAAATCAGCTGACATGAGAGACCGTAACTATTTTTCTCATACAAGCCCTACATACGGATCGCCATTTGATATGATGAAAAACTTCGGAATCTCGTACCGTAGTGCAGGAGAAAACATTGCAGCCGGTCAGCGTACAGCGCAAGAGGTAGTGACAGCATGGATGAACAGCGAAGGTCACCGCAAAAACATCCTGAGCTCAGGCTACACGCATATTGGTGTTGGTTATGCCCAAGGCGGATCCAAGCAGCATTACTGGACACAAATGTTTATTTCGAAGTAGGGCAAGTCGGGGGAAACTCCGGCTTTTTTTATTTGGAAACCTCCTCACCATCCACAACTAAAATGACGAGTTTTCCTCTTACAACCCCACTCAAACCCGCGATTTACCACTAGTCCTATCACTCTCTAAGCCTCAAGTCGTATATGAAAATCAAGCTTAAGCTCGTTATGAGAAGTTCGAAATCTAGGTAAGATGATATCAAGAAGGGAGGCAACAACAAATGAAAAAATTCGGGTTGCTTTTAATTGGAGGCATTGCAGCGTTAGTTTTATTAGCAAATCTTGGTCCACTGGTAGGGTTAGTGGTCAGCGTGGCGATTCTGTACTTTGTGTTTAAGCAGTTTTTAAAAACAGATTCGACGGGGATGAAAATCGGGTTAGGTATCTTAGGATTCATTCTCCTGATGGCATCCATCTCTAACGCACCAGCGATCGTTGGAATTGTCGCAGCATATATTCTCTACGTTGTTTATAAAAAATTTAACGAAACAAAAGTGAAAGAAACCGTTTCAAATGACCCTTTTCAAAACTTTGAAAATCAATGGTCTGAACTAAATAAAAACTAATTTTAAAAAGAGGAGAGATATTTATGTCAAACTTATTTACTCGATTAAAAAACACGATTGTAGCGGATTTAAATGAAGCACTAGAAAAAAAGGAAAATAAAAATCCGATTGCCATGCTGAACCAGTATTTACGTGAATGTGAAGTGGAAACAGAAAAAGTAAGAAAGCTAGTTGAAAGACAATATACGTTACGTGATGGGTTTACTCGCGAATTGAAGCAAGCGCAGGAACTGGCTGAAAAGAGAAAATACCAAGCGGAAGTAGCACAACAAGCTGGTGAAACGGAGCTTTACACATTTGCAAGTGCGGAGCAACTTCAATACGAAGAGAGAGCAGCGAGATTAAGTGAATCCCTTCGTTACACAGAAAATCAGTTGCAAGAGCTAGAGCAAAAATACGAGGAAATGAAGCATAAGTTGAAGGATATGCATATACGCCGCATGGAACTAATGGGGAGAGAAAATCTATCTCGTGCACATTATCAAATGAATAAAGTGCTAGACAGTGACAACCTCTCGTACCAATCCGTTTCGCGCTTTCAAGAAATTGAGTCGTACCTTGACCGTATGGAGGAAAAAGTAAACACCTCCTACTACAGAAACACCATCGATGCACGCATCGCCAAACTAGAAAAAGAAATGAAAAAAGAAGAAGCTACTACTTTATAAGAAAAACTGGTATTGTAAAAGATGGAGATTAGAAGGCGTAGCACTACGCCTTCTAGAGGTATATATGACAGGAGAGGAGGAATCAACATGGTAGGAAATAAGAAGAGTGATCTTCTCAGCTGGGCCGTGATGTTTGGAATTGTATTGTTATTACTTGAAGTCACTTTCTTTAATCGTGGACTGATCTTCTCCCTCCTTGTTGCATCAGGAATGATCTATATCGGGAGGAAGCGCCAGCCAAAAACTTCAGGCAAGTTCTTATTTTGGGCAGGAACGATCTTCTTTATTTTAAGTGTATTTAATATGATGACGATCAAAGTCTTTTTGTTTGGGATATTGGGCTATTTAATTTTTCAATTTGCCAAGTCCAAGCGTTCCCCAGAAAAAATACAGCCTGAGGTAGTCGAAGCACAATCGAGTCCTCCACAAACAGAAACGATCGTAAAGAAAACGCCCTTATTTGATAATACTTTTTTCGGTGAACAAAGAACGAAAGACCATGTATATGAATGGAATGATATAAATATTCAAACGGGAATCGGTGACACAATCATCGACCTAAGCTATACCGTTTTACCAAAAGGTGAGACGATTATATTTGTACGAGGATTAGTCGGGAATATTCAGATTCAAGTTCCTTACGATGTTGAGGTTTGCGTAAATCACAGTGTTCTGGCTGGCTCTAGTAATATATTGAATGTAACAGGAGATAAGCTGTTCAATCAGCGACTCCATGTGCAAACGAGCGAGTATGAGAAAGCAGATCAGAAGGTGAGGATATTCACTTCGATGCTGGTGGGTGACCTCGAGGTGAAGCGAGTATGAGTATCGTACAACGCCAAATTGTGTGGGGCATTGCGCTCTCTCTACTAGTCTTTATCTTTTTATCGGTTTCTTTTTTCATGGCTTTTCCAGTCTACAATTGGTCAGAGCTATGGGAACGTGATTTAATGGATATTCCATTTATCTTCTTCCTTCCAAGCGTAAGTATTGCGATTGGAATTTTGTTTGGTTTGGGATCGGGGTTTTATTGGCGAAAACAGATGCAAACGATTGACGATCTTCTTCACGAAGTGGAGGAAGGGCGCGAAAGTCAGATGGAGAATGGGATTTCCTATGAACCGATTGTCCACAGAGTTCGGAAAATCCAGAAGCAAATTGTTGACCAGGCGAAAGCGTCACAGAAGCTTGCGAATGAGAAGGCAGAGGATCAAGAAAATCGGATTCAAGAAATTATTTCTCAAGAACGCAATCGCCTAGCTAGAGAGCTCCATGACTCCGTAAGTCAACAGCTCTTTGCCGCTTCGATGATGATGTCGGCTATCAATGAGACCAAGCAGGTGGAAAGTGAAGACCGAGAAGCAAAGCAAATGAAGATGGTCGAAGAAATGATTCACCAGTCTCAATTGGAAATGAGAGCGCTTCTACTTCATTTACGTCCAGTGCCGTTAAAAGGAAAAACACTCCAAGAAGGAATTGAAGAGCTGTTAGTCGAACTATCACAAAAAGTAACGATGGAAATAGGATGGAAGGTAGAGGAGTTTCCACTGGATAAAGGGGTGGAAGACCATCTCTTTCGAATTCTTCAGGAATCTGTTTCGAACATCCTTCGTCATTCAAAAGCGAAGGAGCTTGAGGTTTTACTCATCCAGCGCGACCATTTTATCATCATGAGGGTAGTGGATGATGGAGTTGGCTTTGATGTGGAAGAATCAAAAGCAGGTTCATATGGACTTCAAAATATGTATGAACGTGCCGTTGAAATTGGTGGAACGTGTAAAATTATTAGTGTAAAAGATAAAGGAACTCGTCTAGAAGTGAAGGTCCCGTTGATGAGGAAGGGTGAGAGCAATGATTAGAGTCGTGTTTGTGGATGACCATGAGATGGTGAGAATTGGAGTTTCTTCGTATTTATCGGCACAGCCAGATATTGAGGTTGTAGGTGAAGCGGATAACGGAAAAGCAGCGATACCAATGGTACTAGAATTAAGGCCGGATATCGTATTAATGGATTTAGTGATGAAGGAAATGGATGGCATAGAAGCAACACGTCAAATCATTGCAGAATGGCCCGAGGCAAAAATCATCATTGTGACAAGCTTTTTAGACGATGAAAAAGTATACCCAGCACTTGAGGCGGGGGCAACGAGTTATATGTTAAAAACCTCAAAGGCTAGTGAAATAGCTAATGCGGTACGTGCCACCTATCATGGGCAGTCGGTTCTTGAACCTGAGGTGACAGGCAAAATGATGATGAAAATGCGTCAAAAAAATGATGTAGCACCGCATGAGGAGCTTACCTCACGAGAAATGGAAATCCTCTTGTTGATGGCTGAGGGAAAAAGCAATCAAGAAATTGCGGATGACTTGTTTATTGCTCTAAAGACGGTAAAAACGCATGTGAGTAATGTGTTAAGCAAGCTTCAAGTACAAGATCGAACTCAAGCCGTGATTTACGCATTTAAACATGAGCTAGTAAAGTAAAAATTTACATAAATTTCTTGCTTTTCAGCTCCGGAATGAATATGATGAAGGTAACTTAACTGAAACGGAGGTGGAAAGAGATGAAAAATGCTGTTTTGATGCGCGGATTCTGGATGGACTATACGTATATCGTCCGTGCAATTTTTGCTGGTTTTGCAAACAACGGGAGAAGTCTGCCCTTTTTTAGCAATTCCATAGCAAACTAAACAGTGAAACATCTCTTTTCCACAAATAATGAATGGATGAAAGAGGGCTTTCCGCTCTCTTTTTTTCGTACACATTTTTCGTGCCATGGGATTTTTCCCATGGTTTTTTTGTATATAAAAAACTCCGGAGGTTCGTTAAATAATGATTACTTTAAGCGTAAATTCCATTAGCAAAATGTTTGGTGGGAACACCATTTTTGAAAATTTATCACTTGAAATACATGAAGGAGATCGTGTCGGACTCGTTGGTCGAAACGGGAGTGGAAAAACGACTCTTTTTAAGCTATTAGCTGGAGAAGACATACCAGATAGTGGCCAAATTCATTGGAGAAAAGGGACGACAATTGGATACTTAGAGCAAATTCCTGTTTTCCAAAGTGAAATAACGACCTTAGATGTGTTAAAAACGGCATTCGCCTCATTGGTAGAGATGGAGACGCAAATGAAAGAGCTTGAGGTGAAGATGGCGAGTCCGAATCTTTCTGCAGAGGCGCTTGAAAGATGCATAGAAAAATACGGACAGTTACAGGATCAATATACACTGTTAGGCGGATACGAAATGGATGCTAATATCGATCGCATCTCAAATGGCCTTTCTATTCAATACCTCTTAGATCAATCGTTTCAGTCACTAAGTGGAGGGGAGAAAACAAAGATTGGCTTAGCGCAACTTCTGTTAAAGCAACCGGATCTTTTATTACTCGATGAACCAACGAATCATTTAGATTTGATGTCAGTCGAGTGGCTGGGACAGTTTTTAAAAGAGTATAAAGGTACGGTTGTTATGGTGTCTCATGACCGATACTTTCTCGATGATGTGGTGACCAAAATGCTTGATTTAGAGGATGGGGAGATTACTTCGTATATAGGGAATTACTCGGTCTTTGTGAAGGAGAAGGAGGAGCGCCTCTTAAAGGAATTTCAAGCATACGAAGAACAGCAAAAAAAGATTAAAAAAATGAAAGAAGTCATTAAAAGACTACGTGAGTGGGCCAATCGTGCCAATCCGCCGAATGAAGGGCTTCATAAGCGTGCGCGTAATATGGAAAGAGCGCTCGAGAGAATGGAGAAACTGGATCGGCCTATTCTGAATCGCAAAAAGATGAATTTGGAGATGGAGGTAGCCGACCGAAGTGGCAAGGATGTGGTGGTCATAAAGGGGGTAAATAAATCCTTTGGGCAGCATTTGCTATTTCAGGATGCTCATCTCCACATACAATTCCGTGAAAGGGTGGCCATGGTTGGTGAAAATGGGACGGGAAAATCCACGCTTATTAAAATGCTTCTCGGGCAAGAGCAGGCGGATAGCGGAGAAGTAAAGCTTGGAAGTAATGTGAAAGTCGGGTATCTTTCACAGCATATTTTTCCTGATAAAAAGGACGAAACGGTGATCGAACTATTTCGAGATGAAATAAAGGTAACAGAAGGAGAAGCCAGACATATTCTTGCCCGCTTTCTGTTTTATGGGCACAGTGTGTTTCGTAAGGTATCTCAGCTAAGCGGTGGGGAAAAAATGCGACTTCGTCTAGCACAGATGATGTATCAGGATTTGAATTTTCTCATCCTTGATGAGCCGACCAATCACTTAGATATCGAATCTCGGGAAGTTTTGGAGGAAGCGCTAGAAGAATTTAATGGAACCATCCTGGCAGTATCGCATGATCGCTATTTTTTAGATAAGCTCTTTGATCGCATTTATTGGATTAAAGACAAAAGACTGCATCAGTTCGCAGGAGGATATCAGTGGGCGAGACAGAAACTGTTAGAAAAGCAGCCTCCAAAAATGGAAACACCACAAGCCTCCCCTAAAAAAACGAGGGTGACAGAAACTGTTAAAAAGGCAAGTACGGTGACGATAGATGAAATCGAGAGCAGGATAGAAAAGATCGAAGCTGATTTAAAAGAGTTAAACGAAAAGCTTCAGTTGGAAGAGGAGCTCTCTATGATTCAAGAGCTTTACAGTGAAAAAGAAACTCTTGAGAGCCATGTCGAAGAACTTTATTCCCAGCTAGAGGAGTTAGCATAGGAAGGTATTACGATTTCGAGTGAATAAGTATAAATTGACATATAAAATAGCGTGAGTATTCACGCTACTTTTCTTTTAAACAAAGGATTTTAGTTTAATTGGCATTCGATACTATCGATTAGACTGTCATATTATCTGCAATTATACACTTGTAAGCATTTAACTATCGGATTCATACTACCAAAGGTAATTTCTTTCTATCCTGTCCGAATAACGCCAGCATTCGGACTCCTAAGTGCTAATACCAGTCAAGTCCTGTCCGAATAACACCAGCATTCGGACTCCCAAGCGCTAATACCACCAAGTCCTGGCCGAATACCACTAGCATTCGGACTCCCAAATGCTAATACCACCAAGTCCTGTCCGAATAACGCCAGTATTCGGACTCTCAAGTGCTAATACCACCAAATCCTGTCCGAATACCCCCAGGATACGGACTCCCAAGTGCT
>Ga0182742_1004542_pt1 | contig 12496 bp, 7 predicted proteins | sample eDN5th37CBELigMG_FD_128880 | JGI IMG/M metagenome (GOLD analysis project Ga0182742, IMG submission 128880) | Enriched Miracle-Growth compost microbial communities from Emeryville, California, USA - eDNA 5th pass 37_C BE-Lig MG (version 2)... ... | reverse complement strand
CCTCTCTGAGCCTGGATCGGTCCCTATGGCCGGCCCGTCTCAGCATGTGGCTCTTCCTCCGGCGCCGCCGCCAACGGCCGTAACACCCTCAACCCGGCCCTCGTCCTTCGCGGGCAGCTGGAGAGCAGTCGATGCCCAGGGAACATCGTGCAAGGTCCAGCTCTCCTCGACACCGGCCCTTGATCTTTACAAAGCCTCGAGCTCGGGCTGCGCCAACCAAAAGCTTGCCACCGTCAACACCTGGAGTGTGCGGGACGGAATGGTGATTCTCTTCTCGCGCGGCAACGTCGTTGCGAGGCTGTCGGGGCCCGAGGCCGCTCTCGCCGGCACCTTCACGAGTGGCGAAGGCCTGAGGATGACCCGCTAGGGCGCCCCGAATCAGCTTCTTTCCCTAGGACGATCCATCAATCACCGCTTGAAGGACATCGCTCCCTACTGCCCATCATTCTCGTACCGTAGTCGACAGGTTACTCACATGACGCAGATCCAACTCCCAGCTCCGGCCGCCACACTGGCTCTCGTGAGTAACCTTCAGGCGAACCTCCGGGATTTTGGGCGGATGGTCGATCGCCATGGCCATCCGGCTCCCGCTCTGCGCCAGCTTGGCCTCGTGCACTGGGAGAACGGGCGCCTCGACAAAGCGGCTCAGGCTTTCTCGGCCGCCCTCTCTCTGATGCCCGACGATGCCGCGCTCTGGCGTGATTTGGCCGGCGTATACACGGCTATGGGGCAGACGGACCAAGTGCTCGCCGCAATCTTCAGAGCACTCGAACTCGATCCTGATAATGCTCAATCCTGGCTCATCCTCGCCGGGGCGGCCGACCAGCAGAACAACGTCAACGCCGCGGAAGCAGGATACCGCCGCGCGATCGCCTTACATCCGACGGCTGCGGCTTACTTCGGGCTTGGCCTGCTCCTGTTCCGCCAGAAAAGATATGACAGCGCCCTTGCCGCCATGGAGGCGTCAATTAGGCTCGAGCCGGCCAACGCCTCCGCTCATTATGCGCTCGGACATCTGCATTTCATCGCGTTCGAATTCGCGAAATGCATTGCATCTTTCGATAACGCCGCCCGGCTGGGCCTCACGCTTGATCAGCAGAGTCGTCAGAAGCAGGTCCGTGCCGCCACGTTCCAGGTCATGATCGAAGGAAACGTTCAGGAAGCGCTCCGTCTCTACCCCGAGATCGCGGGCGCCGATTGCGAAGACCTCGACCACATCACCCGCGACGCGTTCTCCGTCCTTAGCGCCATGGGTCATCTCGAAACCGCCGCCGAGGTCGGGCGGATTCGTTTGGCCGAAATGCCGGATGACCCGGTCCGGCAGTATCTGCTCGACGCGGTCACCGGCCGGGCCCTAACCGCCGCTCCGACTGATTACATCGAACGCTATTTCGATCAGTTTGCTCCGCAGTTTGACAGCAAGCTGGTGGAAACACTCCAGTATCGAGGCTTCAGCCAAATCGCAAAGCTCGTGTCTCGTCACCAGAATCACTTCACCTGCGCCCTCGACCTGGGGTGCGGCACCGGGCTTGCGTCTGGTGACCTGGCGCAATTGGCCCAAAACCTCGTCGGGGTAGACATCTCGTCTGGCATGCTGGCCGAGGCCGAAAAGCGTGGGGACTACGCTGAGCTCGTCCGCTCGGAAGCCGTCGCCTACCTCCAGACGACACCCCAACGCTTCGATTTAATCTTCGCTGCGGATTCTCTGATTTATTTCGGCGATCTTGGGCCCGTGGTTCGTGCGGCAGCCTTTGCCCTGACACCAGGGGGCCTTTTTGCCCTGAGCATCGAGGTTTCGGACTCAGATGCCTACAAACTGCTCCCGTCAGGCCGCTTCGCCCATTCGCCCGAGTACCTCAAGGCGACTGCAACGGACTTTGCGATCCTCGAATGCGTCGAAAGCGACATTCGTCTCGAAGCGGGCCGCCCAGTCAAAGGCCTCTATGTTGTCATGAAACGGCGCTGATCATGATTGGCTGATCCCGTCTTGCCGACCGGGTCAGCGTCACCCACCCCTAAACAGGGTACCCAGCAGACTGGGCCTCCTCTAACGAACCCTACCGGGCGCTCAGAAGAATGATACCAGATGATCGTGTTGGCCCCCAGACCAACTCCCTTCCGACCCTTCAGCGTTCTAGGCAGACACAATGACCTCCATCGTCTCATCCTTGACGATCGCACAAATTCGGAGACTTTCGGTCGAGGCGATCAAATCCTTTACGGATGAAGACGTGAAAGCCCTGTCGAAAGCACAGGTCAGCGCTCTCAGCACCCAACAGATCTCAGCTTTTGACAAAGACGATATCGCCCAGTTTACCGATGACCAACTGAAGTCGATTTCAGCTACGGGGATGCGGGGTCTTACCCTCGACCAACTGCTAGCGCTCGACAGTTCAAAGATTGCAAGTTTCTCAAAAAGCCAGGTGGGGGCGCTACAATCGAGCCAGATGAGCGCCCTCACCGCGGACCAGATCGAGGCACTCGACCCAAATCAGATCAGCGGGCTCAACGCCGCCCAGATCCGCTCCCTGGGGGTTGATGATATCGCAAAGTTCTCGCCCGAGGATATTGGAGCCATCAGCGCCAGAGCCATTTCCGGCCTGGCGGCCAACGCGATTGGCCAGCTTACTGAGGCCCAATTCGCAGCCCTCAAACCGGCCCAGGTCGCTGCCCTCACGTCTGCTCAGGTTAAAGCCCTGACGCCGGCACAGATCGGCATGCTGACAAGTGCTCATGTCGCCGTCCTCACCTCTTCGCAGGTGTCGGCGCTCAATACCGACCAGGTTAGCGCACTCGATATATCCCAACTCAGTACCAGGGCCATTCCCGGGCTAAAGCCGGGCCTGATAACGGCCCTCAGCAGTGCCCAAACCAAATCCCTTTCGGGAACCCAGCTTAGTGCGATGAGTGCTTCACAGATCGCGGGGTTCGAGCTTGAGGATATTCAAGGATTCTCCGATCTGCAGATCGGATCGATTTCGTCCCGTGCCATTGGCGGTCTACCGACCGACGCCATCAGCAATCTCACCGACACTCAGTTGGCTGCTTTGACTCCAGCGCAAATTGCTGCACTCCGTCCGAACCAGATCAAAGCACTGACCCCTGTTCAGGTCGGCAAGCTCGCGGGAACCCAAGTCGCAGCGCTCACCTCGTCCCAAATCGCGACCTTTAGCAACGAGCAGATCGTCAAACTTGACGTATCGAAGGTGAGCGCCAGAGCCGTTACCGGGTTAAAGGCGACACAGATCTCAGCCCTCGATAACACTCAGGCAAGCTCGTTCTCGTCTGCGCAACTCGGGGTGATGCGCGCCGCGCAGATTGCCGGATTTACTGTCGCGCACCTCGGAGCCTTTTCCGACGTTCAAGTCGCGGCAATCGGCGCCGGTGCCATCTCGGGCCTTTCGCCCGAGGCACTCGGCAAGCTGTCAGATGGACAACTCGCGGCCCTGAAGCCCACGCAAGTCGCCGCACTTCGTGTCAATCAAATCGCCGCGATGACTTCAGCGCAGATCGGCAAACTGGCTGAAGGCCAGGTCGCCGCGCTAACCTCGTCTCAAATCGCGAAGTTCAGCAGCGAGCAACTTGTCGAACTCGACGTTTCCAAACTCAGCACCAAGGCCATGACTGGCTTCTCAGCTACCCAAATTGCCTTCCTGGATCAGAATCAAATCAGGTCCCTGACCGGAAGCCAATTTGGAGCGATCAGCGCCAGGGCAGTCCCTGGCCTGTCAGCGGCTGAAATCGGCCAACTCACCGATGAGCAGCTTATGGCTATGAAACCTGCTCAGGTCGCTGCGCTCACTCCTGTTCAAGTTACGGCTCTGACCGCCGCGCAGATCGGCAAGTTGTCAGCTGCTCAGATTGCGGCATTCACCTCATCCCAACTCGCGAGGCTCGACACCAATCAAATTACCGGCCTCGATATCTCGAAGCTCACCACGCGGGCCGTCTCCGGTCTAACAGCGGGTCATATCGCGGCTTTCGATAGCACGCAGATCACAGGTATCACCGCGGCCCAGGCCGGTTCCATGAATACGGCCCAGATTGCCGCCTTGGACGGCGATGATATCTTGCTGTTCACCCCCGCGGAAATCGGGGCGATCGGCGCAAGGGCCATCTCGGGACTTTCAACAACGGCGATCAGCAAGCTCACCAATGAGCAACTGGCTGCCTTGAAGCCAACTCAGATTGCCGGCTTTACCTCGGCGCAAATTTCGGCTCTCTCCGGCGAGCAAATCGGCCAGCTTACAGAGATCCAGGTCACCGCCTTGACGGCTTCCCAGGTTGCGGCTCTCCGCGACGAGCAGATTGCCGAACTCGACCTGTCCAAACTCAGCATCCGGGCTGTCGGGGGCCTGACGGCGGCTCAGATTGGAGCTATGGACAACGCACAAGTCGGCTCCCTCACCATAAAGCAACTTGGCGCCCTCGTCGGTACGCAGGTGGCCGGACTGACAGTCGAGCACATTCAAAGCTTCTCCGATGCGCAGTTCGGTACGATCAGCGCCAGGGCGTTCGGCGGATTGTCGGCCGACGTCATTGGTCACCTTTCCAACAGCCAGCTCGAGACACTCACTCCGCTGAAAATCACGATGCTCCGCCCCAATCAGCTCATGGCATTGTCGCCAAGCCAGATCGGGACCCTAACGGACGCCCAAGTCGCGGGTTTCACGGCATCTCAGGTCTCGACTCTACTCGATGAGCAGCTTGCCGAACTGAACCTGTCCAAGCTCAGCCTTCGCGCCATGGCGGGGTTTACGACGAGCCAAATTGGTGGATTGACCACCTCCCAGGTCGGCTTCCTCTCGACCGCCCAAATCGGCACCCTAACCGCACTCCAGGTCTCCGCTTTCACAGTCGAGCAGGTTCAGGCCCTCTCCGAATTGCAGATCGCCGCAATCAATGGCAAGGCGATTGGCGGCCTGTCGGCGGATGCACTCGGTCAGTTGACCGAGGGGCAGACCAAGGCCTTAAAGCCCACACAAATCGCCGGACTTACGGGGGATCAGGTCAAGGCATTGACCGTCGATCAGATCGGCAAGCTAACAGATACTCAGGTTGGCGCACTGACCGCATCGCAGGTTTCGGCTCTCAACAACGATCGGGTTGCAGAACTCAAAGTATCGAAACTCAGCGTTGGCGCCGTGACCGGCCTCTCCGCCAGCCAGATCGGGGCCCTGAGCACGGAGCAGATTTCGAGCTTCACCGCGGCTCAGGCAGCCACGATGAGCAGAGCCCAGATTGCCGCTCTGGACGTCAACATATTGCTGTTCGCACCGGATGAAATCGAGGCCATCAGCGTCCCGGCGATTGCGGGCCTCTCAATTGCTGCCGTCAGCGAACTTACCGCAGAGCAAACGGCGGCCTTGAAGCCGGCGCAGATTTCCGCCCTCAGTACTGACCAGATCAACGCCTTCACGCCTGAGCAGATTGGCGCGCTTACCGATACCCAGGTGGGTGCCCTGACGGCCTCTCAGGTTCAGGGCTTGAGTGCCGATCGCGTGGCCGAGATCGCCGTGTCCAAACTTGATACCAGCGCCTTCGCCGCCCTCTCGGCCGATCACGTCACGGCCCTGAACGCGAACCAGCTTAGCTCCCTCTCGGTGACGCAACTCGGCGCCCTGACCGCAAATCAGCTCTCCGGTTTCACAGTTGCCAACATCAAGGAACTCACTGAGGACCAGATTGGCGCTCTCAGCGCCGCGGCACTTGCCGGGCTGACCACAGACGTCATTCGTGGGCTCGACGACGTGCAGTTCGGCGCTTTGAACCCGACGCAAGTCGCCGCCCTCTCCACAGATCAGATTACCGCACTCTTGGCAGTTCAGATCAATTGGATGAGCAGCGAGCAGCTTGCCGCTTTAACGGCGGAACAGGTGGGAGTTCTCAACAACGGCCAAATTGCCGAGCTTAGCGCGAGTGCTGTCGCATCCTTAAGCAAGGAGGGCATCACGGGCCTAACGACCTCCCAAATTGAGGCCCTGACGACTGACCAAATTGAGGCGCTTACCGCACGACAGGCGGCGGCATTGAACGCCGATCAGATTGCGGCTCTTGAGGACGGGGATATCAAGCAATTCTCGCCTGGAGAAATTTCAGCAATCAGCACCGGGGCCATTGCCGGTCTTTCGGTAACGGATATCGAAGACCTCGATCGTGCGCAGGTCAGCGCCTTCACCGATCCGCAGATCAAGGCCATGAATTCCGCCCAGGTTGAAGCGGTTCTGGCAGCCTACGGGGCTGTCTAGGGACAGCTCCGCGGCGGCACCCGCTAGGACGGTGCACGTCGACAGAAGCCAAGACGGCGCTCCTTCACTGGAGCGCCGTTTTCGCAGTCTACCGGTGTTCTGTCGGTGTCTGAGGATTTGGCGCGAAACCGTTTAGCCGTCCGACGCAGTCGCGCCCTTCGCCATTCCTTCGCTCCCGGCGCAAAACGTTTTCGCATTTTTTGTCCAGGTCCCAAATCCGGTCGCGACCATGTTTGAGATCACCTTGCAGACATACCGCTTCTGAGCCGGGTTGTTATTTGGCCCAGCATGATAACGAGCCACGGCCATCGTCCAGGTCTCGTGCTGGCCCTTAAGATTCCTCAGGAATTTCGCCGCGTATTCGACATTCTGCCGCGGATCCATCATCGCGGACAGGGAAGAAAATTCTTTGCGATGGTAATGATGATTGATCTGCATGCAGCCCATGTCGATGAGCTTCTTCCCCGATTGTCGGTACCTCTCGAATTTCTGAAGCGCTTCCCCGGCGGTCTCGGAGAAGACCGCCTTGCCTTCGACATTCATGGCGTAGGGCTGGAGGCTGCCGCGACGACCGGTTTCCGTCAGGCCGACGGAATACAGCATCCCGACCGGAACCTTGTACTTTTCCGCAGCCCGCATCATCTCGACCTCGCAGACGCGCGATGGCCGTTCGGGCGACACCGAGTCGTCCCCCGAGCGTGCGGTGGAGGACGTGACCTCCGGTGTGACCTCTTCTGGATATTCCGGGGTCGCGCGCGCTGGCAGGCAACCGTTAAAGGTAAACGCCGCCAGTGCTGCGACCGTTATGGTTGCCGTCGATCGACGCATCGTCGCGCCCCTGCTTTCTCTCATTCTGGTATCCCGGATCGCGTTGCTGCGAGCCGCCGTTTTGCTGCTGTTCTCCGCGTTGGAAGGCCTCCTGCTGCCCCTGCGACGTGGCCTGCTGACGCCCGAATGAACTACCGTCCTGGCCCTTCGTATCGGATGGCGCCGTCTGGACCGTTATAATGTCGGGTCGATAGCCCGATCCCTTGAGAAGGTTCGACAGCTTTTCCGAGTCAGTCTTCAGAAGGCGGGCAGTTTCCTCATTCGAGACCTGCAGCTCCATCTCGAGATTGTCGCCGGTGAGCTTCATCTTGACAGTGATCAGTCCGAGATCGGCCGGATGAAGCTGAATATTCAACATGCGCACGGCGCTTTCAGACGCCTTTGCGGAGGTCATAAACCTCGCAGCTTCGGCATGGAAAGCCGACGACTGCACCTCAGACCTCATCTGGGCCGCCTCCGCGGCGATCGCGTTGGCAATCCGGTTGAACGTCCCGGATGCCAGCGTCGATGTCTGGTCTCCCTTCGGCGACATTTCGCTATTCGCGGATACTGACTCCACTTTGCCTGCTGTCCGTTCGGAGGCCGCAACCCTGATCGCGCGAAGCTCAGGTGCTTCCCCGGGCTCCGCGGCTCCGGCGGCCGTCCCCTGAGAAAGACCCGCCGGCAGGACGGACGACATGGTCGGCCCTGAAGCCTTTGCGGCCTGTGGTTTCACCCCAAGCGCAGGGAAGAGCTCCTCGGGTCCGGCGGCTTCACCGTCGCCGGAAGCCTGTTCCGGGGCCACAACCTTGGTTGTGAACCCCTCGATGACCGGCTTGAAATGCGTCTCCTGATGCTTCACCGAGACCATCACGGAAGGCGTCGATGGGGCATCCAGATAGCCCTCTGCCGTCAGATCAGTCCTTTGAAGGGCAGCGCCGGTACCACGGCCGCCAGTGGCCTCCTGGCCGTTTTCACCTCCGGCCTCTCCGTTCTGGCCAAGGATTTGCGGCAATAGGCTCTCGAGGGCCGCGAGCGCTGAATTCGTGTTCGAGCCCTGTCCATTGTCCGGTATTACAACAACATCCTGAGAAGGTCCGCCATTTACAACCTCCAGCAGGTCTTCGATGGCGAGGTCTATGGCCGAAATGCCTCCCTGAGCAGCTTCGTCACCGCCCTTGCTCGTTCCGTTCCCGGTGGGAACGCCGGTCGTCGGGGTTTCCGGCGGCTGCCGCGCGGCTCCCTGGGCCCGAGTGCCTGCCGAATCCTTTGCCCCGATATCCTTGAGCAGAGAATTAAACTCATCGCCGTTGCCGTTGGCGCCCCTGTCCTGACCGTCCGATGAGCCCGAAGCCACCTTCGTCGTCTGGGGGTCTGATCGCCGCACCATTTTCTGCGGCAAGAAATCTAGATTGTTCATTACCCCACCCGGGCTCAATTTTTAATCAGCTGGTCGACGCGATTCAGCGCCTCTCGCGCCTTCATTACAGCAGGAAGCTGGTCTGGAACTTGCGTGACCTTCTTTGCCTGCTCAGGATCCAGCTTTACCTCATGCTTTGCGGAGTTCTCCGGCCCCAATCGTATCCGTTGGGCCAGCGACTGTGCCGCATCCAACAGAGCCGCGTCACTTGGCGGCAGAATGGATCGGTCCAAGGTTGCGAGCGTGCGTATGCTCTTCTCAAGAGCCGCAGGATTCACAACGCTCGCTGCAGCAGCATAAAGATCGGCACGGGCCTCGCTGACCCGGTCGTTCGCCGCCAGCTCCCGCGCCTTGCCGGCAGACAGGACCGCCGATTTGACGTTCCCCTGATCGACCGATGCACGAGCCATCAGCAGGAAGAGCTCGCGCTGCACATCCGGCTCCAACTCGGCCAGCATGGCCACCACTCGCGTGAACCGATCCGGGTCCTTCTCGAAATCGATCCGGGTCAGAGCGGAAGCCAACCGCTGGCGGAAGTTGCTCGCATAGATTGAGCTTCGATACTGCCGCAGATAACGCATGACGAGCAATTCGAACTTGCGCACGTCGTCGATCTGGCTGGCGACAAACACCTCGCGGCGCAGCGCTCCCTCCTCAAGGAGGGTTCCCGGAGCGACGAGGCGTACCCAGTCCAGAAGCTCGATCGCCTTTTTCGGCTCGGTTCGAACGATCAAAGCCGATTGAACAAGCGCGATCTGGGCCCCGAAATTCGGAGGGAGCGTGGCGACCTCGATCGACATGAGCGACCGCTTCGCCTCTTCCTCGCGGCCTTCCACATAGGCCAGGGCCCCTTCGATCACAGGCCGGGCGTCGACGGGAACGATCTCGACGCTCAACCCCAAGATCTTCCTGAGGATCTGCGGCTTGCCGCCACTGAGAACGAAAATGATGGCCGCGCGAACGTTCCTTTCGTCCTTCCAGGTCCCGTCTTCGAGGTCCATGAACCGGCCGTCAAGGATGGTCAGGAGGCCGCGCTGGGCAGCGAAGGCTTCGGTCGATCCCAAAGCGATCTGATCCTGCAGCAGTTGCAGAGTGCGCACCATTTGAATCGGCGCCGAAAGCGGCTCGACCGGCAAGGCCTCCGGCGCAGCAGGCTTTACCGTTTCCTCGGAGACGGCGGCAGGCTGCTCGGCAGCCGTCGTCTCAGGCTCGGCCCAAGCCGCACCGGCCATCAGGGACAGGACGGCCGCCAAAGCGGCCTGGGGGAGACGGATCACCCTCATTCCTCCTTCAGAAGGATCTCGATGCGGCGGTTCTGGTCGGCGTTCGGGTCGGAGGGAACCTTCAGGTCACGGGCTGCATGACCCGAGACCCCCACAATTCTTTCCTCTGGCAGCCCGCCCCTGACGAGCATGTACAGCGCCATCTGAGCCCGGGCCTGGGACAGCCGCCAGTTGTCATAGTTCTCGGACTTGAACGGGCGGGCATCGGTATGTCCCTGAATCACGATGTTACCTGGCCGCGCCTTGAGGATCTTGGCGATCTTTTCCAACGCCTTGACTACCTTCGGCTGAGGCTCTGCCGAACCGAGAGCGAACATCGAGAAGTTGATGTCGTCGGTCAGACTGATCAGCGTGCCCGCGCCCGTCCGGCGAACTTCGATCTGGGGCGACGGTGACCGGTCCTTGTTCAATTCCAGTGCCTTCGCGATCTCGCTCTTGAGCTCAGCCGCCTGCAAGTCGGCCGGCTTGAGATCGCTCTTGGGTGCCTCGCCCTCGCCGCGCTCGGCGGAGTTCGCCTCTGTCGCGGGTGCTGTCACCCCGCCAGTAGGTCCAGCCTCGTGAGCGGCCTGCGCCGTCGTCGGCTCTGCGGCTTCAGCCGGCTTGGAACCGGCCGCGGCCTGGGCACTCCTTGTGGGTGCGGACTTCGGATCGGTCCCCATCAGGGCGTCGATCGCATTCTTCAGCGGAGCAGGCATCGCCGTGCCGGGCTTCGGGTCCGATTCAGTCTTGAGCTCCTTGACCGGTGCAACAGCCCAGTAGAGCGGATCGAACGGATCCCGCGTGGCCTCGCCGGCGGTTAGCCCCGGAACATCGCTTTCGCCAGGTGTCACGTCAGCGCCAAGGGTATCCTGAGGATTGGCTTCGACTTCCGATGCGATTTTGGCAAGGACTGCGTAGGGATCCTGGAACAGCATCCCCTCCTTGAAGCGAGGCTTCTGGAGCTGGTGCGACTTACCACCCGTGCCTTCACCACTGCCCTTCTCCCGGCCATCCTTGGTCTCGTCAGAGTCGTTGTCCGGCGGAATTTCCTGCGGTTCCTTTAGCCCCTTCTTGTTCGGCGAGGACTCGGCCAGTTGCACCGGATTGAAATAATTGGCGACACTGTTACGCGTGTTCTCGTCAGTCGCATTCAGCAACCACATCACGAGGAAGAACGCCATCATCGCGGTCATGAAGTCGGCAAGCGCGATCTTCCAGGCGCCGCCGTGGTGGCCCTCATCTTCCTCGTACCGCCGTACGATGATAATCTCTTGCTTATCGGTTGCCGACATAATCACACTGCCTTCAAAACGTCATTCAGCCGGTCCGACCACGGCTTCAAAAGGGTCTCGACCGCCGTCTCCGATGCGATGGCACATACGTCGACCGTCTCGTTGGACTGAAACTCGATGGACTTGATCTCATCGCCGAGGCTGGCCCTGAGCACCGCCAGGAGATCCTCCGGGCCTGAGACCGCGATCATTCCCGTTGGTCCGTCAGCCAGCATGGTCCTGATGGTCTCCTTAAGATCCAGAACCATTTGCTGCCGGTAGGCGTCGGTCAGAAACGGGCCCAAGACATTGGTGACCTGATCACTGATCAGCGTTTCAAGAGCCGTGAACGCCACGCCGAACCGTTCGCTCAGCTGCGCCGCTTCGGTTTCCGCCCAACGCAGCCTCTCCGCCGCGAGCTCGTCCCGAAACCGCACATTCTCGGCTTCGATTGCCGCGGCGAGCTTTTTCTCCGCGGCGTCACGCTCCTCGGCCCGAGCATCTGCTACGGCCTTTTCGATTGCAGCGGCCTGCTCGGCTGCCGGATCCGGTTTCGGCTTTGCCTGAGCCTCCGGCATCGACTCCGCAGCCTTGGCCGGCGCCGGTCTTTTGAGAAGCACCGAAATCGGCGCCTCTGTCTGCTTAGAAGAGGAGAAGTCCGTCAGGACCCCGAAGAGCGGCGAGGTCATCACGCCGCCTCCTGGTCAGCCAGCCACTGCTTGAGAACCGCAGCCGCCTGCTCCTCATTGAGATCAATGATCCGCTCCAGCTTCCGCTGCGGCGAGCGGGACATCTCGAGCAGATTGTCCGGGAGGTCCGACTCATCCGTGAGTTGGGCGGTGTTCGGTCCTCCGATAGCGTCGGCATCGGCAGCAATCTGGGCTTCCTCAGCTGCCACGAGGGCTGCCATCTCACGCTGGTGCTGCAACTCGGCCTGGTGACGGGCATAGAGCATCCGGGCGGCCGGGCGCAGGCCGAACCAGATCAGCAGGAAGCACACCGCCAGGATGGTCAGGGCGTTGATGATCGTCCCGGTCTGCCGCGCCAGGATCTCCATGAAGGACGGGGCCGGATAGGGCTGCATCACAGCCGAATCGTCTACGAAGCTCACAGCCGCGACCTTGATCTGGTCGCCGCGGTTCTTGTTGAATCCCGCCGCGGACGCGACCAGATCCTCAATCTCGGCCACCTTGGCGTCGATGTCAGCAGGAGCGGGATTCTCGCCGAGGAGGCTGGCAAGGCGCGAGCGGTTCACGAGCACCGCAACCGACAGGTTCTTGATCTGATAGCCGTCGCTCGAGGTCTGAATCGTCTTCGACGAAATCTCGTAGTTGGTCAGTTCTTCCCGGCGCTGATTGTCCTCGCTGGACGACTCCCCGCCTTCCGCGCGCACCTGATCGTCGGGAAGGTTCTGCTGAACCGTCGTCGGCTTCTGACCACCCTTGTTCTGGGAGACCTCGGTTTCCTTCACCGTGCGAATCGAGCGCT
>Ga0182742_1004541_pt1 | contig 12497 bp, 8 predicted proteins | sample eDN5th37CBELigMG_FD_128880 | JGI IMG/M metagenome (GOLD analysis project Ga0182742, IMG submission 128880) | Enriched Miracle-Growth compost microbial communities from Emeryville, California, USA - eDNA 5th pass 37_C BE-Lig MG (version 2)... ... | reverse complement strand
GGGTGAGCCGGGGGGGACCCGGGCAATGGGGGTTTGTGAACCTGGTCAGGGCGGGAACGCAGCAGCCATAAGCAACACCTTCATGTGCGCGGGAGAACCTCCCCGGCTCTCCCAGGCCCCCGCGGGCCGGTCGCCGGCCCGGGCCCGGACGGGTCGTCGTCGTTGACGAGCCAAACCATGCCGAGGGCGAACCGCCGGAAGTCGGAACGTCGGCTCGGCCGAGCCTCGGCGACGGGGCCGCAACGATGGAGCACCGTCCCGTGTCGCAAGGATCCGCGCCGAAATCTGAGGCGGGCGCCCCGGCCGACGCAACCACCGAGCCGGGCGCCTACACCGTCGTCGCCCGCCGCTACCGACCTCAAAAGTTTGAGGACGTGGTCGGACAAGACCACGTGGTTCAGGCCCTCCGCAACGCCATTCGGCTGAACCGCTTGGCCCAGGCCTATCTGTTTTGCGGCACCCGCGGCGTCGGCAAAACGTCAATGGCCCGGATCTTCGCCAAGTGCCTCAACTGCGTTCAAGGCCCCACCGAGAGCCCCTGCCAGGTCTGCGACATCTGCCGGGCGATCGCCGACGGCCAAGACATCGACGTCATCGAGATCGACGGCGCCAGCAACAACGGCGTCGAGCAGGTCCGCGAGCTGCGGCAGAACGTTTCGCTCCGGCCCAGCCGCGCCCGGTTCAAGATCTACTACATCGACGAAGTCCACATGCTCTCCACCGGCGCCTTCAACGCGCTTTTGAAGACGCTGGAGGAGCCGCCGCCGCACGTCAAATTCCTCTTCGCCACGACCGAAGCCAACAAGATCCCCATCACGGTCCTCTCGCGCTGCCAGCGGTTCGACTTCGCCGGCATCACCCCCGAGGCGATCGCCGAGACCCTCAAGGAGATCTGCGACCGCGAAGGCGTCGAGGCCGAGCCCGAGGCGCTCCAAATCATCGCCCGCCGCGCCGGCGGCTCGATGCGAGACGCCCAATCGCTTTTGGAGCAACTGCTCTCCGCCGGCGGCGCGGGGATGACCGTCGATTCGGTCCACGCCCGGCTCGGCACCGCCAGCGACGAGCGGCTCTTGGACCTGCTCGAAGCCCTGGCCGGCCGCGACTCGGCCAAGGCCCTGACCCTCTTGGACCAGGCGGTCGGCGAAGGCGTGCAGCCCGCCGACCTGCTCGCCGGCGCGCTCGACTTCCTCCGCGACGCCATGGCCCTGGCCATCGGCGCCGAGGCGATCCTGCTGACCGTCTCCCCCAAGGCCAAACCCAAGCTCAAGGAGATCGTCAACGGCTGGTCGGTCGACTCGATCGTCGCCGCGCTTGAGATCCTCGCCGAGGCCCGGGGCCGGATGCGCGGGGTCGCCCACGGCCGGTTGCTCGCCGAGTTGGCCTTGGTCCGCGTCGCGAGGTTGGAGAATCTGACCGACTTCTCCGAGATGATCGAGCGGCTCCGAGCCCTGGAGGCCGGGGCCCCCGCGCCGGGCGCCACGAGGTCGAGCGTCAAGAAGAAACTCTCCCACGCCGATTCGGTCGCCCATCACGAGACCGTCATCGGCAAGCCGGCGAACCGCGCGGCCCCAATCGCCGCCGAACCCCGAGAGCAACCCGAACCCCGAGAGCAACCCGAACCCGAACGCCCCCCCGAGCCCCCGCCGTCGCGGGAGGCCCCGCCTCTTGAGCTCCACGTCATCCACGAGCTTTGGCCGACCCTCATTAGGAAGGTGGGCGCCGGCATCGGCTGGAAGCTCAGCCAGGCCGCGCCGATCGGTCTGGATGGGCCGGACGTCCTGGTCATCGGGGCCAAGCCGGGGTATAATTCGGTGGCGGATTTCTGCGCGGCCGAAGACGTGAGGCGGCGCGTCGCCGAGTGCCTTGGGGGGTTGCTTCACCGCCCCTTGACCGTTCGCTACGAGCGCTCCAACGACTCTCCGGACGCCGCGCCCCCCATTGAGGCCCGGCGGGCCGATCAACTCGCCGACGACCCGATGATCCAGAAGATCGTCGAGCTCTTCGAGGCCCGGATGCTTCACCTGGATTACGAGGCGGAGCGCGAGGACGACCAACCGAGATGATCCCTCCGGAGGGCGTTATTCCCGTCGTTCCGGCTTCGCCCCCCTCAAAATTCAGGCGCAACGAACCAATCACCCGAATGGAATGGACGCTTCCAACGCGTCGGAAACGAGGTTTTCGTGTTCGGACGACTGGGCGACATCGCCGATTTGATGAAGAACGCCGGCAAGATCCAGGAATCGATGGCCAAGGCCGCCGAGGCGCTGGGGAAGGTCGAGGTCGAGGGAACCGCCGGCGGCGGCGCCGTAACCGCCACGATCAACGGCCGGATGGAGTTGGTCTCGATCCGGATCGACCCCAAATTGGTCGCCGACGGCGACGTGGAGCTTTTGGAGGACCTGGTCGCCGCGGCGGTCAACGCCGCCATGACCAAGGCTCGCGAAGCCGCCGCGCAATCGCTGTCGTCGCTCACCGGCGGCCTGCCGCCAAACCTCCTCCAAGGAGGCGGCCCGTTCGGACCCGGAGGCGCCTGAAATGGCCGGCTACGCGGCGGCCCTGGACCGCCTGACCACAACCCTCGGCCGACTTCCCGGCATCGGCGCCAAGTCGGCCGAGCGGCTGGCGCACCACCTGCTCAAATGCCCGGTCGCCGAGGCGCTGGAGTTGGCCGAGGCCATTCGGTCGGCCAAGGAACAAGTCCGCCACTGCGAGCGGTGCCACAACCTCACCGAGGCCGATCAGACCCTTTGCGCCATCTGCCGCGACGAGCGCCGCGACCAGGGCCTCGTCTGCGTCGTCGAGCAACCGCGAGACCTGCTGGCCATCGAGAAATCCAGCTCGTACCCCGGCGTTTATCACGTCCTTCTAGGACGATTGGCCCCCCTTCAGGGAATGGGGCCGGACCAGATGACCGTCGACTCGCTGGCGGCCCGCGTCCGCGACGGCTCGGTTCGCGAAATCATCATGGCCACCAACCCCAACCTCGAAGGCGACGGGACCGCGCTCTACGTCGCCAAGCGGCTGGAGGGGTCCCCCGTGAAGATCACCCGTCTGGCCCGAGGACTGGCGTCGGGAAGCACCCTCGAGTTCGCCAGCCGCGACATGCTCGCCGACGCCATCACCGGCCGGCAGCCGTTTTAGCGCCTTGGAACGCGCGCCGTCCACCCAAGAGAGGTCGCGCGGCGATCGCGCCGCCCGGCCGACCGCGAGGTCGTGCTCGTGGCCGTGGACCCATCCCAAACTGGTTGGGCCGGCGGGCGATGGTCGCGGATTTCGGGTTCACATGGCCGGTTTCTTAAGGAAGTTCCATCCACCGCCCGCTTGAAATGAGGCGATCGTGGCATAATACTTGCTGAGCTAGAGTGCTGTGCCGAACCGAAGGCGTTTTATGCTTTTCGGCGGCGGATCGACGGCGTGAAGGAAACGCGGAGACGAACGGATCATGCGGCTCGATACCTCCCAGCAGATGCGAACCGAGATGCGCCTAAGGATGGCGCCTCGAATGATCCAATCCATGGAAATTCTTCAACTGCCGATCATGGCGCTTCAAGAGCGGATCGAGCAGGAGTTGAGCGAAAATCCGGTATTGGTCGACCTCCGCGAGACCCCCGCGAACCCCGACGAGACCGATGAGACCGCAACTCCCGCGCCGGCCGAGACGACCGAAGAGCCCGAGAACGACCAGACTGATTTCGAGAGCCTGATCAACCTCGACGAGAACTGGAGCGAACTCTACGACGAAGGGCCCCGTCGCAGCCGCGCAGCGCTGAGCGAGGACGGGGACCGCAAACAAGAGGCCATGCAGAACATGGCCTCCCGCCCCCAATCGTTCCATGATGAACTCACCGAGCAGCTCGGCTTCTTCGACTGCGACCCCACCCAGCGGGCGCTGGCCGAGTACATCATCTACAACCTCGACGACAACGGCTATCTGCTCAAGGACCTCACGCTTCACGACGTGGCCCGCGACTTCGGCCAGGGGGTGACGGTCGAACAGGCCGAAGAGGCGCTGAAGCTGGTCCAGCGCCTCGACCCGCCGGGGGTGGGCGCCCGCGACCTCCGGGAATGCCTTCTGCTGCAACTGACCCCGGAAACCCCGTGCGTCGACATCCTGCGGATCCTCATCGGCGACCATCTCGACGACCTACAACACAACCGGCTCCCCGCCATCGAGAAGCGAACCGGACTGTCGATGGAGACGATCAAGGAGGCGTTGGAGCACCTTAGACGGCTCAATCCGCGCCCCGGCTCGTCGTTCACCCTTCAGGAAAACACCCACTACGTCGTTCCCGACCTGATTGTTGAACCGAACGACCAAGGGGGCTACGACATCCGCCTGACCGACGACCACACGCCCAACCTGTCGATCTCGCGCTATTACCAGAAGCAGCTTCGCAACAAGGGGACCGACCCGGCGGCCCGCGAATTCATCCAAAAGCGGATCCAGTCGGCCCGCTGGCTCATCGAGTCGATCGAACAGCGCCGCAGCACGCTTCTGAAGGTGTCGCGGGCGATCGTCGAGCACCAAAAACCGTTTCTGGACAAGGGGCCGGAGTTCATCGAGCCCTTGAAGATGCAGCAGATCGCCGACCGGGTGGGCGTCCACGTGACGACCGTCAGCCGCGCCGTGGACGACAAATGGGCCCAAACTCCCCGGGGGATCTTCCCCCTGAAGCGATTCTTCGGCGGCGGCACCACCACCGCCGACGGCGAGGAGATCGCCTGGGACACCATCAAGCAAAAGCTGCTTGAAATCGTCGCCAAGGAGGACAAGCAAAGCCCCCTCTCCGACGAGGAGATCGTCGACGAGATGGGCCGCCACGGCCTGAAGGTCGCCCGACGCACCGTCACCAAGTACCGCCAGGCCCTCATGATCCCCTCCAGCCGCCAGCGCAAACAGTTTTAACGCCGCGTCGAGCCCCGTTCTCTCCCATCGACTCGCGCGGCGGAGAAGGTTTGTCGCGTGGTTTAACGGGCGAGGCGGGCCTCGTGGCCGATTCAGTCCACGGCCACGAGGTCGCGCGCGGGCCGTCGAGAGGTCTCGCCCCCTTTTCCGCTCAACAGCCTTTCGGCCCCTTTGTCCGCCGCGTGGGCGAACCGCCTTGGGCTTGGCCGCCTCTCCCGCCCCCCTCGAATCGGTCCCCCTCGCCCGGATTTCTCAAAAGACCGGGGGGCGGCGAGCCGATGATAGGGGTTGTATCGGGGAGACCCGGCGCGGGGTTCGAGAACGATTCCAAGGCGTCGGGGGCCGGTCGGAGGAAGGCGGAGTCCCTCTTTCGACCGGGCCGGTTCCTCACGAGCGTGGGGACCAACCCGGTTTCGACCGCAACGGCCGCGCGCGCCGGCCACCGCCCCCCCGGACGTTGGAGGGCGGGGCGCGGGCGTCCCTTTGGGAAAGGAGTTCCCACATGCATCCGTTTAGAGGGCTCATTCCGGGTCTGCTCGGGCTGGCTCTGGCCGCTCCGTTGTCCGTCGAGGCGGTCGCCCACGAACCGGTCGCCCCGGCTTCGAATCACCAGCACAAGGGCCTCATGGGCTGGAAGAGCTGCGTTGAGTGCCAGCGAGCCCGAGCCATGGCCCGCGACGGCGTCAACGTTCCGCCCCCGCCGTCGGCCATTCCGCCCGGCGCGACCGTGCATCACGTCGGCCACGGCGCGCACGACGGCCACTTCCACGCCGAAGGGGAAGTCATCATCGAAGGGCCGATCGTCCTGGACGACGCCCACGCTCACGCTCCGGGCCGCGCCGTGGTCGGCGGCGGGCCGAACGTCGCCTCGACGCCGATCGGCCACGCCGTCGTCGGCGGTCCCGAGCCCGCCCCGGTCGGCGTCTCGCGAGCCAGCCAGGGGAACTTCACGCCCGTCGGCAACGTCGCCGCCGCCGGCGCCCTCCGCGATCCGTCGGTGACGCCCACGAGCATTCCCCCGGCCCAAACCGCCATCGGCGGAACGACCGGAGCGCGCCCCCGGATCATCTCGCACCTGCTCGGCCTGCCCGACCTGCGCCGGATGCGCCGGGACCGTCAGGCCTACCTGCTTCGCGAGGGACACGCCTCAATCCCCTACGGCGACGCCGCGGACCCGGTCACCGAGTTGCCGGCCTCGATGGTCTACGGCGAGGGCCGCTGAGTCGAGCCTCCCCACAAATTTGACGCCTGGCGCGAATGGTTCGGTCCTCCAGCCTTTGGTGGGGGGTCGGACCTTTTGCGCGTTGCCCCGCGTGGATTCGGTCGAGTCCGCCCCGGCCCTCTTCCGATTCAGAAGGACAAGGCCAGAGATGGCCGCACGAGTCCGTTGCGCATCCCCCGCGCAGGAAGCCGGGGGCGCCTCGGCTGCTCGCGTGCTTCCGGACAACTTCAGGAGGATTCATGCGTTTCAGGTAAGGGATTGACCATGCGTTTCGGAACATGGCGGGGAGCGCCGCTCGTGTTGGGGTTGGCCGCGCTACTTGGATTGAGCCTGTGCGCGACCTCGGAGGCCGGGGGGTGGCCGTTCCACCACACCCTGCCCAAAGTGGTTCCCGCGTACGATTTCAACACCGGCGGCGAATACTTCGCCCCGCCGGTCCCCTATGGCCACTACGCCAAAGACCCGGTCGGGCACTTGGCCAAAGGCGTCGGACATCTCAAGGGATGCCTGCTGCACGGCGCGGGCTGCGACGGGAACTGCGGACACGGTGGTCATGGCGGCCACGGGCTCCTCGGCGGCCACGCCGGTCATGGCGGCCACAAGGGACTTGGACACGGAACGGGCTGCGGACACGGGCTCGACGCCCGGGGCTGCGGCTTCTGCTCCGGTCTGGGCCTCCTGAAAAAACACCGAGGCGCGGGGCCCTGCGAGGGGCCGGCTTGTCTCGATTGCGCGCCCCCCGTCGGCCGCGTCAAGAATTTCGGTCCTTATCATCCGACCACGGTGGTCGCTTCCGGTCAGGCTCTTCCCTCCGCTCAAGCCGTCGCCTTGCCTTCGGGCCAGTCGATCTGCGGGGGTCCGGGCGCGTGCGTCACGACCGGGTGCGGTCACGGCGGATTGTTGAACAAGCTTCGCTGCCGGCTCTGCGGCGGCCAAGGTTGTGGTCCCTGCGGCGGGCTGGGGATCGGCGATCCCTGCTCAAACTGCCACGGCTCCGGCTGCGGCAACTGCGGCGGCTGCGGCCTCTTCTCCAAGCACCGCGGGTGCGGGTTCTGCGGCGGCGCGGGCTGCGGCCACTGCCTGAAGGGACTGGGAAGCAAGCTCCACGGCCTGCTCGGCTCGCCCATGGGGCTCTTGCATCGGCCGAAGTATAAGTGGTTCGTCGGCGCCGGCGGCCCCGTGCCGCTGACCCCCGGCTACGTCCCTTATATCGTTACAACCCGTTCCCCCCGCGATTTCTTCGCCTTTCCGCCAAAGAATCCGGACGCCTTCTAGTCGATAAGAACCGAAAGACCGGCCGCAAGGCTTGGCCAGGCCCGACGCGCCCCGCGCGCCGGGCCTTCGGTCATGTTCGGAGATTCGGAAGGACGCCCCGGGCTCGGACCGCATGGTCCGGCCGCAATCCCTTCAGAGGAGAGGAACCCCATGCCGGGACCATTCCCCAACCCGCCGCCGACGCGAACAAGGGCCGACCGCCCCGCCGTCGCCGGTTTGTTCCGCCGCCCGGGCGTTCTCGGCCTGATTCCGCCTCTGCTTTTGGCGCTCTCGACCGCGGCCGCGACCGCCAGGGCCCAGGCGCCGCCCCACGTGCCCGACGTTGAGGAACGCAGCGGCCTGCTGATGCGTTTCGTCGACACGCCCGGGCGGCTTCCCCCCGACCCGTACCGCGACTACTTCTACGGGTCCCGCTACGCGGACAGCGGCCTGGTCACCCACCCCAACTCGTTGTTCACGCAGGGCCTTTACGGGCTGGGCTGGAAGGCCAAGGACACCGAGAGCGTCTACCCGTTCTTCCGGGGCAACCCGGGCCAAAGCACGGTCAACGCCTCGTCGCGCCCCTGGCCCCGCCCCCTCCGCTTCTTCCAGGGACTCGCCCACCCGTTCCGGCCGGTCGGCATGTACTACTCCGAGGGAAGCCACGTTCCGATCTACGACCTCGACCCGGTCGTTCCCGGCCCCGGCCCCTACCCGTATCCCTTCTATTTCAACTGGTGGAAGGGGGGCTGATCCCCCTCCGTCGGAACTCGAACATCGCGAGAACGGGCCGGCGGGGAAACCCACCCTCGTCGGCCCGGTTTGGCGATCTCTCGGATTTTACCCTCCCGACCCGTCCGCGACCGCGACCCGAAGAGGCGAACCCGCGCCGAGATTCAATCGAGACAAGGACTTGACCGCTCCTTGACAGTCGGCCGACGATGAATTATGTTGTCGAGACTTGTTTTAAGGCGCGACGTCTTCGCGCGCTCGAAATGAAACCGCGAGCCGTCTTTCATTGAGACGGCGATTTGCCGATCGGCCTGTTGGGTCCACCTTCTCGCCGTCGCCGTCGTCACCCCACCGCAGAGTAGAGGCTCCATGGACAACCCGATTCAGGTCGACCTGGGCCGAATCGCGCAAGACTTGCAGATCCGGCGCGTTCAGGTGGAAAGCGTCGTCCAACTCTTGGACGAAGGCAACACCGTCCCGTTCATCACCCGGTATCGCAAGGAGCGAACCGGCAACCTGAACGAGGTCGTGATCCACGAGATCCAACTCCGCGTGCAACGGCTGCGCGATCTCGCCGAGCGCAAGGAAACGATTCTCAAGGCCATCGAGAAGCAGGAGAAGCTCACCCCGGAACTCGCCGAGGCGATCCGGGCGGCCGACAACCTCAAGCGGCTCGAAGACCTCTACCTGCCGTACAAGCCCAAAAAGCGGACCAAGGCGTCGGAGGCCCGCGAGAGGGGCCTCGAACCGCTCGCCTTGCGGATCTGGAACCGCGACGTGGAGCTGACGGACCTTCAGGCCGCCGCCGTCGAGTTCGTCGACGCCGAGAAGGGGCTCGACTCGGTCGAGAAGGTCCTCGAAGGCGTCGGCCACATCCTCGCCGAGGCCATCAGCGAGATGGCGACCGTGCGCGAGGCCACCCGCAAGGCGGTCTGGAAAACCGGCAAGATCGTCACCACCAAGGGAGACGTCGCCGAGGGCCAGGGGCTCGACTACCGCGACTACTTCGAATACTCCGAGCCGGTCTCGCAGGTGCCCCCGCACCGGGTGCTGGCCATCAATCGGGGCGACAAGGAAAACGCGCTGAAGATCAAGCTGGAGGTCTCCCGGCCCGACCTGGAGGCCGCCTTCCTCGGCCAGCTTCCGCTTGAAGACCACCCCCAGGCGGAATTCTTCCACGCCGCGGCCATGGACGCGCTGGACCGGCTGATCCTGCCCAGCATGGAGCGCGAGGTCCGCCGCGACCTGACCGAGACGGCCGAGAAGCACGCCGTCGACGTCTTCGCCCGCAACCTCCGAAGCCTCCTGCTCCAGCCGCCGATCCCCAAGCAGGTGGTCATGGCCATCGACCCGGGCCTGCGCTCCGGCTGCAAGATCGCCGTGCTCGACCCCAACGGCAACCTTCTGGACCAGGGGATCGTTCACCCGCACGCCCCCCAGAACAGACGCTCGGAGGCCAAGGTCTTCATCAAGAACCTGGTCGGCAAGCACAAGGTGGGCGTGGTCGCCATCGGCAACGGCACCGCCTGCCGCGAGACCGAGGAGCTCGTCGCCGAGATCATCGCCGAAGGGACCGAGTTTAGCCAAAATCCCGAGGCCCGCGCCGCGGCGATCGCAGCCGCCGAAGCCGCCGCCGCCGAGGCCGCGGCCCAAGCCGCGCGAGCCGCCGAGGCCGCCGCTCAAGCCCGAGCCCAAGCGCGGGCGGCCCAAGCCGAAGCGCAAGCGGCGACCGCCGAGACCCCGGAAACGCCGGCTGAAGCCTCATCCGAGGAGGCCGCCGCGGTCGCCTCGGCGCCTCCGGTCGAGGAGGCCCGCCCGGAAACTCCGGAAGCCCCGGCCGCCGAAACGCCGCAAGCGATGGCCGAAGCCGCGCCCGAAGCCGAAGCCGCGCCCAAGGCTGAAGAGGAAGGTAAGGAGGAGCCCCCCTCCCCGTCGACCGAGGAACTGCCGCCGATCTCCGGCGGTTCGCCCGAATCGACCACGAATCAATCCGAGACCTCGTCCGAGGCCGGATCGCCGACCGACGGCGACCAGTCCGCCGCGTCCGAGTCTCCCGCGCCCACCCCGGAGGAGGCACCCAAGGCCGAGGCGGCCGACCAGCCGCCCGCCGAGACTCCGGCCGAGGCCAATGCCGTCGAACAGCCCGCCGAAGCGCCCCAGGAGAAGCCCGCCGAGGCCGAAGCCGCCGAGAAGCCCGCCGAAGCGCCCAAGACCGAGGCGACGGCGGAAGGCGGGGCCGAAGCGACCGAGGCCGAGGGCAAGAAGGAGAAGGAGTCGGGCGAACCGACCGTCGCGCGGGGCAAGTCGGGAGGCCGTCGGGGCAAGGGCCGCGGCGGACGCTCCAGGAGCCAGCAGCCCCCGCCGCCGCAAATGCCCCCGACGCCGCACGACGCCGACCCGATCTTGGCGAAGCTCGCCTACGTGATCGTCAACGAGGCCGGCGCCAGCGTCTATTCGGCCAGCCCGATCGGTCGCGAAGAGCTTCCCGACTACGACGCCACGCTCCGAAGCGCCATCTCGATCGGCCGAAGGCTTCAGGACCCCCTCGCCGAGTTGGTGAAGATCGAGCCGCAGAACATCGGGGTTGGACTCTATCAGCACGACGTCAGCCCCAAGCAGCTTAAGGAGTCGCTCGACGCGGTCATCTCCAGTTGCGTCAACTTCGTCGGCGTCGACCTGAACACGGCGAGCGTTCCCCTGCTCCGCCACGTTTCGGGCCTGAATCAGTTGACGGCCCGCCGCATCGCCGACCGCCGCAAGGAGAAGGGCGCCTTCGAGACCCGCGACCAACTGATGGAGGTCGAAGGCGTCGGCCCGGCCACCTTCACCCAGGCCGCCGGGTTCCTCAAGATCGGCGAGGGGCCCCACCCGCTCGACCGAACCTGGGTCCACCCCGAAAGCTACGAAGTCGCCCTCAAGCTGCTTGAGAAGGTCGGCTTTGAGCCCGAGGTCGTCCGAGACAAACAGCGCCTCCCCGAGCTTCAAGCCAAGCTCGCCGAGGTCGACGTGGCGCAACTCGCCGCGGAGCTTGAAATCGGCGAGCCGACGCTCCGCGACATCATCGAAGCCCTGGGACGGCCCGAGCGCGACCCCCGCGACGACCTTCCCAAGCCGATCTTCAAGAAGGGCATCCTCAAGCTCGAAGACCTGACCCCGGGCATGGAGCTGAAGGGAACGGTCCTCAACGTGGTCGACTTCGGCGCGTTCGTCGACATCGGCTTGAAGGATTCGGGCCTGGTCCACATCAGCCAGCTCGCCAACCGCTACATCAAGAGCCCTCACGACGTGGTGAGCGTCGGCGACGTGGTCACCGCCTGGGTCATGTCGGTCGATCCGGATCGCAAGCGGGTCTCGCTGACGATGGTCAAGCCGGGCACCGAGCGTCATCGCGGCGGCGGTGGCGGCGGCCGTCGCGGCGAGGGCCAGGGCGGCCCGGGCGAGGGTCGTCGTGGTCGAAGCCCCCGGCCGAGCGGATCGGCCCTGACCGCGCCCCCGGTCGGCGCGCCCCCGATCGGCGCCCGGCACGGCGGCGAGCACGGACCCGGTCGAGGCGGTCCACGCCCCGGCGGCGGTCCCGGCCAGGGACGAGGCGGTCCCCGCGGCGGCGGTCGGTTCGGCGGCGGTCGGCCCGACGACCGCGCGACCTCCCGCCCCGCTCCGCGCCCGACCAGACCCGCGGCTCCGCCGCCTCCGCTCTCCAAGGACGCCCTGACCGGCAGCGTTCCTCTGCGCTCCTTCGGCCAGCTCAAGCAGCTTTGGGAGGCCCGGGACGAAGAGCCCTCCACCGAGAAGCCGGCCTCCGCGCCCGAAGGCTCCACACCCACTCCCGCGCCGGAAGGTTCCGCTCCCGCTCCCGAGGCCGCGAAGCCCGAGACGCCTCCCGCGCCGCCGGCTTCGGAACCTCCGGCCCAAGAGGAGTCGGGCGACGCCTGATCGACTGACTTGGCCCCGCCTCGTCGCGCGTCGACCGCGTCGAGGCGGGCTTGACAACCCGACAATCGATCGGAACCGTCGCCTTCTTTGAGAGGCCCCTTCGCCGCGACGGTTCGATTTCGATCGGAGACGGAACGGACTTTCATTCCATGGGAAAATTCGCCTGGCGGAACCTCCTGACGCGCCCTTTGCGGACGAGCTTGGCCCTGATCGGCCTGTCCATCCCCATTCTCGGCGTGCTCGGCCTGTTTAGCCTCTCCAACGGTCTCCGCGACATGGTCGGCGACACCCTCAGTCAGATCGAGGGGGTGATGGTGATCCGCGAGAACGTTCCGAGCCCGGTCTTCAGCACCCTGCCGGCCGACCTCGCCAGCAAGCTCCGCGCGATCCCGGGCGTTCGGGCCGTCGCGCCGGAGGTTTGGGGGATCGCCCCCAACGTCGAGGGCGAGG
>Ga0182742_1004539_pt1 | contig 12503 bp, 11 predicted proteins | sample eDN5th37CBELigMG_FD_128880 | JGI IMG/M metagenome (GOLD analysis project Ga0182742, IMG submission 128880) | Enriched Miracle-Growth compost microbial communities from Emeryville, California, USA - eDNA 5th pass 37_C BE-Lig MG (version 2)... ... | reverse complement strand
GCCTTCATCCTCGCCTTCATCACCTCGCTCAACGATGTGTCGGTCTCGCTCTTCCTGACGGGGCCGGGGATCAGCACCCTGCCGATCCAGATTCTCGCCCATGTGGAGCAGTTCTTCGACCCCACCGTCGCCTCCGTTTCCGTGCTGCTGATGTTCCTCACCGTGGCCGTGATGGCCATCGTCGAGCGAACCCTCGGCCTCACCTTTCTTGCGAAGTAGCCATCCGTGACACAGCCCCTCGACATCAACGCCGTCTCCGCCCATTACGGGACGACCAAGGTTCTCGAAGACCTCTCGCTGTCGGTTAAGGCCGGCGAGCTCGTCTCGCTTCTCGGCGCCAGCGGCTGCGGCAAGACCACCACCCTGCGCCTGATCGCCGGGTTCCTCGCGCCGAGCGCCGGATCGATCTCGCTCGGCGGGCGCGACCTGACGCGGCTGCCCACCCACAAGCGCGATATCGGCCTCGTCTTCCAGAACTATGCCCTGTTCCCGCATCTTTCCGTTCTCGACAACGTCGCCTTCGGCCTCAAGCAGCGCGGCATCGGCCCCGACGAGCGCCGCAAGCGGGCGATGGCCATGCTGGAGCGCGTCGGCCTGGCACCTCTGGCGGAGAGGGCGCCGGGCGCGCTCTCGGGCGGGCAGAAGCAGCGCGTTGCGCTTGCGCGCGCCCTCGTGATCGAGCCGCCGCTTCTGATGTTCGACGAGCCGCTCTCGAACCTCGATGCGAAGCTTCGCGTCGACATGCGCGTCGAGATCCGGCAGCTCCAGCGCGCCAACGGCACCACCTCGGTCTATGTCACGCACGACCAGGAGGAGGCCTTCTCGATCTCCGACCGCGTCGCGATCATGAATGCCGGGCGGCTGATGCAGTTCGACCGGCCGGAGGTGCTCTACCGGCGTCCCGCCAACACCTTCGTGGCCCGTTTCGTCGGCTTCGAGAACATCATTCCGCTGAAAGTCGTCGCCCGCGACGGTGACACCGTCACCGCCGAGACGGCGGGGATGAAACTGCGCCTGTCGCAGAGCCTGTTCGGTCAAATCCCGGATACCTTCCTGCTCGCGACGCGTCCGGACGGCCTCATGGTGTCGACCGACCCCGCCGCCGAAGGGCTTCCGGCGCAGCTGGGCCTGCGCACCTATCTCGGCCGCGCCTACCAGTACCAATGCGAGACGCCGGCCGGGCACCTGATCGCCAACGGCAGCCTCACGACGCCGCTCGAGGCCGGCACCAACGTGAAGCTCGTGCCGATGCCGGAGCAGTGCACGACCCTGGCTGCCGAGGACGCGCGCTGATGGCCTCGATCCTGATCAGGAACGCCTGCCTTCTGCCCATCGACGAGACGATGAGCGTCATCGAGAACGGCTGGATCCATATCGAGGACGGCACGATCCGCGCGCTCGGCGCCGGCGACGCGCCGCAGGTGCACGGCGCCGACGTGATCGACGTCGGCGGCGACGTGGTCATGCCCGGCATGGTCAATCCCCATGCCCATCTCGCGATGACCCTGTTCCGCGGCCTCGGCGAGGATGTGGACGACCGGCTGTTCCGCTATGTTCTGCCGATGGAGCGCAAGTTCGTGACGCCGGAGATGGTGCGCGTCGGCACACTCCTCGGCGCGCTCGAATCCATCGAGGCCGGCGTCACCACCATCGCCGACATGTATTACTACGAGACGGAGGTCGGGCGGGCCCTGGACCAGGCCGGTCTGCGCGGCGTCGTTGGCCAGACGCTGGCGAATTTCGATCCGCCGGACCACAAGACTATCGACGAGGGCTTCGCGCTCGTCGAGGAGCTCGTCGCCGAGTTTTCCGGTCACGATCGCATCGTTGCCTCCATCGCGCCCCATGCGCCGTATTCGACCGATGTCGAGGTCATGACCCGCGTCGCCCGCTGGGCCGAGGCAAATCCCGGCGTGCCGGTGCAGCTCCACCTCGCCGAGATGGACAGCGAGATGGAATGGTGCCGCAAGAACCACGGCCTGCGTCCCGTCGCGGTCGTGGAAAAGGCTGGGCTCCTGATCCCCGGCCTGATCGCGGCCCATTGCCTGCATATCGACCCGTTCGAGATCGAGCGCATGGCGAAGGCGCAAGTGCGCGTCGCCCATAACGCGCGCTCGAACGCGAAGGCGGGGCGCGGAATTGCCCCCATCGAGGACATGCGCGCGGCCGGCATCAAGGTCGGCATCGCCACCGACGGCCCGATGAGCGGCAACACGCTGGACCTGTTCAGCCAGTTCGGCCCGGTCTCCATGTTCCAGAAGCTGCTCGGCCAGAGCCGCAAGCCCATGCCGGCGGCTCAGGTGATCCGCATGGCGACGCTGGAGGGTGCGCAGGTGCTTGGCCTCGATGCCCGCATCGGCTCGCTGGAGCCGGGCAAGCAGGCGGACCTCATCCGCATCGACCTGTCGGCGCCGCGCCTGCAGCCGGTCTACGACATCTATGCCACGCTCGTGTTCTCGGCCATGCCGGTCGACGTGCAGGACGTGATGGTCGCTGGCCGGTGGATCATGCGCGGACGCAATGTCGAGAGCCTCGAGCGCAAGAAGATCCTGCGCGATGCCGGCCAGATCGCGGCCGCGTTCAAGGCCGAGATGGCGCGGATCGACGCCGCCGGCTGATCCTACCAGACGACCGGGTGAACCTGCCCGGTCGCCACGTTGACGAAGCCCTGCGGCGCGGCCTCGCAGGGTGCGACCAGCACCCAGCGCCAGGGAGCGCAGGTGAGCGTCGCGAATTGCAGCCGCTCCGGAAAGCCCGGAAACCAGCGCGGCGAGAAGGTCGGCTCGTAGAGCCATTCGATCTTCTCCGCTGCTGCGTATAGCTGCTGCATCTCGGCATCGAGCTCTTCGGCCGGGCGCTGCGTCATGAGCCCGCCGATCTCGTAGCGCACCTCGGCCAGCACCTTGCCGCCGCCGACGAGAACCCAGCCGCCGCCGATCTCCGCAACCCGGTTCGCCACCATCGCCATGGCCTCGTCTGAGGAGCCGACGATCCAGAGATTGTGCTTGTCGTGCGCGACCGTGCAGCCGACCGCCGTATCGGTGGTCTTCGGGCCGCAGCCGAGCCAGAACATGCGGGAGATTTCGGCCTCGCCGGAAAAGCGGTCGACGATGGCAAACTTGGTGACGTTCCGATCAGGGTCGCGCTGAACTGCGCCGCTGTCGACCGGAAGTTCCATGGTGATGAACTCGTCATGCCAGTGGAAGGGCCGCAGCAAGGCGGCCTGCATGGTGTCGCGGCCCGGTTCGGCGGCGATGGCGAAATCCTTGGGCTCGACCCGGCGTTTGATGTTCACGGTGTTCGAGGCCCATTCCGGCCAGTCTATGGCGGGCATAGGACCGATGTAATCATCGCCCTTCGAGACCGGCTGCCCATCGGCCCAGACCTCGGCGATGGAGAGCGTGTCCACGTCGTCGAGCAGCACGATATCCGCGAAGCGCCCCGGCGCGATGCTGCCGACCCAGGGCGTCAGCCGCATGTGGCGCGCCGGGTTGATGGTCACGCATTGGATCGCGATCTCGGGCGATAGCCCGGATTTGATGGCAAGGCGCACGTTGTAGTCTGTGGCACCCATCTTCAGCGTGTCCGACGCGCTGCGGTCGTCGGTGGCGAAGGCCACCTGCGACCAGTCGGTGAGGCCACGTTCGATCAGCCCGGCGATGATCTCCGGCATGGAATGCGGCCTGATCTCGATGAAGATGCCGTGGCGCAGCTTGTCCCACACTTCTTCGGCGGTCCAGCCCTCGTGGTCGGAGGCCAGGCCCGCTGCGGCGAAGGCGTTGATGGAATTAAGATCGCGCAGGCCCGCGCCATGGCCCTCGACCACGCCGCGCTTCTCGAACGTCGCCTGGATCATGCCCCAGAGCCGCTTGTGCGACGGGTTCTCCGGGTTCCACACCGCCGGCCAGTCCATTACCTCGTCGAGGCCGGCAACCATCAGGCTCTCTTTCAGAAAGCCGGCCTGCTCGTCATAGCCGTAATAGCCGCCGCCCCATTCGTAAGCCGTCGGCGGAACGGCCGAGCCGGGCAGGGGAAAGATCTTCATCGGCGAGCCGTGGCGCCGGGCGGTGAGCCAGAATTCGAGGTTGTTGGCGCCGTCCACGTTGGAGAATTCGTGGCTGGCCTCGCAGGTCCAGGTATTGCCGCGCGGCAGCACGAGCGCCGCTTCGTATTCCGGCGTGACATGCGAGCTTTCGATATGCTTGTGCACCTCGCCGAAACCGGGAACGGCGCTCAGGTCGGGCCTTTCGGCACGCGCGGCAGCGGTTCCGGGGAACGACCCCGCCGGCCCAGCCCAGGCGATGCGCCGTCCGCGGATCGCGATCTCCTGGTCGTCGAGCCAGGTGCGGGTATGGACGTCGAGCAGGCGGCCGACGCGCAGGAGCATGTCGGCGGGGCACTTGCCCAGGGCCACCAGGACAAGATCCTGGCGGATCTTCACCTCGTCCGCTGCATTCACGAGAAGGTCGTCGGGAAGCGGGGAGGGATGGGTCAAAGGTCACCTGTGGATATGGTCAAACGCCGCGCGCTGTCGGATAAGGGGCGGCCGATTCAATGGAAGGTTTCTACCCCCATCATGCCCCATGCAAAACCCCGCCTCGTCGTGATCGATACGGATCCGGGAATAGACGACGCGATCGGCATCCTCCTGGCGCTCGCCTCGCCGGCATTCTCGATTGCCGGCATCACCACGGTGGCCGGCAACATCGGCATCGAGACGACGACGCGCAACGCGGGCCGGCTGCTGGCTTTTGCCGGACGGGAGGATATTCCCGTTCTCGCGGGTGCTGCGGTGCCTCTCTCCCGTCCGGGACCCGACCCGCTGAATCTGCATGGAGCGGACGGTATCGGCGGCGTGCCTCTGCCGCAGCCAACTCGCGAGCCCGAAGCTCAACCGGCCGGCGAGTGGCTTGCCGAATTGCTGCTTCGGGAGCCGGAGGGCAGCGTGGACGTGCTGGCGCTCGGACCGCTCACCAACCTGGCGCGGCTCATCCACGACAAGCCGGATGCGGCGAAGCGCGTCGGTCGGATCATCGCCATGGGCGGCGCCATTCACGAGCGCGGCAATGTCGGGCCGAAATCCGAGTTCAATCTCTGGGCCGATCCCGAGGCTGCGGCCGTCGTCGTGGCATCGGGGCTGCCGCTCGTGCTCATCCCCCTCGACGTGACCCGACGCGTGCGTGCCTCGCGCGCCTTCACGAAGACCCTCTCGAAGAGCGGAAAGCCTGCGGCTGCTATGGTCGCGAGCCTCATCGACTCCTATTTCGAGGCGTCCACGCACCAGGAGAGCCGTCCGCTGCACGACCCCTGCGTGATGCTTTACGCCCTCGCGCCCGATCTCTTCCGTGTCGAAGCGCTCCGGCTGGCCGTCGATGTCGGGGCAGCCGAGAATGCCGGGGCGCTCACGATCGAGGAGAACGGTTCTCCCGTGCATGTCACGCTCGGCGTCGATGCGCTTGCTGCGCTCGACCTTCTCGCGCGGCAGCTGATTGCTCATTGAAGGACAAGGGAGCGCAGGATGCCGAACGAACCGCCCAAGCCGGAGCTCGACGAGGAAACCATCGCCTTCGCCCAGCGGGTCTTCCAGCACGCGCGTGCAGGGCAGGTGGAGGAGCTCGGCGATCTGCTGCGCATGGGGCTGCCGCCGAACCTGCGCAACGAGAAGGGCGACTCGCTCCTGATGCTGGCGAGCTATCACGGCCATGCGGAAACGGTGCGCGTTCTGATGGAGCACGGCGCCGATCCAGAGCTTGCCAACGATCGCGGGCAGACGCCCTTGGCCGGCGCCGCGTTCAAGGGCGACATGGCGACGATCCTGGCACTTCTCGACGGCGGAGCCGACGTCAACGGACGCAGCGATGGTGGTAAGACTCCGCTCATGATCGCGGCCATGTTCAACCGCAGCGAGATCGTCGAGGCTTTGCTCGCCCGAGGTGCGGATCCGCAGGCGCGCGATGCCGGCGGTCGCACGGCCGCAGCGCTTGCCGCCGCCATGGGCGCGACGGAGACGGCGGAAAGACTTGCAGCGGCTTAACTCCCGCCATCCTCCGTCTTGGAGGCGATGATGAGTCCATACCTCATCGATCCGGTGACATAGGCCATCCAGATGCGCGGGATGCTCAAGGCGAAGACCCGGTTCTTCGCGCGGGCGTCGCGGAGAAAGTGCCGGTAATGCGGATGGGTCAGGAGTTTCCTGGCGACCCGGCCGGCACAGAGCGCCCAGGTTCGTCTTACGTGCCTGCTCAGGTCCTCGAATCTGTCGACGACGAGCCCTGCGGTGTCAGCCCATTTGCGATATTCGGCCTCGCTGCCCATGCCCGGCAGGCGTCCCTCGCGACAGATGGGCTCGAGCAGGTGGCGTTCCTCCCATGATCGCGCATGATCGCGGGCGAGCCATGCATAGATGCCGAGCCTTCCGCCCGGCCGGAGGGTGCGGTAGGCCTCGTGGAAGAAAAGCTGCTTGTCCGGCATGTGCTCGGAGCTTTCGATGGCGACGATGCGGTCGAAGGCGCCGTCCGCGAAGCGGTTGTCGAGCCAATCCTGCTGCATGAACGTGAGACTCGCAGGCTCGACCCGGCGCTTTTCGGCCACTCGCAGTTGCGCGGATGAGAGGGTGATGCCGGTGACGTGCACCCTGTGATGCGTCGCGAGCCATTCCGCCGTCGCGCCATAGCCGCAGCCGATATCGCAGATGCGCTGCCCGGCCTGCAAAGCCAGCTTGTCTGCCATATGCGCGATCAGCGCCTCGACGGCCTGCTCCGGAGGTTCATCCCCCTTCATCCAGAGACCGTGATGGACGTGTTCGCCCCAGATCTCCCGGTAGAACGGATCAAGCTCATCGTAATGCTCGGCAACATCCGCAGGAGTCTGGATCTGTCGAGGAACGATCATCGGATTGCCAATGCTCCTGTCACGGCCGCCTCCTGTACCCGCGTGAGCGATGTCACGTGGCGCATGGCGGCCGGCCAGGCGCGGCAGAGATGAAACACGGCCTGCTGTCCGAGCCGGTAGCGCAGGGCGGCGTTCAGGGTGGAGGCCACGCGGACCGAGCGTCGAACGTCTTCACGAAGCCGACGCTGGAATGTCGCGCAGGCTTGCCCCTGAGCGAGGAAGATCGACGCGGCAAGGCAGCCGCTGTGCAGCGCGATCGACATGCCGTCTCCCGTGAAGGAGGGAATGACGGCAGCCTGGTCGCCGAGGCGGAAAAGGCCCGGCGGATCGTCGGCCTGCGGCTCGTGAAGGAACCCGTACGGGATCTGAAAAATGGACAATGGCTGGTCGAAAAGCGGCTGTGCGCCGTCGAGGCGCTCGCCCAGATGGGGGCATTCCTCCGCGATGCGTGCGAGCAGCCGGTCCCAGCTTTTGCCGCTGTTGCCAAAGTATCGCCGCGTGACGACGAGGCAGAGATTGGCGATGCCCTCTTCGACGAGCTGCAGCCCGGCATAGCCGTCGGAGAAGAGCATGACTTCGACGCTGCCTTCCAGGGCAGCCTGATGAGCCTGAGCCAGCCGGTAATGTCCCTTGAATCCGATGAGATCGTTCATCGTTCCTGCGGGCTCCCGCTTGACGCCGCGCACATCGTGCTTGCCCGAGGCGAGGAAAAGGTTTTGCGCCAGGATTTCGCCGTTCGTGCCGGCATCGAGGCGCAGCCCGATGCCATCCGGCGAAATTGTCTTCACCGAGACGCCGCGGACGATCCTGGCGCCGCGGATCGTCGCCTGCCGCAGCACGGTCTCGTCCAGCACCTTGCGCGACAATCCCCGCGCGAGGAAGGGCAGGTCCGCTTCGGTTGTGCTTCGGCCCTGGACGAGGCGAATGCGCGCGATGCGGCTTGCTCCCAGCGTCTCGAGGTCGATGCCGAGATAGTCCAGATAGGCCTGCGCCTCGATGCTCAGGAACTCGCCGCAGACCTTGTGCCTCGGCTTCGCATCGCGCTCGATGAGCAAGGGCGGATGTCCGGCAGCGGCGAGGATGCAGGCCGCCGATGCGCCGGCAAGACCGCCGCCGACGATCACGATCTTCTCTTCGCGGGCGGCGCTCATTTCAGGCGGCTCACGCAGAGGCGGAACGGAACATGCCAATGGATTTCCGCCGCCTCGGCGGGCAGACCGGCGGCCGCAAGAATGCGCTCCCATTCCGTGCGCCTGAAGCTGCGGGCGATCGAGACCGGCCCGTCGTGCTGAACGAAACGGTGCCACCGCGCGACCCGGGAGAGGGCGCGGAAGAGGTGGAACGGCACGGGATGTCGGTGCAGATCGGCGATGTACCATCCACGAGCGGCGACCTGTTCCATCCAGCGGACGAAGATCGCGAGGTCCTCGTCCGTCATGTGATGCGTCGTCTGAGAACTGATGATGAAATCGATGGGCCGCTCGGGCTGGAAGTCGAAGACATTGCCGGTTCGGTAATCGATCACTGTGCCGGGAGCCGTCGCCGCGCGGGCGATGGGCTCGCTCATGGGATTGAGATCGACGCCGATCAGATCGACGGGCCTCTTCCGGCGTCGGCTCCAATCGTAGATCTTGCGCAGCAGGTCGCCATAGCCGTATCCGACGTCGAGCACGCGGACGCGCTCGCCCTCCTTCAGGCTGCGCGTCGCACGTTCGAGCCATTGCAGGATCGGTCGATGCGTAAGGGTCAGGGCGTTGACGGTGGAGAGATCCTTCAGGCAGGCGCGGTAGTCGTCGAGGCTGACGATCTCCGTATCCATCAGCTCCGTCTCGTGGCTGCGCTCCGCGAAGCTCCGGGCCATACGCGCTATCCAGTGAGATTGAAGCGGAACGTCTCGGCGACCAGCCCCGGCCCGAAAGCCATGCCGAACCCGTTCGAGGCCGGGGGAGCCTCCTGCATCATACGGTCGAGCACGAACATCAAGGTTGCCGAGGACATATTGCCGAAATCGCGCAGGACACCGCGCGACCAGCGCAGCGCATCGGGGTCGAGGTCGAGGCCCTGTTCGACGGCGTCCAGGATGGTCCGCCCGCCGGCGTGAACCGCCCACAGGTCGAAATCCTCCTTGCGTTGCCCCCGCAGGATACCGCTGTCGTCATTGCGCGCCGACTCGTGCTGAAGCGCCCGTGCGATCTGCTGCGGGACTTCCCCGGAAAGACTCATCTCGAAACCGGCATCGCCGATCCGCCATGTGATCAGGTCGCTGGTGTCCGGTATGGTCGCGACACGGAAATCCTTGAGCGCGATGCCTTTCGGTTCGGCCGAGACGAGGCTGGCCGCGCACCCGTCGCCGAAGAGCAGGGCGCTCAGGATCACCTCGAGGTCGGATGTCTCCTGCAGGTGGAGCGTGCAGAGTTCGAGATTCACCACCAGCACCCGGGCTTCCGGCTCGGAGCGGACGATGTGGTGCGCGACCTTCAGGGCGTTGACCGCGGCGGCGCAGCCCATGAATCCCACCATTGTGCGCTCGACCGAGCGGTCGAGATCGAGGCGCTCCATGATCTGCTGGTCGAGCCCCGGGGCGGTGAAGCCGGTGCAGGAGGCGACGACCATGTGCGTGATCGACCGCAGATCTTCGCCGAGGGCTAGGGCTGCGATGGCCGCTTCCGCGAGGTCGACCGCGTGGGTTTCGAAGCGTTCCATCCGGGTCCCTGTGCCGACGAACTGACCCGGCTGGAAGAATCCCTCCCGGTCGGCCGCCGCCTCCAGATTTTCGCTGGGCGTGAGGGTGGAATAGCGATGCTCGATTCCCGAGCGCTGGACCATCCGCCGGAAGAGAAGCTTCTCCTTCCGCTCCGGCAGGAACTGGTCGACGAAGCCGATGAAAGTCTGGTGGACGTCGTTCTGCGGCACCGCAGTGCCGATCCGGTTGATATACGCGCCTGTCACGGAACACCCTGTCAACCTCGGTCCGGCCCGGATATCGGGCGCTCAGGACCCTGGGTCTCTGGAGATAGGGCGTTGCTCCAGGGGAGGGAACGAAGGCAGGCGCAGAAGTCGCACCCCGTCAGTGCAAGCTGGGATTGGCCGTGGGCTCCGCCGGAGCGGTCCCGGGAGCCGGATACTCCGGTGACTGGCCGCGCTTGAGGGTCTGCTCCCGGGCGAAGATGAAGAGGCCCGCAGCGACCACGACGAAAATGCCGACGAGCGCCAGGGAATCCGGCCATTCGTCGAAGAACAGCGCGCCGATCGCCAGCGCCCAGAGGATCTGGCTGTATTGCGCTGCGCCGAGACGGTCGGCCGGGGCATACATGGTCGCGATGACGAAAAGCGCCTGGGCTACGAAGGCGGTTGCTGCGAAGGCGAGCAGCAGGACCCACTGATATCCGGTGGGCCAGGCGAATCCCGGAATCATCAGGATGCCCGCCAAAACCGTGGTGGCGAGAAAGACGGTCCCGATCAGGGTGAAGCGCTTCTCGGATTGGCCGATCATCCGCCCGGTGATCACGCCTCCGGCCGCGCAGAGAGCGGCGGCAAGAGCGGCAATGTGGCCCGGCAAAAATTCCCTGAAGCCCGGCCGCACGATGATCAGCACGCCGATGAAGGCCGCGCAGACCGCGAATCCGCGCCGCCAGCGCACGTGCTCCTTCAGGATGAAGATCGAGAGGATCGTGACCAGGCTCGGCATGAGGAAGAGCAGCGCGAAGGCCTCGGCGAAGGGCAGGGAGCGGAAGGCCATGACGCTGAGCGGAGTCGTCGCCGCGATCAGGAAGACCCTCAGGCCCATGAGCCATGGCCTGTTCCAGCGCACGATATCGACGAGCTTGTCGCCCGGCTTCATGAAGACCGGCGAGAGCAGGAACGGAATGAGATAGCCGAAGAAGGTCACCTCGAACGGGTCGAGCCCGTGGCCGATTTCCTTCACCACCGCGTCGCCCCATGCGAAGACGGCGAAGGCGAGGAAAGCAAGGACGATACCTTTGACCATCGTTCGGAGGATTCCGCCGGAGGGGCCGCTCACAGGCAAAGGCGCCAGCCAAGGAGGCCGGCGCCGTCAGCTGGACAACAGGGTAACAGGCTTATCGCGGCATGACGAGGCGAGGGCGCTTGCGCTCCACGACCACGACCTACGGGCCTTCGCCGCGCTCCGGCATCGCAAAACGCTCCGTCAGCCGCACGGGCCGGCGGACCGGCGCCAGGGGCGTGGCCTTCAGGGCAACCGGCCGTACCTCGTCTTCCGACAGGCCCATGAGCTGCGCTGCGATCTCGATCTGGCTCTCGATATCGTCCGTCAGGCCCTGAGCCGCCGCGATGGCTTCCTCGAGGACCGGAGGGTCGATCCTGGTGACGCGCTGGCCATGGCTCTCGGCCGTTCTCTTCTTCTTCGCAAGCATCGGGCTTCTCCTATAAACCCCTTAACCCATTGAACTTCCGAATGCGTAATGCGCGATTGAGACGGCAGGGCTGCATCCAGTGCAAGCGCGGCAGCACCTCTGCCGATCTCAAGAACGCAGGGGAAGATCGCTTGATCCATGATCGACTCGAAAAAGGCCGATCTGCGGGATAATTCCGAAGAATGCGTGCGCTTCCGGGGCAATTCCTGGGCCCCGCGCTAACATATGTGAATAAGATCTCCGCAACGCGAGTCCGCCGACTCGACCGCTTCATCCCGATGCGTCATGGATGAGTCTGCGACAGCTCCGATACGCCCGGCGATCCAGATGAAAGGCATGCCCGTGTTCACAGCCCGAATCCTTCTCCTCGGCTCCGGCGAACTCGGCAAGGAGTTCGTGATCTCGGTCAAGCGCTACGGCTGCCATGTGGTGGCTTGCGACAGCTATGCGAATGCGCCCGCGATGCAGGTGGCGGATGAGGCCGAAGTCTTCTCCATGCTCGACGCTGATGCGCTCCGGGCGGCGATCGAGAAGCATCGGCCGGATTTCATCGTGCCGGAGATCGAGGCGATCCGCACGGAGGTCCTGCAGGATTTCGAGGACAAGGGCTTCACCGTCGTGCCCTCAGCCCGTGCCGCGTCGCTGACCATGAACCGCGACCGGATCCGCGAACTGGCGGCGACCGAACTGGGTTTGCGCACGTCCAGATACCGCTACGCGGAAAGCCTGGAAGAGGTGAGGGCCGGCGCCGAGCATACCGGCCTTCCCTGCGTCATCAAGCCGGTCATGTCCTCCTCGGGCAAGGGACAGAGCACCGTCCGCACATCCGGCGAACTGGAGCAGGCCTGGAACGACGCGGTGGCGAACATGCGCGGCGACCGCAAGAAAGTGATCGTCGAGGAGTTCATCGCCTTCGAATACGAGATCACCCTGCTGACGGTCCGCTCCCGCGAGGGCGTATCGTTCTGCGAACCGATCGGCCACCGGCAGGAGCGGGGAGATTACCAGGAATCCTGGCAGCCGACGCCGATGACCGAGAAGCTGCTCGACGATGCCAAGGAGATGGCGCGCAAGGTGGTCGACGATCTGGGCGGCTATGGAATTTTCGGCGTCGAGTTCTTCGTCACAAAGGACGAGGTGATCTTTTCCGAGCTTTCTCCGCGCCCGCACGATACGGGTCTCGTCACGCTCCTGTCCCAGAACCTTTCCGAGTTCGAT
>Ga0182742_1004537_pt1 | contig 12503 bp, 12 predicted proteins | sample eDN5th37CBELigMG_FD_128880 | JGI IMG/M metagenome (GOLD analysis project Ga0182742, IMG submission 128880) | Enriched Miracle-Growth compost microbial communities from Emeryville, California, USA - eDNA 5th pass 37_C BE-Lig MG (version 2)... ... | reverse complement strand
GCCTTGTGATTCTAAACGAAATAATGCTTCTCGTATTGGCGTACGACTGATTGATAGTTTTCCCGCCAGCTCTCTTTCAATGAGACGATCCCCTGGTTTTAATTTTCCATCAAGAATAAGGTCTTTTAAATAGATATACGCATGCTCACGAATCGATAATAAATTACTATCTTCCCAGCTCTTTTCCACAAACTCCACCTACGATTCTTCCTATTTTCAGTGATTTATATCAGATTTCGTTCTATTAATCAATGAACATCACATTCTCCTAATTTATAAAGGACCCCAATTTTATTAGAAAAGAAATTATAACTGAGGCCCTCTTTTTCACTTATTTTTTTATATCTGCTTCAGTAATGACTTCATAGCCATCTTTTGCTAAATGCTCTTGTAAAGCCTGTAAAGCAGCCGTTCCTACAGCGGTATCTTGCTCACCATTTCCACCACTGATTCCAACTCCTCCAACAACTTCACCATTCACAACAATCGGAAAGCCGCCTACAAAGATCGCAAATTTACCATTTAGCATATGCTGAATCCCAAATGCTTCATTTCCAGGTAAAGCTGGTCCATTAGGCTCGCGATTAAATAAATGAGTGGAACGCTTATGACCGGAAGCAGTATAAGCTTTTGCAATCGCAATTTCTGGCCCAGTGACACGAGCTCCATTCATTCTTTCAAGCGCAATCACGGCACCGCCTTCGTCTACGATCGCAATCGCTTCAAGTACATTGATTTCCTCCGCCTTTTGCTTAGCCGCTTCAATCATTAATTTCGCTTCTTCAAGTTCCAATTTTAAGGCTGTTTTCATTTTTAAAATTCTCCTCTGCCGATTTCTCTTTTAGTATCCAATATAAACCGTCTTTTGCTGGGTAAAGAACTCTAATCCCACTCTTCCTGATTCCCTAAAGGTAGACGTACTTGATTTTTTCAGTCCACCAAACGGAGCATTGATTAAGTTCCCGGTCGTTGTGCGATTAACCTTTACTGTCCCTGCTTGAATTTCCTTTGCAAATTTGTTTGCAAGTTTAAGATTATTCGTCACAATCGAAGCAGATAAGCCATATTCAACGCCATTGGCAATTTGAATCGCTTCTTCATACGAATCCACTTCAATGACCGCAACTACAGGTCCAAATATTTCTTCATTGGCAATACGGTGATTAACCTTTACATTTGTAAAAATAGCTGGTTGTACATAATAGCCTTTTTCATATTTCCCCTCGGTCAAAGCTTCGCCACCATAGGCCAATGTAGCTCCGTCCTCTTTTCCAAACTCAATATATTTCAAAACATTTTTCAATTGCTTTTCATTTGCTAATGGCCCAATCTTTACCCCTTCTTCAAAGCCATTGCCAATCTTAAGCTGACTTGTTTTTTCAATCAGTTTTTCAATATACGCCTTGGCTACTTCCTTCATTACAATGACACGGCTTGTTCCAGTACATGCCTGGCCTGTTAATGAAAAACCTCCATTCACCGTTAAGGTTGCCGCAAGCTCCACATCTGCATCATCCATCACAATCAATGGATTTTTCCCACCAAGCTCCATTTGAGTTCTCGTTGTAAAGGATGATTTATTGTAGATATCCTCACCAGCTGCAGTTGAGCCAGTGAAAGTAACCGCCCTAATAGCTGGATGGGTAACTAAAAGATCCCCTACCTCTGAAGCCCTACCTGTGACAAAATTAATAACCCCATTTGGAATACCGGCCTGTTCTAATGCTTCAACAAGGCGGAACGCGATAAGCGGTGTATCCGATGAAGGTTTGAATACAACAGTATTTCCAGTAATGAGTGCCGGCGCAATTTTTCGCGCTGGAATCGAGATTGGGAAGTTCCATGGGGTAATAACACTGATCACACCAAGTGGTTCCCGTTCTGTTGAAACTCTCATATTTGGATCGTCATTTGGAAACGTCTCACCCGTAAAAGTCTGTCCCTCAACTGCATAAAAGCGAAGTGTCTGAGCAGAACGAAGTACTTCATTCTTAGCATCGTTGACATGCTTCCCTTCTTCACGACTTAATTCTTCAGCATATTTCGCAGCATTTTCCTCAAGGATACTAGCTGCTTTATTCAGGATTGCCGCTCGTTTAGATGGTGCAGTGTTAGCCCATGCTGGAAACGCATTGCTTGCTGCTTCAATTGCCTGCTCAACATCCTGTTCCTTTGATGCTTGGAAGGCACCAACAATATCTTCAGTATTTGCCGGATTCACACTGTAAAAAAGCTTCTCGCTAACAGATTGCTTCCATTCACCGTTAATAAAATTACTGTATGTTTCAATTTTTGTGGTTAACAAATCATCACCTATTTCTATTAATTTCAGCTTGGTTTTTAAAAAAAGACCGTCACAAAAATCTCGATTTCGCAAGATTCCATATGACGGCTTTGAAAGTGAAACACAATTAGTGGATGTCCTTCATTGAACATTTAAAAAATAAAATTAAGCTTGAACTAATGCACCTAAGTCCTGTTCAAGATACTCTCTCCATAATCCATCCATATACATACGGCGCATTTTCGCACCGACACGAACGATTTCTAAGCATTTTTGTTGCAATTCTGGAGTGTCGGCATGGTCAAGAACAATCTTGAATCCGCGCTCACCATGGATTTCATCTGAAACAATGTGTAAATCAAAGAATTCAATTTCCTCATCAGTAAATCCATATTGTTCACGTAAAGCTGGAGTTTGTTTGCGATAAATATCTGGTACTTGAGATTCAAGTCCAACAACTAGAGCTGCAGTCGCAACAACAAAGTTTTCACGTGCTGCAACCGCATAACACCAGCTTTGTAAGCCTAAAGTAGTTGGTGCCATGTTCTTTGGATCTCTAATTCTTTCAGCTGTTGTTCCACAAGCTTCAGCAAAACGAATCAAAAGGTCTGTATGGCGATCAGCAGCGATTTCCTCTTCATACATGTTTTGTAGAGTGAAATCCTTAGCAGATTCAAATTCAGGAGTGTTTGGAGTATTGTGGTAAATATACGCAAGATAATCAGCAAATGGTCCTACATAATGGTAGTGATTTTCAGCCCATTTAGCAAAATGCTTTCTTTCAAGCTTTCCCTCAGCCCAAGCAACTGTAAATGGTGCCTTTTGGCTATGGTTTCCTTTAATGGCTTCCTCTAGTTCCTTACGAAATTCGTCTTTAGATAATAGTTCTGTCATGTTCCAGATCTCCTCCTAAATTTTCTAGCCCTTAAAGCTTAGCTTATTGGCATTTGATATTTTGTATACCAAAACTACTTAAAAATAAAAGGATCTACTCAAGATTCCTATATTAGTATTGATATACTTTTAAGTGTTAGGTATTTGGTATACCTTAATTTAATAATAACCTATGGATTTTCGTTTGTAAATAAATTATTAGAATTTTTTCAAGATTAATTTATTCGTAATATTCTAAACTATGAATCGATCTTTACAGAAGCGTATTTTCCTCAACCTTTAGATTGAATAACTGATAGAGTTCGATTTCTAGATTATCGAGGGCTTCTTCGACGATTTCTTTCCCTATCTCTTTACTTCCTTTTGTGCCATCCCCAATATTGCCGGATCTCGTCATTTCTTCATAAGCATAATATCCCTGAATGGCTTTCCCTGGGCGGAGCTGCTTCCATCTTCCTGTTTCCTGGATGTCGCCTTTTACAAGTTTATCTTTCCGGACTATCTCTGGAGATAGGTATAAAGCTTCGGAAACCTCGCGTTCACAGCTATGTCCAAATAAAGGAGAGGATACATGTTTTTCGATCGATCTTTTGGCAGAAGCCGTTGTTTTCGCATAATATATTTCAGTATTGAGCTCTTTCGATAACATTAACGAAGCTAGATTTAGAGTCGATTGATTGCCACCATGAGAATTAAGAAGTAAAAATTTCTTGATGCCATGATGTTGTAATGATGAAATCATATCTCTTAAAATCGCAATTAATGTCATTGGCTGCAAGGCAATTGTTCCAGGAAAATTCAAATGGTGCTGCGAAACCCCCATATTCACTACTGGAGTCACGATTGCATACGGGAACATCCTCTCGCCAAGCTTTAGAGCCATTTTTTCAGCAAGCACCGCATCGCAGCTTTCCGCCATATGTGGGCCATGCTGTTCATGTGCTCCGATAGGAATAATCGCAAACTCCACCTTTGGCAAAGCTTCCTCTACTTCTGGCCAAGTCATTTTCGTTAAATCATTGCAATAACTCATTCCGTCACCTTCCACGCGTGGTTTTTTGTATACCTAAGAAAATTAAAAAATAAAAAACTATTTTGTCATAGTAGTAGTTCGTTTTTGCGGAGCTGGTACAGAAATGTTCTCCTGAGAGATTTCGATATCCTCTTTGATCGTCAGCTGACAAGTTAAGCGATATCCTTCATGCACCTTGTCACCAAGCATTTTTTCTTCTTTCCAATTCGGTGCTCCTAAGCCTTCAGCCCCATTTATTACTTGGCAGGTACATTTTGTACAACGCCCCATTCCACAGCCATACTTCAATTTAGGGAATCGTCTAGTCCCTGCTAGAACTACTAAATTCGCATCGTCTTTTACTTCCTGTTCTACAATAGTGCCATCTACATGAAGAATCACCTTTGGCATACCATTACCCCTTTCCATTATCTAAAAATTTAGATACTTTATTGCAGTATACATTCTTTTAAGCTAAGAATCAATGAATTGTTACGATTTAATGTCGTTCTATCCGTCTGTTCCGCATCTTATTTACAAAATTCCTATTAATCTTAAAATTTAGATTTAATCTTGCATATTGGTTTTCTATGAGCTAAAATGAAATTACAGCCAAGTTGGTATACAATATCCCAAAATAAAAAGGAGTGTTTTTGCATTGGCAAATTTTATCGTATTAACAAATAAGTCGACTTTCCAAACGATTCTCGATAACCCTGGACTTGAACCTGTCGAAACATATCATTTCTATTTCTTTGAAGAATTAAAAGCGAAATACACTATTGCCAAGGTTGTAGATGAATCAATCAAGATTACTTTATACGAATCTTATGAAGGAAAAGAATATGTCAATCAAATTAACGTGAAATTCTTTGAACGCTTTGGAACACTTGAAGCTGCACGCGAGGAATTGAATGAGATCGTGAAGGCATCCGGAAATAGTGAGGATTCGATTCACTCAAAGCTTGTAAAGTCAGACGAGGTTGCTGTTTAACTAACAAAACCGGAGGAATTTTCTCCGGTGTTTTTTATTTGACTATTACATCCCAGAAAACAAACTTTTAATGAAAAAACCGCCACTTCCTTATTAAGGCTATGGCGGTTCATTATTTTCATTCATTAAAATTTCAAGATTTTTCTTAGGCGTTCTAGCTTTCTCTGGGCTTTTATATCTGCATGTTTTGAACCAAATAAAAATTTGAACATGTTATTTCCTCCTTGGGTTCAAGTGGTATTTTCTATATATTTATTTTATATCGAACACAATCAAATTACAACCAAATTGTATACCAAATACCAAAAATATCGTTAAAATTGTGTTTAAATTGTTAAAATCCTATGAAGATACACAAGTTTGGTATACAAAAAAATTAAGGGTAGGTGCTTCGTATGCTTAGAGTAACTATTTATTCCGTTATCTTCTTCTATTTATTATCAGCCCTGTTCCCAATGTTAAAACTGGATGGACTTCTTTCTTGCCTTTGTTTTATCATTGTTACTTCTTCCTTTTTCCGAGTGAAAAGATTCGTGCAGGTATTGGGGAGCATCTTCCTATTATTAGGGATTGGTTTGTTATGGAATAGTGGAGTCCACTGGACTCAGTATATTCTATCATTTGGACCGATGCTCGACCTATTAACGATGTTTACTTTAATACCCATCTTAGGGATCCCTATTAAACTCGGGGAATACGGCAAGAGTATTCAAGCCATTATTAAAAAGAACATAACCAATTCTGGACACTTATATATGTTTACATCAGGAATATCTTACTTTTTTAGCATTTTCATGAATCTTGGCACGTTACCGATGACTTACTACTCTGTCCGACCAGCTCTAGATGCCTTTCCCAAAATTGAAGAGAAAGATCGGTTCATGAGCAGAGCTATTTCTAGAGGCTTCGCGATGCCTCTTTTATGGGCACCTGTTACCCCTATCGTCGGTATTGTGATCACGATGACCGGAGTAAGCTGGGTTTCAATCCTTCCATATGTCATTCCGTTAAGTATCCTCGGAATGTTCTTGGATTGGTCAATTGCCACCCGTAAGTCGAAAAGCATAATGAATCAGCCGGATCCAACTGTTGCCAACGAAATAGCAGCGACGGTCGAAACGGTTGATACAGGACGTAGTGGAAATGTTTATCAAATATTACTAGCCATTCTCTTATTCACGATGACAATATCTATATTAGATAAGGTATTATCCTACCCCTTTTTAATCACTGTTTCATTGTTGATTATTCCTTTTGCCCTTTTATGGTCCTTGGCGTTAAAAAAAGGAATGGAGTTTGGTTCTCAATTAAAAAACCATCTCCAATCCTTTTATATCACGATGAAAGATCAATTTTTCATTTTTTTAGCAACAGGGTTCTTTATTTCAGCCATCAATACTTCCAATGCTAACGAAATGGTGAATGGATGGACGCTTTCTTTTATTGATTCAGTCGGAATCCAACTCTTTATTGTGATTCTACCGTTGATTCCCTTATTTCTTGCCTTTTTAGGACTTCACCCAGCAGTTTCCCTAGTATTAATGGTAGAGGGTATTAACTTAGGGACACTTGGAATATCGCCGATTCTCCTTACAGTAGCTATGCTTGCAGGAGCAGTTTCATCCTTTCTAGTCGGTCCCTATAATGCAACAATTGGTCTTATGTCCAATCTGATCAAAACAAGCTCATATAAAGTATCTAATTGGAATTTATCCTTTGCACTTGTTTATATTGCTTGTGTAACGGTGTACTTATGTATTCTTGAATTTTTTCTAGTCTAGCCAAAAAGAGAGCCCAGGAGATATTTCCTAGGCTCTCTTACTTTGTTTCCTAACAATCAATTTATTACTTTCTTTCGTTCTTAATCTGTTTAATCATTTCCATTGCGAAATGTCCATAGTTTCCCTGCCTGTATCCCCTGATTATTTCTGGAACAATCGAACCAAGTGCTTGATTAACGTAGTCTTCAGGAATATTTTTATCTAGGAAAATCGATTCTATCTCGATAGCTGCCTTTAATCCATGATAGGTGGCAAGTTTATTAATTTCGACCAATGTACTTTCACTCTCAGTCCTCACCTTTCCAAGAGCAATGTAAAGTTGTTCTATTTTCTTCGGCAATCGTTTTTCCGTGATAAATAATCCTTCCCCATGCTCGAATAAATCCTGTGCATGTCCCATAAACTTGACTCCATAGAGCTCAAGATCTGGAAATTCTTTTTCCAGATCCCTTGTAAGAACAGTGGTAGCCATATTTATCATAATTGGTTTTGGTGAAAAACTACTCTGATCAATTGACTTTATAAAGGAAATGATTTGTTTTGCCGGAAGTGCTAGGATCCCAATATCGAGGTCATTTAAATCGTTTTCACGCACTACATAAGCATGATCAAACGGTTCAATAAATTGGGCAGCCTTTTCTTCATTGGGATGATATACTCCAATTGAAATCCCTTCCTGCTGCCATAGCTTCATCATCGCTCTTCCTAAACGTCCAATTCCTACTAAACCTATTTTCACGTTCTCCATGTGACTCTCCTTTAATATTTTCTTCCAAGAAAAAAAGGGAACCCATTAGAAAAGAATTCATTTTCCAATGAGTCCCAAGCTATTATATTACCAAATTAGGATTGCAATGAGTGTTGATAATGCAAGGCCGATCATAACTGGAACAAAGTTTTTCCTTGCCAATTCAATCGGTGATACTTGTAGGAATCCAGCAACCGCTACAAGAGAAGACCATGCAACAAGTGTCCCACCTGCCCAAATGGCTCCCATTTGACCAATAGCTGCCATTGTTGAAGCATCGATTCCATTACTACCAGACAAAGCACCGGAAAGGGCACCCGTTAATGGAAGACCTGAGAAACCAGATCCATCCAAACCTGTAATCACACCTACCAATAGAATCCCAAAGCCAGCAATAAAGGAGTTTTGAGGAATATAGGCTTGGCCAGCTTGGATCAAATCAAAGAGAAATGCTGGTTTCGCTGCATCCTCCCCTAATGAAAGGATACTCCCTGTGAAATCGGAACTACCCATAAAGAAGAATCCCGCAATCGGAATAACTGGAGCCATCGCTCTAAAGGCAAATACAAATCCTTCTGTCAAGTGGTCACTGATTTTATCAAAGGAGTGGAGCTTATTAAAGACAACTGTTGCTAAAATTAAGAGAATTGCCGCAACTCCACCAACAAAAGCGGCTCCATCTGACCCAGCAAAGTCAGAGGTACCGGAAAGCTTTGTACTAAACATGTATATCATGACACCGAGCATCGATAATGGCACCAACATGGCGAAAACTTTTCCCCATTTTTCTTTTCTTTGAACAAGCTCAACACTCTCTTCAGCTGTTGCAGCTAATTCACCAGTAACATCAAAAAAAGCTTTTTCTCCAATAAAGGATTCACTTTTCGTTTTAGAATCGGGAACCTTAACGATTGACTTCAGATGACTAAAATAAACCACACCTAGTGCACCAACTCCAGTGATTAAAGAAAGAACCAATGCTTTATCCGTTACTAAAGCCTTATCAATTCCAGCCGCTGTTGCACTTAGCATCGGTGCTACTTGAATAATGTAATCTGAAGAAAGAGCCATTCCCTGACCAGCTATTACGACAACCATTGCGGCTGTCATTACAGGTAAACCAGCAGAAACTGCCGCTGGTACAAGAAGAGCACAAATCAACGGTACCGCTGGTGTTGGCCAGAAAAATAGAGAAATAACATAGGTTACAACCATTAATACTAAAAACGAGACATGTCCATTTACCATTACTTTCTTTATTGGACCGATCATTCTTCTATCTGCTCCTAAATCCTTCAAAGAATTAAGTAAGGCAATCATAAGTGAAATAATCAAGAAAATACTAAACAATTCTTTGGCAGCTACAAGATTCGCATTGAATACTGCCTGAAAACCGCCAATGATACTCCCTTTAAAAACCGAGGCAACGATAAACGTGCCGATAATAACCGGAAGCACTACGCCTTTTTTAAATAGCATAGTTACAATGACTGCAATCGTGGCAAGAGCATAGATCCAGTGAGCTAATGTTAATTCCATACTTTTCCCCCATCTTTATAGTTATTTAACAATACTGTTAATCTACTTTTTTCCATGAATCATTAAACGGCAAAGCTCTGTTTCTTTTCCTAGATCTGTCCATTTTCAATATGTTCATGGTGTTTTTTCTGGAGGTTGTATTTTGAACACTTAATATTGTATACCAATATGGAACTAATGAATTTTTGACCATCCCGTTTATTTAATAGAATTAGAAGAGATCAATTTACAGAAACTTAATCATTCTTTTGGCATAGAATCTCTCCTTTCTTGTAGAGTTAAGGGAGTTGTTTTGAAAGCTAAAAATTCAAAACTTTCAAAACGCTAATCGAATCCTCTTGATTTTTACCCTTATACTCCTTTAAAATGAATAAATAGTTAGTGTGTGGTACATCGTATACCATTTTTCTTTTTAAATCGCCCTTAAAAAATGCAATAGAATTGATTACAAAACAAGAGTAACATGTCGAATTTTCAAACTCTACTAACTTGTGAGAATATTTAACATCATTTTAACATTAATAACATTATTTATGTGCAATTATTTTTCAAATATTTAAAAAATTTAAAATTGAGGTGGTTAATTGTGCTTTCAGTAGGTATTATTGGGTATGGAACTCTTGGAAAAACTCTAGCTAATTATATAGAAGCTGAACAAGGCAATGTTGAGCTAAAGGCAGTTTTAGTTCGCAATCTTCCTGAATCTCTTGATCCTTCTTCCCTTAACTATATGGTAACAAATCATGTAGAGGATTTTTTTAACCTAGGACTCGATGTCATTATTGAAAGTGCTGGACATAATGCCGTCCATTTATATGGAGAAAAGACTCTTTCTTCAGGTAGTAGCTTCATTATTTTATCTGTTGGAGCCTTAGGGAATGAGGAATTATACAATACTTTAAGGGAAGCTGCTAAACGGTATGACAAACAAATCATCATTCCTTCAGCTGCTATAGCCGGGCTAGACCGAATTGCTGCCGGAGTATTGGGGGAAATTGATGAAATCTCACTTATAACGAAGAAGCCACCAAAAAGCTGGTACGGGACGATTGCCGAGGAAATGACAGACTTAGCTTCACTTAAAGAGCCTTACTGTATTTTTGAAGGGAATGCCCGAGAAGCAGCAAAGTTATTCCCTGAAAACGTAAATGTATCTGCGACATTAAGTCTTGCTGGTGTTGGGTTTGAACAAACAAAGGTTCAAGTATACGCAGATCCTACTATCCAATCAAATACTCACACAATACTAGCACGTGGAGAATTTGGACAACTCGAAATTAATGTCCAAAATAATCCCTATAAAAGTAACCCTAAATCAAGCCCAATTGTTGCCATGAGTGTCATTAAAGTATTAAGGAATTTAAGTAGCCCTGTTGCGATTGGTTTGTAAAAAAAAGATAAGAAAGGGCTACTTTAGCTCTTTCTTATCTTTTCACATTGGGTCTTTTTCTTTATTTTTCTGCTTAATGCCATCAATATACGCTTTTCTTGAATTCTCAATATGAATTTTCGTTAAGTACTCTGCCATTTCGCTTTCTTCATTCATGATTGCCTTCATGATTTCGATATGTTCCTTCATTGATTGCTCTGGTCTTCCATCTTTCTTATAGCCGGTTTTGGCGAACGCCCGGATATAATCAGAAAGCTCACTGAGAATATCATAAAGCTTTGAGTTTTTGGCTGAACTATATAAAAGGAAATTCAATTCTCCATGTAGCTCGGAATAATCGTCATTAATTGGGTCTTGAAGACTCTCCTCTACCCTTTTAATCGCATCTTGAAATTTTCCTTTTGTCCCTTCATCTAGCTTTTGCACAGCTAATTTTGCTGCCAAAACCTCAAGCGATGAAAGAATGGTAAAAACTTCAATTATCTCCTTATCCGATATATCTGATACGATAACACCTTTTCTCGGTACGGTTTTTACAAAGCCTTGTGATTCGAGTCTAAACAAAGCCTCGCGAACTGGTGTCCTACTGATATTCAATTTTTCAGCAAGTTCTCTTTCTACTAACCGGTCTCCAGTCTTATATTCACCTTCTAGGATTAAATCTTTTATATAAAGATACACCCGTTCCCGAATCGAGATTAAATTTTCCTCCGACCACTTATTTATCATGTTTCTCCCCTTTTCTAGGAATGTTTACATTATTTCAATTATAACGCAAATTAATGAATGCCTTCAAATAAAATCATTTATTGCTTTCAGCTTTATCTTCAATTGTGGAGGCTCTTACAATAATCTCAACAATGATTTCAGCAAGCCTCTTTACTGTGAGTAATCTTGTGCTATTTAAAGATTGTATGGGAGCAAATGGATACAAATAATTTACGATCGCCTTAATATGGTAATTCCCGATACTAGGAAGATTCTTATGAACCGCATTGCCAGGGATGAATGGCCCCTCCTCCAATAATACCATCCCGATATTCTTCTCGTCCCCCAAGCAAGCATCCACCCCTAAAATAAATGGATTGGTATATTGCTGGTGAATTTCCTTTATCACATTCTTCAGGTTTAAAGCATGGACAGGCTCTTCTAAAGTTCCATAAACAGGAAATGGGATATTCTTTTCTACTAGCATACTTCCAACAAAGGGTCCTAACGCATCCCCTGTAGAGCGGTCAGATCCAACACAAAGTATGACGACTTCCTGCTCAGTTTTTAAAAGCACGTCCTGTAGTCGATTCGCCATTCTTTCAATTTCTACTTTTTTTGAGGTCTCAGGCTTAGATATAGAAAATGGCCTTTCTGTTTGCTCTATTTCCTTTTTCCTCCTATTAAAGGGCCACATCATTATCTCCTTTTCTATATAAATTCAGCTATCCTTGTTTTATATTAAATGTTCAAGGAAAGAAATGACAGAATTTTAACCCCAAAATCAATATATTAAATTTCTTGACCTTGACCAAATAAGACTCTTATGGAATTCCATCATGACCTGTCCTAGAAAATTGAGACAAGAAATGAGGAATTGTCTCCCGGTCCTATGAAAAACCGAATGGGGCCTTCCCCATTCGGTTTTCAAATTTTATTCTTCAATTGTAACTAGTTTTAATGGTGCAGGTATGTTCTTTTCAACTTTTTTCCCTTGGACCACATCAAGACCGGCTTGAACAGCTAACTTTCCAATGAGGTCAGGCTGTTGAGCAACGGTTGCCTCAAGTTGACCAGATTCAATGGCTTTAAGGGCATCATCATTCCCATCAAAACCAATGACCATAATATCTTTTCCAGAACTATTGATGGC
>Ga0182742_1004536_pt1 | contig 12507 bp, 7 predicted proteins | sample eDN5th37CBELigMG_FD_128880 | JGI IMG/M metagenome (GOLD analysis project Ga0182742, IMG submission 128880) | Enriched Miracle-Growth compost microbial communities from Emeryville, California, USA - eDNA 5th pass 37_C BE-Lig MG (version 2)... ... | reverse complement strand
GGTTTCGAGTCGGACCCCGATTCGGTCGCCGCGAGGCGGCTGGCGCGGGTTCTGGCGTGGGCCGACGTCTACTTGCTGAGCGGCCTGGATCACGAGCTGGTCGAAGACCTGTCGATGATTCCGCTGAGCCGTCCCCAGGAGGCCCGCAAGCTGGTCGGAACCGCGTCGGCCACGTTCCTCAGCCGGGCCGAATTCACCTGGGGTGAAGTGGAGCGGGAGTCCACGAACAGTCGACGCTCTTAACGGTGAACGGCCGAGGCCAATCCCGACCGCGCCTCGGCGCGCGGCTCCGGCGGGCGTCGCCCGCCACTCTTCGAAAAACTCTTTGGAGGCAAGCTTGTGGGACGGGCGTCGTCCGTCGAGAAAATCGAATCTCGGCGGGGCGCGCTCGAACAAGCGAAATCGGAATCTTATGACGAGTCGTTTCGACCAATATCGGGCGGTGGAGGAAGCGGTGGGCTGGGTGGATCGCGGATCGCGCTCGCGGCTGCGCGTCTCCGGGCCCGACGCGGCGAAATTCCTGCACAACGTGACGACCAACGACGTGAAGCGGTTGCCGGTCGGGCGGGGATGCGAGGCCTTCGTAACCAGCTTGAAGGGAAGAACGCTGGCCTACGTCACCATCCTCGCGCTCGCCGATTCGATTTTGGTCCGCTCCGATCCCGAAGGCCTCTCGGCCGCGCTTCCCCATTTCCAAAAGTACGGCGTCTTCGACGACGTGGAAATCGAAGACCGTTCGCTCGAATCATCGGAGCATCACCTGGCCGGGCCGGGAGCGGAGGCGTGGCTCGCTTCGGCCGGAGCGGCGCTCCCCGAGGAGGCCGATCTGTCGGTCGTCGCCACCCAGGTTCTGGGTCACGACGTTCTCTGCGTCCGGGAATCGCTCACCGGCCGTCCCGGATTCACGCTGATCGCCTTGGGCGAGAACCACGCGACCCTTGGCGACGCGCTTCAAGCCGCGGCAACCGACTCGAAGCTGGTCCGACTCGATGACGAGGTCTTCGAGGCGCTTCGGATCGAAGCGGGGATCCCGGTCGTCGGCCGCGAGGTCCTCGAAACCAATCTGCCGCAAGAGATCAATCGCGACGACCGCGCGATCAGCTTCGTGAAGGGCTGTTACATCGGGCAGGAGACGGTCGCCCGGCTCGACGCGCTGGGGCATGTGAACCGGATCATCAAGGGACTCATCTTCCGGTCCGGCGACGCGCCTCCCCCGGTCGGGACGGCTCTTGAGGCCGACGGGAAAAATGTCGGCGCGATCACGTCGGCGGTGTTTTCACCGGGCTGGAACGCCTGCGTCGGCATGGCCTTGATCCGCGTCGCCCACGCGGAGGCCGGCGCCGAGCTCTCATGGTCGGACCCCGAAAGCGGCGAGCCGCGCGTGGCGGTGGTGGCCGACCCGCCGATGTTTCCACCTCGAGCCTGAACCACCCGCTTCGCCCCCGCGCCGCGGCGCGGCGCCTGGCGACCGAACGATTACGGGCCCGCGCTCCGACGTCCCACGTCGGCGGCCCTTCCCAAAATACGAGACTCCCCATGCCTTCTCCCAAATACATCTGCATCCATGGTCACTTCTATCAACCGCCTCGCGAGAACCCCTGGCTCGGCATCGTCGAGGTCCAAGACTCGGCCGCTCCGTTTCACGACTGGAACGAGCGCATCACCTACGAAAGCTACGCGCCCAACACCCGCGCCCGGCTCCTGGACGACCAGGGACGGATCATCAACATTCTGAACAACTACGCCTGGATGAGCTTCAACTTCGGGCCGACGCTCCTTCAATGGATGGCCGACTCGGCGCCCGACGTGCTCGAAAAGATCGCCGAGGCCGATCGGCTCAGCCGTGAGCGGCGGGGCGGCCACGGCAACGCCTTGGCCCAGGCGTACAATCACATGATCATGCCCCTGGCCAGCGAGCACGACAAAAAGACCCAGGTCGCTTGGGGGATCGCCGACTTCCGCCGACGGTTCGGCCGCGATCCCGAAGGGATGTGGCTGGCGGAAACGGCGGTGGACACGCCCACGCTCGAAGCCCTCGCCGAGGCGGGCGTTAAGTTCACCGTGCTCGCGCCCAGGCAGGCGAAACGCTGGAGGAAGATCGGCGAGAAGGGCTGGGTGGAGAACGGCGAAGGGATCGACCCGTCGCGGGCCTACCTCCAGCGGCTCCCTTCGGGGCGTTCGATCGCGCTCTTTTTTTATGACGGCACGGTGTCGCAGCAGGTGGCCTTCGAGCGCCTGCTGGACAACGGCGAGCGGTTCCTCGGCCGCTTGTTCGAGGGCTTCGACAAGGGGCGCCAGCATCCCCAGCTCATGCACATCGCCACCGACGGCGAATCGTACGGCCATCACCACGCCCACGGCGACATGGCGTTGGCTTATGTGCTGGAGCGGCTCTCAAAAGATCCCAACGTCAGGCTGACCAATTACGGCGAGTTCCTCGCGAAGCACCCGCCGCGCTGGGAGGTCGAGATCCACGAAAAGAGCTCGTGGAGCTGCGTCCACGGCGTCGAGCGGTGGCGGTCGGATTGCGGCTGCAAGACCCGCGGAGACTGGCATCAGAAGTGGCGAGGCCCGTTGCGCCAGGCGTTCGATGAACTGAAGGAACAACTGGATCATCTCTTCAGCACCCGTGGGCGGGTTTGCTTCCCCGATCCCTGGACCGCCCGCGACGCCTACATCGAGGTGATCCTCGATCGGTACAACGCCGCGTCGGTCAAAAAATTCCTTGCCGAGCATGGACATCCCGACCTGGACGAGCAGCAGACGACCGACGCCCTTCGGCTGCTGGAGATCCAGTTGAACGCCATGCTCATGTACACCTCCTGCGGGTGGTTCTTCGACGAGATCAGTGGTCTGGAAACGACCCAGTGCCTTCAGTACGCCTCGCGGGCGATCACCCTGGCGCGGCATTTCGGCCGCGATTTGGAGGACGACTTCGTCGCCTCGTTGGCGAAGGCGCCCAGCAACCTGCCGCAATACGGCAACGGCCAGGGAGTCTGGGAGCAGTGCATCCAGCCGGCGGTGGTCGACATCGAGCGGGTCCTGGCCCACCACGCCATCAGTCTGATCTACCGTCCCGAGGAAAAGCACATCGTCGGAGACGCGCTGGCCTACGAGGTTCACACCCTCGACGAGGCGATTCGGACCCGGGGCGAGGGGCACTTGGCCGTCGGTCGGCTGCACGCCTTCTCCCGGCGCACCTGGAATCTGGCGGAGAGCAACTTCGTCGTCGTCCACTTTGGAGGGCTCGACTTCCACACGGTGCTCAATTCGGACCTCGCCGCGGAGGATTATCCGAAATTCAAGGAAGAGTTGCTGGCGACCTATCGCTCGGGCTCCATGGCCGCGGTCATGAACCTGCTGAATCGGGACTTCCCCGGCGTCTCCCACCGGCTCGACGACCTCTTCCGCGATGAACAACGGCGCATCATCGGCATCGTGCTCGCCGATCGGTTCGAGGACTATCGGAGAACCTTCGAGCGCCTCGCCAACCAGGATGAGGAGGTCCTCAACCGGCTCGGCCAGCTAAATTATCCGATCTCCAAACCCCTTCGGGCGGCGGCCTCCTCCTTTCTGGATTATCACCTCCGCGAGCAGATCGACTCGCTCGAAACGGGACGGGAAACCGACCTCGCCCGTCTTGAGCAGCTCTGCGAGAGAGGCAAATCGTGGGGATATCTTCCCGAGCGCGACGCGCTGAGCAAGGCCGTCTCGGAGGCCCTCCAGCGCCTGACTCGCGACTTTTCCGACGACTCCGACCTCGTCTCCATCACGAGCCGAGTCGAGTTGCTCATGGACGCCTCCGCGATCCTGAACATCAAGCCCGACCTCTGGCGGGTACAAAACCAATTCCTGCAAGCCTACAGCGAGTTGTCCGACCGCGGGGCCCTCGACGAGCCGCTCCGGGAAGCCTTCGCAAAGCTCGCCGGCCGGCTCCATGTCAGCCCAATGATGTTGGGCTGGCGTCCCTGACGGCGGACATCCAATCGCCGGATTTTTCGCCTCCGACGACCGGAAGAACGTCGACGGCCAGCCGGGGGCGCGGCCGATCGCCATGCATCGACGTTGACCGTTCGCCGCATTTATGCCAAAACTTCGGCCGACGATTGCCGACAATGAAATTGTGCGCGCTTCGTCGCGTTTCCCAATAAAGTGCCGACGGCACGGATCATCACCTCAGGACGAGGAGCCGCTCGTGGGCAAGGATTCGCCGCTGATTCCATCGACGCGGGCCGGTCTGATCCCCCATCGCTGGACCCGCGTGGAGGATCCCGAGGCCGTCTCCGTGGTCGCGAGCCACGAGACGGTCATCGCCGGGGGCGGGCCGGCGGGCTTGACCGGCGCCTATGAGTTGGCCAAGCACGGCCACTCCTGCGTCGTGCTCGAGGCCGACGCCCGTCTCGTCGGCGGGATTAGTCGAACCGACGAGTACAAGGGCTACCGCTTCGACATCGGGGGCCACCGCTTCTTCTCCAAGAGCCGGGAGATCAACGAGCTGTGGCGGGAGATCCTCGGCGACCAGTTCATCACGCGGTCCCGGCTCAGCCGCATCTATTACGACCGCAAGTTCTTCCACTACCCGCTGAAGCCCGTCGACGCCCTCTGGAAGCTCGGCCCCTGGCGCTCGGCCCGGATTCTTCTGAGCTACCTGCGCGCCCGAGCCAGGCCGATTCGTCCGGAACGGAGCTTCGAGGACTGGATCGTCAACCGGTTCGGCCGGGTCCTCTTCGAGACCTTCTTCAAGTCGTACACCGAGAAGGTCTGGGGCATGCCGACCAGTGAGATCTCGGCGGACTGGGCGGCCCAGCGGATCAAGGGGCTGAGCTTGGTCGGGGCCGTCTGGAACGCCCTGACCGGCGGCTTCGGCTCGAAGCGCGGCGAGGTCGTCAAGACTCTCATCGACCAGTTCCAATACCCTCGCCTGGGACCGGGGCAAATGTGGGAGACCGCCCGCGACCACATTCGATCGCTCGGCGGCGCGGTGCATCTCGACCGCCGAGTCGTCCAAATCGAACACGACGGGACGGCGGTTCAATCGCTCGTCGCGCGGGATGAGACGGGCCGGCTTCACCGCTACATCGGCCAACACTTCCTCTCGACGCTCCCGATTCGCGAGTTGATCCGCGCCATGGACCCTCCCGCGCCCGAAGAGGTCCAGCGCGCGGCCGAGTCGCTCAAGTACCGCGATTTCCTCTCGGTCGTCCTGATCGTCGACCGGGCCGAGACATTCCCCGACACCTGGATCTACGTCCACGAGCCGGGGGTCCGCGTGGGCCGGGTCCAAAACTTCAAGAACTGGTCGCCGGAACTGGTTCCCGACGCCTCCAAAACAAGCCTGGGCCTGGAATACTTCTGCTTCGAGGGCGACGATCTCTGGACCATGTCCGACGACGACCTTCTGGCCCTCGGCCGTCGGGAAATGGACGAGATGGGTCTCATCTCGGCCGACGAGGTGATCGACGGCTGCGTCGTGCGCATGCCCAAGGCGTATCCCGTCTATGACGACGAGTACCGGAATCACCTGGCGGTGATCCGAGACTGGTTGTCCAAGCTCGACAACCTCGAATTGGCCGGCCGCAACGGCATGCACAAGTACAACAACCAAGACCACTCGATGATGACCGCGCTGCTGGCCGCGCGCAACATCCTGGGTGAAGGCCCCTACAACACCTGGAAGGTCAACACCGACGCCGAATACCACGAAGACGGCGACGCCGACGACCTCCAAACCCCCGGCGTCGGCCGCGCCATTCCTCGTCGCGTCCGCTCGGCCTGAGCCGGAGCCCCAAACCGACCCGGAAATTTCAAATCATCTCCGAGCCATGAGAACGCCCCCCTCGTCCGCGCGTCGCCGAGGGCGGGCGTCATTTTCCGAGATGATGGAGGAAATTTCAGGCGGCGTTGGTCCACTCCTCGATCACGTCCCAATCGGGTAAGTGGTCGATCAAGTCGGAGAGGACCGAACAGGGGAGTCCCAGCGACCCACGGTGGTGGTCGACGGCCAATCGGGATGGAACGAGCACCGCGTCGGCGTTGGTGAAGAAGCCGGGGTCGCGGTGGTTCAGATTGTGGAGAGGAGAGACCGTGACGATCCCCGGGCCGCCGTCGGCAGGACTTCGCGGTTGATCCGATCGCCTCCGTTGCCGACGAGCATGCCGGGCGGATACCGCTCCAAGGCCGCCTCGAACAGCCGAGGGAATTCCCCTCGCTCGGCGTCGTCGAGCGTTTGAGACCGGATCGTCGGCCCAAGGTGGAGCGTGACCGGCCCCCCCGAACACTCAGGCGAGGGTGGGCCGAGTCGCCGCCCCTCGGGGCGTCCCCGAGAGGCGGAAGAATGATCTGACGCCGGGTTTTCTTTGGGGCGGCTCAGAACTGGTCGGCCGAGACGACCTCGCCTTGGTCGCGAGAGCCAATGCTCCACAGGACAATCTGGTTGGTCGACGACTTTAAGAAGCGGACGGAGCCGTCGCCGAAGAGGGCGTTGGCGCCACCGGAATGGTAACTGCTCATGCCAATGTTGGCCGCGCCGCAACCATCCATGTCACCACCCCATTCCACAACGGCGCAGTAGGGATAGTTGGAGTTCGGTGGAGTCAGGATGTTGCCGAGCGCCGTCCCGAACATCCCCTGGCACCACTTCTGGCCGACCCAGCTTCGATTCGCGTCGCCGTCGCCCAGGCTCGACTGCGCCGCCGCGACGCAGGTGCTCGACAGCCACTGGTTCAGGGACGCCCCGCCCTGGGCCATGTTCATGTTCGGCGAGCCCGGCTGAGAGTTGGGGGGGTACTCGGTGACCTTGATAATGTCTTGAGGAACGGACAGACGGTTCGCGTCGTTGTCGCCCGTTCGCCATTCACTCATGAAGACGGTGTTCGACGTGCCGTCCAGGATGTCGCGCTCGCTATAGGTATCGCCCATCAGGTTGAAAGGACCGTTCGGACGCGGGCCGAAGTGGCCACCCTGATTCAACGAGGAGCCAACCGACATGAAATAATTGTTCCCGGGGAATGGCCGCCCGAAAAAATCATTCCCACCCGGGAACGTGGGAGACGATGGGCAGAGGAACCCCGCGACAACGCTGGTGACGCCGGTCGTGTTGAATTGGTTCCCCATGTCGCCGCTGTCGCCGAGAGAACAAACGTTAAAATTCAGCGCGTTGTACAAGGGCTGCTGTTCCAGGTACGGCAACATCATGGCTTGGGCGCTCCAGCTTCCCCAAGGCCCCTGCGGCACGCCGTTCACGTTTCCGGCGTTGATGCCGCCCGGCGGGAAGCTGCCGATCGCCGAGTGGTAATTGTGCAGCGCCAGCCCCAACTGCTTGAGGTTGTTGACGCATTGAGACCGCCGGGCGGCCTCGCGAGCGCTCTGGACGGCGGGCAAGAGCAGCGCGATGAGGACCGCGATGATCGCGATGACCACCAGCAGTTCGATCAGCGTGAACCCCCGGACTCGGAGATGAAATCGTTCAACCCGTGGACGTCCCATGCAGAATCTCCAATCAACGAGAACACGGACGGTAATGAAAATAGAATCAGAAATGGATTCTTGAGCTCGACCGATCCTTGGCGACGCTCGGTCGAAGCGATGCGATGGCCATGCCGCAATGAGTGATCACGCGGCTACTTGTAAATGAGCTCTTGCGGGCTCGACTTCTGCCCCTTGGGAGGAGCGGATTTGTCCGCTTGCTTCCCCGTTTCGCTGGAGGGTTCAATCTTGGCCAGGGGGATGTAGTCCCCGCCGCCACAGCCGACGCCCATCGTCGACGCCCCGACGGCAATCGACATGAAGAAAAGGATGCTCCGCCTCGTCATTCCAATAGAACCCTTTCCACGGTCCAATCGAGTTCGAGTGATGGATGAAGCCAACGGCCCCTAGTCGCTCGCCGCGCGCGGCAACCGACGAACAGCTTAACATTAAATTCTTAGTGCGCCGAGCGGGCCGCCATAAACCGCCTTTGGCGGCGAAGGCCCGCTCCCTCATCGAGCGGCGATCCCCCGACGCGGATTCAAGCAGAGGCGGAAAGAGGAGCCTTTCTGATTTGCAAGCGGCGCTTGGGTGGCCCAGGTAATTTCCGCTCCGGCTCCATCGCCGTCGCCTGGGACGCGGGGTTGTCGGCCACGTGGGCGGAGGTTGGATTTCAGGCCGAGGCGGGCGGCGGTTGTGGAGGTCCACCTCTTCGAACTGGTACACGGCCAATACGACACCTGGAAGGTCAACACCGACGCCGAATACCACGAAGACGGCACGGCCAACGACCTCCAACTCCCCGGCGTCGGCCGCGCCCTTCCTCATCGCGTCCGCTCGGCCTGAGACCGTAGCCCCCGGGGTCAAGCCCCCCGATTACACTTTTCGCGCGATCAGCCGGGCCAACAATGGGTCGCTTGCCGGGGTTGGGCTGAATCGCCCGAGGTCGTTCAGTTGGACCTCGAAATCCGGCCCCAGTTGGGCCAGCACCTCGCTCGACGTGGTGAGCCTTCGGAAATGGCCGTCGTCGAAGAAGAGCCGAGGGTCGTTGGCGACGGGGGACAACTCCGAGGCGCCCGACGCGTCTCGGAACTCCAGACAGATCACGGAGCCCGGCGAAACTTTGGCCAGCCTTGTGAGGAGGATTCGCTGGTGTCTGGCCGACAGGGTGTGGAGCATCCACCGGCAATAGACGCTCTGGTATCGGGAGAAGTCGACGGTCAGGGCGTCGCCTCCCGGCCCAGCGAACGGGTCGCACTCGTCCACATCCATGCCCAAAGACCGGAAATAACGGGCGTCGCGTCCACCGCCGCTTCCCAGGTCGAGGATCGGGCCATTGGATGAGGCGAACGCCTCCGCGGCCACCGGCGCGAACGACGAGGGAGCCGCCGCCGAATCCCCTCGCGTCCGCCGCCAATAGTGGCCGTTGACCCGCTCGACGATCTCGTCGAGCGAGGAGCGCCGTTCGGTTCGATGGTCGTAGGTCTTGATCGAATAAGACTCGTAGTCTCCGTATAAATACCTCAAGACGGAGAGGGGGCGGGCCGGGGCCAGCCTTGGGACGCCCTCGAAAAGGATGGGGCGGGGCGGGAGAATCCAAGGGGCCGGGAGACGGATTTCGCGGTCTCCGAAGCGGGTCCGAATCTCGCCGTCTTCCAGGTCGTATGGGAAGACGTCGATAAACGGCCAGCGCCAGGGGAGGTCGGGACGGCAGATCGCGCCATCGGAACGATGGAGCTTGAGGAAGTGGCCGGGGTGGCGGACGACCGCGACGCCCCGCGCGGCGCAGAAAGCCTCCAACTCCGGGATGTCCTGACGGGGGAGCAAGAGGTCGAGATCGTCGTCCCAGGGAATGAAACCGCCGTGCCGGACGGCCCCGAGGAGATTGCCCCAGAACAAAAGAGCCCGAGGGGCGAGAAAGTCGTCGAGGTCGGTAAGCAGGTCGAGGGCCTCTCGCTGTTCCGGGAGCAAAGCGTCATCCTCTCCGGCCGACGCCAATCGAGGCGGCGGCGGGGGCGCGAGGTCGAATCGGATCGGCGGCGCGGAGTCGGGCCGCAGTTCATTGAAGAACTGAACATATTGCGCTTCCAAGGCTTCCGCGTCCCATCGTCGGGCCTCCTTGAGGGCCTTGCGATGATGTTCTCGGGCGAAGTCTCGATCGTCCCACAGGCGGATGACCGCCTCAACCCAAGGGGCGACCTCCTCGGCCGTCGGTAAAAAACGGGTCTTGGGCGTGAGGCGGGTGGGCAACGGCAAAGTGATCCCGGCCTCGCCCAGGGTCTCGGGCAGCGCGCCGCGGTCCGACGCGACGACCGGGACGCCGTTGACCAGGGCCTCCAGGGCCACCAGCCCTTGTGATTCCTGGCACACCGAGGGCATCAAACAAACCCGAGTCACCGACCAGAAATGGCGAGGGTCGTGGGTGTGGGACATCAGGTTGACGTTGCCGCGCTCCCGCAGGTCCAGCCCGCAATCGGCCAGGGTTCGCTCCGTGCCCCGTCCCTCGACGACCAGAAGCGGAATGTCGGGCCGTCTTTGGCCCAGTTCGTCGGCGATCCGGGCGAAGGCGTAAACTCCCTTTTCGATTGAGGGGTTGACGAACGTGACGTAGCCCGGCCCGGTTCGCTCGGCCCGAACCCTGTCGTGGTCGATCAGGTTGGAGAGGACCGAACAGGAGAGTCCCAGCGACCCACGGTAATAGTCGGCGGCGAATCGGGAGGGAACGAGCACCGCGTCGGCGTGGGCGAAGGAGGCGGGATCGCGGTAGTTCAGGTTGTGGAGGGGGAAGACCGTGGCGATCCCCCGGGCGCGCGCCGTCGCCAGGACTTCGCGGTTGATCCGATCGCCCCCGTAGCTGACGACCACGCCGGGCCGAAACCGCTCCAGGGCCGCCTCGAACAGCCGAAGGAACGCCCCGCGCTCGGCGTCGTCGAGCGTTCGAGACCGGATCGTCGGCCCCAGGTGGAGCGTGACCGGCACCCCCCGGACGTTCAGCCGAAGGTTGGCCGGCTCGCCGCCCCCCCGCTCGAAATCCAGGCCCCGCTCGGCGAGCCAGCCAACCGGGTCAGTCTCCCGCCTCATATCCAGCGCAACGCCGCTCAGCGCCTCGACCGCGAACCCTCGCCGCCCCAGCGCCTCCATCATCGCCCGACTCGCGACGGCCGCGCCGTTGGAGTCGTCGAGATAACACGCCCGCGTGGCGAACAGAACTCGATTGGTTGTCGGCATGGCGAGATCATGTCCTCGTCTGGCTTTTCCTCTGATGCCAGGATTTCTTCGCGCAAGGCGGAAACATGATCTGACACCGGTTTTCCGCCTGTCGCAAGCTCCGCCTCTCGCCGCCGACGGCAGAATGTCCCAAACAGCCTAATCGCCGATCATAAATCAGAACGACCCCTTTGCCTTTCCCTCTTCATCAATCCGAGTAATCGTTGGGCCGCCCCAGGAGAATGGCGAGGACCGGATTGTTTTCGACCCTCGGCAACATGTCGAAGAGCCGCGCATGGTCATCGACGGAGATCGCACCCCACTCGAGCAGGGCCGCGATGTAACCGCCCCAGGCGATCGCGTAGCGCTCTGGTAGTTGACCGCGGAAGTGGTCGATGTCGTCATTGATTCGACTGCGGAGTTCGTCGAAAGTCGGCTGCGAATACATGTTAATAGGAGCTCCGCTTCGTGAAACCGAAATCGTCGCCGATTACTCGGATCGATTGAATCTTCTTTCCAGATATCCTATCAGCGCCGTAGGCCCGAGCGACGGCGCGTTGTGCAATGGCCTCGGTCATTCCCACTTGGCCCCTGACATCAATGATATAGTTCGGAGCTTGATCCCGCTTCTCCAGGATACGCCCGCACATTCCTTTGGACAGTTTCTCCTCAGTGGTGCCAGCGAGATTGGAGATCGTCTTATAGTCCGTCTTCACGCCGTCAATGAAACGATCGCCCTGCTTGCCCCCCGCTCCACCGAGCCATTCATCCGTGAGAAGGTTCGGCTCGACCTTGCGGCCTTCCTGGATTAAGAGCTTGTCGAGAACGTCCTCGTCGTTTTTTGCGAAGGGGATGCGAGTGGTCGGATCGGTCTTGATGTCGTCCAGCCATTTAGCGTACGCGGAGAGCTTGTCTTTTTCCAAGCCCTTGGAAATGGACTCGGCGACATGATCCAACCTGCCGGCGGCTTGGATGTCCGCGATCTGGTTCGGGCTAAGTTCCCCGAGGACTTTCAACACCTTCTGGGCCGCCTCTTCGCCGAGGTTGGCCGCGTTCTTGACGCGGTGGAAGAAGATGACCGGCCCCTCCTCGCCAAGCCCCTCGACGACCCGGTTCAGGCGGGGCAGGTCGTCCGCGTTTCTGACGAGAACGCTCTCGGCCAGTTGCAGGAGCGTGGCATGGGCCGGGTTAATGAGCTTTTCGAGGAGGGGCCTTAACTCGTTAAGCTTGCCGACATCCGCGTCCTTCGCCAGATCCATCACGGCCCTCCAGACGCCCTTGGAGGCGTCGAAGACCTTGGCCATCTGCTTACCGGCCGTGGCGAACCAATCAAACTGGGCCCCCCCGAACGAGGTGGCGACGCCAAAGACGGCGAATCCGAAGACAAGCCAGTTGGGGCTTTCGCCGCCGGGCCAGAGCTTGACCAGTTCCTTACCCATGTCGCGGATGTCGGTGTAGGCGCCGACAACAGGGATCAGGCTGAAAATGAGATCGCCGGCAATCGCCTCGGCGGAATCCCCGTCACCGGTGAGGATGCCCCAACCGAGGTTCCCGACGAAGTCCTGCGTCCTTGCGATGAACTCAGCGGGCGCGACGGCGATATAGGTGGTGGTCGTCGGCGCCGAGACGAATTCCGAGAAAAAGTAGTTCCACCACTCCTGCCACCACGCGAGTTCGACCGTGGCCGTGATCGGGACGACCGTGGCTCTGCCGGCGTTCTCGCCCACGAGCATCCCGGTCGATTTGACTTGTAGGACGGCGCGTCCATCGCCGTCGAGAGTAACGGTCGTCGCGCCGGAGTGACCGTTGACCGTTAGAAGGCCGGTTTGGGCGCCC
>Ga0182742_1004534_pt1 | contig 12508 bp, 13 predicted proteins | sample eDN5th37CBELigMG_FD_128880 | JGI IMG/M metagenome (GOLD analysis project Ga0182742, IMG submission 128880) | Enriched Miracle-Growth compost microbial communities from Emeryville, California, USA - eDNA 5th pass 37_C BE-Lig MG (version 2)... ... | reverse complement strand
GAAGGAAAGTGAGATCTTCGGGGCGCGTCTGCAATCGCCGGAATCGGCAGAGGCGCTGCGCGCGTTCGCCGAGCGGCGTGCGCCGGATTGGAAAAGGGGACAGATTTAATTTCGTTGGAAAAGGGGACAGATTTAATTTCGAACGCGGGTACGATAAAAATGCGAGCATCGTCGGGAAATTAAATCTGTCCCCTTTTCCAATCCTTTTCCAATCTCTGAACGCCGCTAGTAACTCGGCTTCGGCTTTTTCTTGAACGGCTTGCGCGGCGTCGGATGACGCTGCAAACGAATCGGCAGCTGCGGCTCCTCCGGCTCGTCCTCCACCGCCCATTTCTCCTTGAACATCTGCATCGCCTCGCTCTGCACGGCCGCGTGGCGGTTCGAGAGCATCAAAGACGACGGCGCACACACGCGCGCGCGGATCAATCCCAGATCGGATGCGGCATCGAACAGACTCGGATACCAGCTGCGCCACGTGGGCAGCAGATCCTCCACCTGCTCTCGCAGGCTGCGTCGATCCGAAGCAGTTGCAGGTTGAGTGTCGGTCACAACGGCCCTTTTACCACAAAGGTTTTTGGAAATACTCCTTCTGCCCCCCGCCTGCGATCACGCGATCTCAATGCTTGAGAATCCATCGATGGCCACCGCACAGGCGATGGAGCCGGTCGTGACCGATCTGTTATCGTCATCGGCCGGCACGCAGATGAGCACCGTCAAGGGAGTCAAACGCCATGTCACCGAATCAGTCCGCGCCTGAACTGCAGGGAAGTTGTCTATGCGGGGCGGTCACTTACCAGGTCGGCGGCCCGTTCAACATGATGGTGCACTGTCATTGCTCCATGTGCCGCAAACACCATGGCGCGGCCTTCGCCACCTTTGTCGGGGCACCGCTCATGAGCTTCAAGTGGTTGAGCGGCGAGGACCAGATCCTGAGCTATGTGTCCTCGGAAAAAGGCCGACGCGATTCCTGCAGGCAGTGCGGCTCGGTCCTGCCAACTTTGATCGAGCAGATGGATCTGGCGCTGGTGCCCGCAGGCAACCTCGAGGGCGATCCCGGCGTGCGTCCGCAGGCTCACGTGTTCGTGGGCTCCAAAGCGCCCTGGTACACGATTACCGACGATCTGCCTCAGCACGAGGAGTTCCCGCCGGAGTTCGGCGTCGGCGGCGTGACGCGGCCGGTGGTCGAAGCCCGTGAGGGCGTCGTCGTCGGCAGCTGCCTGTGCAACAGCATCACCTACGAGATCACGGGCGCACCGCTGCGTAGTGCGAACTGTCACTGCTCTCGTTGCCGCCGGGGCCGAAGCGCCGCACACGCCTCGAATCTGTTCTACAAGCTCGAGCACTTCCGTTTCACGCGCGAGGACGCTGCGATCGGCGACTATCGCGTGCCCGGCGCGAAATACTTTGGCGTTTCCTGGTGCACCAACTGTGGATCGGCCGTGCCTCGCGTGTCCAAGGAGCGCCAGGCCGTGGTCGTGCCGGCGGGTCCGCTGGATACCGATCCGGGCGTCCAGCCGGCAATGCACATCTATGTCGGCAACAAGGCGTGCTGGTTCGAGATCACGGATACGACTCCTCAGTTCGAGACGGCGCCTCAGGTCTGATCCCATACCAGTCGACGCGGCGCGTGGCCAGCATCACCGCGGCCAGCGCCGCGAACAGAATGATCGAGCCGAGCAGCAGGCTGTAGTTCTCCGAGAGCACGAGCATATACAGCAGCCCATACACCAGACTCATCGCCGCGCCCGCAATCACCCCTCGCCACGCACTGCGTAGCGCACCGGCCAGATACATGCCGATCAACAGCACGAGCGCGCTGGCGGCCGTCACGTAGGCGAGCGCGAACGCGATGTGCTCGGACAAGGCGATCAGCAGCAGATAAAACATGCTCAGCGCCAGGCCCACGAGCAGGTACTGCAATGGATGCAGCCGATTGCGCGTCACCTGCTCCCAGGCGAAGAACGTAAGAAACGTAAGCGCAATGAACAGCACCGCATATTTCACGGCCCGCTCGCCGCGCTGATAGATATCGACGGGCTGAAACAAGCTCACACCGACGGCCGATTGCCTCAGCATCTGCTCGGTCACATCGCCCTCGCGCCAGATTTCGCCGAAAGCGCGATTGAGCTCCAGCACCTGCCAGCGCGCCTGAAAGCCCGCATCGCTCACGCTGCGCTCGACCGGCAGCGATGAGCCTTGAAACGAAGGATGCGGCCAATCCGAGCGCAGCCTCACCGAGGTGACACTGCCTACTGGCAGCATCGACACTGCCCGACTGCCCGCGATGACGGCGCCGAAATCAAACGTGGCGGTACCGGACTCATGCAACTCGCTCAAGTCGAGCGTCGTCTCGATGCCGCGAAACATGCCCGGCAGCGCCGGCCCGAGCTTGATCTGCCTGTCCGCGAACTGCGCGTGGCTGATCTCACGCAAACTTCCCACCGTGTTCAACGGCAGGCGCAGACGGCTTTGCGACCAAAGCAATCTGATCCCGGACTGCGGATCGGACTCGGGCACCAGCGTCTTGAACTTCGTGAAGTCGAACTGCCCTTGCAGCCGCAACCTCGAGAGATACACCGGCACCGCGTAGATCCCGACGTACCGCGGCTCCGGATCGAGCGTCACGTCCATCTCGGCATCGAGGGTCGCTGGTAACAGATACACATCGCTTCGCATGAGCGCCTCTTTGCCGTCGATCCTGATCGGCCGCTCGGTCGGCACGATCAGCATCGGCCCGCCGACCGTCAGCTCTCCGCCCCAACCTTCAGCCACGCGCTGATAGGCCTGCTCGCGCAGCCCGGCCCGCTCGGAGACGACGCTCTTCAACATCGCGAGCGGGATCAGCAGCAACAACACGATCACGCCGATCAACGCCGCCTTGAGCGTGACCGATCCGGACGCCACGATTCTCATCGCCCTGCTCTCCTTGGGGGTTATCTCAGTGTCCACCTTCGGCAGAGATTGCTCCCGCAGACGGGCAGATCGCCGACGCAATTCGGGCAAATTGTGGAAGCGCTCGCCGCGGCTCCCACCGCACGGCCGGTACAATCCGATGTAATGGTCGGCGCGAAACTCCGGTCTGATACACGAGTCTGATATAAGCAGCGACTCGGGCATCGCCGCTGGCGCCTGCCGGCAAGTGGCCTGAAGTCGAAGTTCTTGGTTCGCGAGGAAGCTCATGCTGATCCGACGTCCCCATCCTGGCGACAGCGCCGCCATCCGCCCCTCCGAGATCACCTCGGAGTCGGTGTACTTGAACCGCCGAACGCTGCTGCAGGCGGCGCTCGCCGCAGGCGTGACCGGCATCGGCGCCGGCTGGGCGAGCGAGGCCGGCGCGGTCTCCGAGCTCAACGTTCAGCGCAACCCCAAGTACTCGCTGAGCGATGCGCCCAACAGCTACGAGGACATCACGACCTACAACAACTTCTACGAGTTCGGTCTCGACAAGAGCGATCCGTCCGAGAACTCCGGCCGCTTCAAGCCGACTCCCTGGACGGTCACTGTCTCGGGCGAGGCCGAGAAAACCGGTAAGTTTGCGCTGGAGGACCTGCTCAAGCCGCACACCATCGAGGAGCGCGTGTATCGGATGCGCTGTGTGGAAGCGTGGTCGATGGTGATCCCGTGGGACGGCGTCCCGCTTGGCGATGTGCTCAAGCAGTTCCAGCCCACCTCCAAAGCGAAGTACGTCGCGTTCAAGACGGTGCTGCGTCCCCAGGAGATGCCGGGTCAACGCTCCGCCGTGCTCGACTGGCCGTACGTCGAAGGCCTGCGCATCGATGAGGCCATGAACCCGTTGGCGTTGCTCGCCGTGGGTGTCTACGGCAAGACCCTGCCGAATCAGAACGGCGCGCCGCTACGCCTGATCACGCCGTGGAAGTATGGCTTCAAGGGCATCAAGTCGATCGTCGAGATCCGCTTCACCGAGCGCCAGCCGCCGAGCACCTGGAACATCTCGGCGCCGCATGAGTATGGCTTCTACGCGAACGTGAATCCCAACGTCGATCATCCTCGCTGGAGCCAGGCGCGCGAGCGAAAGATCGGCGCCGGCCTGTTCGGCTCGCGCGTGCCGACGCTCATGTTCAATGGCTACGAAAAGGAAGTGGCGTCGCTGTACCAGGGCATGGACCTGAAGAAGTACTACTAAGCGCCTTCGCGTCGATGCCTTCCACCCGCGTCATTCGCCGTTACATCAAGCCCGCCGTCTTCATCGTGTGCGCGCTGCCGCTGCTCTCGCTCGTGCTCGCGACGTTCAACATCGGTGGCGCCTCGCTCGGCGCGAACCCCGTGGAGAAGATCCAGGATACGTTCGGTCAGTGGGGCCTGCGTTTTCTGTGCATCACGCTTGCGGTCACGCCGCTCAGGGACTGGTTGAACATGCCCTGGCTGGTACAGCTGCGACGCATGCTCGGGCTGTACGCCTTCTTCTACGTGCTCATGCACTTTCTCACCTGGCTGATTCTCGATCAGGGAATGTTCTGGCCGGGCATCCTCGATGACATCGGCAAACGGCCGTTCATCACGATCGGCTTTGCCGCGTTGGTGTTGCTGGTGCCACTGGCCGTCACGTCGACGAACAGGATGATGCGGCGACTGGGCAAACGCTGGAAATCACTGCACCGGCTGAACTATGTGATCTGCCTGCTCGCGGTGTGGCACTACTACTGGCAGGTGAAGGCGGATACGACCGAGCCGTTGATCTATCTGGCCATCGTGCTGGTGCTGCTCGGCTGGCGTGCGTGGAAGGCGCGGCCGCGGCGGTCGGGTGCTTCGAACGAGGGCGCGGTGGCGCGCGAGGGCTAGGCGTCAAAGGCGTCGACCACCTTCGCCGCCGTCCGCGGCGCCACGATGCTCGCGCCTCTTACATCGAGGTCCGGATCGTCCACAGCTCCGGGAAGAAGCGCAGCTCGAGCGCCTTGTTCAAATACGAAACGCCGCCCGTTCCGCCCGTGCCGCGCTTGTAGCCGATGATCCGTTCCACCGTCTTCATGTGGCTGAAACGCCAGAGCTGGAACTTGTGGTCCAGATCGACCAGCTTCTCGGCGAGGTCGTACAGATCCCAGTTGTCCTCCACGCTGTGATAGACCGCAAGCCACGCCGCCGCCACCTGTTTGCTCGGCTGATAGGGCTGCGACCAGTCGCGATCCAAATACTCGCCCGGAATCTCGAAGCCGCGGCGACTGAGCAACCGCAGCGTTTCATCGTAGATACTCGGGCTGTGCAACGCGTGCTGCAATCCCTCATACGACTTAGAATCGCGGCGGTGAACCTCGATCGTGTCCGCGTTCTTGTTGCCGATGATGAACTCCAGCATCCGGTACTGCACCGACTGGAATCCCGAGGACTTGCCCAGCTGATTGCGGAACAGCGAATACTCCGCCGGCGTCATGGTCGCGAGCACATCCCATGACTGCACCAGCTGCTGCTGAATCTTCGACACCCGCGCGAGCATCTTGAACGACGGCCCCAGATCGTCGCGCCGGATGTGCTCGCGCGCCGCGGTCAGCTCGTGCAGGCACAGCTTCATCCACAGCTCCGAGGCCTGGTGGATGATGATGAACAGCATCTCATCGTGCTCGAGCGAGACCGGCCGCTGCGCCGAGAGGAGCTGACTCAAGCCCAGGTATTCGCCATAGCTTTGAGATTCGCCGAGGTCCCAATGGACCTGCTCATCGGAGAAATCGACGGGACGTTGCGTGGGCGTTTGCGAACTGGCCATGATGCGAAGGATGTGTGGATGGATGAACGGCAGGGTCCGCGCCGGCGGCGGTCGTGTCAACCCTGCCCCGTCTCGGTATACCTACAGGCGCCACGCGCTCATTCGAACATCCAGGCCGGTACCGATTGCCAGCCCTTGAGCAGCTCGCGATCCAGACGTCGGTAATCCGGTTCGTGGTGCTCGACCAGCGCCCAGAAGCGCGGCGAATGGTTCATGTGGCGCGTATGACAGAGTTCGTGCACGAACAGGTAACGCACCACCGCCGGATCGAGAAACATGAGACAGACGTTCAAGCTGATCGTGCCGGTCGCCGAACAGCTGCCCCAGCGCGTGCGCTGACGGCGAACTTGTATACGACTGAAGCTCAGTTGCAGCTCGCGCGAGACGATCTTGAGCTGCGAGCCGAGCTCATCGTAGGCGAGGTCGGACAGCCACTGTCGCAACGCCGTGGCGATGGCCGCTTCATCATGGATGGGCCCGAAGATCTTCAGCACGCCATCGTCGAACAACTGCGGCCGGATGGACGTCGAGCGGGTCTGCTCGTAGTCGACCTTGAAGGTGCGTCCGATCGCCGGCACGCGAATCTCGCTCGGCGGGCCGGCCGTGACCGGGGCGCCGACGGCGCTCAGATCTTCGACGCGACGTGCGATCCATTGGCTGTGCGTGCCGACGAAACGTTGCACGGTGATCGGCGGCACGCCGGGCGGCACGACGACCTCGACGCGACCGCCGGGATACACCCGCACCGACATGCGACGCGCACGACGACTGACGCGCACCGTCCAGCGCTCGGACGAGGAGTCGCGTGACTCGAACAGCTGCAGTTGAGCGGACATGAATCGGGACGACAGTGAGCTCAGCGAGGGCGGTTGGCTGCTGCCTGCAACAGCTTTTGCGCCTGTCGGTAGTCTGGCGCAAGCACCAGCGCTCTTTCCAGCACATCTCGCGCCGCGACCATCTCGCCGCGCTTCAAGTAACTTTCACCCAGTAGCGTCAGCGCCTCGGCGTGGCCCCAGTCGGGCTTGCCCGGCTGCGAGGGCGGCGCGGCCTCGAACCTTGCCACGACGGCGCGCCAGCGCTCGATCGCCGCAGGATCGCCTTCAGCATCGGGCGAACACCAGGCGTTTATGAACAGCACACGCGGATTTTCGGCGCCCAGCGTCAACGCCGTGCGCATGGATTTACTACGCATGCACGAAGCGGAGCCCCGCTTCGTCGAGCCCGGCTGGTACGTGTCACACGCAGCCTCGATGGCATAGATCTCGGCCATGCGCGGATCCCGCTCGATGGCAGCGCGTGCATGCTGAACGCAAGTCTTGGCGGCTTTGCTGGCACTCGATCGCGTGGCGGCGCGGGCACGCTCGTCCTGCGGCTCGCCCAGCAGCTGTGCAAGCTTCCACTCGCCGTACGCGAGCTGATACGACTTGATCGCAGCCAGGGGCGCATCCACCTCGAAGCGGTCGAGCTCGGTGAGCATCTGCTCGAGCGCCCGGCTGTCGCCGGTGAAGAAGGAAAATTGCAGCCGGGCAACCAGATCGTCGAATTCGGCGGTGGAGCCTGCACTCGCCGACGCTGCCACCGCCAGCCACCAGGGCAGCAGTAACCGACCCATCCATGCACTACAATTCATGGCTGGAAGATAGCACAGACGTTGCAAATGACGGTTGATCCAACTCGCTTTTCCGCCCTTTCGCCGCCGCCTGCGCTGCTGGATATCGGGCTGAATCTGGCGCACGACAGCTTCGATCAGGATCGCGACGCAGTCATCGAGCGCGCGGCCGACGTGGGCGTGACTCGCATGCTGATCACCGGCAGTTCGCTTGCGAGCACGCAGGCCGCGATCGCTCTGGTGCAGAAGCATCCGAAGCAGATGCGCTGTACCGCCGGCGTCCATCCGCATCATGCGGTGGAGCTCGATCCCGCGCAGCTGCAGGCATTCGACGAACTGGCGCGTCGGCCCGAAGTAGTCGCGGTCGGTGAGTGTGGCCTCGACTACTTTCGCAACTTCTCTCCGCACGAGGCACAGATCCAGGCGTTCGAGGCGCAGTTGCAACTGGCCGCGCAGGTCGGCAAGCCCGTGTTCCTGCATCAGCGCGATGCGCACCAGGATTTCATGAGGGTCATGGGCAAACATCGCGCGCAACTGGCCGGTGGCGTCGCGCATTGCTTCACGGCGGGTCTGGATGAGGCTCGCGCCTATCTCGATCTGGATCTGTATATCGGCATCACGGGCTGGATTTGCGATGAGCGCCGCGGACATCATCTACGCGAGGTGGTCCGACACATTCCAGCCGATCGACTGCTGATCGAAACCGATGCGCCGTATCTGCTGCCGCGTGATCTCAAGCCCAAGCCGCAGAGTCGACGCAACGAGCCGATGTATCTTCCGCATGTATTGAGCGCCATTGCCGAGGCCCGGGGCGAGCGTTACGAGGCGCTGGCCGAGATCACGACCGGGAATGCATTACGCTTGTTCGATTGGCGCACCCCCTGAACCGGCTTCCAACAGATTCGAGACAGCCATGAACACCGAACAACTGCAGCGATTCATCAATGAGGTCTGGGACAAGTCCATCGTGCCGACGCTGTGCGAGTACATTCGCATTCCCAACAAATCGGCGCATTTCGACAAGGACTGGGAGAAGCACGGTCACATGGAGGCGGCGGCCGAGCTCATGCGCCAGTGGTGCGAGGCCCACGCCCTGCCCGGCATGACGACCGAGATCGTGCGTCTGCCCGGGCGCACGCCCTTGCTGTTCATCGATGTGCCCGCGAGCGGAAGTGAGAACGGCAACGATTGCGTGCTCATGTACGGCCACATGGACAAACAGCCGGAGTTCACCGGCTGGGCCGAGGGGTTGTCCCCCTGGACCCCCGTGATTCGCAACGGTCGTTTGTATGGCCGCGGGGGCGCCGATGATGGCTACGCCGTGTTTGGCTCGCTGCTCGCGTTGAAGGCTCTCGCCGAACAGAACGTTCCGCACGCGCGCTGCGTGATCATCATCGAAGGCAGCGAGGAAAGCGGCAGTCCGGACCTGCCTGCGTACATCGATGCACTGGCCGATCGCATCGGCGAGCCCTCGCTCGTCGTGTGCCTGGATGCCGAGTGCGGCAACTACGATCAGTTCTGGTGTACGACCTCCCTGCGCGGCAATCTCACCGGCACGCTGCGTGTCGATGTGCTTCGTGAAGGCGTGCACTCGGGCATGGCAAGCGGTATCGCCGCCTCCAGCATGCGCATCGCGCGCCAGGTGATCGAGCGCGTCGAGGACTCGGCGACCGGCCGCATCAAACTCGATGCGTTATACGCGAAGATTCCCGAAGACCGCGTGCAACAGGCGCAGGCGGCTGCGAAGGCGCTCGGCGAGGAGGTCTATCGAAAGCTGCCGATGGTCGAGGGCATGCAGCCGATGGACAGCGACCCGGCCGAACTGCTGTTGAACAGCACCTGGCGGCCGACGTTGTCCACCACCGGCGTCGATGGCATCCCCGACCTGCCCAACGCAGGCAACGTGCTGCGCCCGTACACGGCGTTCAAGCTGTCGTTCCGTATTCCACCGGGTGTCGACCCCGAGCGCGCCGGCGCCGCGATCAAAGAAACATTGGAGAAAGATCCGCCGTACGGCGCGCACGTGAGTTACGAGGCCGATCCGGGCGCCGAAGGCTGGAACGCCCCCTCCACCGCGCCGTGGCTTGCCGCCTCGATGTCATCGGCCTCGAAGAATTTCTTCGGCAAGGACGCGATGTACATGGGCGTCGGCGGCACCATTCCGTTCATGGGCATGCTGAACGTGAAGTTTCCGAAGACGCAGTTCCTGGTCACCGGCGTGCTCGGCCCGCAATCCAACGCGCACGGACCGAATGAATTCCTGGATATCGAGACGGGAAAGAAAGTGACGGCGTGCGTGGCTCAGGTCGTGGCCGACCACTACAAGCGCAAGTGACGTGCTAGCGATGACTGGTCAGAGGCCGCGCCCTCCGACCAGTCATTAGTCAGTAGTCACTAGTCACTTCAGGAAAGCGGATTCGCTTCGGCGTGACGCTTCACGTTCGCCCAGACATCGCCGAACGCCGCCGTGATGTTTCCTCGGGCTTTGTCGACCGGCGGGAAATCATCCGTCAGATCGTCGATCCGTAGCACGTTGCGGGGCTTGCCCTTCGGAAAGTCGCTCTTCACCGTGAACAGCAGACGACCCTCGACCGGCACCTCCCCCGTCAGCAAGCGCACCGCCGCCATGCGGTCATACAGCGCGTGCTGGGGGTTCGCGAAGGTGTAACGCTGCTTCTTGCCGATCGCCGTCCACTCGAGCATCTGATCGCCGCCGAAGATCGCGCCCGGACGGTCCAGCAGATCCGCCACCAGCAGCCCGCGCTGGGTCAGCAGCAGATAATGCACGTGGATCTGCCCGCCGTTGCCATTGGGGATCAGCACGTTCTTGAGCATCTCGTAGGCGACGCTGGCGATCGCCGCCTCGTTGTCCTTGCGGTACCGATAGGCGCGGAACAACAGGTACGACCAGACGATGAGCGCCACGATGGCTGCAACGATCGCAGCGGGAATCGCCCAGAATGGAATCTGCTCGGGAAGCTGCATGCGTCTTATGTGTGTTGCAACTGCGTCCGTAACGCCGATAGGGTCGGTTCCAGTTCCTGCTCCTGGCGCGGCAATGACAGCAGTTTCGCCAGCGCCGGCGGCACGGGCACCTCCTGCCCCGTCTGCGGCTCGACGATGTCATTGAACTTGGCCGGATGCGCGGTCGACACGATCACCCAATGACCTCGCGCGCCGCGGGAGAGCATGCGCCGATAAACCTTGGCGGCCGTCGCGGTGTGCGGACACCAGATGCGGCCGAGCTCGTGCGAATCGCGCCGCAAGGTGCCACGGATCTCGATGTCATCGACGCTGGAGGCGCCCAGCTGCCCCTGCAGCTCATCGAACTCGGGGTGCAGCGAGCGCAGCCGCTCCATGTTGCTCGGATTGCCCACGTCCATCGCCGAGGCCAGCGTCGCGACGCTGGCGCGCGGCTGCCATTCGCCCGAGCGCAGGAACTCCGTGATGGTTTGATTGGCATTGGTCGCGAGCACGATCTCCCCGATCGGCAATCCGACGTGGCGCGCCCACACGCAAGCCATGGCGTTGCCGAGGTTGCCGGTCGGAATGATGTAGTTCGGACGCCGGCCCAACTGACGCCACAGCGCGAGACTCGACTGGGCGTAGTACACCATCTGCGGCAGCAGCCGGCCGACGTTGATGCTGTTCGCCGAAGAGAGCTCAAGCGATTCCTTCAGCGCCGGATCGAGGAACGCCTCCTTCACCATGCGCTGGCATTCATCGAAGGTGCCCTGCACGGCGAAGGTGCGGACGTTGCCGCCCCAGCAGGCCAGTTGCTGCGCCTGGCGCTCGGAAACCAGCCCCTTTGGATACAGCACGACCACATCGACCCAGGGCTTGTTGTGGAACGCCGCGGCGACGGCGCCGCCGGTATCGCCGGAGGTCGCGACCAGGATCGTGAGCTTCTTCGGTTGGTTGCGACGGATTCGCGCCATCGTCGCTGCGAGGAAACGGGCGCCGAAATCCTTGAACGCGCAGGTCGGGCCGTGGAACAGCTCGAGCACCGAGGCCGGCTGCGGCGCCTGATCGAGCGCGACCAGCGGCGCCGGGAAGTTGAAGGCTTCCCGACAGATCGCATCGAGATCGTCCGCGAGCGCATCGCCTTCGAAGAAGGGCGCGAGCAGGCGAGCGCCGATCTCCGGCAACTCATCGAGGCCGTCGAACTGGCGCGTGTTGAAGTGTGGAAACTCGCCGGGAACATACAAGCCGCCATCCGGCGCGATGCCACGGGCGATCGCTTGGCTGAGCGAAGCCTGGAGTGAGGAGTCTCTGGTGCTTATGTAGTGCATGGAACGGAAAGTTCAGATCGTTGAGTGCCCGCTGCTTTCTGTTCCCTTAGTCCACTACTCTCGCACCCACGGCGTCGAGCGTGGAAATCCACGCATCGCATTCCATCTTGGCCGAGGCGAAGCCGGCTACCATGGCATCCCGCACGGCTTGCGCGTGCTGTTGCTCGCACCACGCAAAGATCGTGGGGCCGGCGCCGGAGATGGAGCAGCCCAGCGCGCCGTTGCTCATGGCGCCCTGCTTCACGGCCTGGAAGCCGGGAATCAATACCTGTCGCTGCGGCTCGATGATCACGTCCTCGAGCGACTCGCGGATCAATTGCAGATCGCCGGTGAAGCAGCCGGTGATGAAGCCGGAGATGTTGGCGGTCTGCCAGATCACATCCGAGAGCGACACCGTCTTGCTCAGAATCGAGCGCGCCTCGCGCGTGTTGAGCACCATGTGCGGATGGACCAGTACGCAGCGCACCGTGGGCGGCACCGGAATCTGTTTGACGTTCGGATTGTCGATGCCCACCGTCAACACCAGTCCGCCAAACAACGACGGCGCGATGTTGTCGACGTGACGTGAGCCGCTCGCCACCTGCTCGCCCTTCAGCGCGAACTGCAGTTGCTGAAGCAACGTGAGTGATTCCGGCAGTAATGCGTTCGCCGCGACGACGCCTGCGACCGCCGAGGCGGCCGAGCCGCCCAGGCCCGAGCCCAGCGGAATGCCTTTGTGGATGCTGAGCTCGATACCGAAATCGAGCTTCAGATCCTGCACCATGCTCAGCACCGCCATGCCGGCGGTGTTCTTTTCCGGATCGAGCGGCAGATCGGACACCGTGCCGCGAATCGATGCGATGCGCACTTCCGGCGTCGCGATGCGCTTCGCGGTCACGCGATCGCCGATCG
>Ga0182742_1004533_pt1 | contig 12513 bp, 9 predicted proteins | sample eDN5th37CBELigMG_FD_128880 | JGI IMG/M metagenome (GOLD analysis project Ga0182742, IMG submission 128880) | Enriched Miracle-Growth compost microbial communities from Emeryville, California, USA - eDNA 5th pass 37_C BE-Lig MG (version 2)... ... | reverse complement strand
CCAAGGTCGAAGAAGCGTACACTGTTTGTTCCGTGTTCGCAATATGTTCTTTGAGTGTTTTTGAACCCGCGGCCTGAGTGGAGCGATTTCGGTGTCGTCAGCGACAATGCGCTTTTGATAACAATCTTACAACTCAGCGCTTTTTCCTTTGTTGCACGACTAGGAAACTGCAGCGGCCGCATCAGAAGGCGATCTCATTCATCCTGCGGATGCCCTAAGTTCGATCCATGACTTTACCGCACGACCGCGGTCACAGGACCGGCCTGATTTGACCCCTCGCCCCTGTTGAACCGCGGCGGCCCATTCCGCTTTAGGATGGCAGATGGTCGATGAACCAGACACAGAGCCGGAGCTGACGACCCCCGCGATCGGGCCGTGCTTGCGTTGTCATGTGGCCTATCGGTTGATCGGCATCGAGGGAACGGATCGGCCCCACCACGACCTGTACACTTTCGAATGCCCCAACTGCGGACACATCGAAACGCGAGTTGTACGGATTCAATAAGGCGCCTCGGCTGGCGGTCACTCGCTTCCACCTAGGTCACGGCCATCTTCGACCCCAACCTGCGCCAGATCCCGGTGCGTTCCATCCTCCCCACCGTCCGGCCTGGGAGCGCCGGAAGGCGGCGCGTTGGTTCTGGCTTTCTGCCTTCACGTGATCCCGTTCTGTTCGTCGCAAGCGACATCGGCAAGGCGACGCCGCCAAGCTTGCTCCTCCATCCGGCGACGGTTCGGCCGGTCGGCTTGGCGCGCTCCCTGATCGATCGCGCCCCGCGCCCTGGTCGCTTGCCCGCAAGCTCTGGCCGACGGGCGCGTTCTGCGAACGTTCAGCACGCATATGGATAGGTGGATATGTTGATGCCGGTCCTCGGGAACCAGAAGCGCCGCGGCGCGTTGCTTCGGGCATGGCAACGAAACCTATTCTCCCCGAAGTGCAGGCTGAGCGGGCCAAGGCGACGGAAGACTACCGCCGCGCGCAGCAGGCCGCGATCGACCGGATCGCGACCTTGCGCGACGCGCGCCTCAAACGCGACGCGCAGATGAGCAAGCGGCAAGCCCGCAGGGCCTGACGCCTGGCTTCCCGCCCTAGGCGTTGGCGGAGGCGAGCGCGCCGGCCCTATCTCCGGCGCGCGCCCTGTTCATGGCCTCCCAGACCCGCGCCGGCGTCGCCGGCATGTCGATGGAATCGACCCCCATCGGCTTCAGCGCATCGAGAACCGCGTTGATCACTGTAGGCGGAGCGCCAATGGTGCCGGACTCGCCAATGCCCTTAACGCCAAGCGGATTGGTCTTCGAGGGCACCTCTTCCAGATGCGCTTCGATCTCCGGGAACAGATCGGCTCGCGGCATGCCGTAGTCCATGAAGGTGGCGGCCAGCATCTGCGCCGAATCCTTGTCATAGACGGCGTGCTCGATCAGCGCCTGCCCGATGCCCTGCGCGATGCCGCCGTGGATCTGCCCGCGCACGATCATCGGATTGAGCACGCGGCCGAGATCGTCGACGACAAAGTAACGGTCCACCCGCACCTCGCCGGTTTCCGGATCCACCTCGACCTCGGCCACATGCGAGCCGTTCGGATGGTTCGGTGGGTTCGTCGACCAGGTGCCCTGTGCTTCGAGGCCAACGCCCAACTTCTCCGTCAGAGGACCCATCGGCGCGTAAAACGCCTTGGCCACTTCGGTGAGCGGGACCGCCTTGTCCGTGCCGACGACACGGAACGAGCCCTCCTTGAATTCGAGGTCGCCTTCGGCCGCTTCCATGAGCGCAGCGGCCATTGGCTTGGCCTTTTCCACGATCGCATCCGCCGCAACCTTCAGCGCGTTGCCGCCGACCAGCGATGAGCGGGCGGCATAGGTGCCGCGGCCGAACGGCACCGAAGCGGTATCGCCCTGAATGTAGCGGATGGTCTCGAACGGCACGCCGAGCCAGTCATGGACCAACTGCGCGAACACCGTGGCGTGGCCCTGCCCGTGCGAATGCGTTCCGGCAATGATCGAAACCGATCCGCTCGGATCGAAGCGCAGATCCATGCGGTCGTTAAAGATGCCGCCCTGCTCGATATAGAAGGTCACGGCGCGGCCGCGCAGCTTGCCCTCGCTTTCCGATTTTTTCTTGCGTGCCTCGTAGCCGTTCCAATCGCTGACCTCGAGGCACTTGTCGAGCACGCGATGGAATTCGCCGGAATCGTAGACCCAGAAGGTCGGGGTCGTGTACGGCAGCTTGCTTTCCGGGATCAGATTGCGGCGGCGGATTTCATCGGACGCGATGCCCATCTCGCGCGCGGCCTGTTCGATCATGCGCTCCATCTGATAGGCGGCCTCCGGCCGGCCGGCACCGCGATACGGCCCGACCGGCGAGGTGTTCGTCAACAGCCCCTGCGCCATCACATGCAGCGCGGGAATATCATAGGCCTCCGGCTGGAAGCGCAGCGCGAACGCGGCCGGCACAAGGCCCGGACCAACAAAATAAGCACCGACCTGATACAGCACCTTGGTGCGCAGCCCGAGGATCTTGCCGTTCTCGTCGAGCGCCAGCTCGCCATACATGACCATCTCGCGGCCATGACGGTCTGTGAGCAGGCTTTCAGTGCGGGTGGCAAGCCACTTGACCGGACGGCCGAGCTTCTTGGAGGCCCACAGCGTCACGCAATCGTCGGGGAACGGGCTGCCCTTCAGACCAAAGCCGCCGCCGACATCCGGCGACACCACGCGGATCTGGCTCTCCGCGCAATGGAAGATATGCGACAGCTCCATGCGCACGCCGTGCGGATTCTGCGAGCAGGTATAGAGCGTGTACTGGTCGTCGGCCTCGCTGTAATCGCCGATAGCGACACGCGGCTCCATCGCATTGGGCGCGAGGCGGTTGTGCGCGATGCGCGCCTTGACGACATGCTTCGCCTTGGCGAAAGCGGCATCGGTTGCGGCCTGATCGCCGAACATCAACCCGAACGCCCAGTTGCCCTTCTCATTGTTTTCCCAAACCTTGGGCGCGCCCTCTTTCGCCGCATCTTCGAGATCGGCGACCGCCGGCAATTCCTCATAGTCAACCTCGATCAGGTCGGCGGCATCGCGCGCCTGAATCTGGGTTTCGGCGATCACGAACGCGACCCGATCGCCGACGAAGCGGACGCGATCGTCGCAGATCAGCGGCTGCCAGGTGCGAAAGCCTGCGGGCGCCCCGACCTCTTCGGGCATCGGATGCGCGGTCAGTGCGCCGAGCTTGTCCGCCTTGGCATCGGCGCCGGTCAGCACCAGCAGCACGCCGGGCGCCGCCTTGGCCTTCGAGGTGTCGATGCTCCTGATACGGGCATTGGCATGCGGCGAGCCGACGGCGACGGCATAGGCCTGGTTCGGCAGGTTGATGTCGTCCACGTACCGGCCTTTCCCGGTGAGGAACCGCTGGTCCTCCACCCGCTTGACCGCCTGACCGATGCCGAATTTCGCCATTCCGTTCCCCCAAAAACTACTGTCGTTTTTCGGACCAAGGTCCTGTTCGTTCCGGACGATACCGTCAAGCGAGGCGGTCAGACAATTGCTGAATTTACGCCCGAGCGGTGGGCCGCTACATGGCTTGGCGTGGGCGGCGCTTGACGTGGGCGGCTTAGAGCAATTTGCCGCCCCAGGAAACCTTTCGCAGTGCAACGCGTTGTAGTTTCCAAAGCCACAAGCCCGCAAAGTCGCATCCATGCGTATCGCCCAGATTGCCCCTCCGATCGAAGGCGTGCCGCCACAGACTTATGGTGGCACCGAGCGTGTCATCCATTACCTCACAGAGGAACTTGTCGCGCTTGGTCACGAGGTGACCCTGTTCGCAAGCGGCGACTCCGTGACCTCGGCCGAACTCGTCCCCTGCGTGCCACGCGCACTGCGATTAGAGCCCCAGGTCAGGGATGTGATCCCCTACTACATGCTCCTCCTAGACCGCGTTTACCGGCGCGCGGACAGCTTCGACATCCTGCACTTTCATATCGACCAGTTCCATTTTCCGCTGTTTCGATCGATGAGCGGGCGGACCGTGACCACGCTGCACGGGCGGCAGGACCTGCCCGATCTGCACGCGCTGTATTCCGGCTTTCCGGAAATGCCTCTGGTGTCCATATCGATGGCGCAGCGCAAGCCGGTCCCGACCGCCAATTTCGTCGCCAATATTCTGCATGGCATTCCGCAGGATCTGCATCGGTTGATCGACCAGCCGCGGGGCGGCTATCTTGCCTTCCTTGGCCGTATCGCACCGGAGAAGCGGCCGGACCGCGCCATTGCGATCGCCCGAACCGCGGGCATACCGCTGAAGATCGCTGCCAAGGTCGACCGCGCCGACGAAGGTTATTTCAGGGAGAAAATCGTTCCCCTCATCTCGGACAGTCCGAATGTCGAATTCATTGGCGAGATCAACGAGCGGCAAAAAAGCGAGTTTCTCGGCGAAGCGAGCGCGGTCCTGTTCCCGATCGACTGGCCCGAGCCGTTCGGCCTCGTGATGATCGAAGCGATGGCCTTGGGGACGCCCACAATCGCTTTCCGCTGCGGATCGGTGCCCGAAGTCATCGAGAATGGCGTAAACGGCGCCATCGTGAGTTCCGAAGACGAGGCCGTCGCGGCCCTTCCAAGCGTCCTCTCTCTCGACCGCCGCAAAATCCGCCGCCAGTTCGAGCAACGCTTCACGGCAACCAGAATGGCGAAGGATTATCTCGATCTTTATCATTCGCTGGTGTCGCAGACCGAGGCCGGCAGCGAATTGAGAACGGTCGAATCGCCGGACCTGATGACCGCATCGAGACCGTAAATTGCCCCGCACACGGGAAAAACTCGCCACTCACACTTTGGTCGAGGAGATCGCGGAAGTCCCGTTCTACATTCCGGCGACGGGCCCTTCGACGCGGCCGCGTCGCAGCCTCAAGCATAACGACTGTTTCGCCATTCTGGACGATCATGGGGACATTGGCGCGACGCCCGGCGGCCCGGACGGGCTCTACTGTCGCGATACGCGGTTTCTGAGCTTGCTCGAACTGTTGCTGAACGGCTCGCAGCTCCTGGTACTCGGGTCGAGTCTGCGCGACGACAATGCCTTGCTCACCGTCGATCTTACCAATCCCGACATCTATTTTGATCAGAAGCTCGTCCTGCCAAAGGACACACTGCACATCGTGCGCACGATGTTTTTGTGGGCCAATACGGCCTATCAGCGACTGCGCATTCAGAATCACGGCAATCGCGCAGTCCATTGCGTGTTCGGCATGTCGTTTTCGAGCGACTTTGCCGATCTGTTCGAGGTGCGCGGGATGCGGCGGGCGCGCCGGGGCAGCGCCGGCAGCGCGCTTCAGGGCCGGGATCAGGTCAACCTGAAATATCTGGGTCTGGATGGTGTATCGCGCTGCACGGCCCTCTGCTTCAGTCCCGCACCCGACCGCATGTCTACCGGTGTCGCATCCTATGAGGTCACGCTTGGGCCGGGCGAATTCCGCGCGATCGATCTGGCCGTCGAATGCCGGGTCGATGACGGCCCGGTCAGCCCGATGCCATTCCGGCGCGCAATGCGGGCGGCGCTCTTGGATCGCAATCGCGCCAACCGGGGCACGACCGAGATCACGACCTCCAACGCGATCTTCAACGAGGTGGCGGGCCGCAGCCTGTCGGACCTTGCCATGCTCACAACCGAGACGGAGCAAGGACCCTACCCTTACGCCGGCATCCCCTGGTATTCCACAACATTCGGCCGCGACGGCATCATCACCGCGATGCAAACACTTTGGTGCAATCCGGGCATGGCGCGAGGCGTTTTGCGACGGCTCGCGGCACTGCAGGCGGACAGCCTTGATCCCGAAGCCGATGCCGAACCCGGCAAAATTTTGCATGAGATGCGAAGCGGCGAGATGGCGGAGCTGGGTGAGGTTCCATTCAAGCTCTATTACGGAAGCGTCGATTCAACCCCGCTCTTCGTGCTGCTGGCCGGCATGTATCTGGAGCGCACCGGCGACTTTGCGCTGTTGCGCGAATTGTGGCCTCACGTCGAGCGCGCGCTGGCATGGATCGATGGCCCGGGCGATCCGGACGGAGACGGGTTCGTCGAATATCACCGCAGGAACGATGAGGGGCTGGTCAATCAAGGATGGAAGGATTCGCACGATTCCATCTTCCACGCCGACGGCAGCCTGGCGCAAGGACCGATCGCGCTTTGCGAAGTACAGGGCTATGTCTATGCCGCCAAGAAACATGCCGCGTGGATGGCACGCTGCATGAAGCTGGATGAGAGGGCGAATGCGCTCGAACAGGCGGCTGAAACACTGAAACAAAAATTCGACACGGCCTTCTGGTGCGACGATATCGGCACCTATGCACTCGCGCTGGACGGGCAGAAACAAGCGTGCCGGGTGCGAAGCTCAAATGCCGGCCAAGTGTTATTCAGCGGCATCGCGTCTCCCGACCGCGCCGAAGCGATCGCGCATCAAATGATGCGACCGACATTCTTTTCCGGCTGGGGCATCCGCACGATCGCCCGCGAGGAAGCATGCTACAATCCGATGTCCTATCACAACGGCTCGATCTGGCCGCACGACAACTCCCTCATCGCCGCGGGTCTTGCGCGTTACGGCTACAAGGCCGCGGTGTCCCGCATTTTTCAGGGGCTGTATGACGCCGCGTCCTATATGGACCTGCGTCGGCTGCCAGAACTCTATTGCGGCTTCCAGCGCGCCCGCCGCCGGGGACCGACGCTCTATCCCGTAGCCTGCTCTCCCCAGGCCTGGGCCGCCGGTGCGCCGCTCCTGCTGATCCAGTCCTCGCTTGGCATCGAATTCTATCCGCGACGACGCGAAGTCGTGCTGCGCAATCCGCAGCTTCCGCCCTTCATCGAACAGATCACGCTGCGCGATTTGCGGATTGGCGACTTGACCGTCGACATCGCGGTGAACCGGGATGGCACCGGGATGGCGCTGCGTGTCCTGCGCAAGGACAACGACGTCAAGGTCACCATCCTGTTCGACTGATATTTGCTCCTCTGAAAGAGCAAGTCGCGCTCGACCGCGGCCCATGCGCCATTTAGGCTGCCGGAAAATACTTTGGGGGAACATGCCATGTCCGAGCCGCTCGCTACCCTTCTGCCGCGCGAAATGACCGAACTGCGCTTGCGCCCGCTGTTCCTGTTCGAACTTGCAGTCAAGCCAGCGAGCGTGATCGGCAGGACACCGGGCGTCGACCGGCGCGTCGGCGAGATCACAGGCGGCCGCTTCGAAGGCGAACGGTTGCGCGGTAAGATCCTGTCGGGCGGCAGTGACTGGCAAGCGGTACGGGCGGACGGCGCCTGGATGCTTGATGTTCGCTGCGTGATGGAGACAGATGACGGTGCACTGATCGGCATGACCTATCGCGGCATCCGGCACGGTCCGCAGGACGTGCTCGATCGCATCGCCAAGGGCGAGGTCGTCAACCCCGCGCTTTATTACATGCGTGCGACGCCCTATTTCGAGACCGCGTCGGAGAAATACAATTTTCTCAATCTGCTCGCTTCGGTCGCTTACGGGCACCGGCTGGCCGGCGGCCCGGTCTACAGCGTGTTCGAAATCCTGTAGCGCCAGATCAGCCACAAACCCGATCTGCGCCTCCGCGATGGCAGATCGCAAAGCCGCGCCGAACCGCGTTCGAGCCCCGTGTGGACGGCTGGCGGACCCCTGCGAATCCGGACCTCGACAGGCCGGGTCAACGCCGCTAAATAGCGCGGCCAGCGCAACGCTGGAACGCTAAGTGTCGGGTCTCGTTGCGGAAAATTCATCCGTCTTGCGGCCCATCGATAGATGATTTTTCTTCCGAACGGCCTCATGACCAGTCCTTTATCCAACCACCTCTCCAATCTCGAAACCGAAGCCATCGTCATCCTGCGGGAAACCGCCGCGGCATTCGAACGGCCGGTGCTGATGTACTCCATCGGCAAGGATTCGAGCGTTTTGCTGCATCTGTGCCGCAAGGCGTTCCACCCGGCGAAGATTCCGTTCGCCGCGTTGCATATCGATACGACCTGGAAATTCCGCGACATGATCGCCCACCGCGACCGGATGGCCAGGGAGCTCGACCTCAACCTGATCGTCCACACCAATCGCAACGCTCTCGCAGAGGGCATCCACCCGATCGCCTCCGGCTCCTCGGTTTATACCCGCGAAATGAAGACCAAAGCGCTGCGGGACGCGCTGGATGCCGGGAAGTTCGACGCGGCGATCGGCGGGGCGCGGCGTGACGAAGAGCCGAGCCGCTCGAAGGAACGGATCTTCTCGGTGCGCGGACCGAGCCATTCCTGGGATCCGCGGCGCCAACGTCCGGAACTCTGGCACCTGTACAATCCGCAGATCGGACCGGACGAGACCATGCGGGTCTTCCCGCTCTCGAACTGGACCGAGCTCGATGTGTGGGAATACATCCTGGCCGAGGACATCCCGGTGGTGCCGCTGTATTTCGCCAAGAAGCGGCCGGTCGTTGAGCGCTCCGGCAGCCTGATCATGATTGACGATGACCGGCTTGAGCTTCTGCCCGGCGAACAGCGCAAGGAAATCGTCATCCGCTTTCGCTCGCTCGGCTGCTATCCGCTGTCGGCGGCTGTGCTGTCGCAAGCCGCGAGCGTCGCCGACATCGTCGAAGAGCTGCGCACCACGCGCCAGTCGGAACGCGCCGGCCGCCTGATCGACGCCGATGAAGTGTCCTCGATGGAACGCAAGAAGCGCGAGGGTTATTTCTGATGCGCGCCCCGATGACCCAACGCGACCACCTGCGCTTCCTCGCCTGCGGCGCAGTCGACGACGGCAAGTCGACCCTGATCGGCCGCCTGATGGCAGAGACCGGATCGGTTCCGGACGACGTGATGCTGAACCTCGTGCATCTGTCAAAGAAGTTCGGCACCACCGGCAACGAGCTTGACTATGCGCTGTTGCTGGACGGACTCGAAGCCGAGCGCGAGCAGGGCATCACCATCGATGTCGCCTACCGCTATTTCGGCACGCCCAAGCGCGCATTCATCGTGGCCGATACGCCGGGCCACGAGCAATATACCCGCAACATGGTGACCGGCGCATCCAACGCCGAATTCGCGCTTCTGCTTGTCGATGCCAAGGCCGGCCTCACGCGACAGACCTTGCGTCACAGCCGGATCCTGTCGCTGCTCGGGATCCGCCGCGTTCTGCTGGTGGTCAACAAGATGGACCTGGTCGATTGCCGCGAGGCGCCGTTCAACGCCATCCGAGACGAATATCAGGTGTTCACATCGCAACTCGCCTTCGAACATGTCGAGGCGATCCCGATCATTGCGCGCGATGGCGATAACATCGTGCGCCGGAGCGAGCGGATGCCCTGGTACAAGGGTCCGACCGTACTGCAGCATCTGGAAACCGTGCCGATCTCCACGCATCAGCACGAACAGCCGGCCCGCTTTCACGTCCAGTCCGTGGTGCGAACGCAGTCTGGCGGGCGCGGCTATGCGGGCTATATGTCGTCCGGCGCATTTGCGCGTGGCGACAGCATCGTTGTTGGCCGCTCGCACCGTCCGTCCACCATCAAGGAAATCTACGTCTATCCGGATACGGTCGACGGCGTCGAGACCGGCGAGGCTGCGACCATCGAACTGGCCGACCAGGTGGACGTCTCCCGCGGCGATATCCTCGCGCCGACCGACGCGGCGCCTGAGGTCGCCGATCAGTTTTCGGCGCATGTGGTCTGGCTGAACGAAAATCCGATGCTTCCCGGCCGCACCTATTCGCTGCGGATCGGCACGCATCAGGTTGCCGCCACCATCACCTCCCTGAAATACGGCACCGACATCGAGACCGGCGAGCATGCCGCAGTGACGACGCTTGGCATCAACGATATCGGCTATTGCAACATCGCGACCACCGAACCGATCGCCTTCGATCCCTATGCGAAGAATCGCGAGACCGGCGCCTTCATCCTGATCGACCGGCAGACCGGCGCGACCGCCGCCGCCGGCATGGCCGATTTCGCGCTCTATCGCGCCAGCAATCTCGTCAGGCAGAGCTACGAGATCGACAAGACATTCCGCGCCAAGATGAAGGGTCAACGTCCGGCGACCGTCTGGTTCACGGGATTGCCGAGCGCCGGCAAGTCGACGATCCTCAATCTGGTCGAACAGAAGCTCAGCCGGCGTGGCATCCATACCTATGCCCTCGACGGCGACAACATGAGGCTCGGCCTCAATCGGGATCTCGGCTTCACCGAGGCCGACCGGGTCGAGAATGTGCGCCGCGCGGGCGAGGTTGCGCGGCTGATGGTGGATGCGGGACTCGTTGTGCTGTGCGCGTTCGTCTCGCCGTTCCGCAACGAGCGGCAATCCGTGCGCGAACGCCACGAGCAGGGCGAATTCATCGAGGTGTTCGTCGATACCCCGCTCGACATCTGCGAATCGCGCGATCCGAAGGGTCTTTATGCCAAGGCAAGGGCCGGCAAGGCATTTCATGTGACCGGCATCGACTCGCCCTATGAGCCGCCGTCCGAGCCGGAGATCTGGCTGCGCACCGAAACCGGTACGCCGGACGAACTGGCCGAGCAAGTGATCGCACAAATGGCCAAGCTCGGCGTGGTTGCGCGCTGATGCAAAGCTGATACACCGCCCGAGCCAATCTTCCCTGCGGTCCCCGAGGGGGAACAGGACTTGAGCGTCGGACTGATCGCACTGCTCGACGACGTCGCGGCCATCGCCAAGGTGGCGGCGGCGCAGCTCGACGACATTGCGGCCCAGGCGACGAAAGCGGGCGCCAAGGCAGCGGGCGTCGTGATCGATGACGCGGCGGTGACGCCCCGGTACATGACCGGCTTCGCCGCCGTGCGCGAGATCCCGATCGTGCGCAAGATTGCGATCGGCTCGCTGCGCAACAAGCTGCTGCTCCTCCTGCCGGCGGCGCTGGCGCTCAGCTATTTTCTCCCCTCCGCGATCACGCCGCTCCTGATGATCGGCGGCGCGTATCTTTGCTACGAGGGCACCGAGAAGGTGTTCGAAGCCGCCTTCCCGCATCAGGCGCATGCGCATGAAGCTGCGCTCGGATCCATCGCGATCGATCCACGGACGCTGGAAGACCGAAAGGTGGCGAGCGCGATCAAGACCGACTTTATCCTGTCGGCCGAAATCATGGCGATCGCGCTTTCGGTCATCCCGGCCGGCAACGTGCTGACGCAGGCCGCCGTGCTGGCGATTGTCGCCGTCGGGATCACCGCCCTTGTCTACGGGGCTGTCGCGATGATCGTGAAGGCCGACGATCTCGGCGTAGTGCTCGCCGCAAACCGGAGCGACTCAGTCCTCGGCTCTATCAGCCGCGGCGTCGGGCGGGGGCTGGTTTACGGCATGCCCGGCTTCCTCGCACTGTTGAGCATCGTCGGGACCGCCGCCATGATCTGGGTCGGCGGCGGGATCATCGTGCACGGGCTGGAACAGTACGGCCTCACCGCGATCGGTCATGCCATCCATCAGGTTGCGGAGGGGGCGGCGCATGCGGTGCGGCTGGCGCCCGCGGCGGTCGAATGGATCGTCAGCGCGGCGGGCGCCGGCTTGGCCGGGCTGGCTGTGGGCGCGGTCCTGATCCCCGTGGTCGGCTACGCGATCGCCCCGGGCTGGACCGCGGTGAAAGGCTTGATCCGGCGCGTACCGGCAGCCTGAAACGACATGAGCCCGCGAGGCGGGCTCTTGAATAGCGTGGCACGACCGGCGAGCCTTACGAATTGTATTTCACCACGCAGTCTTAGGCTCGGGTATGGGTGGCCGAGACCGGCTTGCCGTTTTCCCATTCGGTGACCGGCTTCGCCGCCTGAAAGCATGGCAAGCCAGACACCCGCATGATGCGCGCGCTCAGATGAGAATGTCGGATTGCTCAAGGTCGTGACACCTACGACTTCAAAGACGAAGTCGGCGACATGCGGGTCCGTCAAGGTTCTGAAGGCGGGCACCAGATGGAAAGGTCCTGCCCCAAAGGCTGCGATCGCCGGGCAGGCAGATATGGCACAGGCGGCTTAGGCTCGCGGCAACGGCTTGGTGATTCAGAGAACCGCAAATAATCTGCGACGGAAGCGGCCGACGGCGGCCCCCAGAGAACGCCGCCGGGATTGCAGGAACGATTCTCATGCTGACGTCCCCCCAAAAGTCCTACTGGCTGGCCTCGCTGTGCAGCGACCAGGCTTTTGCCGCCGAACAAGGCCGGCTGGGCAGCTACTGGACCTTCATGGGGTTCACGTCAGACCTCCCCGGCCACAACGACTGGATCAGGCGTGACCTCTGGGGCCGCTCGATCTTCATCCAGAATTTCAATGGACAGTTACGCGGCTTTGCGAATTGCTGTGCGCACCGACAGTTCCCAATCCGTAATGCAGACTGCGGGAATGGGCCGGTGCAATGCCCGTTCCATCACTGGACCTATGACAAGACCGGCAAGCTCATCGGTGTGCCGATGAGCAAGGACCTTTTCGGCGGTCCGCCGAAAACGATCGGCGCGCGGCTAGAGACGGTGGAGGTCGAGACCTGCGGCAGCCTTGTTTTTG